>Ga0065722_104436_pt1 | contig 14343 bp, 2 predicted proteins | sample BansetMetagenome_FD_59109 | JGI IMG/M metagenome (GOLD analysis project Ga0065722, IMG submission 59109) | Bankia setacea gill microbial communities from Puget Sound, Washington, USA - Caecum Enriched | ecosystem: Host-associated > Mollusca > Digestive system > Ceca | place: United States... | reverse complement strand
ATTAAGGATGGTTTGACACAAAAGTGCAGGATGTGAAATTTAAGGCCTGACCCCCAAACCTTGTGTTGTTACAAAAGTGCAGGATGTGAAATTTAAGGCCTGACCCCCAAACCTTGAGGACAAAGTTCTAAAGGGAAGTTGCAGAGGTTCGATAATGACACAGGTCATTATGAAACAGAGGCAGAATATGCTCGTCAATCGGGGTTCCCTGCTGATAAATTTGTTGAAAGAACCGAAAAATAGGCTATCTAAAATATGAATGATTGCAATCTATATGAGCTTGCCAAGAAGTTGCCGGATAAAGGGGTCGAGAATAAAATTGCCCGTATACTTAGAGAGCATCATAAAGATGATGCATATGAGTTCATTGAAAGGCTTATTACTAGTGATGAATTGAAGCTAAGAAAATCAGGCTTGTCGTTGATCGCTCGCTGTTTAAATGATCAAACAATATTGTTGTCAGCTCTTGAGGTAGGGTTAAAACGCTATGATATAAGTGAGATAGGCCTGTGGTTTCGGAGTATTGTTCCGAGATTGGGGGTTCTTCAAGTACTTTCCTTTTCAAACTAAGAGGGTCAGGCCTTACATTTGACATTAAGAGCAGTTTGGCAAAAAAGTGCAGGATGTGAAATCTAAGGCCTGCCCCCCAAACCCTGTTATTGGGTTTGGATGACTGCTTTTTTATCGCTAGGCTCAACCGTTACGGAGTGTCTAGCGGTTTATCTAACGTATGTGGGTGATAGTGTAAGCGCGCGTGAAAAATACGCTTTTATCGCCAAAGTGGAGCGGCATACGGGGGTTAGCGTGGAATATCGTGGTCGTGGTCGACCAAAAATGCCGTAAATTACGTTCGAACGCCCAACATGGTTTTGAGCGCTTGATCCAAAGATTTGAGAGAGATTTATGTCTGTGTGTGTGCGAGTAAAGTTATTGCTGTTGGTATTTATATTCTACCTTGGGCTGGCCTTTAGTCCGCTTGGGTTTGCGGAAGATAAAGAAAAAACTGAAGATTTACTGGCTGACTATAAGTTACTTGCCATATCCGAGAGGGACGAATCGGCCGTTATTAGGAGCGCGAGCGGTGACATGATTACGCTTGAAAAAGGTGCGCGGTTTCCTGGTTTTGAGCTTTTCGTAACGCAAATTCAAAACGATAAGGTTGTTGTAAGAGAAACAACAGCACCCGGTGATGTTTTGGTTATTTACAAGTCGAAGAATGGTGGGCCATCAAGTGTTAAACGGATTCGCCGAGTTGCACCAACGCCAGAACAAACTAAGGGGCATGTGACCCAGCTGAAATCGGCTGGTAGTGGCAGTAACGGCAAGAAAACTTTAAACAAGTAAAGTCTTTTGTATAAAAATTTAATCCATTTAAGTAATAACAAATTAGCACGGAAGCTAAGTGGTAAAGAGTGAGAGTTATGGGGATGATAAAAGTGATTGTTGAGCTACGCAATAAAAGTAAGTTGTTGGTTAAAGTGTTGGCTTTTTCGGCAATATATACAGCTAATTGCATGGCGGGCGGAAGTTATCCAACCGATAGCTTTGATATTCCCGAGGGTGCCTACTCGGCTACTTTTGTAGAAGCCAGAAATCACGTAACGGTCATGTCGTTTTCGGGTAATTTTGATGACACACTTGAAACCGGCGCATTTAACCGCGGTGCGCGTGCAACAGTTGCCAAAGAATTTTATCGAACCCATCAAGACAACTACGATTTTATTGTAACGTTTACTTCGTTTGAATATGCAACACCTGAAGCCCGCGCTTTCTATCATGGAGTGAAAAACGATGTGCAAGGGATTGGCTTACCACTTTTCGATAACTCGGCCGTATACGGTTCTAATGGTAAATTACAGGGTATGATCGATATGGCTGCTCTTTCGCGAAGCAGCTACAACCCGTTTCAGGCTGATTATGAGTATACACTCTCTACATTGGCGCACGAGGTTTTGCACCGCTGGAGTAGTTTTGTAAATGTGGATACAAGTGGCGGGTTAAATGCTGACGTACTGCGAGGGAAAGACGACGCACACTGGAGCTTTTACCTAGACACAGACGCCTCTGTAGAGTATGGCCACCAATGGCGAGACAATGGCGACGGAACCTTTACCGCTACTGCCGCTAAGCGCTTCTATTCGCCATTGGATCTGTATTTAATGGGGTTTTACGGCCCGGAAGAAATTGAAGATTTCTTTGTTATTGAGCCTACCAATAGTGAATACTCTAAAGATAGCTACCCTGTTCAAGGTGCAAAAGTTTCAGGCACCAAACACTTGGTTTCCATTAATGATGTTATCGCAGCCGAAGGCGCGCGCATACCCGCCAAAGATCAGGCGCAAAAGGAATTTCGAATTGCTTTTGTTTACCTTATTGGTGAAAGTGAAATCGCTGAAAATGCCGATATTGTAAAAATCGATAATTTTCGTCGCGCCTTTATGGATCGCTTTGCCATTCTTACCGGTGGTAGGGCAATAGCGCATGTGTACCCACAGGCACTCCCAGAGGTAACAGCTGGCGAACAGTCCGTTGTTGAAGCGGCTGTAGGCGATACAGTGCGCGTAGATTCCGCAGATGTACAAGATGCGCTCGAATGGCTGAAAACCCAACAAAATAGCGGGCTTGGTTACTGGGAAGATAAACCCGCAACCCGTTTTCGTGATACAGCCGTTGTGCTTGATGCACTGCAATCACTGGATGCTTCTTTTACAAATGATTCCAGTGCCTACCAGTGGTTAGAAGACCAGCAGGTTGAAAATACCGACTCCCTCGCTCGAAAAATTCGATTAAACCCAACCAATAAAACAGCGCTAGTAGAAGCGTTAGTTGCACGCCAAAATGTAGATGGCGGTTGGGGGCTGCTTGCCGGGTTTGAAAGTAACGTTCTTGATACATCACTTGCAGTGCAGGCCTTAAGTAGTGTTGGTGATATGGCTGCGCTCGCGTTTGCGCAAATGTACTTAATTGCCGAGCAAAATGCAGACTTTGGTTGGGAAGAGATTGCTGGGGGTAATAGCAACTTAAGAGCAACACTGGCAGCCATTACAGCGCTACAGCACATTGGCGCGTTTCCGACGCCTATTACAAATGCAACATATTGGGTTGCTAGCCAGCAAAATATAGATGGTGGTTTTGGTGCGCCGGCCAGTACTGTTAATGAAACAGCCGAAACCCTTGTATCCCTCGTACAAAGCCGCCAAGCCGATAAAGTCGATCAAAACGCTGCCTTGGCCTACTTAAACAATTTACAGCGTGAGTCGGGTGCATGGGAGGGAAGCGTTTACACAACGGCGCTTGCAGCAAACGCACTGCGTTCTATTACTTTGCAAAACCTCGCTGTAGTAGAGTTTTATGCCGACGCTGCAAGTAAGCGAGACGGTGAACGTGTGCACTTGACGGTTGCCGTTACCAACAATAGCCCGCTCAATACAGCGTTAGCCACTTTAGCGCTTTTTGATGGTGACCCGAAAAGCGGAGCGAGCCCCATTGTCAGTTCAGCGGTAATACCGGTTTTAGCACCGGGAGAAATCCGCTATATCCGTTTTGTATGGGATACCCTCAATAGCGCGGGTAGTAAAACGCTCTATGCTGTTGTAGACCCCGAAGCGGCTTTAGTGGAGCGTTCGCTGCTCGATAATGTGGCTACTTTAGCTTATGAAGTAGCAGAAGCACCTGAAAACGTCGATTTAGAAGTAACCGAGAGTGAATTTGTTCTTTTCCCCGCTGCGCCTTCACTTTTGCCCGCGTCGTTATCGGCATCTGTTGTGGTGCGCAATCTTGGGTTGGCAGATGCGACTGATGTGGGTATTCAGTTGTGGCAAGGCGAAGCACAGAGCGGTATTTTATTAGAAGAACAGCCAATATCGGTTACCAGTCGTTTGTCCACTGTCGCTAATTTTGTGTTCGATTTAACCGAAGCCGGTACAACCCACTATACGGTGGTGGTAAACCCCACCGAATTGCCAATAGAAGACAACTTTTCGAATAACACGAGCACACAGGCAGTAACGACTTCAAGCAGTATTGATTTGGCCGTTACGCAAGGGGATTTTGCGATTAGCTCTTTGCCTGTGTATTTGTATCAAGATGCGACATTTACGATTAATTTGCGTAATCAGGGAACCCTGGCGTCACCCAATGTTGGCGTAAAATTGTTTATCCTCGGCGATAACGGCTATGAGCTGCTAGAAGATACCCAGCTAACATTTGCCGCAGGTGAAACTAAGCCTGTTAAGTTTACATGGCAGGCCAATAGGTTAGGCGATACAGCACTACGCGTACTTATCGATGAAGAAAACCTTATTGCAGAGGCTGACGAAACCAATAATGTGCAGGAGTTCAATTTCTCCGTTGTACAGCTGGAAGGCATTAACGTAACGCTCAAGGCCGCAGAGCTGGGGTTTTCTCAATACCCTGCCAATGAGTCCCTGGGTTTGGTGTTGAGTACAACAGTTTACAATACCGGTACAGAGACGGTTACGTCGGTTCCGGTTGGTTTCTACGATGGTGACCCTGCCACCGGCGGCGTACTTATTGGTGACTACGAGGTTGTGCCTGAAATCACCGCAGGCAGCTTTGTTACAGTAGAGCACGTTTGGCCCCAAGTTATGGGCACTGCAGACCATTACGTATTTGCCGTAGTGGACCCAGAAAATGCCATTGCAGAATTGGACGAAACAGATAACCAAGCATTCGATACCCTACAGGTAAATTCAGTTTCGGATTTGGTGGTTACAGAGGGTGCTATTCAATTAGACCCTAGATACCCAAGCTTGGGCGAAACAGCGACCGTTACAGTTTCTGTTTCAAACCTTGGCGAACAGGCCGCCGAAAATGTTCTGGTGCGCGCCTTTAATGGCGACCCAGATAATGGCGGCATTGAAATTGGCAGCGGTTACCCAATTTCTGACATTTCAGGCTTTGGCATAAAAACGGTTAGTTTTGATTTTAGTTTTACGCAAGAGGGTACACAGCGTTTTTATGTTGAAGTTGACCCAGACGGCGCAATAACTGAATCGAATAAACTGAATAACAATGCATTAAAAACCATATCGGTTCAAGATGGCAGCCTGTATGTCTCCGAGCGCTATTTCTCACCCAACGGCGATAAAGTAAAAGATTCAACGCGCTTTTTCTTTGAACTCGATACACCAGAAACCGTGCGGGTAGCCGTACTTGACGCTACAGGCTCTGCGGTACGCACCTTCGATGAAGTTTTCAACAATGCCACCACCGGTAATATTGAATGGGATGGTAGAACAGACGTAGGGAGTTTGGCCTACGACGGAAACTATTATTTCTCGATTAAGCACGAAGATGGCAGCGTTAGCCACCAAACCAAAACGGTACTGGATACCAACAGGGCTTCGCTGGTAGAAGCGCTAGGAACGCAGCACGAAGTAAAAAACTTCCTTTCTTGTAACATTGGTGCGCAGCATGCCAACGCGTTTGTATACGGGCCCAAGGATGAATTTGTTTATTACCTAAATACCAAGGCTTTGGATGCTTACGGTAAAAAAACTGATGAGTCGGATGAGATTGTTTTTCCTGCCGGTTTATACCGTGCGAATTGGGACGGCTCCGATGCGCGATTGGTGTCCAACATTTCGGTGCTCGATCTGGAGTCTCGTCGATTCTTTAATAATGGTGTGCCTCGTTTTTTGAATTTGGTTGTTTCCGACGATGGTAAGCGTCTGGCTTTTATTTTAACGTCTGACTATGACTTTGAATTTGAAGTGTGGTCTGCATCGACCTCTCCTGGTAGTGGACTCACCCTTATTGAAAGCTTTAATCCAAATCCAGCTGATACCGGTTATGGCAGCAGTGAATCAATACAGTTTATTAAAGGCACACATCGTTTATTGGCGTCCTATCCAACTTCCGTAGACAACGAACAACTGGAAGTCGGCCTAAGTAGTTGGGATGTGGACACCGTGGGTGGCGACAGAGTTGATCACGCCATCAGTTTGGCCTACGCTCGTTCGGCGAACACCCACATATCGATTAACTCACTTGGTAGCCATGTAGCGATTCAATTCAAAGAACCCGTTAGATCTGATGGTAGAACTTTTGGTTATTCAAGCAAAAGCTACCTTTATAATATCGCTTCGGGTATAAGTCAGAATTTGGGTGGCGAAGCAACAGCAATAAGTTGGGCTCCCGATGGAACTAAGCTTGCTGTTGGCGACCCAGCAATGGGCGGGGTTGTAGTTTACAACTTAGACGGCGAGGTTATTCAAAGTTACCGGTTTCCAGACCAGTTCGATCGCTCGCTCGCTAGTGCAGCGGCACCCTCGATTGATACGTTTCCAGATTGGGCCCACATTGATTGGAAATATTTCGAAGATATTGAAACACCGAAGTTGGTGGGCAATATTGAACATATTAGCTGGAACCCCGATAGCTCAGCGCTTCTTTTCTCGTTAAAAGATGTTGCGAGCTCATTTTTATATCAAATATTGGCATCTCAATATGGCACATTCGACTGCGACTGTTGGTACGCAGAGCTAGATGGAGGCGTTGAACCTGAAGATTTCGACTTGGCGTTATTTGATTATCAAGGCGATATGTCGGGTGTTTACTTATATCAGCTTGCTGGAAACAAAGTAGAGCAAATAACTTCGCAACTCCCCACTGCAAATGCAATTTCTAAACTACTAGAATCGAATCAAGGTGGTGGAATGGAGTCGTTTTCGTTTGATGAATACGACGATAGTTCAGGCGCTTTGATTCCGGTTGTCATGCTTGAAGACTTTGATCAAAATATTCTAGGTGTACCCGTTACCCGTGAGGGCTTACCCGTACTAGCTGATGTGAAGGGGCTTCAGTGGCTAAATAATTCTAGTTCATTCTGGGTGAAATCTGATACTTATGTTGCAATAGACACAGCCGGTGTATTGCCAGCAAAAAAAATTACGCCTTTACGTGCGATATCTTCTCTCGGGCAGTCTAATAAGGGAGAGTTTCTTAAGTTTTACGCTGAAGATAATGTAGATGCTTGCGCTACTGGTATGACCGACGGTTATCGTTTAGTTCGCTCGCTGTTAAACCTGACATCAGATTTACGCATTACTCGTAATAGTTCGTCGGGTAGCATTACCCTGCATGGTACTGCCACAGATCAAAATTTCGACTTTTATACGCTTGAGTATGCATCCGTAGATTCCCCCGATAACTGGCAACAGCTTCAACCTGCCGTTAACCAACATGCAATTGATGAAGATCTTAGTGCGTGGGTACCTGCTTCCACTGGCTCTTTCTTTGTTAGGCTCTCGTCTCACGATCTGGCGGGCAATTCTCGAGACGCTATTAAGCAGGTATCTACGTCAGTTCAGTCGAGCATTTCGAATTTGTACCGTACGCCAGCCTATTTTTCTCCCAACAGTGATGGTGTTAAGGATGTTGTATCAATTCACTTTCGTGTACTTACCCCAATTAATAATTTTACAGTTGAAGTTTTGAATGAAGAGGGCGCTATTGTTCGCACAATAGTCGAAAGCTATACCGAAATAGGCAGCGAGCAAAGCATAACCTGGGACGGACGAAATGATAGTGGAGACAGTGTAGCAGACGGTACTTATACATTAAGGGTTCAAAATAACGAACTTTTGGTTACCTTAGATACGGTATTTCCTACGGTATTGGATTTAACGGGCCCTTGGTATCAGTCCATACTTTTCGATCCTTTCGATGCTAGAAGCCCCGCCTACTTAGAAGTTTCCAATAGCATTACTATTCAAGCTTTCGACGATGTTTCTGTACCTGACGCGGAAGTTACCTACAGACATTGGGAAAGCGCCGATTGGTTGAATACTCCTATTAACTTTATCGAACAGGGAGCGCGCCTTGCGGCTGCATCATCACTATCTATACAACAGTGGGTTTCAGGGGAGTATCAAGCCAAGGCGTCCGATCAAGCGGGGAATACAACCGTAACACCCATAGATTTTGATCAAAAAATTAATCAATCAGCCATTATTTGGTACGGACAGCAGTCAGGGGATCGGTTTACCAATACAGATACTGTTATTGGTAATGCCGCGATAAACCCAAATGCAGCAGGCTTTATAGTACTTGGTGGTAAGCCGTATTTTTCCAAGGCTGGGCTTTTCCCCGATCTTCGTGTTGCGCTGGACGTTAATAAACCATTGGTTTTTCGTTTGAATGAAACCATTCCGGGTGGAATCTCGTCTGTGCATGTTATGTACGGTGAGGCTGAGGCTGCGATTGATACTTATCAGGCCGCCAGTAGTGTTTCTTACGGATCTATAGGGGCCTGCTACACCTATCTAGGGCAGAACTCTAGTGACATATGTTTCTTTGAGCAAAATAACCTGCTTGCCCATCACTTTGGCTTGTCTGTTGATCTACCTTTGCTCGACCTTGCGCCTGGCACTACTTACAATTTTTACGTGCAAATAACGCCTGATATAGGCCCTGAGGTCAAAACAAATGGCATTTCTTTTACTACATCCGAAAAAGTAATTCTAGACAATAGAGTGCGGACTATAAGCGGTGAAAATATAATTAGCGGGTATCTAAGCCCGGTAGCAAATGAAGAGTTTCAGTCTGCAACGATATCTATTCAGAATACTGAAGATGACCGCTATCTCGAAAAAACCGTCTACAAGACAATTTTCCCTGAAGATGGTAAGCATAGTTTAGACCTTAAAAATCCTTTCTTACATTTCTCCTTTGGTGCGGAGAGCTTGATGCCATGCTCTACCTATCAGGTTACTCTGGATGTTAAGACAAAGGACGGAAAAAGGGTTTCCGATAGCAAACCGATAGACACTCAGTGCCTGGCTATCGAAGTGATGGCTTCGCCAGTTGTTGCGGATGAGTGTAATACCGGTCCAACAAACATGGTTCGATTTGAAATGGTTGTTGAGGAGCTCCTGTCTTATGGAGACCCGGTCGATCTTAAAACCCTTGAACTTTATACTGTTGGTATGGATGGCACTAAGAGCGTTCATTTTAATTCTAATTCGCCGCGCTACAATCAACCCCTTGAGTATGTGTTCGATACTACTTTGGTTGAAAGTGGGGCAGTTATCTTTTATGCGCGAGCCGTAGATGTAAATGATAATGAGGCGGAGTATTCGCTGAATATCCCTATAACTTACGAAGAGCCCACGCTAGATATAGTCTATCCGATTGAGGGTCAAACTTACTGTGCAACGGCGTACCTTTCTGACAAACCAAAAGACAAAGAATATCGTATAGCCGCGTTAGAAATTCAAGGTCAATCGATTAGCGCTGGAAAGCACAATCTAGCAATTAAAAATAGCTTGTCCCTGGATTCAGATTTGGTTTCGTACGCTGAGTTTTATAATCCCGGTGGTGCGGTTGAGTGTAAAAAAGGCTCAACATTTACTCGCTGTAAACTAAACGAGAGAGTCGATAAGTTTGGTGAGAAAATCATCACTACCCCTGTTATATACAATCCGCTGATTAATGAAAGTAGAACTAACGGTGTTTTGGGTTATGTGGTTGCTGAAGGTAGTCGAGAGCAGTCCATCTATTTTGAGCAGACCAATTGGTCTGGGGCGCTCAGCTGTTCAAATATGGCTGTAACGATAGATTCTCGCGTTGAAGGCCTGAGCATACGTACAACCGGAGGTGTGCAGCGCGTAACAGCAAGTGGTGATGGCTATCAAATATTTTCACCCAATGGTGACGGCTTTTATGACGAACTTCATTGGCAGTATTCTGTAGAAGAAGCTGTATCTCTCACGCTGACTATTCATGACGGGGCTACAGATGAGTTGGTTGCCAGCGTTTATGAGGGGGCGGCATTTGCGCAGGGCGACCACGTTGTTGCATGGCATGCAGAGTCGATACCAGACGGTTTATATGTGGCTAGATTCGAAACTCAAGACGGGTGTGGCTTTGTCGACCGTACCGCGCGTTGGGTTGAATTAGATGTTACGCCACCTGTAGTGCAAATAGTGTCTCCTACTTCAAATCAGTCTCTTGGTGTGATTGTTGAGCCGCTGGCGAACATTGTGGATGCAAATTCTTTTTCTACGCAGTTATCTTATGGTCAAAATCAAAGCTTGATGGCCATAATTGATTCCAAAGCCGCGATATTATCTGGCTCTGAGTTAAGTATGGGGCATTGGAATACATTTGGTTTGACTGGGAGTTGGTTGTTAGGCGTTAATGCTGTCGATATTGTCGGCAACCATTCATCAGGCTCCGTTGAGGTGGCCCTTCCTGAGCGAGATGCGCAGATATCGCACTTGGCTGCCACTGAAAAGTATGTGGCGCCAAATGGTGATGAACAGTTTGCTAATGCAACTTTTACGGTTACGTTCGAAAATGATGTTGTTATTTCTGCTGATATTTTTAAAGGCGACGAAATAGTCGAACCACTGTTAGCTGACGCTGTTTACACAAAAGGAACCCACCGTATTTCCTGGGATGGCCTGAATAACGCTTCCGTCCCTTTTGAAAACGGTATTTATTCAATAAGAGTACAAGCACAAGCCGCACATACGGTTTCTACTATACAAACAGAATCGACCAGTATCATTCTCGATGCAATTGCTCCGCAGATACAAGTCGATGGTTTAGATTCTGGGTTGATAAGTGTTCGTACTAATCTAGAGGCCGCTTCGTTGTTGGGCTCTGTTACCGACACGTATTTCAATGACTATAGTGTTGCACTTCTTGGTACACCGAATAGCGCTTCGGTGTTTACTACTATCGCTGGAGGAGATGTTGCCCCAATTAGTCTGCTGGCGAATTTAAGTGATTATGCTGTAGACGAAGGTGAATATAAGTTTCAGGTAAGCGCCAAAGATGTAGCTGGAAATAGAAGTTCTCTTACTTTCGATATGCTTTTTGATACTTCTGCACCGGCAATAACCATCACTTCGCCGGTGAACGACCTGTTTGTAAACAGTAGTGGCAGTTTGGTCGTAAAAGGAAGTATCGAGGAGGCAAACTTACTGAATTACAGTGCTTCGCTCGTATCAAGTGCGGGGGTTAAAGTACTCTCTCAGCAGTACGATGTGTTTCCTGTTGATGATACGCTAACTTCAATTAATTTGACTACGCTGCCCGAAGGGCAATACACACTACAGTTATCGGTTGTTGATAAAGTGGGTAACACAGCGGAAGAATCTAAATCAGTTGTGATAGACAACACCCCGCCAGAGGTTGTCATTAGTTCTCCAAAGCATAGTGGCTATTTCGGTTTGTCGCTAATCGTTACAGGTACTGCAGAAGACAGTAATTTCGACAAATACTTGGTGGAGTTGGCAGCCGGCGGCTCAGAGTCCTTTGAAACGATTGCAGAAGTAAGGTCAGGCATTCACGATGGTGCATTATTTAACTTTGACAGTCTGCCTGCTGATGGTGACTACAGCTTACAATTAACGGCTGTAGATAAAGCAGGTAATACTGCCGCTGTTTCTCATGATTTTATTGTAGATTCTATTGTTCCCATGTCACCGTCTATAACAGTCGCTGAAGCAGACAAAGAAACAGCCGCAGTCTCTTTAGAATGGCTACCGGTTGAAGACACCCTTACCGGTTACTGGGTGTATCGCAATGGTCAGAAAGTCGTGAGCGAACCCATCTCGAATACACATTATTTGGATAGTTCTCCGGGCGAAGGAACACATCAGTATTCTATTAGTGCTATTGACACAGCAGGGCATGAGAGTGAAAAGACCTCACAGAATGTTACCCTTGATTTGACTGGGCCAGAGGTTTCATTCACTTACCCACAAACTGGCGATACGGTCAGTGGGCTCGTGAATATTCGTGGTACAGCGTACAGCGCTTCTGATTTCAGCCACTACCGTTTATTGGTAGGTCCAAGTTCAGAATTATTGACAGAGGTAAGTTCTGCTACTGTTGGTGTACTTGGTGATGATATTGGGCAATGGAATACTGTCACTTTATCAGACGGACAAAGTTATGTTTTGCGAGTAGAAGCGGAAGACATAAATGGGAATAGCGCCTTCGATGAAGTCAGTGTGATAATTGATAATACCGCGCCAACCGCTCCGGAAATTTATTACTCCGTTATTAACTTCGGAAACACCGCACACTTCCGTTGGAATGCGCCCGTTGAAGATGATATTGCTGGCTACCTTGTGTTACGCAACAATAAAATTGCAAATGCTAGCGGTGTTGTTGTTGGTGACTTGGCTCCGTACTTGGTAACTGATTTGGATTTTTCCGATTACTCGCTTCCAGATGGTGAATACAGTTTTACGGTTATCGCTATAGATACCGCCGGCAATCAGAGTGACCCATCCGCAGCTCTCGAGTTAACTATTGATCTACAAACTCCACATGCAGAGCTTATTGGGCTGCCGTCATTTTTTGATGATACGCTGTTCTTAAACGCCCAGCTTGAAGATTTGGACGTTGCCACTATGGATTTTGAATATCGCCAGAGCGGGCAAACAGATTGGGTTCTAATTCAGCAAGATAGTTTAGCGCCGTACCAACACCAGTGGGATACGTCTGATTTAGACGACGGTCTTTATGAGTTAAGAGCAGTGGCCCAGGATATTCATGCAAATATCGATGGTGCCGCTGATGTTGTGATGTTGGAAAAACGCGACCTTACTATCCCTGGTATTCCCTCTTCGGTCGAGGTCGCCGTAAATGGCGGGACGGCCACATTAACGTGGATAGCGCCCACGGATTTGGACATCGATTTTTTCGAAGTTCAGCGGCGTTTTCAAGGCGAGGAAAGCTGGAGCGTTATTTCATCTCTTCCCTTTGGCGGTACCGAGTATGCAGATGAGGGGCTTGAGGACGACAAATACGAATACAATATTCTTACTCAGGATTTGTCGGGCAACCGTTCGAGTGCTTCGGAGGTCGTTGGGGCGACCGTCTATACGCCTTACTTACGGACTTCGAATGTTATAACGAGCGAGCCTACGGAATTGTTTGCCGGACGAGCGCAAGCTTATGCGTCCATTACTTTTAATGTTATGCACAACGCAATTTCAATTGGTTCTTACACTACTGTAGCCAATGAGAGTGGGAATTTCTGGGTGCGAGATGTAGTTCTAGAGCCCGGGCAGAACGAGTATACAATTCATTCTGTCGATCAATATGGATTTGTTGGTAAAACAGTCACGGGGTATACCGAGTATTCTGCGGCGCCGTCACAAGTGACCGGATTACTTGGTTCGGTGAATTCCGATGAGGAAAATGTATCGTTAAGCTGGAATAGTAATACTGAATCTAATATTTTCGGATATGGCGTATACCGCAATGACGTGCAGATTACTCCTGCAGCCATTATAGAGCCGGTAACTCATGGAACGGATGCGACTGATTTGTCTGCTTACCCAATTTCAAATTTATTTGATGGTGATGACAACTCTCTATGGATACCCGAATCAATGCCAAGTTACCTTGAATTGGAGTTTGACGGGCCCCAATACATAACTGGTATTGGAGTTCGGTGGAATCAGTACTACTACTCGTCTAATGATTACGTTTTACAAGTCTGGAATGGCGAGAGATATCTACCAATTAAAGAAATTGGTTATGCTTCTAGTACTCAAAACCTAACGGTAAAATATATTACAAATAAGGTTCGGTTTGTCTTTAATGACACATACTACGGTGACGGTACTACCTACCCATTCCGCTTGAGCGAAATATCTGTATCAACATTGAGTTTTACGGATGATGTTGACTACTTTACGGATTTACCTGGTGACGGAGAACATAGCTATACCGTTGCAGCAATAAATGATAGAGGCATGGAGGGTCCTGCGTCGGAACCCACTCTTGTTGAGGTAGGTGACTTTATTGGACCAGCCCCTGTCAGCTTGTCCATTAACGTTAACGGGGTGAATGTGGAGCTCACCTGGACCGAGAGTGATTCGGACGATACAGCGTCGTACCGTGTATACCGCGATGGGCAGTTAATTCAAGAGCTGTCCTCTGCTGAGCTTTCCTATGCTGATGAAGGGCTAGCAAATGGTTCTTACCAATATACAATTCGCGGTGTAGATGCATTAGGTAATGCTGGTGATCCCTCAAACATAGTAGCCGCAGATATTTTAACGCCTGTTTTAGCCGCTCCTGTTGATTTAGCGGCTCTATCGGATTCCGAAGGGGGCGTAAGGCTCTCATGGAAGCCCGGGCCAGATACATCTCCTGGTGCTTATAAAATCTATAGGGCTCTAGGGTCCGAGGGGCTTGCACTTCTCGTAGAGGAATCAAATCTTTCGCATTACGATGTGAGCGTTGCGGAAGGTATTACATACCGCTACACCATTCGCGCAGAGGATGCCTATGGAAATTTAAGCGCCCATTCTTCTGAAGTGTCGGTGCTGGCTGAGTTTTCTATTC
>Ga0065722_104435_pt1 | contig 14351 bp, 6 predicted proteins | sample BansetMetagenome_FD_59109 | JGI IMG/M metagenome (GOLD analysis project Ga0065722, IMG submission 59109) | Bankia setacea gill microbial communities from Puget Sound, Washington, USA - Caecum Enriched | ecosystem: Host-associated > Mollusca > Digestive system > Ceca | place: United States... | reverse complement strand
AGCTACAAGTTTTAACGCTCACGATTATAGTCCGGCGCGCCACCGTGCCGCCGGGCCTTTATTTTCGCTCCTTGGTATAAAGCCCCCTTTCATTAAGAGTAAAGAAGAGCAGCCGATGCAAAAACAGGCCACATTAAGCTTTTGGCAAATATGGAACATGTGCTTCGGATTTTTAGGCATTCAGTTTGGTTTCGCTCTACAAAATGCCAATATGAGCCGCATTTTCCAAACCCTCGGCGCAGAAGTAGACCAAATACCCATACTCTGGATAGCCGCTCCGCTTACCGGCTTATTGGTGCAGCCCATCATTGGCTACATGAGCGACCATAGCCGATCTCGATTTGGGCGTAGACGACCGTTTTTCTTTGTTGGTGCGCTACTTACAAGTATCGCCTTAGTCTTTATGCCTCATTCATCAAGCTTATGGATAGCTGCAGGAATGCTTTGGGTGCTGGACGCCTCAATAAACGTCACCATGGAACCTTTTCGGGCCTTCGTCGGCGATAAGCTTCCCCCCCAGCAAAGGCCACTCGGCTACCTTACACAAAGTTTTTTTATTGGCATTGGAGCTGTTGTAGCGTCGGCGCTACCGTGGATATTCAGTCAATGGCTAAATATACCGAATACCGCTCCGGCAAATAAACTGCCTCCCTCTGTTATTTATGCTTTTTATACCGGCGCCATAGTGCTCTTTCTTGCAGTCTTATGGACCGTGTTGTCCAGTACAGAAGAAACAGCGCAAACGCTTAATACGTTTATGGATGACAAACCGGTCGTTCCTAGCGTTCCACTTCCCTCAACAGGGCTTCAAGCTACCGCCTCGTCTGTTGGCAATTTCTATCTCTATTGGCTATGTCTTGGTTTAACCTTCAGCGGAATTATCGCAGCCTTGTCGTGGAAACCAGAGCTATACATTATTTCTCTCGGCATGTTCTGTTACGGAATACTTCTGGCTGTCGCAAAAAAAATGCAGTATCACAGAAAAATCGACAATGCTTTCTTCCATATCGTATATGACCTAAATCACATGCCGCTGGTTATGAAGCAGCTCGCAAGAGTACAATTTTTTTCATGGTTTGCCTTATTCTCCATGTGGATCTATAGCACAAGCGCCATTACACAACACTACTATGGCACCAGCAACACAAGCGATAAGCTCTTTAATGAAGGCGCTGATTGGGTAGGCGTTTTATTCGCTGCCTATAACGGCTTTGCCGCACTAGCAGCCTTCGGGATTGCATTTTTGGCCAATCGTATTGGCAGCAGAAAAACGCACAGCATTTGCCTTATCCTCGGCGCCGTTGGGTTTTTGTCCTTTTTTATCATCACCAACCCTTACTACTTAGTATTTCCCATGGTAGGGGTGGGTATAGCGTGGGCATCAATTTTATCTCTTCCCTACGCGTTGCTATCCAATGCTGTTCCCCAGAAAAAAATGGGGCTATTTATGGGGATTTTTAACTTATTTATTGTTATTCCACAGTTGTTAGCCGCCAGTATTCTCGGTCTCATTATTTCGACTATTTTTTCTGGCGAGGCCATCTATGCCTTTCTGATCAGTGCCGTGTGTTTGGTTATTGCAGCACTACTCACTCTCAAAGTTTCCGAAAATCATTAGGATGAACCATGTACCGTTTTTATTTTTTAACGCATCTACTCTGCTTAACTGTGGCACTAACAGGCTGTGACTCCACGCCGTCCCCTTCCAACCCTGAGGTTCTGCAAAGTGCTCCCGGTGCGCCAGGACAGGCATCCACATGGGCTTTTGCCGCTAAACAAGGCATAGGAACGTCATATGAAGCCTATGATGGAGGTAAACACAGTGATACTGCTGAGACATCTGTCGTTTCAAAAGTTTGGTTTTCCATTGCCAAAGGTATGCTAACTGAAACCATGTTCGGCCTTATTCATGAAGCACAATTGAAGGATTTACAGTTTATTGTTGTTGGCGACGATTTTGTTGATATTGAAAGCGAGTCCACGGTCTCCACCATTGACTACCTCCATAAGGACAACAAAAATCGGCCGCTATCACTCGCGTATAAAATCACTAATACCGATAGAGAGAATCGTTACATCATTGAAAAAATAATTTTTACTCACCCCGATACTCAAGCACTTTTCCACCGAGTAGTGTTTACACCAAAACAACGTGGCCTACGACTTTTCATGCAAGCAAACCCGCACATGGCTAATACCGGCGAGGGCGACAGCGCTTGGGTGAAAGACTCGGTGCTTTACGCCAGAGAAGGAAATCACGTTATGGGGCTTAGTGCAAACGGCGCTTTTATACGTCCGACCGTCGGCTTTTTGGGGCATTCTGATTTGATCACCGACCTACAAGACGGTACACAACACTGGCAATATCTCAGCAGCGGTGACAAAAGCGGAAATGTCACACTAGCGTCGGAATTAAACCTTAGCTCGACAATGCCAACCACCATTGATTTGGTGCTCGCTTTCGGCGAGAGCGAAGAGCAAACGCTACAACACACAATCGCTGCACAAAAGGACGGCTTCAAGAATAGCCTAGAACGTTTTAACGGTGAAGGAGACTATTATGGCTGGGAAGACTATCTACAGTCACTACCGGGTCTACAAGCGCTTTACCCTAGCGCCACGGACGGCGGCAAGCTTGCTAACGTGAGCGCCTTGGTATTAAAAGCGCAGGAAGACAAAAGTCACTCCGGTGCGCTCATTGCCTCGCTCTCCAACCCGTGGGGGGATACGGTATCAGCCACTGAAGCTTCAACTGGTTATAAAGCGGTTTGGCCACGTGATTTTTATCAATGCGCAATGGCATTTTTAGCGCTTGGTGACACCCAAACACCGCTCGTAGCCTTTCAATATCTAGCAAAAGTTCAAGTCAGCAAGACCACTCCCGGCAATGCCGGCACTAGCGGCTGGTTTCTTCAAAAAACCCATGTTGATGGCACTCTAGAGTGGGTCGCCGTGCAACTCGATCAAACAGCAATGCCTCTCATGCTTGCGTGGAAATTGTGGCAACAGGGTATCATTGACGACGACGAACTCACGCACTGGTATACCTCAATGCTTCGGCCCGCTGCGGATTTTTTAGTTAATGGAGGAACGGTGCATGTAGAGTGGAATAACAGTAATATTACTCCCCCTTATACTCAACAAGAACGCTGGGAGGAGCAAGAAGGCTATTCACCTTCCTCTATAGCCGCCACCATCGCCGGGCTTGTAAGTGCCGCAGAAATCGCCCGCTACTTGAAGGATACTGACAAATCAGAAGCCTATCTAGCCGCTGCCGACCAATATGAACGCATGCTAGAAAGCACGACCTACACGACCTCTGGCGTTTATCCCACTGCAACAGACCGCGGACAATACTATTTGCGTATTAGTGCCAATACAGACCCCAATGACAACGGTAAACTCCTAGCAAGAAACGGCAGACCTGCTGTCGCCGAAAAAGCCATTATCGATGCCGGATTTTTGGAATTGGTTCGCTATGGTATCCGCACCGCGCACGATATTCATATTACCAATAGTTTGTCCGTGGTAGACGACCAAAACATTGACCATGATTACCGCATTAAATATGAATTTGCCTCGGGCGACAAAATTTTTCCGGGCTGGAGACGCTACGGCATGGACGGCTACGGCGAAGATCAAGACAACGGCAATGCCTACGCTCAGGGCGGCGATCATTCACCAAACCAACGTGGTCGAGTGTGGCCTTTCTTTACCGGCGAACGCGGTCACTACGCACTGGCCGCCGGTGTCCCAACAGAAAACATCAAAGACACTTATGTAGCCGCAATGGAGTTTTTTGCGAATGAAGGTTTAATGCTCCCAGAGCAAGTGTGGGATGGTGTCGGTGCAAATACACCACATAAATTCAAGAAAGGAGATGGCACAAATTCGGCGACACCGTTAGCCTGGACTCACGCGGAATATATAAAACTGCTGCGGTCAATAAGTGATGAAGCGGTATGGGACCGCTATCCCCCAGTTGAAAAACGCTACCGACCTTGACGCTCAGCGCCGCAAGAATTACGTACCACTAATTTTCCCGGTATTTTTTGCGGCGCGATGCTCTCCCCTTCAATCAGCCGAATAAGACTATCAACTAATAGGCGCCCGGCAAGAATGGTATCTTGGTGAATCGTTGTCAGCGGCGGGTTCGCAAATGCAGCGAGAGGAATATCGTCAAAGCCAACAACTGCCACATCCTTGGGAATCTTTATATCGGCATCCTCAAGTGCTTTCATCGCACCTATTGCGATAAGATCGCTCGCTGCCACCACAGCATCAAACGTTTGACCACGCTTCAATAGTGCTTGTATCGCCTGAATGCCAGCGGCTTCTGTGGTATCAGCCGAAACCAAAAGTCCTAGGTCGGATCGAATATTCGCTTCATCCAAGGCTTTACAGTAGCCTTGATAGCGCGCTAAGAATTCCGGTGCTCGCGTTGATGCATCGCCAAGAAAAGCCACGCGGCGCCTTCCCAATGACAGCAGGTGCTTCACCGCTTGGTAACAACCATCAACATTATCACACCCTAAAAAAGCACCTGGCTGCCCCTCCAAAACAGGCCCCCAAGTAATGAAGTGGGCCTGCATTTCATCTAAACGTGTGATTTTTTCAATGTAAGTGGTGTAATCACCGTACCCCAGAAAAATAATGCCGTCGGCCTTGTGAGCATCCTCATAATCAGCTTGCCAGTCCTCACTGTCCTGCTGAAAAGAGATTAGCAGGTCATACCCTCGGGTGGCGGACGCTTTAGTAATACTTCCCAGCATAGAAAGGAAAAAAGGGTTGATCAGTGAATTACCGGTACCTGGGTCTTCACAGAAAAGTAGGGCGATTGTTCGCGATGATTTTGAGCGTAAATTACGGGCATTGATGTCGACTTTATAATTTAATCGGCGCGCAATTTCCTGAACTCTTTCCCGTGTCTCTTTGCTCACTAAAGGACTGTTTCGCAGAGCGCGCGACACTGTTGGCTGCGAAACCCCAGCAAGATAGGCAATATCAATAGAGGTGGGCTTATTGGCTTTCATTGCCCCTCGTCCACATACCACGGCTTCATCTTAAGGCGAACATGCCACAAGACCTAGCGTGACATGCACCCTACAACACCTCGGCTTCCAAACACGCCAATTCAAGAGCATGAATATCGGGAATAACAAACTCCTCCAAACCGACCTTAACTTGCATTTTGTCATAGGGCCTTTTCGGTTTATCGCTATTTTCCTCTATTTCATCTTGATGCACCCGCACCATACGCGGAATACCTTGCGTAGGAACGGCAATGAAGGGAAGGCGATCATCAACACCGGTATTATTCAGTACCGCCATACGCCCTTGCGGGTTGAGTGGTGTTACCGGCCCACCATTAACGCCCTCAAAAGCCACTACCGGCACTTTGGTATTGCGCCATTCATAAAACCCTAGCAACCATCTAGGGGCATTTGGGATTGAACCAACTGGCCGCATAGCTGCCATTTCAGCTACCGTCACCGTCGGTAATAGCAAAGTACTGTCCAACAAAGGGACAAGTAAACACGGAATTTCAACATCATTCGAAATAGTAGCTAACTTGCCTTCGCTCATATTATGGTTCCAGCTGCAGTTCTAAAATAATTAGGGTCGTAACTCTGTATCTTACTGGCGACTGGCCATTGTTGGAATATGACGACCATACACAAATTGCCGGGCAAGGTTTTCTGGTGAGCCTTGGTAAGTCACCATACCCGTTTTTATAGCGCAAACAGGCATAGAATCCACCGTACAACTGAGCGGTGATTGAGCCCAAATCACCCCGCCTGAGCCTTTCATATAGGGGCAGCTATTCGCGCCGTCATCGCCCATGCCTGAAAAAATAATGGCGCCGCTACGCTTGCCAAAACTACGCGCCACTTTGGCCATTACCTGGTCAGCAGAAGGATGATAGCAACCAATCCAAGCATCTGCCATCGGCGCAATAACACCCGCTGCATGGACATCAACCTGGTGCTCAGGAGAAACAATGTAGACGCATTTTTCTACTAGCTGGTGTGAGCGCTCACATTCGAGTACTGGCCAAGTGGTGTTGCGTACCAGGGCTTTTTGCAAGGTTCCGGTAATTTCGGGATTAATATGCTGAACATAAACGAACGCTACGCCAGCCAAATCTTCGGGTAGCGTTTTCAAAAAGCGACCTACCGCCTCTGGGCCACCGGTGGACGCAACCAGCACCCAAACTTCTTCTGCACGCTTCACGTCTTTCGGCAACGCGATACCCGTACCTGCGCATACTTGAAGCTTGCGTGCAAAACGATGCACTCGCTCGCTCAAACCCAGCTCAGCATAGCTTTCAATATCGTCATAAATAACGGGAACATCAAATGATTCAAGGCGTTCGATAAGCACTAAGTTGTTATCATGCTGTAAGTCGAGACGAACCACCCAAGCATCAACCGTCGGCACGTCCAAAGGCACTAAGTCATCAAGAATACCCGTGCGAGCTAGCATATTGAGTGTAATCTCATGCCCAGAGCTCAAGACAAGCTCTCCGAGATCATTAAGCTGTGCGCGGGTTTCTGCCAACAGCCCAAATTTGAGGGCCTTCACAGCCAAAGCCCCTAGCCCTTCTCAACGTCTGCTAGCAGCCCGTTCAAGCTCTCCAGCAAAATATCTTCTTGGTAAGGTTTACCCAAGTATCCATTAACGCCTATATCCATGGCGCGGTCTCGGTGCTTATCACCGGTTCGCGACGTAATCATAATAATAGGAATGTGCTTCCAGCGACTGCTGGTTCGGATATTTTTTGCCACTTCAAAACCATCCATACGTGGCATTTCTATATCCAGCAACATAATATCGGGAATATTATCTTGGAGGGTACGAAGTGCATCCACACCATCTTTAGCCGTAATAACATTAAAACCCTCACGCTCAAGGAAACGTGTGGTCACCTTACGTACCGTTACCGAATCATCCACCACCATCACGGTCTTCACAACCACTTTTGCTACTTCAATCGCAGGTAAAGCATCGCTGGGGTGCATTTCAAGATAGCTGGCACGCGCCATTTCTTTTCGAACCAAGGCGTGCGGATCGATAATCACTACAACACTGCCGTCCCCCATAAGAGTTGCGCCGGATAAACCCTGTACCGCACTAAATTGTGCGCCTAAACTCTTCACCACCACTTCTCGACTGCCCATAAGGGTGTCAACCTGAATGGCTAAGGTGGAATCCGCAGAACGCACCAACAGCACGGGTAATGGCAGCACATGCCCCTCCAGATGAGGACGAATGTCATTATTCAGTAATGTGCCGAGATAACGAACCTGATAATTCTCACCCGCATATTCAAAACGTGCGTCCTCACTGGTGTAATAGTGTTCAAGCTCAAAAGGACTAACCCGAACAATACCTTCAATAGTATTTAACGGAATGGCGTATAAGTCTTGGCCGATTTCGACCATAAGTGCTCGGTTTACCGATACAGTAAAAGGCAAACGCACCACAACTTCTGTACCTCGCCCCCACTCTGAATTGATCACCACAGACCCGCCCATGGCCTTGATCTCTGAGGACACGACATCCATACCCACACCACGACCAGAAATTTGGGTAACCGTTTCAGCGGTACTAAAGCCTGCATTCAAAATAAATTGCATGATATCGAAATCACTCAACTCAGAGTCTGAGCTCATTAGTCCGCGCTCAATGGCTTTTTCTCTTACGCGACGTAAATCGACTCCACGACCATCATCCGCAAGGCGAAGAATGACATCGCCACCCTCACGCCCGAGGGTTAACACAATACGGCCGGTTTCTGGCTTGCTGTTTTCTATACGCCGTTCGGGCATTTCAATACCATGGTCAACCGCGTTTCGGAGCATGTGCTCTAAAGGAGGAACCATTCGTTCTAATACCGAGCGATCCAGTTCACCCTCAATATTATCCAATTCAAAGCTAACATTTTTCCCCAGTTCACCCGCGACCTGACGGACGATTCTCCGCAAGCGGGGCACTAGACGAGAGAAAGGTACCATGCGCGAACGCATCAAACCTTCTTGGAGGGTGGTGTTAATACGTGACTGCTGTAAAAGCAGAGTCTCAGTGTCGCGAATATTATCCGTTAGGGTTCCGCGCAAATCGACAAGGTCAGAGGCCGACTCGATAAGCGAGCGAGATAACTGTTGTAATTGCGAGTAGCGATCCATCTCTAAGGGGTCAAAATCTTCATGAGCAGCCATCTGCTCTTGACGAAATAAAACCTGTGCTTCGGTCTCAATATCCAAGCGTCGTAACTGTTCCTGCAAGCGCGCCAACGTAGAATCAATATCATCTAGGGCGTGACCAAAATCACTCACCTGTTGCTCGATACGAGCACGGCTGATAGAGGTTTCTCCAGCAAGGTTAACCAGCTCTTCTAATAAATCGGAAGGTACCTTTATGACCTCTTGGGGCCCTGCCTGCTTACGGACTGCTGCTTGCTGTCCACCACCCTGTTTGACGGCTGGCATATTGAACTCGCCTGGCGCCAACTCCCCGTCTTCTCGCACCTTGGGAGAAAACGGTAAAACATTGGACTCACCACCGGTCGAACCCGCTTGTTCGGATGCCGGCACCTCTGTCGCGCTAGGCTCCGCAGCCTCAGGCTGTAGGTGAGGCGAGTCAGCGCTGGCATTTTTAGGTGCAGCAATCACACTGGCGGTAGCACCACCACTCATAAAAGCTTTAATACCTTTAACGCCGCTCAGCACCTGGTCTTGGTAGTCATGCATTTTGGCAAAAAAAACGTCGTCCATATCGTTTAAATCAGAGCCAATCAAATAGCTTTCGTATTCGTGCGTCAGCTCACCTAGGTTGGCCATACCCGCCAAGCGAGCACCCCCTTTTAGGGTGTGTAAAGCGCGCTTGATTTGCTCCGGATTATCTAAATCTGACCAATCAGACTCCCAAGCATGCACTGCCTCATCGAGCTCTTCAATGAGCTCATCGGCCTCCTCCAAAAAGACCTCAAGAATATCTTCATCGTAGTCTTCATGCTCAATATCAATATCATCAAGTAAGCCAGGAATCGATTCCAAGCCCAAAGAAACCTCAGGCTCTGCTATACCCTCATGCGCAAGCGACTCCTCAGGTGTTGTCTGAAGCCCTTCAGATGGGGAGGCATTTGAATCCATAACCGTGGAGGCTTCAACATCCTCTTCTGCATCCAGTTCAATTTGTGCAGGTTGGTCCGCAACAAGCTCCACCGTTTCAAGAAAATCATCAGCGGGAGCGTTTTCTTCAAGAGTATTTTGATCGAGTTCCACATGAAAAGTACTGGTTTCAATACCTACCTCATCAATCGAGATCTCTTCAACCGAGAGCTCTTCAATACCTAAACCTACCCCTTGAGCATCCGAATCGTCATCCTCAACTCCGCCTACCGAAGGTGCCGGTTCGCTGTCGGAGAGAGCAACTACCGAGTCGCTGGCATGGTCTAAGGTCGGGCGATCTAAGGTCTCGTCTTCGACCTCATCTTCATCAACAAGCTCGAAAGCTCCGCCATCAAAAGCAGAGTCTGCTGCATCACTCGTCTCATTGAGCCGTGTATCGGCCACCACCTCATCAAAAACAAGCTCTTCCGACCACTCACCGTCATCTGACGGTGCACCGTAACTAAACTCCTGCTCTTCACTTTCTTCTAATAATGCTTCACCACTTTCGAATAAACCTTCACTCTCCCCTAACAGCTCCTCCTCACCGTGTTCCTCAGGGCCATCAAAAAGCTCTAAGTCAGTGTGAGTTAGATCGTTAACGGCTGGCTCAGACGTCGAAAACTCATTCAGTGACAAGCTGTTTTCAGCACTGTCACTTGGAGCTTGCGGCGATTCAACCTCACCCCGAGCGGGAAGCAGTGAACCATTGTGAATAAGTGACGCCAACGCTGAGGTGATATCCTCGGTGGGCGGAATGACATTTTGTCCAGCGGCAACGGCATCAACCATATCCAATAACGCATTATGACCAGCTCCAACAATCACAAAAAAGTCTTCGTTGGCCTCCAGTTGTCCTGCCTGATTCTGCTCATAAACCGTGCGTAACTGGCTGCTCAAGCCTGCCATATCGGGTAAATTGGCTTGCTGTGCCCCAGCTTCCAAGGTGGTAAGTTCTCTTACCAGAGCGTCAATCTGGCTGTTATCACCCAGATTCAGTCGCCATTTCTGCAAAATTTGCTCAGCATCCAAAAGCAAATTCATTTCTTCCGCCATAAAAATCGACAGTAAACGCGGATCAACTTTTTGCTGCCCGTCCTTCTCCATTTCTTTCAGGCGAATAAGGTGACCTACTGCCAACTCACGCAACTCAACACAGCGAGCAACAAATTGGTCTAGGCGTGCAATGTGTACCTCTTCTTGCACAGCGATTTGAGCCAGAACTTCACGCGTATAGGTTGCTGCATCACGGTACAATTGCAATATATCGGCGTTTATTTCCACCTGGTAACTGATCAGCTCTTTGGCAAATGATTCCAATGGCTCGGCTAAGGCAGCAATAGGTATCACCTGCGCCATTTTCGCGCTGCCCTTTAGGGTGTGTAGTGCTCGCTGTAGATCATCGCTAGGCGGAGAGTAAAGTGGGGCATCTTGCTCCATCTGGCAAATAAAATTATCCATGGTCGCCAAATGGGTAATGGCCTCCGAGGAAAATATTTCCCAAAGCACTAGGTTTTCATTTTCGTCGCTATCAGCATCGAAGACTGAATCATCCTCAACTTCAGGAGCTTGCTCTGCAGACGAACTTACCGGCATTTGCGCAACGCTGGCGTTGCTAGCGGCTAGATCCGGCAGTGAAACCTCTCCATCCACTGTCAAAGCCCGAAGCTCCTCTGGAATACTGCCTTCAGACATGAGCTCGGCCCATGCCATGTATTTTTCCGTAAGCGCCTTCTGTGGATTACGACGCTTGTGAGCAAAAGCCTCCACCAACGAAGGCATCACATGGAGCGTAAGCTCTATGATGTGAGAATGAGAAGGGCCAACACTCACAGTTCGATCGATTATTCGGTTAAGCATGTTTTCAATTGACCACGCCAACTCGCCAATATCAAAAGCTTCTACCATTCGACCACTACCCTTAAGGGTATGGAAGGCTCGACGAACGACAACAAGTGAATCTTGATCTTGCTGGTTAGCTTTCCACTGAGGAAAGTATTCTGCTAGTGTTTCCTGTACCTCGCCAGCCTCTTCAATGAAAATCTCGATAATTTCATCATCGATATCGCTCTCTTCACCCTCGTCATCGAGGCTAATTTGATCAAGAGATACACCTGTATTTTCGGCCACCGGTTCAACCGCAGGGGTTGACGTAACACTCAACTCGATATCGGCAATTTCTTGCTGGAATTCTGGCGAATTAAAATTCACCTCAGAGCTTTGACTCAATTGCTCATGAGGCGGAGCAAGGTTAGATCTTGATTCTGTATCACTCGCAGATCGAGTGTCTGCGACAGGTAAACCGACTTCGCTAACAGATGTCGTAGCAAACTCTTCAATTTTCGGACTGACACCCTCCACAGAATTGGCCTTGGATCCGAGCGCAGCTTCAGAAGACGCGGTCGCTTTTTCTCTGAGGGGATAACCCAGAGAGGCGACACTACTCTCTGCTACATCCAAAAGAGAATCTGTATCTTCCTCCATATCGCCGAGCAAACGCTCGAGATAATATTCAACACTGGCAATTGCATCCGCTAGGGTGTCAAGCGCCTGCCAACTGGGCTGCGCATCATTATCAAGTAGCTGCTCTTGAATGTAATTTGCGCAACACTCCAAAATGGAGGCCGGGCGCGGCAGAGGAATCATGTCCAAACCGCCACGTATATTATGTAAAAGCCCGCCAACGTTTAGGAGGTGGCTTTTGTCCCATTTCGATGAAATGTACTCAACGATAGCGTCTTTAGCCTGCTCTAAGCCGTGTTGACACTCTTTAACAACGGTGATTTTAGCTTGGTCAATTTCGATTTCACGTTCATCAACATTTGCCAAATCTCGATTAGACCCAACAACCTTTGCAATGGCGTCCAAACGATGTTCTATTTCAATAATCTTCCCAGCAACCTCCAGCAGACTACCTTCGTCAAAACTATTCAGCTCACTAAGACGGGTGAGCTCTGACACTTGGAACATCACTTGTTTACGCAAGTCGCCAATGCCCAACACCGCTAGGGTATCGGCTACACGCTTTACAACCGGCAACACCTCTTTAAGATCTTCCGGCGACCCTTGTCCCGATAAAGATAAGTCCAAAGCGTGTTTAATGGTGTTGATTTCGTCGTTTAGGGCGACCACAACTGAGCGAATGGCTTCTGGGTCTGGAGCAGAAAGCGAGTCGCTATCTTCACCGATTATGACGCCATCAAGAAGAGCTTCCGATAGTTTGTAGCGCTGCTTAACACGGTTAATCTTTTTACCGCCACTTTCAGCTTTGGCAACATAATAAAGCAAATTTTTAAGCAGGCTTTCCCGCGGCATAAAATCCAGTGCAGCTGGAGCTTTTTCGCCAAGCACTCGTAATTCTCTAGCGAGATGCCTCAACATACCACGCACCGCAACACTCAGCTCAATGTCGTCTCGCAGGAGTCCCTCAACCAAGGCTGCAGATACTTCCCATAAAGGATAACAAGCAGTACCCTGAGTCAAGGCCTCCATTCGACTGAAGACTTTGTCGAGATAATTCAGGTTTTCCTCAACCTTAATTCCACGCAATACACTCGCCGCTGCAAACTGGTACATTTCGCGAAGTTTTTTCAGAACCTGCAACAACTTGCTTTTATCTGCTGTAATCGGATGACGAGAGCCATATAACTCCCGTACTAACTGTAAATCTGGGGAAAAGAGATTGGTTTCACTGAGGTAGCTCTGATTGCGCACGGCCCTCAAGTCATTGAGCAAGGGCAAGACAATCCCTGGATTATCCTCTTTTTGCGCTTTTACATGCTCAAGATAGGTCGGCAGCTGCAAAAGGGAGCGCATCAGCACCTCCTGCGCTTCCGGAGCACTGGTAACCTTGTTATCCATTAACGCTTGGGCAAGCTGCTCCATTTCCTCAGCCAAAAGCGAGGCACCATGGAATTCAACCATTTGCAAGCTACCATGCACCTGATGAATATGGGTCAGGCAAAAACGTATGCGTGTGGAATCTTTAGTGTCCTCAACATACGCCTCTAACGCTTGCCGGGCATCTTTTAGGGTGTCACTGATCTCCCCTATCACCCAGTCTAGCGCTGCGAAATTACGTTTATCTCCCATAGATGGGGTCCCGAGCCACTAATTCCAATTCAGGCAGCCGCACTACACGTCTACCGGTTTTCGTATGTAAGCCTGCACATCATCCACTGGTGCACGCCCCATATCGGGATGAGACCAATCGACTACTTCACCAAGGCCCACAACTAACACTCCGCCGGGTTTGAGCCTTTCGACAAAGGCATTCATAATTTCATGGCGCAGCCATCGACGAAAATAAATGAGAAGGTTCTGACAAAAAATAACATCCAGCTTTATAGTCGGCATCTCGTTGATATTGAGTACATTGGCATGGTTGAAACACACGCGATCTTGCAGCTCTGGAGATATCAGGTAACGTCCATTTTCTTGCTGAGTGTAGTAGCGCTGGCGAATGTGCGGCTCCATCATTTCAACTTTACGCTGAGGATAAATTCCAGTGCGGGCAATGGTTAATGCCGCTCGACTAATATCCGTTGCTGTTACGCCGTAATAAGGTTCTCGCCGAGCCAAATCAAAACAATCGTTAATGACCATGGAAAGTGAGTAGGGTTCTTCTCCTGAGGAGCAGCCAACGCTCCATACCTCGAACGAATCCTTGAGTTGATCATTATTAATTTGGTTTTGAAGAGAGTTGCGCACATAGTCAATAGAGGGTCGATGGCGAAAAAAGCTGGTTTCTTTTACAACCAGCCGATCGATGAGTACCGACCACTCCATCATACCCGATACGCCATCTACTACCTGACGGTAGTATTGGCTGTAATCGGTGTGTCCAAGCTCACGCATGCGCATTGTAACCTGCGTTTGCAGGAATACTCGCTGCTGATCGCTGAGACAAATGCCGGCGCGATCCTCCAAAAGTTTGCTCCATTGCTCAAACTGTTTGTCGGAGAGATCCGGTGCTGCCTGTAAAGACCAAATCATGAATCTTAACCAGTGTCAGTTAGACTTGCGCGCCAGCGCTTTTTTCTTCATCGAGAGGATGAAGCAGGGTTGGATCGGCCTCGTCATCCAAGGCATCATCCAGCGAAAGATCAACCACGTCATCGTCGTCTAGTGTACTCACATCAAGGTCGGCTTCTACGTCTATTTCATAAACGTCATCCT
>Ga0065722_104434_pt1 | contig 14395 bp, 9 predicted proteins | sample BansetMetagenome_FD_59109 | JGI IMG/M metagenome (GOLD analysis project Ga0065722, IMG submission 59109) | Bankia setacea gill microbial communities from Puget Sound, Washington, USA - Caecum Enriched | ecosystem: Host-associated > Mollusca > Digestive system > Ceca | place: United States... | reverse complement strand
AAATTTGGTTGATCCTGCCTGTATTACATTTGAACTTACCGAAAGTGCTAGTTTATTTAATTTAAACGTTACCAAGCGTGTGATAGAGGAATTACATGCAATCGGCTGTAGTTTTGCAGTAGATGATTTTGGTTCTGGTTTTAGTAGCTTTGCCTACCTTAAAGAACTACCCGCAGATTATATTAAGCTCGATGGATCATTTATTCGGAGGTTACATGAAGATGATGTTGATAAAGCGCTAGTCAAGTCGTTGATTCAAGTGGTAAAAGCACTAGGTAAAAAAGCCGTAGCCGAATTTGTTGAAAATAAAGAAATATTGGCGATACTTGAAGAATTCGGCGTTGATTTGGTGCAGGGGTACCACATCGGTCGTCCTGTATCGGTGGAAGAATTGCACGAAAAGAAGAGGCAGGTCGCCAATTCTTCATTTTAAGGGCTGCAGTCCTTATGTCACTCTAAAATCTGTATGTTTTAACATGGTAGCGCACCCACTATTTTACGTGTTCTTATTGTGAGCCACCGCCAACTCGATATGCCTTTACGCGGAGTTGACGTAGCGTGGCGTGAATATGTGAGTTAAAGTCTGGGAAAAAGCGCATGGCCTTGAATGTGGTGGCCGCCATCAATGTCTAGCACCGCGCCGGTAATTTTACGGGCTTTATCTGAAACCAAGTAACTGACAAGCGAAGCGATATCGTCGGGTTGTGTAATCCCCAGCGGTTGAAACTGTTCAAGATGATGATGTAGCCCTTCGATTTGTTCTGGGTTCAAACCCAAATCTTTTGCAGCGGAGGAGTGCGTGAACCCTGGACGAATGGCATTTAAACGAATTCCATCCGAACACCAATCTGCGGCTAGGGAGGATGTCAGTTTTTCTATGCTTGACTTTAGCATGGCATAAAGTGGTAGGCTATTAACATATCTATTGGTGATAGATGAACTAATGTTGATAATATTTCCGTTGCTTTTTTTTAGATGTGGATAAGCATGTTTGCAGAGTTTAATTACGCTACTGATATTGGCAACGATGGCCGTATCAATCACTGGATCCTCCGTGTCGAGAAGTGGTGCGTTAATAACGTTTGCTAGGGCGTTATTAACTAATACATCCAAACGGCCAAAATTTTCGATAGCAGTGGATATTAGCTGGCTGGGGAGAAGGGGGTTTTCCATATTGTAGGCGAGTCCTACAGCATGATTGCCGGTTTCAGCTGAGAGAATGTGAGCCGCTGTCTGAGCGGTATCGGCACTACGCGAGGTTACAACTATATTGTAGCCGTCGTTGAGCAATTGTTTGGCAATAGCGTAACCGATGCCTTTACTGGCGCCGGTAACTAAGGCGGCTTTCTTTTGGTGTGTCATGGTGTATCTCGATGGGGTTGTTTTACGGATCTGTGTGGATGGCCGGTATAGTCGATATCGTCACATCGCAAAGGTAAAAAATCATTGGCAGGTCTATCGGCGTACTCCACATGGCAAGCATTTACACCGCTCATTACCGATACCGCATATACGCGATAGACTTCTTCAGCGGTAAAGTCATGATCGGCTAGCATGCCAGACATATAGCCCACAATGTTCATGCTTTCGCCAAATGTTTCAAATAAAGTGGCTTCAATATCGTAGGCCAATTGAAGGTGTGGTCCTATCTCAAAACCGAGACGATGCGCAATTTTCTCTAGAGCGCTAACACGTTCATCACCTTTGGCGAGTGGGCGAGCAAAGCCCATAATATTGGGTTTTCCTCGATTCGCACGAATCTCTAGCTCGGTGATACTTTTAGGGGATTTTCCTTCAATTTGTTTTTGTCGGGCTGCACGAATAAAGTCCATACCTTTCATCAATGCACCTTGAGCGTAAGCACGGGAGTCGCCAGCTAGAGTGCCTGCGACTGTGGCTGCTGAAGCGGAAGCCTGTGTTTCTCCTGCCAGTGCACCAATTTGGTTGCACCAAATTCTAGGGTCGGGCCAACTCATACAGCCAAAAATGGCTTCCATCCACTCTGCTAGCTCGCGAGAAATCATTTTACCGGTGGCATTGAGTACTACTATTTGGATATAGGATTTATTTACTACGAGGTCGTCTAGTAATTGATACCCATGTGTGAATACACCTTTGCCGGGATACCAGCCCCCCTTGTGAGAAACAATGGTGTTTCGCTTGCTGTCGAGTTTCTCTAGGGTGTATTTAGACGTTTTTGATAACATAATCTTCATCCTTCACGTAAGGCATTGCGGTCAAAGGTTTAGTCACATATTCAAAACCATGTGCAAGTAAGCCAGGCGCAGACATTAATTGAAAAAGTGGCCCACCGAGCTTAGGATGAAAACCAAGGTCTGAAAAAGCGGCGGATGCGACGCCGATACTCAACCAGCCAGCATTGTGATTGTTCAAGGTTTTAGACAATATGGCAGCCCAACGTAAAATGTCACCGGCTGCCGGTAGCTGAAGAATATGTTCAGCAAGTTTGTGGGCTTGAATATCGAGTCCACCATAATGCTGCCCAAAACCAGAGACGTTATGCCAGCGACTTGGTGAATCCTTTTCCAATTCCTTAGCAGCGATCTCGGAAGCAATCTTTTCGGGACACTTTCTAAAGTTCTTCCTGAAAAATCGCATGGTAGCTTCAATGGCTCCAGCACAGTCTCTTTCTCCCCCCATGACAATGGTAGATATAGGAAGAATATGTACCGGATTAGTCTTTCCTACACCAGTATTCATGGCTGCTCGAGTAGCTGCATGTCGAGGACCGGGGTTAATCAACCCAATCATTAGTTTTTCTAATAATTCTTTTTGTTCTTTGGTAGGGAGTTCACTTTTATACAAAAGGAAAAAGACGTCGCTGAAGCTGCAGTTTTCCATGAGATCGTGAATTTCATAGCCGTGGCAATATGCCTCTGAGGTTATATAGGGGTTGTCTTTACAGGGGATTTCTTGCCAAATTTTGGTTGAAGACTTTTCAGCAAAGGCATCATCGCGTCGCTTTACTTGTCTTGCAGGTGACAGAGTTTTCATGAGGCTAGCGACTCCTTGATGGAACCTAAAGACTTTAGACGCATGATCATTGGTGGAATTTCTTCTTTGTCAATTCGCACATCCAACAGCGTAGGACCGCGCATCGACGTGAAGGTAGTAGTTTCGATTGCATCAAAATCTTCCGGTGAGTTAATGATGTGGCTGTTAATACCCAAGGCGTTAGCAAGCTGAGCAAAATCAATTTGCGGTAGGGAAAAACCAATTTTCTCTGCACCAGCTAGACGCTGCCCATGCATGACCATGCCGTAAACGCTGTCATTGAGGATCACAAATATGACGGGCAGGTTTTCACGAGCAGCGACGGTGATTTCTTGCCCACTCATTAGATAGGAGCCATCCCCGGTTATACACACTACTGGACAGTGTGGGCTTGCTTTTGCTATGCCTACAGCAGCACCTATAGCCCATCCCATGGGCGCAAAGTTCAGGGTGAGTCTTAGCCAATTGTTGTGGCCTGAGCGACGATCGTGAAGTTGAAGGGGGGCATTAATTGAGCTACTGTTTTTCTGTCGATGAGAAGCAGGTTGCAAATAATGAGGGGCCCACATCATGCTGTTTCCTGCATCTGCGACAAAGCGCGTTGTGGTAGGAAAGCGTTCGGACAGCTCTTTCATCAAACGCTGAGGCTTAATTGGGGTCGCCGAAGAATGATATTTAGTGGCATCTTCAACAACAATATTTGGGTTACTGCCTTCAAAATATTTATAAGCTTTACGAGGTAGTACAGGGGACTCTGCCAATCTATTGTTTACTAATTGCTGGCAAATATAGCGAAGGTTTCCTCTAATATGTAATTTAGCCATGGGACTATGCATAAGGTTGTCTGCACAGCTGTCAATATGTACCAATTGGTTGTTCATTAAACTATCGCTCCAGCCACCGCTGGAAAATTCGTCAAACCCGGTTCCTAGCGCGATAATTGTTCCGCTGTGATGTTTCAATGTAAGCATGGCACTGGTATGGCCACCTAAGCCAAAAACACCTCGATAATGACTATGGCGTACATTAACGAGCCCTTTAGCATCGGCAGTAGTTATGAATTTTGCGTCGTATAATTCTGCTAGCCGCAAAATGGGTTCAATAGCGTCTTCGGTGGCCTTACCAATAAAAAATAGAGGTGGTGCGGAAGTGTTTAGTGTCTCCTGTAGGAGTGCAACGCTTCGGGAATCACACAGTACAGTTTGCTGTGCAATCTGTTCGTTTAAATTGTAGGTATGGCCACTAAACTCAATTTTTGTACGTAATATATCTACCGGAATCGAGAGGTGAACCGGTCCTTGAGGAGAGCGATATGCATGTAAGATTGCATTGACTAGTTTTGTTTCTAATTGAGTAACATGGGATACCAAAGAGTTGTAACGGGTGCAGTGACGAAACATGCCAATAACATTTACGCCGGTGCAAGCTGACTCTTGTAGAGCGCCTTTGCCAAAAGATGTAATGGCAGGTTGCCCAGTAATCACCAGCATGGGAATATTGTTGTCGTAGGCGCAGGCGACTCCGGTAATTAAGTTGGTCGCGCCAGGCCCGGAGGTTGCGATACACACGCCGAGATTTCCTGATTCTCGCTGGTATCCATCTGCCATATACGCTGCACCAGATTCGTGGCAGGCACCAACAATATCTAGGCCGTTTTCTCTACGTGAGCTTTTAGCCAATGCGTTATATAGAGGTTCAATGGCTCCGCCGGGTACGCCAAAAACAGAGCCTACGCCAATACTTTCTAGGTAATGAACAATAAGTTCCGCAGCGTCAATAGAATTACAGGTGTTTTGATTTTTCGGTGGATTGGGGGCGCGTTTAATGGTCGGGATAGTCGTACTCACGGTGATAACTCCCTAGTAACCTAGTGATAAACATTAGGGCTAGTAATAATGGTTGGTTCCGATGAGTTCCGCTTCTGATGCACAAGCAACATGTCCCTTTTGTTATTACTCTCCTAGTGGAAGGGCAGAACAGTGAAAAAAACAGCTGTGGAATATTAAATAACAAGATGAAATAGACGTCAGCTGGTGCGCATTTTTAGGCATAAAATTTGATCAAATCAAGCACTATTTTTTTGACGTTGTACAAAAAATCGCAGAGCTTGCTTCAACACTTTTCTTTAAGTCCTTGGAAAAAAAAGAATTATGTGTGAGAGGCCAATTGAGATATAAAGCGCAAATAAATTTAATCTATAGGTAATTGTCGTGCCATAAAAAGGTTTGTCGCGCCTATCGGTGAGATGGAATACTGTTAACGTGTGCACTATGTGGCGCCAATAATATTAAAGTGGCGCTCTAAATAATTTAAGCGATTGCTCATGTTAAGTAAGTTAGTGAACAGGGAAAGAATGGAGGATGTATGCGCTTAATGCATACATTGCGTTGGGGGGGAGGCTTGATCTCTTCAGTAACTGTATTTCAGTTCGAACCAGTATGAGCGTCCTGCTAGAGGATAGTCTTCAGCAATAGTGCCATTACTGGGTTCACGAGCATCACTATTAAAAGCGTTGTTAACTTTAAGTGAGATATCCAGCCCTTTTATCAGGTTGCTACGTTTTAAATGAAAACTCGCGCGTGAGTAATCAGCAATAGGTTCGCGTTCGTCCAGTGCTAATCGTTGCCGACCAGAAATCCAATAGGTGTGCGCATTAATAAACCACTGTGGTCGGAACTCCCAGTTCGCGAGGAGTGACAATTGCTTTGCGGGTGCGTCAGCAATGGATTCGTTTGTTGCAGTATTGTAAGATTTTTGCCAGGCCCCGCTAACCGAAAATAATAGGCTACTATACGGCTGCCACTTTACCTCGAGCTCAACACCTTCACCATTCTGGCGACTATTATTTTGTGCTACAGCGCCAATGGCTTCTGGTACAAATTCAATTAGGCGATTAGCTTTGTAACGATAAAGGTTGAAGGAGCTTTCGAGAGAATGGTTTGGACGATAGTGGAAGACTAGCTCCCAAGTGTCGACGGTTTCGGGTTCGAGGTTTGGATTACCGATTGCAGTAGGATTGTTTTGATAGTTCAGTTCGCCGAAGGAGGGGGCTCTAAATGCGCTGCCGTACAATAATTTTGTTGTAAGGAGGGAGTTAGTCTTCCACACCATGGCGATACGGGGGTTAGTGGTTGTACCGAAATCGGAGTAGTGATCGAAACGCACACCCGCAGTGAGCATCCAATTTCGGTCAATTGGCCATTCGTCTTGGATCGCGAGGTGGGTGATTTTGCGTTCGGAATTTGGGACAAAAACGTACTGTGTGTCTGACACATCTGTGAGTTTTCCATCAATAATGGCCTGTGTTCCGTTAAGTACACCAGGGCCAAAGTTTTTGCTTTCTTCGCTCTTAAGAGATTGATTGCGGTGCCCAGCGGCTATGCGAAGTTGATGCTTGAATAAAAAGGTTTTATTCGCTACCCACTCTATAAACCGGTCTTCGGTTGTGCCGCTTGGCGTACCAATTACACCGTCGGTGAAAAACGTTAGGCCTGCGGGGTTTGAAAAATTGATATTGCCGTCCTCACCAATTGGTACCAGACTGTTCGGTGGTAGGAGGGTAAGGTTTCCTTCGACCCTGTGATTGTAATATGTCAGGTTGAAGCTTTGTTCCCACCCTTGGTAGGGCATAGGTGTGTGACTTACATCGATAAAAAAACTTTGATAATGTTCTTTTGAGTTCGGATCGAGCGCTTGTGCACCGCCGGCACCATTTCCTGTATTTCGAGAAGTCCAATTCCAGAAATTTATATCCCATTGTCTATTGTTGGCTTTTAGGTGCACGTCAAAAATTTCATAATCTTGTGCAAGGGGGCCGGGAGCAAGTGAAGCAGAGGTCGAGAATAGATTGTCAAGACCGGTTTGCAGGTCAGAGATTACGATATTTTCTTGGTCGCCTTTGCTTGCCATGTAATTCAGGCTCGCAGATAGTTTCCAGTTTCGCCAAAATTTTCCATAATTGAGCCATAGATCCCTAGTCTCGAATGAGCCGCTGCGCAGCCCTATTTCGCTTGAACCAATATCATCCGCAGATTTTGTAATTACATTAATAACACCGGAAAACGCATCAGAACCGTAAATTGCAGATCCTGGCCCTCGTATAACCTCAATTCGTGCAATCATATTAGTAGGCAGACGATACAAAAATGGGCGCCCACCTTGTAGGGTCCACTGTACTGGATTACCGTCGAGTAGAAGCAATACATGGGGGTTGAATCCGGTATGAATTCCTCGAATGGAGTAAACGCTATCTAGGCGGTTGACGGCGGAAAGTGATACGTGAAGTCCAGGTATGGTCTCGAGCACATCGTCCAAGGTTCGTGCGCCAAGTGCGTTAATATCTTTTGAGGTGATGACTGAGGCAACCGCTGGCGCAGAACTAAGGCTTTGGGTGGTGCCAGTGGCAATTTCAATGCTAAGGTTGCCGAGATCTTCGAGAGAAAAGCTGAAAATGTCGGGAGAGGAGGTTTCAGTTTTTTCTGTGGCTGCGTAATTGTGATTTGCTAGCGTTGTAGAAACAACAAGAGAAATTAGTGGGCAGATGACATTTCTGTACATGGTCTCACCTGGTTTTTAATAGCTAGGTAGTATCTGATTAAGCCGCGCAGAGATTACGTAGGTTTAGTCAGACGTTCGCTGGTTACTGTTTCTGTATTAGTGAGTTTTTCTACAGCTATCTTTAAGGCGGTTCTAGCAACGGGTTTGGTAAGGAAGTCATCAGCCCCAAGTTTTTTGCTGCGTTTTCTATCGTCAATGACAGAGACTATAATGATAGGGATTTCCGATAAATCGGGGCTGTTTTTTATGTCACTAAATAGCTCCCAGCCGTGCATGTCGGGTAGTAGTAAATCGATAGTGATTAAGTCTGGTATAAGCTCCTTCGCGAGTTTTAATCCCTTGTCTGCACTGGTGGCTGTATAGACCTTGTAATCGGCCTTTCGCAATGTACGAGCCATAATATTCAAAAACTCAATGTCGTCGTCGATCATGAGAAGCCTAATAGGAGACTCGCTGAGCGAGTTGTCTGCTCCTAAATCTTCGTCGATCATTTTAGCTTGAGTGTCGACTCTGTTGTGAGATGGAGGGTAGATGGGTAGGGGGATGGATAATGTGAAGGTGGTTCCTTTGTTGAGCTCGCTGCGAACGTCTATAGTTCCGCCCATTAGTTCACAAAACTGCTTGGTGATGGTTAACCCCAAACCGCTGCCTTGATGACGACGGGTGGCGCTGCTGTCTACTTGCTGAAACCGCTCAAATACATATGGAAGTTGAGCGGGGTCAATACCCGCGCCACTGTCTTGTACCGAAATGAAAATATTGTGTTCTCTGTGCGCTGCAATTATTTCTACAACGCCAGACTCAGTAAATTTTCCAGCGTTGCTTAAAAGGTTTAATACGATGTGTAGTAGTTTTTCGTGATCTGCGACCGGGAGTTCCTTTCCATTGTCTACTTGGATGGAAAGTCGTAGTTTTTTTTCATCGTATTGAGGGCGTACATTTGCTACGGCGTCAGATACCAAAGCGCGAAGGTCAACAGGGACCAGGTGAAGATCCATGTGGCCAGATTCAATTTTCGCCAAATCGAGAACGCCATTTATCAGCCGTAATAAGCGTTCACTGTTGTTGACCACCCTGTCTAAATCTTGAGTGTAGCTATCTAGGCCGTCTAGCTTGAGCTCTTCGATAACAACGTCGGTATAGCCAATGACAGCCTGCAGAGGGGTACGAAGTTCATGGCTCATTAGAGAAAGAAATTCACTTTTTGCCTGGTTGGCTTCTTCTGCTTTTACTTTGGATATTGCGAGTTTGTCTCGGGCAATTTTCAGCTCTTTCCCTCTAGCCTCTAGGCGTTGCGCATCTTTGCGCTTACTGACGTATGCCCAAACTGTCACGATTACCAGAATAATACCTAGAACGACTAAGGCAATTAGGTTGTTGACAATAATGCTTTGGGTGTTGATGGTGTCGTCCATCTCTACAATTCTGGATTTTTGTAGCAGAAGGGTATTGTTTAGGTCTTTTAGCTGGTTTTCACGGCTAGATATTTTATTGCCAATTTCATCAAGCAAGTCTTGGCTATCATTCAATTGCTGGTTTTTTTGCTGTACTTCGTATTCTAATCTTTGGCGTTCAACATTATGTGTGTTGAGTGTGCTTTCTTGGTTTTCTATTAACTCTTTTTGTTTCTTAATAGTCGCTTTACTTTCAGCAATATGTTTTTCGAGAGAGAGGAGGTTTCGATTTAGGTTTACATTTTCTTCCTGAAGATCATTAATGCCGTTTTCAAGTGATTGCAGCATTTTTTCTCGAGCGCGCATTTGCTGCTGCATAGTGATGAGGGAGGCCTGTCCCTCTCTAAATAGTTTGGCAACATCGATTTCTGAGCCGCCGTTTAAGATGATATTCGGGTTAACTCTGAGCCCATGGTTAAGTATATTGGCCTTATTGACTTCAAATTTTATACGACTGTCTTTCGTCGTGAACAGGTTAATCATGACTAATTGCTTGTCTGATTGTCCATGACTAACCAGCAGCGTTGGGCTGCCATCAATATTGTTGTAAAGTGACTCTAGTAGGTAGGCATTGCCTTCTTCTATTAGTACTACTTGGAAGCTGCTCAGGCTTGAGGGGTCCAATACCGCTTTTACGTTAATGGGTAGCCCATGTAGCTTTGTACCGGTAAAATGTTTGCTGAGTTGTGCAGGTAGCTCTAGGTCTACCGGTTGATAAACGGCAATGGAGAGAGTAGAGAGCTCTCGGGTGTTAGGCCAAGTAATATTTTTTATGAAATTGTAGAGATAAGACGCCGTAATTTCATCTTGACTAAGGGTTTGCGCATAGCTTGGGGTGCTTGCCATAAGAAGCAAGAGGACTAAACATAGTTTAAAGGCGAGAGGGGTAGAACTATATAGAGTTATCATCAGGCGTTGTGTGGTCCTGTGAGTGAGCCGTAAAGCTTCTCTAGAAGTGTAGATCTCTTTTTGAGATTTGTCTCAATTAATGTGTGTTTTTTATGTATTTATAGTTGTACGCATTATTGGTTTGCCAGTATTTTTTTGGCTTGGCGCACAGTACTTGCGCGCTATACCGTAAGGCAGCTATACGGTGCGGGGCTATAGGGCAAGGGAGCTATCTTTCGATGGCGTCTGAGCTAGGGATAGCGATGAAGAGCAGAAATACAAGTACGTAGCGGTAGGCGTTACGCACTTGTATTGTACGGTATTAATTATGCCTAATTAGTTGTATTCGTAACTTAAATTAAAGCTCAACCTGAAATCATTCTGAACGGGTTCATCGCCGGCTGCGTCTGCACTCGGTTTTTCTACGTAATCCCAGACCAGTGATACGCCAATATCGAAACTTTTTGTCAGCTCGAAATCTAGGGAGCTTAAAGTATGGTGAGTGTAGCCACCGGCGGCATCTTTTGACCACTGGACACGGTACTGGAGTAATAAATCTAAGGCCTTGGAAAGCTCGGTGTCAAAGTTGGTTGTGCCTACGAAGGCAAAAGAATTCACAATACTTTCTTTATCATTCTCTACTTCCATATACTGAGTAGATTGATAACCGCCGCCGAAACTGAAGTCCCACTCTGTTTTATTGGAGTCAATTAAGAAGTAACCGAGACCTACGCTGTAGGTAATTTTTAACTCTATGTTTTGAAAGGGGTCTCGCGCAATTTCCAGCAGCGCAGGACGGTAATATTTTTTCCGATTCGCATAGATATCGTATGAACTACTGATACGGTGGTTGTTGGCGGTATTAATGTTTTCGGTGGTACTGTAAGTGCCAATGTAGTCGATCAAAAAACGCGAGTGTGCAGTACGTCGTTTCGCTTGCAGTTGTGAGTTAAACTCAAATTGATCGGTGTTACCTTGTTTAAGGTATGTGCCTAATGACCCTCTAATCGACCACAAATTTAGACGGCCTTCGCCGCTAGGCGCGATGGTTATAATACGATCACGGCTAAAGGTTTGGGTTTCTTCTGAGGACGCGATGGTGATATGTGTTTTATCAACGGCAATACGTCCTGTAACCACCTCTGAGACACCCGCAATACGTAGGCTTAGAGTGTTGGCGCTTCTAATATAGTCCACATCGGCGAATTCAAATGTAAGTAGTCCCAATTCATCACTGTCGAACTCTATGTCGTGGTTGTAAAGGGTTTTAACCTCACCTTTTAGCCATTCGCCAGAGCTGAGTTGGAGCCAGTCCCATTGGACATAGTCTAGCTGAGCCTGTTGTGTCGCAACGCTTTCCAGAACCAGCTTTGGCGAGCCGCTGAGCTCCACGCCACTGGTGAAAAGGTTTTGTGTATCCGGTATAGCGGTATGCGGCCCCTCGGTGGGCACCTCTGTATTAGCTTCCACCGTTGTGTTGTCGATAGAAACCGTTGGTGTTTGGGCGGCGGTACTTAAGGTTGCGGTTGATAAGACAAAGGCGACAAATTGGTTGCATATAGCTGTAAGTAGAGGACGCTGGCGTCTACTGCGCATGGTTTTATATCCTGATTAAGAAATAGTGTTGTAATAGGGAGCTAGCCAAAAAAACGGCGCAATTGTAGCAGGCTCTGGGATTGAAATCAGGCTTCAACTTGAGAAGATGGCGAATGCCAAGGCTACGAAAACGCTGGGACTGACAGAGAGCTTCGGTTGGTTTGTGATAATGGTGTTATTGGTCTAACTCAGTAGTTGGAGAATAGATAGGCATCAATTTGAGCGGAGCGTGTACTATTCGTATGGATATTAACGGTGGTATGATTCCCTACATGATTAAAGCTCTTACATTTATCACCACCTTGCTTTGGCTGCTTTGTCAGCAAGCTGCAGCCAATGTCAGCATGATGCATAGTGGGGGAGCGAATAGCCTCGATCTGGGTTTAAGCTCAGGGGCAGGGGCGTCGAGAGCTGTAGCTCAACATAGCAATATCAATACCTCGACGCTCGTAGGTGCCGTTGTAACTGATGTTGAGCCGCGTGCCGAGCCTTTATCTCCCTGCCACGAGGCTACCGTTGATCCCATGCCAGCAGTTGACGCAGAATCGGTGTCCATTAGCGAAAGCTATAGCGCGAGCTGTTGTGGTGATGATTGTAATTGCAGCATCACTGGCTGCCATGTATTTTTTATGAGTGTTAGTTTGGTGGGCTCCGGCGCCATTTCGGGGTTTATGCATAGCGAGCATTTGTTTTTACCGTATTCTGCGAGTTTCACCCTTCCGTATCGCCCTCCCATTTTGGCCTAACACAGGCAAGTTTCGTCAATTGATCACTTTACCCCTCGCTGGCTTGTCGCAGCAGTAATTTGCACTGCTGTATGTGACTTATGAAGGGGTTAGTGTCTCTACAATCATAATTTCTAGTTAAACATACGGTGGAGAATATCCGTGATAGACACCAAAAAAATCAGTTTACTAGCGCTTTTTTCTCTATTTTTGGGGCTTGTTGTTGGAGCGTTTATAACCGCCCAGCTACAAAAAGCCAGCTCAGTGCAACCGGTGTTAGGGAGCGATGAAAAACAGCCCTTGTACTGGGTTGCTCCTATGGATGCAAATTACCGTAGAGATAAACCAGGCAAATCACCCATGGGGATGGATCTCATCCCCGTTTATGGCGGGCAGCAAAATACCAGCCCGGGAACTGTACAAATTTCGCCAGAAGTGGTGAATAATTTGGGTGTTCGAACCGTTGCCGCTGAGCGAAAAACCTTACATACCACGATCAAAACCGTGGGTTACGTACAATACGATGAAGATAAGTTAGTACACATGCATCCGCGAGTAGAGGGTTGGGTCGATAAGCTTTATGTGAAGGCTGCGGGAGACCCCGTCAAAAAAGGGCAGCCCATATATGAATTGTATTCACCGCAACTGGTTAATGCTCAAGAAGAATTTTTATTGGCGAGGAATCGCAATAATCTTAAATTGTTGAGTTCGGCAGAACAGCATTTGAGAGCCCTGCAAATCTCACCGAAATTTATTGATGCTCTAAAAAAAACTGGTCAAGTAAAACAAACGGTTACTTTCTCTGCACCTCAAGCAGGGTTTGTGGGTAGCTTGAATATTCGAGAGGGGTTTTATGTCATTCCCGGCACAACCTTGATGTCGATTGCAACCCTTGACGACGTATGGGTAGAGGCTGAAATATTCGAACGCCAAGCTTCGTTGGTGAAAGTAGGGCAGGCTGTGAGTATGACTTTGGGGTATTTACCTGGTGAGCAATGGCTGGGAGCAGTTGATTACGTGTATCCGACGCTCAATGAGCAGAACCGCACGGCACGCGTGCGTTTACGCTTTGCTAATCCGAGACAATTACTAAAACCCAACATGTTTGCGCAAGTGCTCATTCAAGGCGAGAGCCGAGATGAGGCCATTGTGGTGCCTAATGAAGCGGTTATTCGCACCGGCAGCCAGAATCGAGTGGTGTTGGCCTTGGGTGAGGGGCGGTTCAAATCGATTGCTGTTTCTCTCGGGTATATACATGAAGAGTACACCGAGATCTTGGAAGGCTTGGATGAGGGGGATGAGGTGGTCAGCTCCGCACAATTTTTATTAGATTCAGAGAGTAGTAAGAGTTCAGATTTTAAACGTATGGAGCAGCGTGAATTGAAGCCGCAATCTGTGTGGGTTGAAGCCCATATTGATGAATTGATGGTTGCAATGGGTATGATTAAACTCACGCATCAAGCCATTCCAGAATGGGATTGGCCCGTTATGACAATGATGTTTCCAGTAGATGATGGCATAGAGATGGACGTGTTGGAGCAAGGCTTAACGCTACAGGTCGAACTCACTCAAACGGGTGATACTGATTGGTTGTTAACCGCCGTACATATTCCAGATGGAGGGGTAAAACCAAATTCGGGGCAGCGTGAGGGCCGCAAGGCTGCAACGGAGCACTCTACGATGAGTCATTCTTTAGGGCCCGATAGCCCTGACGCTAAAGGAAACTAAGCCATGATTGTTTCTATTATTCGTTGGTCAGTGACGAACCGGTTTTTAGTTTTACTGGCCAGTCTATTTCTAGTGGCAGGTGGGCTTTATGCGCTAAAGAATACCCCAGTTGATGCTATTCCAGATTTGTCTGATGTGCAGGTGATTATTAAAACGAGTTATCCGGGGCAAGCGCCTCAAGTGGTGGAAGATCAAGTTACCTACCCCTTAACGACGGCAATGCTGTCGGTACCGGGTGCCGTAACGGTGAGGGGTTTTTCATTTTTTGGTGACTCCTATGTCTACATCATTTTTGATGAGAATACCGACTTGTATTGGGCGCGAAGTCGGGTGCTGGAATACTTGAGTCAGGTCGCACCGAGCCTGCCTGAAGCAGCAAGGCCGCAGTTGGGGCCAGACGCGACGGGTGTAGGATGGATCTATGTCTATGCC
>Ga0065722_104432_pt1 | contig 14445 bp, 9 predicted proteins | sample BansetMetagenome_FD_59109 | JGI IMG/M metagenome (GOLD analysis project Ga0065722, IMG submission 59109) | Bankia setacea gill microbial communities from Puget Sound, Washington, USA - Caecum Enriched | ecosystem: Host-associated > Mollusca > Digestive system > Ceca | place: United States... | reverse complement strand
GCGCTATTTTACACCAATTCTCTCCGCAAAAGTTGCAGGTGATTTAGACGTTATCGTGCGGCAAAAAGTTTATAAACGAACGCAAATCGACACTAGAATCATTAAAGCACGCTGTAAATGGTTTCGCGGCGTTAAAGAAACTGGTTCGATGAATAATAACGGTGATATACTTGATGGGTATAAAACTTACTCCGTAACACTGCTAGATCCAATTCCAGCACGTGATTTCTGGTCGTTCATAGCATATGACAACCACACACGTGCAATTTTAGACACAGACCAAAAAACCGGTGGTATAGATTCCAAATTAGAAGGCATGCAAAAAACAGAATATGGTTGCACAACATTATTCTTTCGCCCTAAAGCACGGGCTGGTCAAGAGAATAACTGGGTAAAGGCAATGCCTAACACAGTCTACAACGTATTGCTTCGTCTATACGATCTAGAGTAAGAGTGGTTTGAAAAAAACCGGAAGCTCGGCGACTTCACTTTTTGGCTTTTGCTTCGCTCACAGTATACAAAAAATCACGTCACAATTTATGTAACTGTTACAGACGTTAGTTGTTTGTCCTAGTCATGGAGCTCTAAATGAAAAGTAAAATGTTGCTAATTCTTTTGGTTTTCATTCCAATATTTGCATGTGACCGTTATACCAAAGATCACGCCGTAAGCGTCCTTAAAGGACAAGAATCATTATCATTCATGAACGGTATTATTAGTCTTACATATCACGAAAATTCCGGGGCTATGTTAAGTCTTGGTGCGAATCTGCCTGATAACTTGCGATTCATAATCTTCACCTTTCTAGTGGGCTTTGTGTTGGTAGGCGGGTTGGTCTATGTGTTATTAAAACCAATGGATAAGTATCGCTTTACCGTATGCTTACTTATACTTGCTGGTGGGTTTGGAAACCTTTACGATCGAGCTATGAATGATGGCCGTGTAGTAGACTTCATGCTGCTTCAATTTGGGCCTCTCAAAACAGGGGTATTTAATGTGGCTGATATTGCCATTATGGCCGGCTTATTGGGTTTTGTGTTTATTTACACTCAATTGGGACAGCAACTAACAAAGATGTCGCATTGAAACGTTTTACATCACGGTTAATAGCAAGAAAGCCGTTAGAGATGCGGAAAACGACCTTAGGGCAATATGTAATTGGTAGATGTTTATGTGTTCTGCTTACCCGCATTGCGCATGCCGATGGGCTTTTCGTGGAAAAATGGCTGTATGGCGGTTGCGTTCGTAGTCGGTGTTGAGTGATATGAGTATTTGTAGTGATACCGATATCGGCCATTAAAAATAGCCCTCGTCGGAGATGTTGTAAGCTAGGTGGTGCTCATCGCTAATAGATCTTGACTAATAGCCGAAAAGGCTATGATCTTTAGCTTTTACGATGCCATCTACTGGGTTGTGTATTATGTCCTTTATGAAAAGGTTTATACGCTTTAATACTCGCAGTGCTTAACCTTTTTTCTAGCAGAGGTTGTCAACCTACGCTGTTGAGGAAAATATCATGCTCGTTTCCATAGTTCATTTTGAGCGCCGTTTTAGCCTTTGAGTTCGGTAATGGAGACCAGAAAGCGTCAAGCATTGACAAGAGGAAGGGAAAAGGCCAAATTTCGGATTAGCTGCGCTAGGCTGGGATGAAAGCAGATCAAATTGCCGACTTAAGGCTTAAACAGCAATTAACAAGGAATATCGTTTATCGAATTATTAGTTGAATATCCGTATATATTAGTACCGTTGATTTTTTTTGCGAGAGTTGCTGATGTTTCTCTTGGGACCTTTCGAACGATTGTTGTATTTCGTGGCCACAAAATATTGGCGTCAGTAATTGGTTTTTTTGAGATTATTATTTGGCTAGTCGCAGCAGCGCAGGTGTTGACAAACCTTGATCAGTGGTATTTGGCTTTGGCTTATGCCAGCGGTTTTGCGGTGGGTAATTATGTTGGCATCTCGATTGAGAGCCGTTTTGCTATTGGCAGTGAGCTTATTCGTTGCATATCATTTAATCGCGACGTGCTGGCAGAAGTATTGCGTAGGGACGGGTTTAAGGTGGTTTCATTCGATGGTGACATGGGAGAAGGCCATCCGGTTGAATTGCTATTTATTATTGAAAAAAGACGTAATGTTTCTCTGCTTATTAGGCGTATTAGGGAGCTTGATCACACTGCGGTCTATTCTATATCTGATATTAAAAGCGTTTATGAAGGGCCGAACCTTAAGCCCCGGTATAGTTTTTTACCCAGTGCACTGGCAAAAATTAAAGGGCGTTGAAAGCGGGGGAATGATGTTTATCCAAAACTAAATGCGTATGCCGAAATAATTAAGGCTCAAAATAGGCTTTCGCTATTGTGTATTTGAGTAATAGTGAGCGAGATCAAACTCGGTTAAATTGATTGTTTCAAGAAGCGCGCTGCCAGCTCTTTTATTATCGTGGTTGTTTGTGCAAAATACCCACGACTTACAAAATGTAGGTCGTAATCGGCGGCCTTTCTTAATACACCGGTGATTATCAAGCAATGAGAATATCGAGTATCAAATGAGCATAGTTGCAACTACAGTAGATGATGCTGAAGAAATTTCCACAATTGTCCGTGAATCGCATAAAGATGTTGCCGGCGAGTTCGGTCTAAATATTGACAATGCTCCAAAACATCCCTCCTTTTGTCGGAAAGATTGGGTGTTGTCTGACTTTGGCAGAGGAGAAGAGTATTTTGTATACAAAGATGGTGGTGCTGGTATTGGCTGCGTGGCTTTTGAAAGTCCTCGGTCAGATGTCGCCTACTTGAATCGTCTTTCTGTGCTCCCGAAATACCGACACAAGGGTATAGGGAAAGCTCTAGTAATGCATGTGTTTAGCTACTCAAAAAAAAAGAGAATTCAAACAGTCAGTATCGGTATTATTGCAAAGAATGCAAGGCTTAGGGATTGGTATTTGAAGCTTGGGTTTGTGGAAGGTGAAATAAAAACCTTTTCATATCTCCCGTTTGACGTTAGGTACATGAGTTTTGCTCTTTAGAGCAAGTCCAGCGATTAAGAAATTGCATTTCGGCTAGCCAAGTTATTGAATGTTGAGATAAGAGCTAGTCGCTTTATTGCCACCGGTCGTTGGTTGGCGACGATGTATCATCTTTGCAGAATGCATGTAAAGTATCTCCTATATGGCTACGAGTTTTTGTTAGGAATTGTTGTTTAGCGACACATGCAAGCGGTATATCGATTTTGGGTATTAAGCTAGCTGTTACCTATACTAGGTGTCTTTGAGACTTTTGCAAGCTAGCCGTTTAATGTCGGTTGCGGTATCCACCCCGGTTGTCATCAGTTCTACCCCCCCCCTATCCAAATTGGTTGTTATGGCTGTCTTTTATATGCCAAAGCCAAATAAACCATGTTGCTTTATCCATTTAACTAATGGTTAACGTGTAAACGTATCACTCGCGTTTCTAGCGATTATTTCTTTTATAGAAAATCCTTCAGTCTTTTCTTGTTTGTTTGCAATCATTGATTCATCTAAAGGTAATGTAATATTTGGGAGGGGTATTCTCTCTTGTGAAGTGCCGCGATCGTTTCAGTCCGGCTTTAGTATTCATGTAGCCGAAAAGCAGTTCTTAAAAACAGATTAGCGCATAAGAAAATTCTTTGCGTAGGAGGACTTTATGAATAGATTCCTGATTAAAATGGTGTTGTTAATGTTTGTCTTAATCGCAAACGCCTTTGCCAGCGCTCCAGACCCATTGGCCCACTGGAGCTTCAGAGGGAATGGTGGAGTCATTTACGACGAAACCGGTAATGGCAGTGTGGGAACCGCCACCGGATACAGTGCCCCGCCTTGGGTAAATGCGGTCGTGGGTAGAGGTATTTATACTGGCGGAACCAATAAAACTCAGTACGTAACCGTAGCTGATTCTGGCGTTCTCAATAATCTTGATGAATTTTCGCTGAGTGCATGGATTAAGCCGAGTCAATACCGCACCTATAACGTCATCTTGGCCAAAGTAACACCTGGGCGCGATTTTGTTCTAATGCTCGACCGGTACGGGCATTTTAATGCCCATTATACCAGTTCGGGACTTTATGAAAATTGCACCACGTCTGAATCCATTCCAATGGATACTTGGACGCATGTGGCTGCGACGTTACATGAAACAACATCACCGAATGAAGATGCCCCTAGCCAAAAAGTCTGGACACTCTATATTAATGGGAAGTATCAAAAACAATGCACAAAGCGAGTCGGCGCTAGCCCAGAATGGACGGGTAGCCGCATCACTATTGGTAATCTTTATTACAGAGCACCCTACGCTTTTCCCGGTCAAATTGATGAAGTGAAGGTTTTTGCACGTACATTAACCCATAATGAAATACTGCGAGAGGTGAATAATGGTGGTAGTTATGATTTAGATGTTGATCGTTCTTTAATTATTCACGACGACAACCTTGATAACCCATATGCCCGTTTTTCGTTAAGAAACATCATGAACGAAATAGCGAGCTCCATTAGATTGGAAACCACCGATACGACGGCAACGGGGACTTCTTTGTTCTCCCAAATGTGGGAAACGTTGCTCGACCCTCAAGACACATCGGTTGTCTGGCACGACTGTACCGACCTCTTTAACGGTAAATCCATCGAATGTCGTCCCAAGGAAGGCGTGCAAGCCTTTGAAGGTTCCGCCGTATTCAGTCGATACAAGGCGCTCGCACTGGTTAATCGTTTCGACCTTAGAGACCAAAGTAGTGCCTACGCAGACTGCGGTGAGGCTCGTTTAGTGTATGGTTTTCCTGGCCCCATAAGAACCTTTGACAGAAATTTTATTATTTTTGAATCTGTTATAAAGAACCCCCTGCCAGGAAACCCTGAGGGTTGTATTCCGGTTGCCGAATTTTGGGCCAGCTTGACCGATATCTCAGAAGGTACTCCCAGAATTTCGAAAGTCCGCGATTTCTATTACAACGGAATACCTGATCACGATGTAGAGCCGGTTATAAATTATAAGAACTTTCTGGCCAATACCGGTCAGATTCGCACCAATATGTTTATGGATGCGGGTGGTGGTGCCACCAACGACTGGTTGCTAAAGGAGTTTAAAATTCAATTCAGCGATGACAAGGCTTATATCAACCCGGTTTCCGTCAAAAGTAACCCCATCGCGCAGAAGTTTTCGGTTTCTCTGGGGGCTACTTCGCCATGGTGGTACCTTGGTAATTTGGATACTTTGGTTAGTGATACTGATAGCTTCTTTCTAAAAGTTGACGATGACTCGTGGAATAATGGCCAAAGTCATGCCAACGGCGATACCGACGAAAATAATTTCACGAGCCAGACTGGAGCCAGTTTTCGAGGGGTAATTGCAGGCGAATTGGCCAGTTTAGAATCTGCGCTTACTGTGGATCAAGTGCTGAACCGAACGGAAGCGATGACCTGTGGAGGTTGCCATAATCCTAGCGCTTTTGGCTTGCGCAATGCTAATAGTGTAGGAAGAGGTAAGAGGTGGCCAAATGCGTCATTTGTTCATGTGGATGAGAATAGAAGTATATCTTCGGCATTAGAAACAACATTTTTACCTGCGAGGAAAGCCGACTTAGAGTACTTCCTCAATCAGGTTGAAGCTCAGGCTGGCAGTGGCGACAAAAAATCAACCAGCACAGACCTTAAGCTGGATAAAGTGCCCATCGTTACCACAGGGAAACGTTCAGGCTAGTCGCAACCCCTTCGCAGAGCGAGTAGCTGGCAGGTTGCTCGTTCTGTGGCCTAGGTGCCAGTGAACACTGTTGGAATTGTTTAGGGTGCTGGGTATTGTCAAAGCGGTGTGTGCTTATCTGGCGAGTAGTCATTGGGCATAGAGTAGTCGCGACGTGCTTTCTACTATTGTCTGGCCTTTTGTAGCTTTTCCGGGCCGGTCAATAGGTACCTTCCAACTTATAGCGCTTTCTGGGTCCTGTATTCAGAAGCATCAGCCCGCCCGTAGGTTAGAAAGCCCCGCCCGCTGGAGATGCTTTTTTTGATCATAGGCGTTGGTGAGTGTGGCCATAATAATGATCGGTTTGGTGATTTACGCGACACAAATCGTACGTTGCATGGAACGAAAGGTGTCACGGTCATTCTGAGAAGAGTGAATTTTAAACGGGGAAATTTATTTACTATTGGCTGAATGTTCACCAAAAATGACAGTGCATTAGGAATTGATCTAGATCAAATATTAAAAGAAAGCAATACGTGCTTGGGAAGCGAAGCCAATACAGATTTTGATGCTTAGGTATATAAAAAATTCTACTAAAACGCGTTGTTATAAATATCCAATCTTTATGACGGGTACAAAACCCCTATATGTGAAGAAATAGCCCTACACATTTACGCACGATCAAATGATCACGAGTTAGCATTTGAAACTACACGCTTCTGTTCGTATTGTTCTGTTACAACAACACCTTAGCTACGACGTAGGGGTCAACTTAATGAGTGAAGTCAAAAATATCGGGTGGCGTGTCACCATGGCCGGTATTGGTATTAATCTGGCACTGGGTATTCTGTATTCTTGGAGTGTTATTAAAGGTGGTATACCCGAGGAGTGGGGGTGGAGTGCAGCAGACAAAGCGATGCCCTACGCCGTTTGCTGTTTTGTTTTTGCTCTTTCTATGATTCCTGCGGGTCGTCTTCAGGACACGCTTGGCCCTCGAGTTATTGCCAGTATTGGCGGTGTGTTTATGGGTTCTGGCCTAATAATCTCTGCTTTGGTGGGTAACTCCTTGCCTGGTTTCGTTTTCGGCTTCGGTGTTATCACGGGTATTGGCCTAGGGTTTGGCTATGCGTCTGCCACACCGCCAGCTGTAAAGTGGTTTCCAAAATCTAAAACCGGTTTAATCGCTGGTTTGGTTGTTGCCGGTTTTGGCCTTGCTTCTGTGTATATTGCGCCTCTGGTTACAACAATGGTGGGTCTGTACGCTCTGCAGGGCACACTTCTTTATCTGGGTATCGTGTTTATGGTGGTGGTTGTGGCGTTAGCTCAGCTTATTCAGAACCCCCCCCCCGGTTATGTACCTACCGAATCAGGCGCGCCGCAAACTGCTGAGCAGGCTGCCGCTGCTCCAGCGTCTGTTTCGGTGGACGTGGATTGGAAAGATATGATCAAAACCTCTCAGTTTTGGGTGTTGTGGACCATGTATTGCTTTGGCTCTGCCACCGGCCTAATGCTGATTGGTGTTGCCAAGGGGTTAGGAACTCAGGCATTGGGGGCTGGCGCCTTCTGGCTGGTTGCTGTGCTGGCTATTGGTAATGCCGCTGGTCGAGTGCTGGCCGGTGTGGTTTCTGATAAGCTTGGTCGTCAGAACACTATGTTCGGTTTCTTTATGTTGCAGGCCATTGTGGTTATCGCGCTTATCTTTATTCAAGAGCAGGCTGCGTTGCTATTAATCATTGTTGCCATTGCTGGCGCCAACTATGGTTCCAATCTTTCGCTGTTCCCTTCGGTGACTAAAGATTATTTTGGCCTGAAAAACTTTGGCCTGAATTATGGCATTATGTTTACCGCATGGGGTGTTGGAGGGCTAATTCTTCCACGTCTTAACGGCATGATTATCGATACAACTGGAAACTCGGATATCACTTTCTATCTCGCTGCCGGGCTTATGGTTATTGCCGCTATTCTCACCTTTGTTAGCCGCGCAATATTTGAAAAAGATACAGCTGCAGTTAAGGTACATAAAGTGGAGCTCGCAACCGCCTAAACCGCCCGTAAAGAATGGGTGTCCAAATGCATAAGCTCATTGGGCGCCCATGCTTAATACAACAAAATACCATCGTCCTATCTAAAATGCAGTTCACATAATTTCCAGTTTCTTGTTTTTTGCGTTATAGCGTTATTCACTTAAAAGAGATATAAGTAGCCGTTAACCTACCTTATAGCTATCGTTTTGTTGTGGATATAGGTGTGGGGGCTTAGCTGAAAAATCTTCCGAAATCTAGCGTCACACACGGCTCCAATCATACAAAACATTTCCGCTCATACCGATCCTCCTGTGTATCACACATTTTCTCTACGTAAGCATGGTGGCTCCTAACGAATAGTCACGCTCTAGATTCCGGCGCTACTTTCCTTTGAATGATTAGGCCTTAGCTAGGAAACGGTTGCGCCCTGTTGTGTTGGGCGTAGGTTTCTGATGTCGAACGTGGCGTAATACGATGTAATAGTAACTACGCGATATTACGTTAATCTATGGGTGTGGGGCGTGCTATGCCCAGATTCTTTAAGTTTTATAAGGTGGGCGTAGCAGTATCTTTCACGATGAATAAATGCATAGTCAATAACGGAGGTGGAGATTTATCCTTACAAGCCCGTTCGCATAGAGCTTAGAAGCCCAGGTGACAGAAATCCTGCATCCTTCCGGCTTAAGTTTTTAAGCGTCGCCCACAAGCAAAATTATTCAATAGAATTCACCGTATAGTTAAGTTTCGATTAATCTACTTTAGGATGGTTTACTATGAAATTTCGTAAAACAAACATTAATTCACTCCTAGGCTTTGTTTTTATTATTGCAAGCTTGTATGGGTTTTCACCTATTGCTTCTGCAGCTACCTGGACTCTAGGGCAAGGTGAGGGCGCATGTTATAAAGGGGATAAGAGGAAGGGCGGTGCAAAGTATTGTCACAATTGCAAAGCTCAAAGTGGGAATAAAGTGGTTTGGACGTTTGAGGCGAAATGTGATGGCGTTATCGCAGGTTCTGTTGGCGCGTCCTTGGCTTGCGGATCCTCTACTCCGAGCGAAGGAAGCCAATTAAGGAGTCTTCAGGCTAGTGCGGAGCAGTCACTACCTCCGTCGACGCAGGCATGCCCGTAAAGTTTAGCGATTCTTGCAAAAAGTCAACAAAACGGTACCTTGTTGTAATTTATCGCAATACCAAGTGTCAAAAATACTAATTTTTAAAAGGTAAGCGGGTCAGCGGTGCAGTGCTCTATCCCTAAAGATAGAGTGCTGCATCGCTTAATTGGTTTTTGGTGCAGTGTGCGTGTAGCTCCACTTTAACTGACCCGCATTCTGGGTGAATAATAAATGTTTGTGGTGCCAAGTGGCGTAGACCATAAGCCAACGGCTTATTTTGAAGGTATGGTAATGGCAGTGGAATCTAATGGTGTTGCTATCGCAGGCGACACTGGTTCAGAATTAAGGGAAATTACCAAAATTGGGGTGTGACCAAGGCCGAATAATATGGTTAACTAGCCTCGAGCGAGGGAGTTGCGGTACGCGGATATATATTACGTGGCCTACCCCTAAATCTAAGCGTTAGAATGGGGGTATTAGGGGCATTATGCTATCGAAATTTCGCGTTCCACCTTTAGCTTTGACGGTCATAATGGCCGTGCTAATGTACTTTAGCCGTTTGTATGTTTCTCCATTCCCTATTCCTGAAATACTGAAAATTACCCTTTCGCTGGCGTTATTATTTGGTGGGTGTCTTTTTTCTGTTCTGGGAGTGGGTTATTTTAGGAAGAATAAGACGACAGTTGATCCAACTAGGCCTGAATTGGCAACAACACTTGTCACGTCCGGTGTCTATGCTATTACTCGGAACCCCATGTATGTCGGTTTCCTACTTTTTCTACTGTCTTTGGGGGTTTATTTTGCAAATTATTTGGCCATGTTTATGGCGCTAATATTCTTTATTTATATGAGTAAAGTTCAGATAGCGTGCGAAGAAAAGGCTTTAGATCTACTCTTCGGAGAAGATTACAGAGAATACAAAATGCGTGTCCGGCGGTGGTTGTAAAATATGGCAATAATATAGGTAAACATGTTTTATTTTTTGATGGGCACCTTCGTCTCGTTTTTGGTATATAGCCTAAGCCAATTTTTGAAATAGGTCTTCGAAACTGGCTGGACGGGTGGTCTAAGCTGTCGGATCAGTTTTGTGTGTTATGTTGGGTCAGAAAAAGTTAAAGTGTCAATAAGGGTAATAAATTTATCCATTATGGAGAGCTCATTCATAGGGGTTAGGGATAACTATATGAAGGTTCGATTGGCTGCTTTCTTACTATTAAATTCGGTAACGATATTAGCTTACGCGTATTCCAATTTTTCAATTGGTCTAGGTGGCGATCACTCGGGCTTGGGGTGAAATATGCTGTTAACCAGGAAGATTATAAGTTGTATGCAAGTGTCGGTTATTTAGGGTATTCACAGACTACCAGTAATTAAAATGGTTTCTTCAAATCATGGGGTAGGGCTTTATTTGGGCGCTAAATATACTCAAGGAAATGACGGTGTAAGTAAAAAAAATGCTTACGGTGCGGCTTTAACCTATAACTATTACTTTTCTGGTTTTAAAGAGAAAGGGTTTGTTGTTGGGGGTAGCCTGAGGGGCAATATTTCTGACTCTCCAAATTTGATGTTTGATGAAGATGTCATTATTGCTGTTAAGGCTGCTTATCAATGGTGAGTGGTAGGCGACTTGATTGGCATAGATCGTTGATGATTCGATCTTTTAAAAATAAGCTTCACCCCGTACTTGAGTGCCAAGTCCAGAAGTAGAAATATCCTAACTATTTGGGGTGTTCCGCCTGACCGGGTATAAGGTTGACGGTGTCGCGATGTTTAAAACGTAATTTCTATACCTAAAGTAAACATGCGCCCTCTATTTTCGACGCCCGTCACCATCTTTCGGTTCATGCTGGGTGAATAATAGCGTGTGTTGGTAAGGTTGTAGATGCGGGCAACAAGCTTGGTATCGTTAAAAAAGGTCTTGTAAAGCGAAGCGTTTAGTAGCCAATATTCGTCTAAGGTTTTCAGCGTGGGATTTTCCCGAGTACCGATAACTTGTTGTGTTTCACTGTGAAATTGGGCGTTGATATCTGCTCCCCATTTAGAGGGGTTGTAGCTGGCAATGAGAGAAGCCGTGTCAGTAGAAAAGGATTGAGGGTTTTTTTCTGTCTGAGGTAAATGCGTATAGGCCGCTCGCAGTTGTGTGAAAGAGCCAAACCCTGCCGACATTTCTAGCTCTAAGCCTGAGGTGGTGAGAGTATCTGTTTCATTGGCGGTCGATAGTCCAAATGGGCCGTCGCCTGGTTTTAAGCTGATGCGGTTATTATGTTTACTTACAAACAGTGTTAGGGTGCTCTGAAGTTCAATGGTTTTATGTAGAGACCCTGTCCAGTTTTGCAGCCAAGCGGTCTCAAGGGTGCGAATTTTTTCAGAGCGGGTATCGGGGTTTCCAATATAGAGGTCGTCGGTTTGTAAACGGTTAGGGGCACGAAATGCTTCACCATACATGAGCTTAAAGCTTTGTTTGGGTGTTGGGGCATAGACAAGTGCGGTACGCGGGTTAAAATCTGCACCGGTTCCATTAGTTTTATCTAGGCGCATTCCCAGTGTTCCGTGCACAGTGCTCGAAAAGCTATACTTATCCTGCACATATAAACTGAATATTTCTCGATCACTGGTAGGGCCTAGGGGGTATATGGTGTCACTCTCAAAGCTCACAAATCGATACTTATCGATATTCGCGTGGCGATAGTCTATTCCGGTTTGGAATCGGTGCCGATTCACGTAGCCATGTGCTTCAAGTTCAAGATTCAGCTCGGATGAATGGTACTGGTAAGTGCCCAGTTCAGAACTGAACTCCTCCACCTGCTCTTCTTTCCATTCTGAATAGTTGACGTTAGTACTGAGGCGCCACGTGGAGGTTTGAATAACATTGGCCTGCAGTGCAAGGGTGTTTTGTTCTGTTTCCGCGTGCGTTATACCATTCTGTACAAAATTAAAGTTAAAAAAATCGTTTAGGTCTCGGGAGCTATGGCGGATATCGAGATGCACACGATCCCTCCAGGAAATAGTGGCTTTACCATCCAGTCCTGTGTTGGGGTCTTGGGTCGATGGGGTAGATGGGTCAATTTGAGTCGTTAAATCGGCGCCATAATGATAACCATCGTCGCTATAAAAACGGGCAAAGCCCGATGTTTTCCAGTTACCCTTGTGCATTGAGCCATTAGCATAGAGTTCTCTGCTTCCGTAATCCCCTAGCGCCACATACGCGTCGTTGGTGTCTTTGGTGGTAATAATGTTAACCACACCAGAGAATGCGCCGGAGCCATACATGGCAGAGCCGGGGCCTCTGATCACTTCGACACGGTCAATATTGGCGGTTGTGATGAAGCGGTTATCAAACATCGCTCCGCCAGACATGTCTGAGTTCATGCGCTGGCCATCCATCAAGAAAAGTATGGAGTATGAGGGTTGCCCAGTGACGAGACCGCGGGCGGCTACTCTATACCCCTGATTAAGAAAGGTTACGCGAGAGCTTTGAAAGCCGGGTACAAAGTTCAATAGCTCCTCGACGCTGCGTATTCCCATCTCCAATATCTGTTTGCGCTGAAAAATAGTGATAGAGGAGGGGGCGAGTCTAGCTTGTTCTTCATGCCTAGACGCGACTTTTACCGTTATGGACATCAATTCTTCTAGGGATAAATCCATCAGGTCTGTTAGTTCGGGCGCTTCTGCATAGGCTAGATTGGGAGACGCTATACAGGACAAGAGGATGCAGTATTGGGCGCATCGATTGACTGATATATAGCGCTTCTCCATGATTCTTTCCACTATTGGGCGATCTTATATCTTGCTGCCAAATTGCTAAAGGTATTTTGAAAGCGCAAAAGCTGAAAAGTCACAGCTTGTGTACTCGCTTATTATGAGTGCTATGTAAAGATAAAAGTGGCACCGTTTGGCCTCTGTATAATCCATGCTCACAGCAATCGCATTCCAATATGGTTACCCGGTTGTCTTTAAACCATAACAAGGATAGCCTTCTGAATCTATAGGTAAGGATGACACAGGTTTCTACGATTGGAAAAGAGATCTCTTTATATTTTAGGTCAATTAGCAAACACCTAGTCCATTACTTATTTATTTAACACACGCTTTTTGGGGGTAGAGGTAATGATTATAGCGGGTTCTAGGGTGATCAATACAAAGCCTGTAGCTCTTTGTCTTCCTTAGCCTTGAGTGCAACTCTAAAGAATTGACTCACTCGGTTATTAACGCTCGCTTAGTTATTCTTAGGGTGAATAATGTAGGGCGGTATGGTGCTGTTTGGCGGGTACAGTATGGTAAAAGAATCGTGCCAGCTAAAAGAGCGCTGTTGACAGTATCGTGTGCTGGCTAGGAGGTTGGCATGGCGGTAAGGGGATGCTTAAAACTTCTAGGGGATAGCGGGGAAATACTGAAGTTGGGCCAGGTCGAATTCCTTCCTATCAGAAAAACGAACCTTCCCCCATAGGATAAAAAATGTTGAAAGGTTTGGGGGAGTGCTATAGATGTTGATGAGTTGGGGTCTACGATTGTAGAACGCTATATGCGCTAAGGCATAATTTGGAAAAGTAGAAACGAAACAATTGAACGAGTTTGACCTTCAATATTGGATACTGCGTCACGCAAACTGGCTCTAACGCTTTATTGAGTGATAGCCATTGCTACAAGCAAGTGCTTGAGAGATATTTTCTGCTGTTTTTAACCTAGACAGAGCTTTTTCGCTAGGGATTCAAATTCGTGTTTTGGTAGTATTTTAAGCAATCTGCAGAGAATCGTATTATGATGAGCTACGGCTCAATTTCTATTATTTTATGGTATTTGTTGGCCCACCATTGTACTAACGTATGGAGGCTTAAGCCTTTTTTATTTCTGAGTGTTAACCGCAGTGAAATGGATGATCAAAGAGGAGAGCAAGGGCACCATGAGAAACGACTTTAACTACGCACGCATTTTTATGGGTTTAAGTGTAATAATTGGCATTACAGCCTGTACAAGTAGCACATACATTGACGAAGTGGTTGTAATGGGTATGAAAGCGAGCATGCCTGTAGAAGAAGATGCTCGGCGTGAGCGAACTCAAATAGATAGCAACGACTTCGAGACCTTTAAAATCAACCCTGTAAAGCTCGTGGCAGACGAGCCTGTTTCCACATTTTCGGCTGATGTGGACACCGCTAGCTACAGTTTTGTACGCCGTCGCCTTAACGCTGGTTACTTGCCTGAAAAAGATGCAGTGCGCCTAGAGGAGTTTGTTAACTATTTTGACTACCGCTACCAACAGCCGAATTCGAACGATGAGCCGTTTAAAGCGAATATTGTTGTACACAATGCGCCATGGGCCCCAGGCAAAAAATTGATTCATATTGGTGTGCAGGGGTACAACCTAGAATCGAAACAAAAGCCAGACAGTAACTTGGTATTTCTTATGGATGTCTCTGGTTCCATGAATGCCGCCGACAAGCTGCCTTTAGTAAAACAGTCTTTTAAGCTACTCCTTAGCCAGCTAAAACCTACAGATACCGTAGCCATAGTCGTATATGCCGGTGCAGCGGGTACAGTGCTGGAGCCTACGCAGGTAAAAGACAAAAGCACAATACTGGCCGCGCTAAACACCTTAGAGGCAGGTGGCTCCACCGCCGGCGG
>Ga0065722_100117_pt1 | contig 14466 bp, 10 predicted proteins | sample BansetMetagenome_FD_59109 | JGI IMG/M metagenome (GOLD analysis project Ga0065722, IMG submission 59109) | Bankia setacea gill microbial communities from Puget Sound, Washington, USA - Caecum Enriched | ecosystem: Host-associated > Mollusca > Digestive system > Ceca | place: United States... | reverse complement strand
GAGATTGTTTCCCAGACAGCGGCAGCTCAAGCTCTTCTAGTTCTTCATCTAGCTCAAGCAGCTCAAGCTCATCATCTAGCTCAAGCTCTTCTAGCTCTAGCAGCTCATCAAGTGGCGGCACTGGCGGTACCTGTAACTGGTACGGTTCTAGCTACCCACTCTGTACCAACACTAGCAGCGGCTGGGGTTGGGAAAACAACCAAAGCTGTATCGCACCTTCTACCTGTAACTCACAGTAGTCGACGGTGTTTTAATCTTTATGCCTTATCGCGAATAATTACTTTTTGATCGCAGATAGATAAGGCATAAAGTCAAAATATAAAAAAGCCCAGCTCTATGCTGGGCTTTTTTTATATTCACTGCTTTACCCCGTCTACACGATCCCCACAACTAAAGCCAACCCTAGATAAAGGCATACCGCTGCTACCCCACATACAATTTACGGTTGTGTCTGCCGCCTACAACCCCGATAATGTGCGCCTTTGCTAACCGCACGCGTTATGGGGAGTAACATGACCAACAAACTTGAGCAATTAAAGCAGTATTCAGACGTTGTCGCCGACACCGGTGATATCGAAGCCATTCGTCGCTATCAACCGTTAGACGCTACCACCAATCCATCTTTGCTGTTTAAAGCAGCCCAAATGGAGCAATACGCACCTTTAGTCAAGGGCGCTATCGAAAGCAGCGACAGTATCGACGCCGCCTGCGATAAAATTGCCGTTGCCATCGGTTGCGAAATTTTAAAAATCGTTCCTGGCCGTGTTTCTACCGAAGTTGACGCTCGTCTTTCGTTCGACACCAAAGCCAGCATCGCCAAAGCTAAGCATCTAATAGAGCTTTACGCTCAAGCCGGTATTCCTAAAGAGCGCGTACTTATCAAGCTCGCTTCTACTTGGGAAGGCATTCGTGCTGCAGAAGTACTAGAAAAAGAAGGTATTACCTGCAACCTGACACTTCTATTTAGCTTTAGCCAAGCCGCTGCATGTGCCGACGCTGGAGCCTTCCTGATCTCTCCGTTTGTCGGCCGTATTTTGGATTGGTACAAAGCCAATACCGACAAAAAAGAATACGCACCAATGGAAGATCCAGGTGTCGTGTCTGTTACTCAGATCTACAACTACTACAAGCAAAATGGTTACGACACAGTGGTTATGGGCGCAAGCTTCCGTAACACTGGTGAACTAGAAGCTTTGGCTGGTTGTGACCGCTTAACTATCAGCCCTCAGCTTTTAGGTGAACTAGAAGCAGACACAGGCAAGCTAGAGCGCGTATTGAGCCCAAATAATAGTAGTGACGCTATGGCAAAACTGATCGAAACCGAAGCGCAATTCCGCTTTTCTAACAACCAAGATGCCATGGCAACGCACAAGTTAGCCGAAGGGATTCGCGGTTTCGTAGCAGACCAGATTAATCTGGAAAACTACCTAAAATCTTTAAAGTAAGTACAACTAACGAATAGGCGGCCCCCAGTGCTAGCGAAAATAAAAGACTTTTTTCGATCTGAACTGCAAGGTGCCGATGAGGGCGCAATCGAGCACCAAAAACAGCTCGCTTGCGCCGCTCTTCTAATTGAAGTCGCCATTGTTGATCACGAATTCGATGCAGATGAACTAGGCGCGCTGACCAATATCCTGCAACAAAAGTTCGGCATCTCAGCCGAAGAATGCCACAGCCTTGCAGCCCTCGCCCAAGCCGAGTGTGAACAAGCAACGTCACTGTACCAGTTTACTCAACTCGTAAATGACAACTGCAATCAGAACGACAAGTTCGAGCTGGTTAAGGGTATGTGGACTATCGCATACGCAGATGGCGACCTCGACAAATACGAAGAATACGTTATTCGTAAGGTTTCTGAACTTATCTACGTTAGCCACAGTGACTTTATTCGCGCAAAACACGCCGCACGTCCAGCCGACATACCACGCACCTAAGTAGCGCCCTTTCAAGCCTGCAACCGCGCTGCTTACTACACTAGGCTAGACCTCAACTCTTCGCCGCTGTCCAAAAACAATCCGTGATACCCGATTCTAGACGCCTCGTCGTCTCGCAATATGCTATACCTGTTAGATAGAATTGACGAAAAGTGTGACAATTGCGTGGCAGATCAAACAACTCCTACACCGACACCAACCAGAGCTGGCTTCACCCTAGAGCTCGACGAAAGCAGCGGTCGCCTCTACGGTGTAGTCCCTAAGTTAGACGCAGATGCGAAACTAACAACAAACATCACCGCTATGCCGCAACTTAGAGCCGCTATCTCTGCCATCGGCTGCGATGACTGCTACTTCCCAACCGACAGTTTAAGCCTATTCTTAAAAAAATTAGACCGCCACGAGAGTGGGCGTTACGTTCTGGCAGAACGACGTGACGCAAGCCTGAGCTTACAAGTGAGCAAAGATAAGCTGCAGCTACGAATCCAAGCCCTGCCCTCCCAGGGTGGTGTGCCTTTATCAATCGAGCTTATTCAACAACAACTGGCAAAGCTCAATATCGCAGAACAAACCATTAAATCCGACCGACTACTACTCGTTGCCACTGCAACCGAAGCAATCGATATAGTCGTAGCTGAAGCCATCCCCCCCCAAAATGGATATGACACGACGTTTATTCCACTGACCGATAGCCGTCTAATCGTCGAACACAACAGTAATAGCGGAGACGTGATCGATCTACGTCAAAATTTTGAGTTTCTCACTGTTAATGAAAATGTTCCTGTGATGCAGCGCATNCCCGCTACCGCTGGTATTGACGGCATGAATGTCGAAGGTAAAGCGATAACCGCAAAAGCTGGGAAGGACTTAAAATTCGACAAGAAGCTAGAAGGGGTAAAAGTTTCAGACGATGGTTTACACCTTATATCCATCGTAAAAGGCCACCCCATTGTAGGCCCGCGCAGTGTACGAGTAGACCCCGTAATGAAACTCGATGCGGTGAATATTCACACCGGACACATTCGCTTTGATGGCTCACTATTTGTAAAAGGTGATATTGAAAGTCACTTTAAGGTCGACGTAACCGGCGATGTAATTGTTGCCGGTGCCATCTATAAAACCCAACTTAAGGCTGGCGGCAGTGTTCAGGTAAAGGGTGGCATTCAAGCCGACCATATTGGTGGAGAACATGGCTGCCACATTTCCAGCGGCGGCGATTTAACCGCAAAATTTCTCAATCAGGTCGAAATTACAGCGCTCGGCAACATCCATATCAGCGAATATATTATGCATAGCCAAATTACCGCACACGGCTCTGTAAACGTCGGCCAAGATCGCGGCCGCGGCATAATCATTGGCGGAGAAACCGTTTCTCACTGCGCCATCCACGCGCAAATACTGGGAAGCGATGCGTTTGTCAAAACCAACCTCAGGCTAATAACGAATAAAAGCTCAGAAGTTGCCGCTCGCCGACTAAATGAAAATTTAGCAAGGCGAAAGCTAGAAGCAATTCAGCTTACCAATATCCTGAAAAAAATCACCAATAACGAAACGCCAACAATGTTGGGCGAAGTGCAGTTCGACAAGACTGAAAAAATTCGCAACACCCTCGTTTCATTGCAGTTGAAAATTGCCGAGCTTGAAAATGCTCTACCGGCAATTGAAGCGCAAACAACACCAACAGACGAGTTAATGGTAACCGCAAAAAAACGTATATATCCAAATATTCAAGTTCACATCAATAGCCATCACTGGCGATGTGAAGCCGCCCTAGGCGCTACTTGCGTACAGCAACGCGACAAACTTGTTGTTGCCAGCCATCTAGAGCCTAGCAAAACAAAATCGAAAAAACCTAAATAGTATAAATGCACTTGATGCTTTATTCGGAGCCCACCATGTTAGTTGCCGACATCATGACAAAAAATGTCATCACTGTTAGTCCCGATAACGACTTAGCGGACTTGCGCCAACATTTCTCCAGCAAGAAATTTCACCACCTATTAGTTGAAGACAATGGTAAGTTGGTCGGTATTATATCGGACCGCGACGCTTCCGCAAATTCTAGCCCTTTCTTGGGCACGTTAAATGAACGTCCCGAAGACCGCGAACTTTTAGATAAAAAGGTTAGCGCTATGATGTCGACGACGATGGTAACGGTTGTAGTGGATACAATTATCGATTGCGCCGCAATTTTACTGCTGGAAAATAATATCTCTTGTCTGCCCGTGGTCGACCAAGAAATGAATATCAAAGGTATCTTAACCTGGAAGGATATCCTGCAATTCCATGTCTATGATGTTGATAAGACACTTTGCATACCGGCAGCAAACTAACTCAGCCAAGAATAAGCCCAAGCCAACGCCTACAGGAAAGTCAATGTCGCTTTTAAAAAGTGTATTTTCAAAGTCATCATCAGCGGAGCAGAAAGAGTGGCGAATTATAGAGCCCGGCGTCTACTCAATTAAAGATGCGCAGGATGCCTATTACCATTACCTATATCCAAGCAACACGCAAAAGCCGTTGAGCGTACCGCAAAAACTTGTGGTTAATGTTGTTAAAGGCAGCCTGCAAAAACGTGCAATTCGCAATCGTTCAGTGCCGCGATTACCGAGTGTGATACCGCGTTTATTACGCAGCTTGCGCGACCCGGATTGTTCTGCAAAAGATTATGTAGACATCATCAACAAAGACCCAGTTATGAGTGCCGCCGTATTGAAACTCGCCAACAGTGTTTACTTTAACCCTATCGGCGCGCGTATTGATGAAATTGACACTGCGGTAGTAAAGCTGGGAATCGACGGTTTGCGCTCGGTGCTTTCAGCTGCGGTAATGCAGCCAATTGTGCAGCGCGAGTCACCCTATTTTTCAACAGCCGGGAAAAAAATGTGGCAACACTCATTGTGCTGCGCGGTGGCCTGTGAACTGATTGCAGAGCACAGAGGAATGGAAAAATTTCGAATGTACGTAATGGGGCTGGTGCACGATATAGGGAAAATTACCGTGTTCAGTGAACTGTGTAAACAATACAAGCTAAATGGCAACGATGTAGAACCGGGCTATAACGCTTTTGTGCCACTGCTAAAGTATATGTCGCCTGCGGTTAGCTATTGGGTGGCAAAAGATTGGGAGTTACCAAAAGAGATCTGCAAGGCAATTGCAGAACAGGTGACCTTGCAGAAGGACGCAAAACTGTCGGCCTATGGCCACGTTTTGTATCAAGCCAACTTGGTTGCAGAAACTTACGTGACGCTCCACAAAAAAAACCCGAGCACCGCAAAAACCTTGTTATCGCAACTCGACCTACCTACAGACCTGTACGATAAACTCGATCTACTTTCACGCGAGGTTTGACGGGTCCCAGCTTTCAATAAACACAGCTCCCTGCTTTGTGGTGGCTAGAGCTCGTTTCGATTCAACAATATCGTATAGAAACCACTGCCAGTCACCCGGCCATAGGGGACTTCCGTCCGCCGGAATTTTACGCTCATTCACACATAAGAAATTTGGTTGTAACTGCTCGGCTATTACCTTGTGACGAGCATCGTAGCGATGCATAACCCACCCCACGGGCACCTTATCGGTTGCTTTGGCGAGCGCTATCATTTTTTCGTCGAAAGAAATTATCACGCGCTGGGCGGCCACTATTTCGCTTTCCGCTAACGCTGCAAACAAAAAATCTTTGCGGCTATAGGTTCCAGTCGCTACACCTTCAGCGGTCACATAACACTCTTCTTTTAACTCAATAAAGATAAGCCCTTGGAAATCGCGCAATACCTCGCACACCTGTTTGAGGCTCGCTATTGCACTAGGGTAATGTTGCTCGCCAAAACGCTCTGGCTCGTGAACACTTACCGCGCGCAGGTCACTAAATCGAGTTAAGGCTACATTCATGGCTTGGTTGGATGTACGCAAGGTATCGATATCGTGAATTACGACGCAAACGCCATCGGCACTAAGTTGAACGTCCAGTTCGATTGCATCCAAACCTAGCGCGGCCGCACTTTTAAAGCCCGCTAAACTATTTTCAGGGAAGTGTTCAGGGTTACCTCTATGCCCCACAATTTTGTAGGGCAAGGACGCACGAGTGGTTAAATCGCGATCGCCTAATCCCGGAGCGCCTGGTTCTAGATTTACATCCGTGTCTGCATCAGTATGTTTAGCCATGCAATCGACAACTCCGTTTAGGGTTCATTAGCCGTATTAAATATCGCAACGAATATGCTGTTCAATTTCATCTTCGTAGAGTTTGAATAGCGCGTCGTGAACGTCGGCATCCAGACTAGCAAGGTCACTAACACTCACATTATTAACGACTTGCTCTGCTGATGATGCGCCGGTAATGATTGTCGAAACTGCCGGCTGATCCAAAATCCAACGCTGAGCGAACTGCGCCATGGTGTAATCATTAGGCTTATGTACGCCAAGCTTTTCAACCAGAGCCAGACCTTTGCTGAATTCTATTCCCGAAAAGGTTTCGCCAACATTAAAAGCATCGCCATTGCGGTTGTAATTGCGATGATCCGATTCAGCAAACGTGGTAGTACTGGAATATTTACCACTCAGCAAACCGCTAGCGAGAGGCAAGCGCACAATAATACCAACGTTATTCTCCTGCGCCTTGGCGAATAGCGCTTTAATAGGACGCTGGCGGAACAGGTTGAAAATAATTTGCACTGATGCCAAATCGCTGTGAGCGGCGCAAACCAACGCATCAGCCACGGTTTCAACGCTCGCGCCGAAATGACTGATATGCCCTTCCTGCTGCATTTCACGCAGCCAGTCAAAAATTTCACCGTGCTGCATCACTTCTGAAGGAATACAGTGTAATTGAATTAAATCGATACAATCGCGCTGCAAGCGATCTTGAGCGCGGCGAAGAGAATCACGCAAATCCGTTACCGAATAACCATCTGGATAGGAGCCGGGGCCACGGCCGTACTTGGTCGCAATTTTTATGTTAGCTGGCGCTTGCGCTAGAACCTTACCCAAATAGCTTTCGCTCTGACCGGCGCCGTAAACGTCTGCCGTATCAAAAAAAGTGATNCCCTGCTGAAGTGCTGTTTCGACAATTTCAGTTGCTCTAGATTCATCGATAGGACCAAAATCACCACCTAGCTGCCAACACCCCAAACCGATTTCGCTAACGGACAGGTTGGAACTTCCAAGGACTCGGTTTTTCATCGCTTATTCCTCTAAGGTAAATTCGTAAATTCTAAATGCGCCGCACCAATTCTGGCGTAACGAAAAAAAGCGGCGAGTAAAAACTCGCCGCAAAAAGTTAACACAGACTCACATACACTCGTGGTGTTACGAAGCCAGCATACCTAAACTTAGGTAAAATCTTAGTCGACAAATACACGCGCATTGCGGAATAGACGCATCCAAGCGCCATCTTCGCCCCACTCTTCTGGCGCCCAAGAGTTAGCGACTGTGCGGAACACGCGCTCCGGGTGCGGCATCATGATAGTCGCGCGACCGTCAGACGAGGTCAAACCGGTAATACCAGAGGGCGAGCCATTAGGGTTAGCCGGGTAATTAACGGTGGCATTGAGTTGATTATCGATAAAGCGCATGGCGACGCGGCCATTTTGCTCACAACCTTGCCAAGCGTATTCATCGACAAATTCTGCGCGCCCCTCACCGTGCGCGACCGCGACCGGCATGTGCGAGCCGGCCATGCCCGCCAGCAGTACCGATTTAGTCTCTTCAATTCTAACCAGGCTGACTCGTGCCTCAAATTGCTCTGAAGTGTTACGCACAAAATGCGGCCAACGCTCGGCCCCCGGAATAAGTGACTTAAGATTCGACATCATTTGACAACCGTTACAAACGCCTAAACTGAAAGTGTCGTCACGGTGGAAGAAGCTTTGGAACTGATCGCGTGCCTGAGCATTGAATAAAATGGTTTTTGCCCAGCCCTCACCGGCACCGAGTACGTCACCATAGGAAAAACCACCACATGCGGCCAAGCCCTTGAAGTCGGCAAGGTCGACACGCCCAGCTAGGACATCGCTCATATGTACATCGATCGCGTTGAATCCCGCGCGATCAAAAGACGCGGCCATTTCAGCGTGACTGTTAACCCCCTGCTCACGCAAGATCGCTACCTTAGGACGAAGGCCTTTGGCAATATAAGGCGCACAAATATCTTCGCTTGGGTCGTAGCTTAGGCTTGCACTAAGGCCATTATTTTCTGCGGCAATAGTCGCGAATTCGGCATCGGCACAATCGGGGTTATCGCGTAAACGTTGGATCTGGTAACTCGTTTTACTCCAGAGTTCCTGTAGAGCAGAACGCGTATTTTGATATACCACCTCACCTTGGTGCTGAATCGTCAATTGCTGCTGTGCGGTTGCAGTGCCAATTTCATATACCGCGCCGGCAAGGCCCGCAGCATCGAAGATGGCTTTCACATTAACCAACTGGCAATTGGGTACTTGGATAACCGCACCCAGCTCTTCATTGAAAAGCAGTGCCGCGCTACCGCTAGTGCTAGATAACGCCGACAGATCGATGTTTGCACCGCAACGACCGGCAAAGCACATTTCAGACAGCACCGCGAACAAGCCGCCATCAGAGCGATCGTGATAGGCCGTAATCGCGCCCTCTTCCAAACAATTCTGAATCGCGCTAAAAAAGCCTTTTAGCAGTGCTGCGTTATCGAGGTCTGGCGCTTGTTCGGCCATCTCATTATAGACTTGAGCAAAGATCGAAGCGCCAAGACGATTCTGACCTTTACCGAGATCAATCAACAATAGTGTTGAATCTTCGTCTGGCTGCAGCTGTGGCGTAACGGTTTTGCGAACATCTAATACTGGAGAGAAGGCGGTAATAATCAATGACAAAGGTGCAGTTACGGCTTTTTCTGTACCGTCTGCCTCGGTCCAAGCGGTGCGCATCGACATAGAATCTTTACCGACAGGGATGGTAATACCCAACTCAGGGCAAAGCTCCATACCCACGGTTTCTACCGTGCGGAAGAGTTTTTCATCTTCGCCTGGGTGCCCTGCTGCACACATCCAATTGGCCGAAAGGCGCACATCACCAAGCTTGCCGATGCGTGTTGCGGCAATATTGGTGATCGCTTCGGCAATGGCCATACGACCCGATGCGGGGCCATCTAACAGCGCAAGTGGTGTGCGCTCGCCCAAACTCATCGCTTCACCGGCATAACTATCGTAAGACACTGTAGTAACGGCACAGTCGGCGACAGGAACCTGCCAAGGGCCGACCATTTGATCTCTAGCCACCTGACCGGTCACCGAGCGATCACCGATGGTAATTAGAAATTGTTTGCTCGCTACCGTAGGGTGTTGAAGAATTCGTTCCGCAGCCTCGGCGATATCGATTCCGCTGTAATCAAACGCACGGGTTTTAGCCTCTAAGCGCTCCGCCGTGCGATGCATCTTCGGCGCTTTACCAAACAAAACACTCATTGGCAGTTCGACCGGCTTAGCTTCGAACTCAGTATCGTTAACAATCAATATTTTTTCGTCGAGCGCTTCACCCACAACAGAGTAAGGGCAGCGTTCACGCTGACAAATCGACTCGAACTTCGCCAAGTTTTGCGGCGAAACGGCCATAACATAACGCTCTTGAGATTCGTTACACCAAATTTCTAGGGGCGACATACCCGGCTCGTCATTGGGAACGTTGCGCAGTTCAAAATGTGCACCACAGCCACCGTCTTTTGCGAGCTCTGGAAATGCATTCGATAAACCACCCGCACCAACATCGTGAATGAAGGAAATAGGGTTAGCTTTACCAAGCTGCCAGCACTGATCGATAACCTCTTGGCAGCGTCGTTCCATTTCTGGGTTTTGGCGCTGTACTGACGCAAAATCTAAGTTTTCGGAAGAGGAACCCGAAGTCATGGACGAAGCTGCACCGCCGCCCAAACCAATCAACATTGCCGGGCCACCCAACACTATTAACTTGTGGCCAGCGCTGAATTCATGCTGCTCGATATGTTCTTCTTTAATATTGCCATAACCACCCGCCAACATAATCGGCTTGTGGTAACCGCGACGCTCACCCGCAAAGTCGTCTTCAAAGGTTCGGAAATAACCGCAAATATTAGGTCGACCAAACTCGTTATTAAACGCCGCACCACCAAGTGGAGCTTCTTCCATAATGGTCAAGGCGTTAACGATACGGTTTGGCTTACCGTAATCCGTTTCCCACGGCTGGACATAATCGGGAATCTGCAGGTTGGAAACGGTAAAACCGGTAAGGCCAACTTTTGGCTTTGAGCCCTTACCAACAGCGCCCTCGTCACGAATTTCGCCTCCAGAGCCGGTACCAGCGCCCGGATGAGGTGCAATGGCTGTGGGGTGATTGTGGGTCTCAACTTTCATCAGCAGATGAATTGGCTCTTGGTTGTATCCCCAGGTGCGTGTTTCTGGGTCGGGGTAAAAGCGTCCAGCAACGGTTCCCTCAACGACCGAAGCGTTGTCCGCATAGGCCGACAACACCCCTTCGCCACCCTTTTCATAGGTGTTTTTGATCATCTTAAATAGTGACAACGGCTCGTCTTTACCGTCTAAGGTCCAGGAGGCGTTAAAAATTTTGTGACGGCAATGCTCTGAGTTTGCCTGCGCAAACATCATCAACTCAACATCGGTAGGGTTACGCTTAAGCTCGATGAATGCCTCGGTGAGGTAATCAATCTCATCTTCCGCCAACGCCAAACCTAAATCGGTATTCGCCAGTTCCAACGCTTGTCGACCGGCACCGAGGATATCCACTGTCGTCAGAGGCTTTGGCGATTCATGACGGAATAGCCCTTCGACCGAAGCGCTGGCTTTAAACACATCCTCAACCATGCGGTCGTGTAACAAAGCCGCGATATTCGGGTTGTACTCCACACCTGAAACTCGGTACTCGACGCCGCGCTCGATACGTAGGACGCAATCTAAACCGGCATTTCGAGCGATATCGGTCGCTTTCGACGACCAAGGCGAAATGGTGCCAGCGCGCGGGACGACTAAATAACTAGAAGCTTTAAAGCTTGGCTCGATTTCTGCTGCATTTATATCCGCATCTGCAGACAAATCCTCCTCACCGGCAGACGGCCCGTAGCGCAAGAGCTGCTCGAGAACCTCAACCTCACTGGCAGTGGGTTCGGATTTGGTCTCAATAAAGTGCACGAAATGAGCTTCAACTCGAGATACAGATAGGTCAGTTTTCTGCACAAGTTCGAGTAGCTTATTGAGTCGGAAGTCAGATAGAGCGGGAGCGCCACGCAAGGTCAGCATCGTTGGGTCGGGCCTCGATTGGTTTGAGTAAGGGCTTAAGTTCGGGTGTCATTAAAAACGGACTGCATTGTACTTTATCTGCAAAGTCTTAGGGAGCCTTTCCACTCTTAGGCCTCGAGGTAATTCGCCGAAGCCGGCCTAAGGCTCCGCCCTAAGTGTCTGTTTTAGCTAAATTGCGAACAAAACAGCCAGGCTAGATATAAATATGACAAAAATATCGACAATCTTCGCCAACATTCACGGAGACAAAATAAGGACTGAGCAGCCGCGCAACAAAGAAACGGCGGCAACATTAAAAAGCCCCGCGAACCTAGGACAACCATACAATCCTGACCTAGACTAATTAAAATAATCGCCGTACAGCATAGCTGATCAAAAAACAAGCTATGCAATCACACAATTCAACGGTAAAATTGAGTAATAGTTATACAAAGCTTAGTTTTTGATTTTAAAGACGTTTTGTGCGCCTACCGCATTGCAATTCGCGCCATACACATCGAAACAACTAAGACTAAATGAGCCTTATTATGCTGAAACGAATAGGAATACCGCTGTTTAAGCACCTTACCCTGCTGGGTAAGCGCTTAGCTATGATCGGCGTTATTGCCGCGGTTACCACGCCGCTCGTCAGCAGTCGCATCCCCACTACCCTAGAGTCGGTAAAAGCTTCTGGGCAGTTAGTTGTTATCTCCCGCAACGGGCCAACAACCTATTATGAAGGGCCTAACGGTCATATGGGTTTTGAGTATCAACTGACGAAACGTTTTGCCAAATACCTAGGCGTAAGCTTAGAGGTAAAAGAGGTCGAAAACCTAGGTGAAATCATCAACCTGGTCGGCACCCGCAACGGACAACTAGCCGCCGCTGGCTTAACCGTAACCGAGCGTCGCAAAGAACAGGTTCAGTTTAGCGAACCCTACCTGCAAATCACTCAACAGGTGATCTACCACCAAAGTGAACACAAGCCCACCAGTGTTGCCGATTTACTCAATAAACGCATTATGGTAATTGGCAATAGTTCCCATGCCGAACACTTGCGCCACTTAAAGCTAGAATACCCAGAACTGCGCTGGGAAGAACGCCATGATGTAGAAATGCTCGATCTGATCGAGATGGTCCACGCCGGCGAAATCGACTACACAATTGTAGATTCCAACGCTTACCGCATTAACAGCAACATTTTCCCAAATGCAAAAGTTGCTTTCGATATTACCGAGCCGCAGGACCTCGCTTGGGCATTTCCAGCTCAGGCTGATGCCAGCCTATACATCGAAGCGCAGAAGTTCTTTGAGTCTATCAAGCAAAATGGCGTGCTGGAAAATATCATTGAAACCCACTACGGACATTTAGAAGAAGTCGAGTACAGCGGCGCGGTGCTATTTGCTAATCGCCTTGACGTGCGTCTTCCCAAATGGGAGGCACTATTAAAAGAAGCAGCGGCTGAATACGACTTAGANTGGCAGCTGTTGGCCGCGCTTAGCTATCAAGAATCGCACTGGAATCCGAAGGCAAAATCGCCTACTGGCGTGCGTGGTTTTATGATGCTTACGCTAGACACCGCTAAATTTGTGGGTATTAAAAATCGCCTAGATGCACGTCAAAGTATTTTTGGTGGCGCTAAATATTTCCGCTCAGTTTACGATCGTATTCCCGAACGAATTGTCGACCCTGATCGACGTTGGTTAGCAATGGCTGCTTACAATGTTGGCCTAGGACACTTGGAAGATGCACGCATCTTAACTGCGCGCAACGGTGGCGACCCAGATAAATGGCGCGACGTTAGAGAAAACCTACCTCTGCTAGCCAAACGTAAATACTACAAACAATTGAAGCATGGGTACGCGCGCGGCTGGGAGCCGGTGCGATACGTTAAAAACATTCGCAACTACCAATCCGTTATCGCTTGGAATCAATTACAAAAAGAGCGGACGCAACAACAAATAGCGCTGAACGATGCAGCGACCGAATTCGAAGAGTTTAGCTCCGTTATGACTGAGGCTTTGCGCAGTATCGCGGTCGACCCTGCAACCTCTGCGCTTTAACTACTAGAATTTGAATGACTAGAATTTNAATTACGAGAACTCGCATTTTGTTTTAAAGCTTTCTTTTTTTCCCTTCGCTCCGCAAAAAACTGCTGTATAAGAGCTGCGCTCTCACTCTCACAAACGCCTCCCGACCATTCAAAACAGTGATTAAAAATACCTGAATTTAAATGGCTGGGATTGCTCTGTAGCACTCCGGCTTTAGGTTCACTTGCGCCAAATACAACTCGCGCAATTCGCGCATGAACAATCGCGCCTAAGCACATAGTGCAGGGTTCGATAGTAACGTAAAGCGTTGCACCTGGTAGCCGGTAGTTACTAGATTTTTTTGCCGCCTCGCGCAACGCAATAATTTCGGCATGCGCCGTGGGGTCGCAACCGGAAATGGGGAGGTTAAAGCCTTCGCCTAATAGCGCATTATCACGCACGACCACAGCACCAACCGGCACTTCACCAGCCTTGGCGGCGAGCTGGGCTAGCGCCAAGGCTTTTGACATCCACTCGGCATCCATCGTCACTTTAGCTTCAGTCTCTATCGACATTTTTTTTAACAGTTTTGTAAATATTAAACTGTGCATTTTTATGCACGGGCGGCGCTGTAGCGTCGGTTGTAATATCCGTTTCAGGCTTAGCCTCACGCTTTACTTCAGCTGTTATTTCAGCCTTAGACCACAAGTCGATATTTTCTCTGCTTGCCGGCGGTTCAATAGTTTCCTCGGCTAGGCCTGTGACTTTTTCTAGCGATGCTGCGGCTTGTTGCGGCTCGTTCGTTTCTAGTCGCGCATCCAGCTTTTGTGACTTACTCAGCGCGTGTATCTCGCTTTGTTTCGACAAGTCTTGCTCAGCGTGATCAACAATTGGTTCAGCCAGGGTCTGTTCGGCCACAATTTCGTGAAGTGCTAATTTTTGAATATAGAAATCGGCCTGCATAGTAAGCGGCAAATGTTCACTCAATTTACTTTTCGCTTCGCTGTTGCCATGCCAATTAAACGGCGTCATCGCGAGCAAATCATTCGCGGCTGCGGCGCTTGTCAGTTCGAACTCAAAACTCACTTGGTGCTCTTCAAGCAGCTCCACACCCGTTTCTATTTCCGGTGCTTGGTGAGTATTTACCGTATCGTAAATCATATTTTTCAACTGACGCAGATGGTCTGGCCCGGGTGAGACGCGCAACCATATACCACCAGGCTTTAATACCCGCTGCACTTCTTGGCTGTTCGCGGGTGAAAACAC
>Ga0065722_104431_pt1 | contig 14495 bp, 12 predicted proteins | sample BansetMetagenome_FD_59109 | JGI IMG/M metagenome (GOLD analysis project Ga0065722, IMG submission 59109) | Bankia setacea gill microbial communities from Puget Sound, Washington, USA - Caecum Enriched | ecosystem: Host-associated > Mollusca > Digestive system > Ceca | place: United States... | reverse complement strand
GGTCGTCGATGGTGACTCAGGTGAGTTAATTCGACAGATTCCAGAAGAGGTCTTTCTAGAGTTGGCACGCAAGTTGAAAGAAGATGGAGAACTACGGTTAGTGAATGCACTTGGTTAAATGTAAGGCTTACCTGAATCAGGTGAATTCACATAAAGTTCGAGCAACATGTTGTTTGGTTGATTCGATTGACAGATGAGGGCGCGCTGAATTTCTGCGCGTCTTTTCTGCGTATAAAGCAGCTCTAAGCCAAAATGGCGACAACGGTATTTTTGCTGACAATATTGGAGACGTAACATGATAGACAACAATATTCTTCAGTCCCTAGGGGCCGGTTCCGGCATTGATACCGTTGGTTTAACAAAAAGTTTGGTTGAAATCGAGCGCGCTGCTCCTCAGCAAAGAATTGATAGCAAGAGAGATAAAGCGGAAACTCAAATTTCAGATTTCGGCTTAATGAGTAATGTGCTTGCAACCCTGCAGGACGCCGCTGATGTTTTGAGTGACCCGGAGGGGCTTTACTCAAAAAGTGCCGCGTTTACTCAAAGTGATGCGTTGGTTCCTGTAGAGCTGGATACGGATGTTCAGGCCGGAACCTATAATTTTACGGTAGAAGCGATAGCGAGTTCTCAGTCATTAACCTCTGTGGCTTTTAGTGATCCTGAAGAAGCGGTAGGCGAAGGTACCTTAACGTTTAATTTCGGTAATGCTACAGTTGACGGAAGCGGTGCAATGCTGACCACGCCAGGTTCGGGTTTTACTGCAGACGCTTTGGCCGATTCGGTTGAGATCACTATCGATAGCGCTAATAACTCGCTAGAAGGTCTACGCGATGCTATTAATGACGCCGATTTTGGCGTGCAAGCATCCATTGTCAACGATGGTTTAGGTGGGTATTTACTGCAGGTCACGGCCGAATCAGGTGCGAATAACGAACTTGAAATTTCGGTATCTGAAACCAGCGGAACTATTGATAATACCGATGGCGTTGGGCTGTCGCGGTTTAGCTTCAATGAAACGGCATCCCAGTTGGCTCAGAAGCAAGAGGGCGCAGACGCTGAACTTACCATTAATGGCCTCACCGTTTACCGTGAGAGCAATACCATTGATGATATTGTCCAAGGCCTAAAGCTGGATGTATTGCAAGCGGAGCCCGGTGCCCTTGTTACCATCACCATCACCGATGACAAAACGTTTGCCGAGCAAAATATTCGTGATTTTGTTGAAGCCTATAATATTTTTCTTGAAGCAATTGCACCGGCTGTTGGCCTTACTGAAGTAGAAGATGATGAAGGCGAAACGGAAAAGGTACTGGGTTCTCTAGCCAATGACCCGTTGGCAAAATCGATGCTATCTCAAATACGTTCTGTTATGGCAAATGCCATACCTGGTTTAAGCGATGCCAATTTTACCTCTTTGGCCGGAATCGGTATTCGAACAGATCTTGATGGCAACATGAGCATAGATGAAGAAACTTTTACGCGTGCTTTCGAAAACAACTTTGAGGATGTGCAAAAATTATTTTCACCTTACAATTCTACCAGTGACAACAGTGTTAGTATCAATAACTATAATTCTTCGACACTGGCAGGTGACTACGAAGTGGTGGTTACTACGCCTCCTAGTCGCGGGAGCTATGATGGCGATGCGCTTACAGTTGGGTTTCCGAGTTTAGATACAACAGGTCGCGCATACAGCTTTGAGATTAGCGTAGACGGTAAAGCGTCTGCAAGTTTAGCGATCCCTGAAGCTACTTACGATAGCGCAGACGACATGGCTACCGCACTCACCACGCTAATCAATTCAGATACTACGATTTCTGAGGCAGGTTCTTCGGTGACCGTAGAATACAATAGTGACCTGAACAGATTTGACATTATCTCTGATAAATACGGAGCAAGCTCTACAATTGAAATAACCGCAGCAGATGCTCAACTTACCACAGAACTGGGGTTGAGCGTAAAAACCGGTACCGACGGTGTTACCGTGGCCGGCACCATCGATGGGGTTGAGGGTTTTGGTTCTGGAAAAGTATTGCTTCCAAAGCTGGGCGAGCCAGCGCAGGGCCTAGCGTTGATCATTGGAGACAGCGCTACGTCGGCAACAGTCAGTTTTTCGCGAGGGTTTGCGGGAGAACTGTCGCTTCTGATTGATAATTTTGTGGGTAGCAACGGACTAATTGCAACACGCGAAAGCAATTTGGAGACCAGCATTGATGCACTGGATGGTGACCAAGAAAAGCTAGATCGACGCATGTCCTCATATGAGGAGCGATTGATCAATCAGTTTATAGCCATGGAACGAATTATCAACAGTCTGAATAGTTCTGGGTCTTTTCTTGATAACCTCATCAATACTTTGCCATTTACGGCGAGTAGAGACTAGTTTCCGTGGCTGTTTCTACAACATCTTGTCGGCAAGCTGGCTAGCAACCTTGTCAGTGGTTTTGTCAAGCGATAAGGGCTGTGTACGCATCTTAGTAAAACTATCACTAATAAACTGGTTGTAAACGTATCTGCAGAAGTTTAGCGATGTTGTAAAGTCATCTAAGCTATCTAAAAACCATACCCTTCTCACAATTAGCGCGAATATAAAGTTAACGCTTCCTCGAATTAACTGGTAGGACGCCGGTGATTTTTCCTTACATCGAAGCACGACGGCATGAATTCTGTTGAGCTCCTCTAATAGTTGCTGTTGATTTTCTATCTTAGCGGCTATCTGTATGTCATTTTCTAGGTCATAGAACGCGGCCAAATCACCAGCGTTAATGTCGTTATTGTTAAGGGCGCAAATGGGGTATTGGCTGAAACGCTTTTGCTTAATATGGCTAACCAGTTGGTGTTTATTCGAATGTAATTCCGATTGCGTATCAGGCACCGAGCTATGGCTGCAAGAATGCTCGCTTAACCGAAATAGTTCGAGTTTCGCCATATCCCCTGGTTGGATGGTTTTAGTTCCCTCAATTTTGGCGCCACGATTTGGGTTGTAAACCTTAAGGTTATCATCTTTGTGATGATAAAGCCGTAACAGTATCTCCATGTTGACTTTGGTGTTGTGAAGAATGGGGTGTGTGCTGATTTCACCTCCAAAGTTGGCGGGAATGGAATAGTGGTTTTGCTCATTTTCAAAAAAGGTGAATCCTGATTTTTGGGTTTGCCTCTCGATATCATAATGTATGCTGAGACCCGAGTGATGGCTTTTTCCGTTTTGCATGCCAAGGTCTACGCCTAGCAGAAAAATATTTGAAAAACCCAAGCATAAGGCGAAAGACAGTCCGGCATTGGTGACAGTTGGGTTACATGCTGTGAGAGGTCGTGTGTCGTTGTCGAGATAGTGGCTGTTTAAAATATGTTCGCCCAGGTCGTTTGGTTTTACGGCTATAAAAAAATCGTCGAATAGGGCCGTTACGCATGGAGCGACCGTATTAAGGCATACGAGGTTAATACCTCGTCGATACTGATCGGATGTTCCCTTGATTAGGTACGTTTCAATGATAGCAGTGCGTTCCGTTTCAATATGGAAGTCGGGTTTGATACCCGCTTTAATGATGGAACTGAGTGCAGTGCCACAGGATATAATAATTGCAGTGGGCTCTTGTTCCTTGAGGAATGCAATGTGTTCATCGAGAGAAGGTCCATTTCCAATGACAAATGCCGGTGGTAATCTATCGGAAAACGTTTTTGAAGGTTGATGGCTGTTCAGAACCTTTGGGCCTGTAGCCATGTGAGCTACGGTATGTGCTAAGCTGATTTGCTCATCATCAAAATAGCCGGTAGCTGCGGCGATTAGGGGGTATTGTTTAAGATATTGTTGAAGAAAATGATTTTCTTCCTTCCCGCTAAGATGTTGAAAAATATGGGTATAAACTAAGTTCTGGAGACCGATAGTATCCCGAAGAGCGTGAATTTCAGTTATCGCTTGGGTTTCATCTACGCCGATAAATAGACGTAAAGAGCGCCCCTTACGGCTGTACATTTTCAGGATAGTTACCCAGTCCAGAGTGTGAAGAGAGGCAAAAAATGAATCTAGTTGAGAGTCAAATATACACAAATGTCGAATGTCGAAGTTTTGACTTAGGCCTTCTAAATGATAGCCAAGCCCACAGCCAGTTACGAGCATAAAACCAATAGGTCTGGTGGCGGAATAGTTAAACGTCTGATTTTGTTTGTCGTGTTCATCAATAAGTGTATTGATGGCGGCAGGAAAAATATGAAGGGGGTTTCGTACCAGAAGCTTCTCAAATCCTATGCCTTTCACTGTGGGAGAGGTTCTAAAGGCGTTAATTTGTTGTTGGCAGAAATTTCTGGGGTTTCCAGGATAAATGGATTTCCTAGTGGCTGTGTTAACTAGATCAATGTAGCCGTCGTTGGAATAGCTTAGTTGGTAACGCTTGGGGCTAAACTCCTTTATGCGCTCGTGTAATGAGGGTGCTGCCTGCTGTAAGGCCGCCATATTTTTATCGAATTGCAGTTTTATTGCCATCTGAGCTTGTTGTATCTCTGCCTGGCGAATAATCTCTGCTAAGCTATGGTCGGCGTTATTTCCCATTCTAAAATCGCTTTTGACATTTAATTTATCTGCGCTGTAGATTGCGAAGAGATGATATAGGCTTAGTTGTAGGTTTTTTAGTTGGTGCTGTCAAAAAAATCAGAGCCTAATACATTATATTTTCCCAGCCTTTTCTCGTTAAGCTCAAAGGTGGTGATGTCGTTATCTGCATCCCACTTTATCTGGTATGACCGGGACAAGTTACGCTCGAGAAAACGCGCATTATTTGTCCGTCCATCAACAATGATGAACGTTCCTGGCAAAAAAGTGGGTTCCATTAGAAGAAGATCGGCGGCCATAACCGTTCTCTCATCGCAGCCAAAGCTTAGGCCTCGATAACGACCTTTAACATCTTTCGCAGAGGGGCCATCCAAGTAGATAAAATCGGGAACGATGTCGTGAAGGTTTTGATAGTAGTGGCAAAGTTGGCCGTTAAAAGTCCCGATTTCAACATCACTTTGTTGGATGTGTATTCGGTGTATTAAATGCTCAGGAATCGCTGATTGGGTTTTTTCTATCCACTCCGTTGACGCATCAAGCGAAAACAATTGAAACATGAAGCGATTTCTAATCTGCGGTTTTTCATCAAGTGCGCTCCAATCTCTTTGGTTCTTTGCTAATGCGTCAGCCATGATGATGGTGGAGTAACCGAGGCCGAATTCCAAAATTGTAAAGGATTTTCGGCTGCGGATAAGCTTATGTAGGCGTATGAGATCATCTGTTTCAGGAGGGATGGAAATGTTTAAGTTGCCATTCACACTATCGTATACGCCTTCCTTATAATCCACATTTTCTTCAAAGTCTATAAGTAGGTGTAAGCCATTTGCCTCTATGTAATGCTTGTGAAGTTGGTATTGATCTTGTCTGTTCATGCTCTACCTTTATTGATCAGCCAATGTTCAGCCTTTTCTAGGTCGTCGTAGCCATCGATATCAATTGATTGTGCCGTACTCATCATAAAGGGAAGGGTTTTTTCCTGAAATAGACGCTGATTTTTCAGAAAGAGGGCCATTTCGACGATATAGATCGCACCGTTCGGTGTATACGCTTTAGGTAAGGCTTGTCGGCTCATAAAAGGGTAGTGATCATTAACGATCCCCCGTAGATTTCCCGAGGGGCATACTACGAAGGATTTTAATGGGTTTTTATCGAGCTCACACACGCTAATCAGCGCCTGTCCGTGCTTTTTGAGTAGGGTACTCATAGCCACGTCGATATCTCGCGCACCACGAAGAGGTGATGTTGGTTGTAACAGTATCAGGTAGTCATAGGCTTGTTTTTGAGTGCCAATGCTTTCCAGAGCGTGGACTAAACAGGGTTCGGTTGCAGCGACGTCGTTGGCAAGGTGTGCCGGGCGGGTAACGGTTCCAGCGCCGAGTTTTTCGCTAAGGGAAATAATCTTTGGATCGTCGGAGCTCACCACGGTATCGGTTATAGTACGCGCGTTAAGACTAGCTTCAATTGTCCACTGAATGAGTGGTTTCCCTGCTAGGGGAGTAATATTCTTGCCGGGAATGCCTTTCGAACCACGCCTTGCTGGAATAATCGCGATTGTGCGTGTCTTCATTCAGTATTCCTTCTTTGGTGCAGTCCAATACGAATTGAGCTATGGGCAATGTCTATAATATTAGTCGTTAATGAGGTGATCGCTTAGCGATTTAGCTGCTTTTTGATTACTGTTTCAGTGTTTTTATTGTCATACATAAAAAAAACAGATGGAAATCGCTATAAATTGAGCGATTCAATATCTATTTGTGCACGACTAAAATCTGCCATTGAGCCGATGTCTAGCCAATACTCCTGGATAGGAAATATATCAACTTGAGCACCACTGGAAATGTGGTTTTCGAGCAGGGTTGGCATGTCGATGTGCTGATTACGCGCCACGCTTTTAGCAACCCCGTGGTTGAGCACATAAATTCCTGCATTAATATGATGCTGGTATTTGGGTTTTTCCTCCATATTGGTGATTCTTCCATTGTCAGCTTGAATAACGCCGTAGGGTATTTGGTATTCAATTTCACGAACACACAGAGTTGCATCTGCGTTTTTCCCTAGATGGAACTCCAGCAACTGAGCGAAATCTATATTGGTGAGCACGTCGCCATTCATCATAATAATCGGCAATTCGGGTAGGTCGTGTGGCAACAGACCTAACGCTCCCGCTGTTCCCAATGGAGATTTCTCATGAACGTAGCGGATGTTGACTCCCCATTTCTCCCCATTTCCGAAATAGTCTTTTATCATCTCGGGGATGTAATGAGTAGAAATGTAGAAATTGTTGAAACCGGCACCAATGAAATTATTGAGTGTTCTTTCCAGTAGTGGACGATTTCCCACATGTAACAGCGGCTTTGGGCAGTCATTGGTGAGCGGTCTCAGACGGGTACCACCACCACCGGCCATTAGAAAAACCGGGTTATCAAAATGGGGTTTTAGTAACACGTGGGTGAGGGTTTGCAGCCCCGCGAGCTTGCCTTTTTCAAGCAAGGGAATGGCCAATAGGTCTCGTTTACTCATGGTGTCAATGAGCTCACTTTTGGGCGTATCCAGTCCGGCTGTTATGGGTTGGCTATTCATCACTTCTGCAATCGGTGCCTCCAATGAGACACCGGCAATTAACCCTCGACGAATGTCGCCATCGCAAACAATTCCTAGCAGAGCGCCATCGCAATCGACAACTAAGAGCACCCGAAGGGATACGTCGTCCAAAATTTTCAAGGCCTTGCGAATATTCACTTCTGGCAAGACCATGCTTTTCCGCCAGTGGTGTTTCAGCGGCTGGTGAGTGTTATGGACCTTACCCGAAGCTGTACTCACAAGATGGAGTTTGGCTTTTCCCGTGTGTGTGATGTGTTGCGTTGCCATATGTCATTCCACAAAGAGTACCAGCAAAGCGCATCAAGCGCCCTAGGGTAGTGTAAGTAAAGCTCCGGTTATATAACTGGGCATATTCTGATTTTCATGGTTATTAGCGAAACCAGCCATTTTGAGTCTCGCCGCGCAGTGTCATTGCCTTTTGCAGCAATCTATTGTCTATATCGACTGAGGACAGAATTTCTGCAATCTTTATTCCTGCATTTCCCAAATAATAGGGGTTTTCGGCCAAACGACAGCGTTTCCGGAAATTGATGTCGAATAGACAGCAGTTAATGGCTTGAAGAATGTCATTTTCGTTATAGCCTGTGTCGATAACGTTTTCTCCGCGCAGCCGCCCTCTTTGGCGACTGCCAATATTGACGGTTGGGCAACCAAACGCGGGTGTTTCTTTTAATCCCGATGATGAGTTTCCCATACACGCAATTCGTACATGGCTGTTTTTGGCGAGAGCCAAAACCCCGTGATAGCGTTGTCGTCCAAGGGACGGATGAATTTGTATACCCCTTAACCTTTTTTTCTTTAATTGTTTCAGTTGCTCGATAATACTGTGGCTTCCGGCATCGTTATTGGGGTAGGTAGCAATAATTTGAACGCCGCTGTTCGCTAGCTTTATGAGTGTGTTTAAGGATGGTTGCAACTGCTCGCTAGCAGAGTGAGATTCGGTGCTAACGGAGTGTTGGGTGAAGAGTACGATGGGTTTTTCAATGTTTAGGTTAAGGCTGGTGCAAATTTCCTTTGCTGTGCTGTATTCACCTGCGGCTATCATATCGATAGCCGGAAACCCACTATTGTGGACACGCCAAGGCTCCTCCCCCATTGCGAGTAAACGGGTGGCGGATTGCTTATTGGTTGTGAAGTGGAGGTGGGCGAGCTTAGTCATGGCATGGCGTACTGAATCGTCAAGGGCTCCGCCTTCGGTGAGATCTCCACCTTCGATGTGGGCCGTCGCAATATTCATTTGTGTTGCGGCAATAACAGCCGCGAACCCTTCAAAGCGGTCGGCATAAACCACCAACACGTCAGGCTGCAAAGTGTTTAGTGCTTGGCACATGTTAATGATGCCGCTACCGATAGCGTGAGAAGTGGCAGTTTTACTATGGTTCCCCATCTCGATATTGACCTGTGCATCAATATGAAAGCCGTCGGCCTTGATTTCCTCTAGGGTGTTTCCATAATCGTCGCTGAGGTGGGCCCCAGAAACAATGAGTTGATAATCCAGTGACGGATGTTGATCAACGGCTTTTAGTATCGGTAGTTGAAGGCCATATTCAGCACGGTTGCCGGTAAAAATGGCTATTTTACGCTTGGGCATTCATGTGTTCTCCAAGAGATTCAATATAGTCTTTTAGTCGTTGATCGACGCTACATAATGGTTTCCACTTGAAGGCAGATGTCAATTTTTCGATACTAATTTCTATTGTTGAGGTTAGGTTCGAGGGGTGAGTCTCTATGATTTCTCGAGTGTTTTGGTGGCAAAAAAGTAGAATTTTTTGAGCAATTTTTCGAATAGAAAATATTTCGCCTGAAGCGATATTGTATAGCCCCTGTTTGGGGTCATTCACCATGTATTCAAAGGCAGAAACAAGGTCTTGAATGGCTAAAAAGTCTCGAATGGCACTGCAATTTCCCACATAAAGCTTGTTTGACGGGTGGCTTTGCTCAATGATCTGAGAGATCACGGTATCCGCTGACATTCCGCTGCCGAATATGTTGGCGAGCCGAACTACAGTACCCGAATTGTTTAACACTACTTGTTCATTATATAGCTTTAGTTTGGTGTAGGTGTCACTAGCAAAGCATGGTGTTTGCTCAGTATTGGGGGTCGTGTTCTGATCCCCGTAGACGGTGCTAGAGGAAGCATAGATCATTCGATTTTTAAATTTGTTGGACAAGAAACCGCACAGAAACGTGGCCTTTTCATAGTCTCTTTCAGCGTAGTTATTGACTATTTTTCGAAGAGGGTTTTCTGCAAGGTGAATGAGTAGGTCAGCAGTTGGGCACTCAGTGTAGTTGCTAATTGTGTGCATGCCAGTGGTCGGTTGCCGGGATAGTGGCAGTACCTTGTGACCTAGAGCGTGAAGGTGTCGGCACAGATGTTTACCGATAAACCCGCTAGCACCTGTAACCACGATCTTTTTGGTCATGGCTTGATATCCGCGTGTGTTAAATGGGTATCGGTGCTAATGTCTTTCGCCGCCGTTTTCCCGAGTAACTGATCAAAGTATTCTGCAGGTATTTCTCCTGTACCTGGACGCTTTACCCACAAATTGTCCGTGGTAAATACAGTTCCCTGTTTTATTGGAGCGATGGTTACGACGGTGGCAAAAGCAAAGTCCATGGTAATTTGTTCTTCTGCTAAAGGCGCTTTGTCTCCGCCCAGTTCGGCGTGAAGAATGCGCGAGCTATTAATGAGTTCATGGCAATGGAACTCATCCATAGAGCAGATAATATCCGGGCCTTGCCGATCCATATTATCGGTAAAGTGGCGCTCCACAATAGCTGCACCCAAGGCGATTGCACCCATGGCAGCGATATTGTTGGTGGTGTGGTCAGATAAGCCAATAACGGCATTAGGGAAGGCTTTCTGCAGTTGTACCATTGCGCCTAAACGAACCAAATGTGGTGGTGTTGGGTATAGATTGGTGGTGTGTAGAAGAGCATAGGGAAGTGCATTTCTTTCAAGTATCTCCACGGCTTTAGCAATACTCTCGAGACTATTCATTCCGGTACTTAGAATGACCGGTTTGCCGAAGCTCGCGATATGTTGCAAGAGCGGGTAATTGTTACATTCCCCAGACCCCACCTTGAATGCAGGTACGTCCATTGACGCTAAACGATTTGCTGCCGCCCGGGAAAAGGGCGTAGAGATAAAAATCATGCCCTTTGATTCTACATACTGCTTTAGCTCGTACTCGTGACTCTCACTGAGAGCACATTGGGCCATAATGCGGTAAATGGAGTGCTTCGCGTTGGCAGGGGTTATGTGTTTGGCTGCGGCACTCATTTCGTCTTCTACTATATGGGTTTGATGCTTTATTACTTCCACGCCAGCTCTAGCGGCAGCATCCACCATGGTTTTTGCTATATCTAAGGATCCATTATGATTTATGCCGAGTTCAGCAATCACTAGGGGTGGGTGCTTACAACCAATTTTCCTACCGGCAATCGATATTTCATTCATAATAGGGTTCACATAAAAGGGCCGTAAGGGGGTTTGTTATAGTCGCGGCTAAGGGCAGTCGCTGCCGCTTGGTTTGTCTAGGCATTACATTTTGTCGTCCAGATTCTTGTCTTTTTCTACATGGTGAAACTCCGGCAGGACGGTTGTTATCAGTGTGATGATTTGACTTTTAGTCCATGCACCCGATTCCCGAAGTGATTGAATTCCACTGGAAAACGAGCTGAGATTAGCAGTTTTTTCAGCACGGTTTTTGATAACACCAATGTCATTAAAACGATTGAGGTCGACGATCTCTTTATCGGTATAAAATTCTTCAATAGGTTTTTCGCCGGTAGTATCACTCAAGGTGTTAAGGCAGGGCCATTTTCCTTGCGCGGGTAGAATCTTTGCGAGTGCCCTAGCCTCTTGCTCTGAGGAGCAGTTGTGAGGTGTATAACCGTGATATCTTAAAAAACGGTAGGCGATCTCCGTAAACGTGAGGGCTTTCAGGGCTGCTCCAGGTTTGGGAAAAAAAATATCGCGGTTCTCACCAAAAATACAAGCCATAAGGCAGAGTTCCCCAGATTCTTGTGTGCTCAGAAAAAAGCGTTGAACATCTGTTGGCGCAGCAATAGCTTGATTTTTCGCTAAGCGTTGTTTAAAACCGTGCAGAAGTGATCCATCTGAAAAGGCAACATTGGCGAAGCGCGCAGTGGAGATGGGAATATTTGCACTTTGCTGAAGTAAAACAAGCTCCATTATTCGCTTGGAGGCGCCCATCAAATTGATAGGCCCTGCGGCTTTATCTGTGGACACACAGAAATACTTCTGTACACCTTTGGCAATACACTGCTGCAAAGTCTTTTCAGTATTGAATATGTTGACCTGCAATAATCGCATGAGGCTGTAAGGGTCTTTTTCACTTCGTACATGCTTTAGTGCAGAAAGATTGAGGACAAAATGATAGTTTCCGTCTGCATTAAAAAATGCATCGTACTCTTTTGAGTCGATATCTAAAGCAAATGTTTTGAACTCCCCAGGTATGTAGCCGAAGGTACTGCGAAGATCACGAACTAATTCAACAAGATTGTTTTCGCTCAAATCTACCACGTGTAGTTTTTGAGGCTGCCGTCGAAAAATCTCTTTCACCACGGCTTGTCCAACAGAACCGGCCCCTCCCAACACGAGGAAGCTGGATTTTTCTACCATTCGATTGAGAGCTTTAGCGTTGTCATTAATATCGGCTATAAATAACGGCGTTTCTCGACCGATTAGCGATAAGGTCTGTACCATGAACATGTTCTCAGTAATAATTGGGTGTGGTGTCACGGTGGCGCATAGCCTTCTTCAGCATTGTTAGCGCGAGACCGGTGATACTAAGTATTGGTTATGGTTTGCTTTTTGGCAAAAGCGTAGCCATAGTCATTAAATTGGCACTGTAGTGAATAAAGGCAAAATCGATACCATATTCTTCTGGCCTTTGTCGTGGTCGCTTGGGGCTTTAACGCTAAAGGTTTATCTAGATTGGCCGAAACTAGTGTTATGGTAGAGAGTAGTCATAGTTGAAGCTGTGACCGCAATATCCACAACCAATGATTTGAGAGGTTAACGTGAACTCCCAGTTTGCAGTAGATTCTTATGCCAAAGTGCATCGCCAAGCGAATGTAGAGGTTGCTAATCCCCACAAGCTCATCGATATGTTGTATGAGGGAGCCTTGGAAAGAATTTCACAAGCACGAGGGGCAATTCAATATGGCAACATTGAGTTGCGGGGTAAGAAGATTAATTCTGCCATAGAGATTGTGAACGGTTTACGCACATGCCTTGATAGAGAGCAGGGTGGTGAAATAGCAGAAAATCTTGATGGCCTTTACGTCTACATACAAAGCATTCTAGCTGCTGCACACCGAAAGTCCGATGTCGCTTTACTAGAGGAGGCGTCAAAACTCCTTAGCCATATGCGAGCGACGTGGTTAAAAATTGGTTCGGTATAGGGCTGTCGAAGTATACCGATACAGTCTAAAAGGCATACCTCTTAGAGGTAGAGTAAGCCGTTATGATAGTTGTCGATTGATGGTTTTTCCCCTCACACGTTGGTTGACTGATATTGGCAGAGAATAGCACCGCTTAGGCCAACGTTTTTACTGTAATTTCTTCCCCACTCTTCAGTATGATATTGATTGGCATTCTTCGTGCAACTCTTATTGGCAATTAAAAAAAGTGGCAATATTTTGCCGCTATCATAAAAGTAGAGGAGATAGCCATGTCAGTGGCCCCAACTGAAGCAGCAAAAATAATGGAAGAAAACCCCGCTGAGATTTCCTCGCACCGGGTTATTTCTTTACTTCTGTCTGGCGCAATGGAGCGCGTTGCCCAAGCAAAAGCCTGTGTTCGCGATGGCAACGAAGCAGACAAAGCGGTACTAATGGCCAAGCTAATCGGTATTGTTAACGGCTTGCGGTCATTGCTCAATATGGATAAAGGCGGCGACATCGCGCTTAATCTTGATGCCTTGTACAGCTATATGTCGGAGCGACTGCAGAGCTGTGACAGTGCCGAAGAAATGCGTGTGCTCTCTGAAGTGGGCAAGCTTATCGACAATCTTCGTCAAGGCTGGGACGGTATTCGTGAAGAGCCGGAGTCTGCAGCTAGGTAAAGCGCCATTTCTTTGAGTTTATTGGGTTGCCTGCATGGATACAATTGCAAGCGAACGGAGTGTGGTGTGTTGCTGATTTATCGTGATAAAAGACGGATATGTTTCAGACTAGGGTCTAAAGTTATTGTTATCTAAGCCGTTAACTTAATTACGAAAGGGCCGTAAGGCCTCTTAAATACGGTCAATCGGGATAACATATTATGTCTGTTGTTTCTGCCAGTTATTTCTCTCTGATTCGCACACGTAAATCTTTGCAGCTCGCCTTCAAACACGAAAACTGGGACGAGGTTAGGGCGTGCGATCGTCTGTTAGGGGAAAGCTTGAATGCCGCTTTCGAGGACGATAATCGAGACACCTCAGCACTTATCGAGGAACTTGAGCGTGTCCTAAACCTATACGCCACGATAGTTGCGTCCCTTCCTGAACAGGCGGAAAACTTAAGTTTGGGCAAGGGCTGTACGGTGCTACCCGCCTCTGAATAACAGATGACGATACACACCAAGTTTCCTGCCTTGAGATATAAAACGATTTTCCCTCCCCGTATTCGTCATAGTGCGATGCGTCAATCAGACGTGGCTTACGAGACACTTTTCCCCCTTTGAGTTTTATTGTTGATTTAGACGATATTTTTCTGCCGGAAATTTGACCCTCGGCGGTTTGTTGACTATTACTTATTGGTATTCCCGGCTTGATAATAATTCAGTCAATTTATGGTCGTTATCTCGGTGTTTTTCGTGTGTTTAAATATCGGCTTTTATTGAGCGCTAGTATGACTATCACCCCGCCAATTATAGGGTTTATGGCGTGGCCGATAGTCAATAAACACAGCCATGGATCTTGATTCGGAAAAATGTTTGCGGCAGGTTCTCGTCCGTGATCTCGTTAGTCTAACAAGTCGGATTCTGTTTTATAGCCAGCTTGTGTCAGAGTAGGTTGATGTAATGCTTCACGACAAAGAAATAATTGTCATTGACGACAATGAAACAACCCGTCACGACTTAAAAGTGATATTTCAATTTCTCGGTGAGCATGTTTCGTTGCTGTCTTTTACGGAATTTAGCGAGCGGAGTCTCACCGCTAGCGGCAGTTTAAGCGGTAATGCCAATGCCAGCACGAGTCATATAGCGCGGCCAACGGTCAACAATTCTCATGGCCAAATTAACGAGAGTAACACCAATATCGGCATGTTTTTTCTCGGGGAACTTCCCGTTGGTTTGTCCTTGAAAGGGCAGCTAGAAATGCTGAAAAAATAT
>Ga0065722_100907_pt1 | contig 14540 bp, 15 predicted proteins | sample BansetMetagenome_FD_59109 | JGI IMG/M metagenome (GOLD analysis project Ga0065722, IMG submission 59109) | Bankia setacea gill microbial communities from Puget Sound, Washington, USA - Caecum Enriched | ecosystem: Host-associated > Mollusca > Digestive system > Ceca | place: United States... | reverse complement strand
GTGAAGTACAGGCATGGGTCGATCAGCGTCAAGTTGCCGCTGGCGAGTTGCAGCAGTATTGCGCGGGCAAACTTGCCTTTTTGCAGACGGCGCCAGTGGCTATTTCGTCGAGCGCGATACGTGATGGGATAGCTGTGGGTAGCGCGATAGAAAATGCCGAACTCGACGCTAATACTAGCCGTGGAGACGACAATAATGCGCGGCTGAAGACTCTCATCCCCGCAGCGGTTTGGGACTATATTAAGCTCAACCAACTGTATTTAAACACTTTATAGTTAAACTGCCCAATAGGGCAAAATAGGTAAAACAATGACAGAAAAAACGCTTGCTGACGTCGTAAATGGTGCTTTAGAAGACCTAAAAGGACACGATATTCATGTGCTCGACGTCACCACCCTAAGTAACGTGATGGACCAGCTGGTGATCGCTACCGGTACCTCGAATCGCCATGTTAAGTCGTTGGCCAATAATGTTGTGGTCGATGCAAAAGAATCGGGGTTTCAGCCCATCGGGGTTGAAGGTATGGAAACCGGAGAATGGGTATTGGTAGATTTCGGTGATACGGTTGTTCACGTAATGTTGAAAGAGACTCGTGATTTCTACGAGTTGGAAAAGCTTTGGTCTACCGCCCCTGCTAGTCGCAGTGCAACTTGATCGTAGCGTTCTGTATTCGCTTCTATAGCCGGCCTAGTGTCGGTTAGTTCCCGCCTCGTTAGCCCGCGTCTGTTAATTCATGAAAATAGATCTTATTGCCGTTGGAACCAAGATGCCGTCCTGGGTGCAGGAGGGGTATCAAGAGTACGCCAAACGCCTACCTCGGGATTTAAGCCTAAACTTAGTGGAACTTCCGCTGGCAAATCGTTCTAAAAATACGAATGTAGATCAGGTAAAAGCTGCCGAAGGCGAGCAGATTTTATCTGTAATTGGCAGTCCGTCCGGCAATCACCGCGTTATTGCGCTCGACGTATTGGGTAAAAAGCTGAGTACCGAGTTGCTTGCCGAGAAAATGGCGAGCTGGCGCATGGACGGTGTGAACGTTAGTTTGTTGATCGGTGGGCCCGACGGTTTATCACCTAAATGCCTGAATCGCGCCGATGAAAAATGGTCGTTGTCTGGGCTTACGCTGCCGCACCCTTTGGTGCGTATTGTGTTGGCGGAGCAGCTCTACCGAGCTTGGACTATATTGCAGAATCATCCTTATCATAAATAAGAAACAACTGAATCAATCGTCAAGAAAGTGAGTCTAACCACGCAGCATGAACTGGGCCGGCAAGGATTTCCACGAGTTTAAAGACCATCACCAGGAAGCGCGAGTTTTTGGTTATAGAGTGGCGCTCGCATTTTTGTTGGTTTTAGTGATGTTCGGCTTGCTGGTAGCGCGTTACTACAAGTTGCAGGTTGTTGATCATCAAGATTACGTGACTCGCTCTGATAACAATCGGATTCAGTTGCGGCCCATCCCCCCCAACCGCGGCTTGATCTACGACAACCACGGTGAGCTGTTAGCGGACAACCGTCCTAGCTTTACTTTGTCGGTAGTAAAAGAGCGGGCGGGCGACCTCGAGAAAACTATTGCCCAGTTAAGTGAGTTGGTGAGTATTGATGAGCGCGACGTCGAAAATTTCTACAAGCGTTTACATCAACGCCGTCGTCCCTTCGAAGCCGTGCCGCTGCGCTACCGTTTGAGCGAAGAGGAAATCTCGCGCTTTTCGGTGAATGAATTTCAATTTGAAGGTGTGGAGATTGAAGCGCAGTTGATGCGTTATTACCCGCAGGCAGCATTATTCGCTCATACATTAGGCTATGTGGGTCGCATCAATGAGCATGAACTCAGCTCTTTTGACGAGGATACCTACCGCCGTTACAGCGGCACGCACAGTATTGGCAAGATCGGTTTAGAGAAGTTTTTACGAGTCTATTTTGTTAGGCGAAGTGGGCAGTGAAAATATTGAAACCAATGCGCACGGTCGCGTATTGCGCACACTTAATACACGCGACCCTGAACCCGGTGCCGATCTACATCTATTTCTTGATGTGCGATTACAGCAAGTCGCTGTGAAGGAGCTTGACGGTCGTCGCGGAGCGGTGGTCGCTATTGATGTAAATACCGGTGGCGTGCTGGCGATGGTGAGCGCGCCAAGTTACGACCCGAATTTATTTGTGAGTGGAATTTCCTACGCGGATTACCGTGCGCTGAATGAGTCGCGCGATTTACCCTTGTTCAATCGTGCTATCCAGGGCCAGTATCCGCCGGGCTCGACTATTAAACCGGTGTTAGGACTGGCGGGCCTTGCGAATGGCGTGGTGAATTTTCAAACGCGAATTTCTGACCCAGGCTACTACCAGCTCGAAACCGATGAACGCTTCTATCGAGATTGGAAAAAAGGCGGTCACGGCACCCGCGTAAATTTGCGCCAAGCACTAATGGAATCCTGTGATGTGTATTTTTACGATATGGCCTTTCGCATGGGGGTAGATCGAATGCACGCATTTGGAATTCAATTTGGCCTTGGCAGTAAGACGTCTATTGATATTCCAAGTGAGCGCAGTGGCATCTGGCCGTCGCGGGAATGGAAGCGTAAGACTCGCGGCATGCACTGGTTTCCAGGCGACAGTATCAACGTCAGTATTGGCCAAGGTGATGTTCTCACCACGCCGCTACAGTTGGCGGTAATGACCGCAACTATCGCTTCGCGCGGTCGTCACCTCGCCCCGCGGCTAGTGCGAAGCATTGGTGATACCGAGACAGAATTGCAGGTGGTGGACGAGGTTCAAGTTAACGACATCTATTGGGATTATGTTATCAGCGCGATGGAAGGCACTGTTCACGACCCGCGTGGAACAGCCTATCGAGTTGGCCGTGGTGCAAAGTATCGCAGCGCGGGCAAGACCGGCACCGCTCAAGTGGTGGGCATCGCGCAAGATGCTGAGTACGATTCGGACACTATGGACGAGCGCCATTGGGATCACGCCCTTTATATTGGCTTTGCACCGGTTGAAAATCCGCAAATTGCGCTCGCGGTTATCGTTGAAAATGGTGAACATGGTGGCAGCGCCGCAGGGCCTATTGCACGCAAAATGTTTGATGAATATTTAGCTCCGCCAAGTGAGGCTGTGCAATGAAAATTACCAGCCAAGACTTTGTCCGTAGATTACCCGACTCGAACGTGCAATTTGCGCGTGGCCCCGCTTGGTCGCATCGTTTGCGCGTAGATCCAATCTTGCTGCTGCTTCTTTTGGTGATCACCTGTTTTGGACTTGCCGTGCTTTATAGCGCTAGCGGGCAGAATGAGTTGATGCTGCGCCGCCAAGGGATATTTTTCATTATCGCTTACAGCGCTATGTTTATTACCGCACAGCTCGATTTGCAAATGTTGCGGCGCTGGTCGGTTTGGCTCTATTTAGTTGGCATTATCCTGCTCATTGCTGTGTTGCTTATTGGCGTTGGCGCGAAGGGCGCGAAGCGTTGGGTCAGCCTAGGTTTTATTCGTTTTCAACCCTCAGAAATTCTGAAAATAGCGGTACCGGTAATGATGGCCGCTTATTTTTCCGCGCGTCGTTTGCCGCCCTCGCTGGCGGATGTGCTGATGAGTTTGGTGATAGTCGTTGACCCCTGGTGTGCTCATTTTTTTACAGCCAGACTTAGGCACGGCGATTCTAATCTCAACCTCCGGTTTGATCGTTCTGTTTATGGCGGGCTTACAGTGGCGTTACATTTTTGGCAGCTTGGCAATGGTTGGGGCGAGTATTTGGCCAATGTGGCATTTCATCATGAAGGACTACCAAAAGCAGCGGGTGTTGACGCTTTTGGACCCTGAGGCCGATAAGCTGGGTGCCGGTTGGAATATTATTCAATCGAAGACGGCGATTGGTTCTGGGGGCTTACCCGGGAAAGGGCTGTTTAACGGAACCCAATCACAATTAGATTTTCTGCCCGAGAGCCATACAGATTTCATTATTGCAGTGATGGCCGAAGAGTTGGGCTTGTACGGTGTGCTTATGTTGTTGGCGCTTTATCTATTAGTTGTCGCGCGAGGTCTTATTATTGCTTTTGCGGCACGCAATATGTTCAATCGATTGTTAGCGGCGAGTATTACGCTCACGTTTTTTGTTTATGTTTTTGTTAACGTAGGAATGGTTGCTGGAATGTTACCCGTGGTTGGAGTACCGCTTCCCTTAGTCAGTTTAGGGGGAACTTCAATTGTAACCTTGTTGACGGGGTTCGGGCTGCTAATGGCGATTGCTACAGATCCGAAAAATACCTCGGTTTCTTAGTGCGCCGTAAGTGTCGAACGTTTTCGCTACGAATGATAAATAATGACTGTTTTCCACTCGTATAAAACGAGTCTCAACGTCTTAAGTGAGGTTAGTGTGTTGTACAAAGTTGTAGAGTTCAAACGCAATAAAATAAGTGGAAGCTATTGGAAAGTCGCTATCGCGGCAGCGGCTTTGCTGGCGTCTGCCAGTGTTCGCGCTGACTATGCGAGTCATCCGGCGGCACCGGCTTTTATCGATAAGCTGGTAGCGGAACATAAGTTTAACGCCGATGAGGTGCGAGCGGCTCTTGCTGGTGCCGAGAAGAAACAATCAATTCTCGATGCCATTGCGCGTCCAGCGGAAAAGACCAAACCCTGGTTTGAGTATCGCAAAATATTTTTGGGTGCCGATCGCGTTGCTCAGGGGGTAGAGTTTTGGAATACCCACCAAGCCACCCTCGCTCGGGCCAGCAAAGAAATGGGTGTAGAAGAAGAGGTGGTCGTCGCCATTATCGGTGTGGAAACCCGTTATGGCCGTTACATGGGCAGCTATCGTGTACTCGATGCGCTGGCGACGCTGGGTTTTGACTACTCCCCGCGGGCCAAATTCTTTAGCTCAGAGCTCGAGAACTTTTTCCTGTTGGCGCGCGAGCAAAAACAAAATATCGGTGATTTAAAAGGCTCCTATGCTGGGGCAATGGGCTACGGTCAGTTTATTCCGAGCAGCTATCGCGCTTACGCGGTGGATTTTGACGGTAACGGCGTGTCGGATATTTGGAATGACCCCGTCGATGCCATCGGTAGCGTTGCAAACTATTTCAAACGCCATGGTTGGAAAAAAGGCGAGCCGGTTTTTAGCCGTGCGCTTATAGCGAAAGACTACGATCAATCCGCTTTAAACGCACGAGTTAGGCCGCACCTTACGTTGCAAGAAGCCGCTGCGATGGGGTTTACGCCTGCGGAAGGCCGTTTCAATCGTGACGAAAAGGTTGTGCCTCTGGAATATGAGGGCGAGCTTGGCAAGGAGTTCTGGTTAGGCTTTTCGAACTTCTATACTATTACTCGCTACAATCGCAGCCAGATGTATGCGCTAGCGGTGTGGCAGCTCAGCCAAGAAATTCGTTACGCATACGAGCATCAAGCAGCGGCGGCCACAACTTCCGATTAACCCTAGGCGGGTGTTTAGTTTACGGTGAAAAAGTTCGTTACCTTGATGTATAGCTCTTTGTTTTCTGAGCGTTCGCCGCTGTTCTTTGCGGTAATTCGCGCGGCACGCTTCAGTTTGGGTGTGCTGGGTGTATGCTTGCTGCTTAGTGCCTGCGCCTCGCAAAAGCGCGTTTACAAAATGAAACACGACGCCTACCCCACGAAAGCGGTAAGCGTCGACCATATTCCCGATGCGGTACCGCGAGTCGAGCCACGAACGATTGCCGGTAATAAAAACCCCTATAAAGTCGCGGGTAAAACTTATCGAATTTTGAATAACCCCGAGGGGTATAAGAAAAAGGGCGTCGCGTCTTGGTATGGCCGAAAATTCCACGGCGAGCGCACCTCCAATGGCGAAATTTACGATATGTACGCCATGACGGCTGCCCACACCACACTGCCAATCCCAAGCTATGTCCGGGTAACAAATCTCGATAATGATCGGTCAGTGATTGTGCGAATTAATGATCGCGGGCCGTTTCACGACAATCGCCTAATCGACTTGTCCTATTCGGCGGCAAAAAAGCTCGGTTACGTTAATCACGGCACGGCGCGGGTTATGGTCGAATATATCGATCCGCATGATTATCGGGCGACGGCTACAGAGTCATCTCGCCAGACGTCTGTATCTGACGAGCCGCTCGCACCTAGTCCCGCCCATGCGGGAGGATATAGTTTACCGGCCAATACCTTTCTACAGGTTGGCGCGTTTGGTCAGCGTACCAGTGCAGAGGCACTACAGCGTCGTCTTTCGGCTCTCACCTCGTTTCCGGTGAATGTGCTCAGCCCCAAACAAGTTGGTAAGGGANAGTGGTATCGCGTCCATATTGGGCCAATTTCCGACAACTTGGATGTGTTGTTACTGCGCGAAACCTTAGCCGCAGAGAACTTGCCCGAGCCTCATGTTGTCTACCTCTAAATCCTAGCGTCTATTCTGGCTGGCAACTCGGGTTTTAGCCTGAAAACTGCTACAATGGCCGCCTTTTGACGCGCTGGTCTTTTCTCAAAATCACAGGTTTCTGTTCTCAATGAATGTGTCTTTGTTTCAACTTTCGTTTGCTCTTCGTAAATTCTCGCGCTGTTTGGTTGCTGTTGTGGCGCTGCCATTGTTAATAGTGACGAGCATGTCGTCCTTGGCTGCGCCGGTGATTATCCCCGCTCCACCGCAGCTGGCGGCTAGCGCTTATCTGTTGATTGATGCCGACACCGGTAAGGTTTTGATCGAGCATAACGCCGATCAATCGCTACCGCCCGCTAGCCTTACTAAAATGATGACCAGCTATATAGTGTCTGAAGAGATTGATGCTGGGCGCTTAACTGAAAGCGAGTTGGTGCGGGTTAGCGACGACGCGTGGAAGCGCGGTGGTTCGGCCAGTGGTAGTTCGACCATGTTTTTGGAGGCGCGATCGGAGGTGCCGGCAATCGATATGCTGCGCGGTGTGATCGTACAGTCTGGCAACGATGCGTCTATTGCCCTGGCACAACATATTGCTGGGGGGGAAAAAGCCTTTGCCGATATTATGAATCAGCAGGCGCAGTTACTTGGCATGACCAGCACGCATTTTGTCAATGCCACCGGCTGGCCGGCGGAAGGTCACGTTACTACGGCGCGAGATTTGGCGCGTTTAGCCCGAGCAGTGATCAATGACCACCCCGAGCATTACAATATTTATTCTGAAAAATATTTTAAACACAACGGTATTAGTCAGCCAAATCGNAANAANCTTTTGTTNACNGACAGNTCTGTTGACGGNCTTAAAACGGGCCACACCGAAGCGGCTGGCTATTGTTTGGTGGCGTCTGCTAAAAAGCAGGGTATGCGATTGATTTCCGTAGTAATGGGCGCCCGTTCAGAATCATCCCGTGCGGCCGAGTCGCAAAAACTATTGTCCTACGGGTTTCGCTACTATCAAACCGTAAAACTATACAGTGCAGGAGACGAGTTAAGTCGTGTGCGTGTGTGGGGCGGTGAACCGAAGGATGTTGGCTTAACCTTGGCNGAAGACATCTGGGTTACGATTCCGCGCGGTTCTGAAGGTGATGTAGCTGCAGTGACCGAAATTGACCTAGTTATCGAGGCTCCTGTTGTGAAGGGTAAGGTACTCGGACAATTGCGTGTTAGTCAGGCTGATGAAACACTTGCCAGTGCAGACTTAATTGCGGCTGCGGACGTAGCGCAAGCCGGTGTGGTGACCCGCTTTATGGATTGGATACAACAAAAGTTCGCAGCTGAATAAGCTGCTTTACGGTCTTTTAGTCTAATCTGTGTTTTCTAGAGGTATTCTGCGTGAACAATGATAACCCGCCGCCTAAAATCGAATTCCCCTGTCCCGATTACCCGATAAAGGTGTTGGGGGAGGCCACTGAGCGTTATCGCGAGATTGTGCTCAGTGTGATGGAGATTCACGCCCCGGATTTCGATATCGAAAAAATCACCATACGCGATAGCCGCAATGGAACATTTCAGTCGGTTACCGTGTTTATTACCGCTACTGGTGTTGACCAGTTGCAGGCCATCTTTGACGATTTGAAAAAGCTACCTGAAACGCGGATGGTTCTTTAACTCGTGCCGCAAGCGGATATCGAGTTGGGCAGCGTCTCGTCAGGCGACACTCTAAGCATTCCTCCAGCGCCTATGAATTTACGCGTGCGCGTCTTGGGGCGGCGCAGTTACCAAGCTGTTTGGCAGGAAATGCGAGACTTTACCGATCAGCGCACGGCGGCTAGCGAAGATGAGTTGTGGCTGGTCGAGCATGAGCCTGTCTATACTCAGGGGCAGGCGGGGAAACCCGAACATCTGTTAAACCCCACGAATATTCCTGTTGTTAAGTCTGACCGCGGTGGTCAAATTACCTACCACGGCCCAGGCCAGCTGGTCGCCTATCCCTTGCTGAGCTTAAAGCGACTTAAGCTCGGAGTGCGAGACTTGGTGACTTTAATCGAGGAGTCTGTGGTCACGCTATTAGCGGATTATGGCATAGCGGCAGCGGCCCGTGCGGACGCGCCCGGAGTTTATGTTCAGGGTAAGAAGATTGCCTCTTTGGGGTTGCGGGTACGTAAAAGTTGTAGCTACCACGGTGTGGCGATCAATGTGGATATGGATTTAACCCCGTTTTTGGGGATTAACCCCTGTGGTTATGAAGATTTGGTGATGACGCAAATAGCCGACTATGTGGCGGAGCCGCCATTGCTAAGTGCGGTGCAACAGGCCTATGCGAAAGTGTTGGCCGATAAACTCGGTTTGCAGCTGCAAATGTGCGGCGCAAAGGTATCGACAGAGCGTTAACTGTGAGCGAAAAAAAATGACAGAAGAAGTAACCCCCGTAAAACGCACTCGCCGCATTAAGCAGGGCGAGAAATTGCGAGATGCCGATAAGGTTGAGCGTATTCCGGTAAAGGTGATCGCCACCGACGCGCTGTTGCGCAAGCCGGATTGGATCCGAATTAAAGTTACCGCTTCGCCGGAAGTCGATCGCATTAAAAAGTTATTGCGAAAGAATAAGCTATCGACCGTATGTGAAGAGGCCAACTGCCCAAACCTGAGCGAGTGTTTTAGCGGCGGCACCGCGACTTTTATGATCATGGGTGATATTTGTACGCGACGCTGTCCGTTCTGCGATGTTGGTCATGGTAAGCCCAACCCACTGGATGAACACGAAGCCAAGAACCTAGCTGGTGCTATCGCGGATATGGGTCTTAAATATGTTGTTATCACCTCCGTAGATCGTGACGACCTACGTGACGGCGGTGCCCAACACTTTGCCGATTGTATTCGCGAATCACGTGCGCTCTCGCCAAATTTACAGGTAGAAGTCCTGACCCCAGACTTTCGCGGCCGTATGGATATTGCGCTCGATATTCTTGAGAAGGAAGCGCCCGATGTCTTCAACCATAACCTAGAAACCGTACCGCGTTTGTATCGCGAGGCGCGCCCCGGGGCAAACTACAAGTGGTCGCTAGAATTACTCAAGCAATACAAACAGCGCCGCCCCGACGTTCTGACGAAATCCGGTTTGATGGTGGGCTTGGGTGAAACCAAAGAAGAAATCTTTGCCGTGCTTAAAGATATGCGAGAGCACAATATTGATATGCTCACCATTGGCCAATATCTACAGCCATCGCGCGATCACTTACCGGTAAAACGCTATGTGGAGCCGAGTGAGTTTGACGAATACACCGAAGTCGCAAAACAGCTGGGCTTTGTGCATGCCGCCTGTGGGCCGTTGGTAAGATCGTCTTACCATGCCGATAAGCAGGCGCACGGCGAAGTGGTTAAATAACACCTCTATGAGCGCTATTGAAATACACGATTTGCGGGACTTCCCGCAGTGGCTGTCGGCAGTTGCCGAATGGCATCATCATGAATGGCTGCAAGGTTGCGGGGGGCGAGCGATTGACAGCGCCGGCGCGCTAGCCAAGCGGATCAAATTGCTACAAGAGCACACCGACGATCAACTCATTCCGCGAACCTTTCTCGCCATTGCTAAGACCGATGACGGCGAGAAGCTGCCGGTAGGTTCGGTGAGTATTGTTTACTATCATTTCACCAGTCAGAGCACTCCCGGCGAGTGGCTGACGAATCTTTATGTCGATGAACACTATCGCTGCGCGGGGGTTGGGCAGCAGCTGCTAATCCATGCAGAACAGTTTGCGGCTACGGCTGGGATCGGTTTGTTGCGCTTATACACGCGCGATCAGGATAGCTTTTATAGTAAGCGCAATTGGCGGTTCTCCCATCAGGGGAGAGTGCAGGGTTCGGTAGTTTCGGTATTTGATAAGCGCTTGGGCGGCGTTGGCTAGGCTGGTTTAAAGTACAGTACTAACTTGCCGATTGAATAAGCTGTCGCCCCAGTAGGCTGTTGCTTGTGGGGCTAGGCAGAAACGTTTTAAATCAGGCCGCCGTAGATTGTCGCGAGTAGCTTAGCACTTGCCCTTTAAACGGCTTGGTTAGATAGTCGGTGTGCTCTGGTTTTACTTGGCTATGGTCATAGCCGAGCTTAACCATGGCTTTGCTAAAACGTGCGTGGTGGCCGCGACCGGGGTCAACTAAAACCACCTCGCAGTTGGCGAGTGCATGTTGATCGATAAAGTTTGCCAACAGTTCGCTGTGCGCGCTTTCGTACAAAATATCGCTGCCAATGATTAAATCGAACTGACCCATCTTGGTAATATCGTCTTCCCACGCCGTTCGCGTAAATGGAATCGCTGGCCCGCCATTTAGCGTCACGTTGTGCGCCAAGAAGCCGGCCACTTCAGGGTGATAATCCGTAGCCGAAATATCGGCGCAGCGTTTATTCAAAACCAAGCTCGCCAAACCGATACCACAGCCCACCTCTAAGACACGCTTGCCCGCAATATCGAAATCTAGCATTAAATGCGCGAGTACTGAGCTTGAATCCCAGACAATTCCAAAGAGTGGCCAGGCGGCGTCGGAAATACCCAGGCGATCTGCTTCTCCATCCGCATCTGCAAATTGTTGGTTATCGCGCAGGGTGCGGACATGAATGTCCATGCCGGTAAATTCAATAGTCGAATAGCGGGTACGAATACCGTCGATAGGGGTGAACATAGAAAACCTTTGCTGTCTCTGGTGGACGCAGCAGGTAGGAGGGTGGAGTGGCCACGCGGGAGGCCGTATATTACAGGCTTCTTGCTTAAAAAGCGAACAGACAAGGGCGTTGGTCAAGCTGTGCAGAAGTGTGCCAAGTCGAGTGACTTGCACTGACAGGGCCATTGCAAAAGAGTAGAATCGCCCCCTTATTTGTGCCCCCCCTGTTTTATTGTTGAGATGCCATCATGACCCAGCCCAAAGTCGGCTTTGTATCCCTCGGTTGCCCAAAAGCCTTGGTAGATTCCGAACGTATCCTTACTCAGTTAAAAATTGATGGTTACCAAGTGGTGCCCACTTATCACGAAGCCGATATGGTGGTTGTGAATACCTGCGGCTTTATCGATAGCGCCAAGCAGGAGTCACTCGACGCGATTAGCGAAGCTATGGCTGAAAATGGCAAGGTTATCGTTACCGGTTGTATGGGAAAGGGCAAAGATGCCGAAGTGATCAAACAGGCCTTCCCTAACGTGCTGAGCGTTACTGGCCCAGCGGCCTACGAAGAGGTGATGGGCGCTGTGCACAGCTATATTCCGCCGTCGCAGCAACACAACCCACTGATTGATTTAGTGCCGCCACAAGGCGTTAAGCTAACACCGCGCCACTACGCCTACCTGAAGATTTCGGAAGGTTGTAATCATCGCTGCTCGTTTTGCATTATTCCGGATATGCGTGGTGATCTTGTCAGTCGTCCAATTGGCAGCGTGATGGATGAAGCCAAGCGGCTTGTGGATGCCGGTACTCAAGAGCTTTTGGTGATATCCCAAGATACCAGCGCCTATGGTGTAGACGTTAAATATCAAACCGGATTTTGGCAGGGCCGCCCGCTTAAAACTCGGATGTTGGAACTCTGCGAGGCGTTGGGTGAGCTGGGAGTATGGGTTCGATTGCACTATGTATACCCCTACCCCCACGTGGATAACGTCATACCGCTAATGGCCGAAGGCAAAATCTTGCCTTATCTCGATATTCCCTTTCAGCACTCTAGTCCGCGTATTCTAAAGGCGATGCGGCGCCCGGCTCACCAAGAGAAAACCTTGGAGCGTATTCATAAGTGGCGCGAAAATTGCCCTGACCTTACCTTGAGATCGACATTTATTGTCGGTTTCCCAGGTGAGACAGATGACGATTTTGAGCACCTTGTTGCAGTGGTTGCAGGAAGCCCAGCTAGATCGCGTTGGTTGCTTCCAGTATTCGCCAGTCGACGGCGCAAAAGCGAACGATTTACCCGACCATGTGCCGGAAATTGTCAAAAAAGAACGCTGGGAGCGCTTTATGGAGACTCAGCAAGCCATTTCTGCCGCGCGATTACAGCGAAAAGTGGGGCGTGAACTGGAGGTGTTAGTCGATAGCTCTGAAGGCGAAAACGCGCTGGGTCGCAGCTACGCAGATGCTCCAGAGATTGACGGCGTGGTGATTATTGAGGGCGCTGCGGGNTTGGCACCGGGTAGCCGAGTTAAGGTGAATGTAACCGCCGCCGATGAATACGATCTTTGGGCTGAGCTGAAGTAGACGCCTTAGTCTATTCTTAGTAAAGCACGGATGGAGCGTAAAGGTATGAGCTAGAGGGCTTGCTGTTCGTGGGTGGCTGTAAACCTTGATCGTTGATCTGCCTAATATTGTTATAAGCTCAGAGAGTAGCGCTAAAGAATGAAAGATGAAGAATCGTCCAAAGCCCTCGACAACACTCTGATTACTCAGGCCTGTGCTTGGGTAAATAACGATAGCGATGCGCGCGTCTACATGGGGCTCTTACTTGAGCACATCCCGGTATTGGTGTCTGCAATCGCCGCAGATGGCAGTGTGGTATTTGCGAGTCGTCACCACTCTTTGCTTGCTGGAGTGCCGGCTGAAATTCATAACGCCCAGACCGAGCCAGATCTTTATCCCGCCTTTGTACAAACACGTTTAGCCGAGTTGCAAGATCAAGACTTAAACGGCGATGGCGAGCAGGTTTGGGAGTTAAGTGCTAAGCACAAAGATGGCACTATGCACCTGTATCGTATGCGCCGCGTGTTTATTAGCCACTATAGTGACGGTCGCGCCGAACTTAGCTCTGCATCGGCCTGTATCAATTGCGTCACATTCACCATTGGTATCGACGTTACTGAACACAAAGAGGCCGAAAATGCGCTACGTGATCACCAATCTCATATCAACTATGTAACCTTTCACGACCCACTTACCGGCCTTGCCAATCGCTCGCTGTTTTACGACAGAATGAAAAAAAGCATTTCCCGCGCGCGCCGCAGTGATACCGGCTTAGCCATTATGCTGCTGGATTTGGATCGATTTAAAAATATTAACGATAGCCTCGGCCACGACGCCGGGGATGCTTTCCTAAAGCATATCGCACGTAGTTTGACCGAAGAGTTGCGCGATACCGACACGGTTGCGCGTTTGGGCGGTGATGAATTTGTTATCGCCTTGGAAAATATCACCGAAATTGAGTCGGTACAGAAGATAGCCGAAAAACTATTGGCGAGTTTATCGCAACCGGTGAATATGCGTGGACATGAAATTGTCACCACCGCCAGTATTGGTGTGAGCGTATTTCCTGCCGATGGGGATTCCGTCGACCAGCTCCTAAAGCATGCAGATACGGCGATGTACCGCGCCAAGGCCGCGGGAAAAAATCGTTTCCAGTTTTTTGTTCAGGCCATGTCCGATAACGCGGTAAATTTTCTGTTGTTAGAAAACGACCTGCGTCGCGCCATAGAGCAGGATGAGTTGCTGCTTTTTTACCAGCCACAAATTGATCTTAACAACGGCCAAATAATTGGTGTTGAGGCGCTTGTGCGCTGGCAGCATCGCGTGCGCGGTTTGGTCTCCCCGGTTCACTTTATTCCTCTAGCGGAAGAAACTGGCCTGATAGAGCCCCTTGGTGACTGGGTGTTGCGGCACGCTTGCGAGCGTTTTCAGGCTTGGCTGGACGCGGGGCTTAACCTGGGCAAAATTTCGGTCAACCTTTCTACTCGCCAGTTCCGCCAGGAGAGTTTTGAGACCACAGTTCAGAAAATTCTCACCGAAACGGGATTGCCAGCAGAATACCTAGAGCTGGAAATAACCGAAACATCGGCAATGGAAAATGCCGCATCATCGATTGAAACCTTGAAATGTCTCAGTGATATGGGGCTTTCCTTAGCCATTGACGACTTCGGCACTGGCTATTCATCGCTCTCCTACTTGCAACGATTCCCAATTCAAAAGCTGAAAATCGATCGCAGCTTTATTGTCGATGTCGACAACGATATGCAAGAAGCGGCCATTGCTAAGTCGATTATCGACCTGGCCCACAATATGTGTTTGCAGGTTATCGCTGAGGGCGTGGAGCGGCCGTCTCAGTCAAAGTGGCTAATTGCCCGCGGTTGTGATCAAGTGCAGGGCTTTTACTACAGTAGGCCGCTCAGCGAAGAGGCGCTACTCGAGTTTGTAAACGATCCGGTTCGAGCGACTCGTTACCACGACTG
>Ga0065722_104430_pt1 | contig 14554 bp, 5 predicted proteins | sample BansetMetagenome_FD_59109 | JGI IMG/M metagenome (GOLD analysis project Ga0065722, IMG submission 59109) | Bankia setacea gill microbial communities from Puget Sound, Washington, USA - Caecum Enriched | ecosystem: Host-associated > Mollusca > Digestive system > Ceca | place: United States... | reverse complement strand
GATTTGAGTGGTGGAGGCTTGTTAGTAGAGCTATCGGCCCCCCTACCGGTAGGCACCCTCGCTGATGTATCAATTACCTCTAGTCACGGGCACAACCCCATGCTTCAAGCCAAGGTACGAGTCAATCGCGTGGAGTCGCAACCCGAGGCTAGCACTCACCCCTGCTTACTTGGTATGGAAATACTGGAGCTTATTACAGAAAAGTAGAAACTGGGCGCTATTATTCAATAGCATTCCACGACCAGACTGGTCGCGAAACAACAAAATTTAGACTTTCTGGAAGCCGCCTTTTAGGCTTAAATCCGGACTGTAGTGGTCTTTTCCCTGCACTTATGAGCATCGCAGTAGTAGCTTGCAGCAAGAGTCCAGTTAGGCACCCACTCAATCCGCGCCTTGCATCTTGATCCGGCCTTGCTCTTAATGCCATTTAGAAATCAAATGCCTCGTCAGCCCCCGCTTCAAACCCTCCGCCAAAATCGTCAACCACTTGTCCATCTTTAATGAGAAATTCACGTCGTTGCAAATAAGCGTCTCGAATAAAGATATAGAGATCTCCAGACGCCAACTCTTCGACATCCAGCAATTGCGCGCGCGCATCAATCTGATCCACAATAGCCAATGACCAAGCGATATTCGCTGAGTCCATATGGGTAATTGGATGTGTCACCCAGTCAACCGGAAACCCCGCTGCCGAAGTTAAAGTATAAGGACCTAGCAATGGAACCACGACATACGGGCCTTGCGGTACCCCCCAAACCGATAAAGTTTGCCCGAAGTCCTCGCCGTCAGATTGAGCCAAACCAGCATATTGCGCTACATCAAAAAAACCAGCCACCCCCACCGTAGAATTAAGTAAAAGCCTGCCAGTATCATTTCCCGCCTGCGACCACTTCCATTGCAATACATCATTAAAGACGTTTCGAATTTCAAGTAAATTTGAAAAGAAATTTCCCACTCCGGTTTCAACCGGTGCGGGAGTAATCGTGGTGTAGCCAACCGCTACTGGGCGCAGAATCCATTTATCCAACGTCATATTAAAACTAAACATAACTCGGTTAAAGGGCTCCCACGGATCAACACTACCCCCCGCAACCACATTTTGGCTCTCTTGCTCTGCGCCTCCCGAAGCCTCTAAAGAATCCTTTTCTTGCTGACTTGCACAGCCACCTAACATAAAGCCGCTCAACAACAGGACCGTGAGCGCCCGAAGAGTAAAGTGATAATAATGCTGATATGCGACCATATTAAAACCGCGTTCCACGTCTGATTATAGGGAGCATAATACTATAAGCGCGTGATTGTTTGATCAGCATGTGCTCTTTATCCTGTGCTATCCACGACTAACTGCCACTGTTTATTCAATCGCTTATCCGATACCGGAAAAGGCGTTTTTAAGGTTTGAGCATAAAGCGATACTCTTAGCTCCTCTATCATCCAACGATACTCTTGCCAATCGGGCAACTCCGAATAACGTGCCGCCCCAAAACGAGCCAAATGGTCGACGTGACGCTGCCAATGATCTTCTAGGCTGCCAATAAACTGCTTGTCACGCTGCGGGTTTTGCGGCGCCTTTTCAAGCCTAAATTGAATAGCCCTCACATAGCGAGGGTAATGCTGCAAGCACTGCCATGGTGTATCTCTCATAAAGCCACTGTAAAAAAGCTCGCTTATTTGGTGATTAATATCGGCAAACGCAAATGCCAGTAAGAGCGCATTTTTATTCGCTTTCATTTGTTTTTTAACGTCTACGAGTAGGGGAAGCACTTCAACCAGTACAGCCTCATATTCCTGTGCTATGGATATGACCTTATTACCGCCCTGCTCCAGACAAGCCTCAAACTGTAGTTGATTATCTATAAGTTCGGAATGCTCACTAAAACATGCCCGAGCTACTGAAGCCATGACAATATCGTCAATCACCTGCTCTCTGCGCCCCATATTCAGAACCGCCAGACCAAGATCTTTACCTTTTAACAGCTCTTTTTTTAAATACTTTACATTTTTCCCCAAGCCCAAAGCCGCCAAACGCACCAAACCGCGACGGGTGTCATGTCTCGCCTCCAAAGGATTATCGCAGACAGTAATGTCGACGTGATGTTGTTTATCGACAATTGCAGGAAAAGCCTTAACCTGTATTCCTGCGCGAGATAAGCGCACCTCGGCAGGTAAATCCCCAAAGCTCCAGGAGCTTAGCGAAGTTTTTTCAATACTGTGATGCACTGCACTTAAACTCTGTTTGACCTGCTGGCGATAGCGCGCTCGCAACACATCCAAATTTCTGTCTCGGTCAATAATGTCACCACTTTCGCTCATTACCTGAATGTTCATGCAGTAGAACGTATCAAGACCTTCCACTGGCCAGTCATTCGGGTGGATATTGAGGTCCGAAACCTGCTGCTGAAGAACGTCCGCGAGCACCTCGGTAAGAGGCCTTTTACTGACCTTCATTCGAGCCAAGGCACGATCAACATACTGTGGAACCGGAACCAATTTTTTGCGAATAGCCTTCGGCAAAGCCTTAACCAAGGCAATGCATTTGTCTCTCAGCAAACCTGGCACCAGCCATTCTAGACGGCCTGCCGGAAGCATATGCAAATACTCCACTGGCACTTGTACATTAACACCATCATCAATATGACCCGGCTCAAAATGGTAGCGAATAGGCAGACTCAAACCATCACACTCTAGTTCGTTTGGAAATTGTACTGCCGTAATGTCAGCGGCGCCGTGCAGCATAAGCTGGTCTTTTTCGAGCATTAGAACTGTAGGCTTTTCCTTTTCGGCATTTTTCCGCCAGTGCTCAAAACCGGCCAAATTACAAACATCACTGGGAACAACTGAATCATAAAATTCTACTAGTACTTCGTCATCCACAAGAATGTCTCTACGCCGAGCCTTGGCTTCGAGTGTATGCACATCGTCGATCAATGCTGTGTTATACACCCAAAAATGCTTCGGGTAATAGGCACCAGCTTCGGTGTCCTTCAATTCAGACCAAGCAGTTGAATTTCGCACCTTTTTGGCCGCTGCATAAGCTTGCTGCTCACGCTCAACTATTTTTTTAGTGGACTTATGCTTACAGTACTTTCCTTCCACCAAGGCTTCACGAATAAATATGGCACGAGCGTCAGCGTTATCTATTTTGCTATAACTCACTCGCTTTTTTTCAACCAACACTAAGCCAAGCAAGCTTATTCGATCATAAGCCATGACTTGCCCGGAATACGCTTCATAGAAGGGCTGGAAATAGTGATGTTTTAGTAAATGCTGGGCACAATCTAATGCCCATTCAGGCTCTATTTTTGCCACCCTGTGAGCGAACAGCTGACTTGTCTCAATAAACTCAGCCCCCATCAACCAACGAGGCCGTTTCTTGGATTGGGAAGACCCCGGGAATATTTGAAATTTTCGATTCCGGCTGCCCAAATAGTCTTGCCCTCCTTTGAACTTTGCACCTTTCTCGCTTTTACCTCGCTCCTTTTTGTCACCCTCTTTACCTTTGTCTTCCTCACTTTTTTGACCTAAATTGGACAAAAGCCCAGAGAGCAAGGCCCTATGAACATTTTGATAGCTAGCGGCTTGAGAATTTTCTTTAAGCTTTAAAGGCTTGATGGCCAAACGTAACTGGTGATGTAAATCACGCCATTCTCGTATGCGCAGATAGTTAATAAACTCCTTCTTGCACAGTTTTCGCAACTGATTTTGAGAGAGTTCTTGTCGTTGTTCCTCCACATAGCTCCACAAGTTTATCAACGCAATAAAATCTGAGTCTTCATCCCAGAACCGGCGATGCTTCTCGTCAGCTGCCTGGCGTTTTTCAGCCGGCCGCTCTCTCGGGTCCTGCAGGCTTAAACCGCTAATAATAATCAATATTTCTCGTAAACACTCATGCTCTGCAGCCGCCAATACAATACGGGCAAAACGAGGGTCAACTGGCAGGCGGTGTAATTGCCTACCCAATGTGTTCAGTTTTCCATGCTTCCCAACAGCTTGTATTTCCTCAAGTAATTTAAAGCCATCGTTAATCAAACTATTTTCAGGTTTATCGACAAATGGAAACTTTCGCACATCCCCAATGCGGAGGTTTAACATTTGTAGTATGACTGCGGCTAGGTTGGTGCGCTGTATCTCCGGGTCGGTAAACTCCGGCCGCCCGTTAAAATCCTCTTCACCATAGAGACGATAACACACGCCTTCGCTAACACGTCCACAACGCCCCTTTCGCTGATTAGCACTAGCTTGGGAAATAGCTTCGATAGGTAAACGCTGTACTTTTGTACGAACGCTATAACGACTAATTCTCGCCCGCCCTGGATCTATCACAAAGCGAATACCGGGAACCGTGAGCGATGTTTCTGCGACGTTGGTGGACAACACAATTTTTCTACGACCACCACTAGCAAAAATTTTATTCTGTTCTTCTAAACTTAATCGGGCGTAGAGAGGCAGTATGTCCACGTGGGCAATATTGGCTTTCTTTATTGCGTGTGAAGCTTCACGAATTTCCCGTTCACCGCTAAGAAAGATAAGAATATCACCTGACGCCCCCCGAGAGAGGGCAAGGATTTGCTGAACACAATCGACAATGGCGTCATTAATATCTTCAAAATCGTCCTGCCAAGGCCTATAGTGCACGCTTACGGGAAAAGTTCGCCCGGATACCTCGATAATGGGAGCATTATTAAAAAAAGCGGAAAATTTCTCCAGATCTATTGTTGCAGAAGTCACAATCACTTTGAGATCCGGTCTGCGTGGTAATAGCTGCTTGAGATAACCCAGTAAAAAATCAATATTTAAACTGCGCTCATGAGCCTCATCAATAATGATAGTATCGTATTTATGCAGGTCGGAGTCCGACTGAATATCGGCCAATAAAATGCCGTCAGTCATTAATTTGACTTGAGTTTTTTCAGAAATCTGATCGTTAAAGCGAACCTGAAAACCAACCGTTTCACCAAGCTCGACCTTTAGCTCTTCCGCTATTCGACTGGCCACGGTGCGAGCGGCAATACGACGAGGCTGGGTATGACCAATCTGACCATAAACTCCTCGACCAAGAGCCAAACAAATTTTGGGGATTTGTGTTGTTTTACCTGAACCAGTCTCTCCCGCTAATATCACAACTTGGTTTTGCTTAATCGCTTCAGCAATCTCTTCCCTTCGACTACTAATCGGCAAATTGTCATCAAATTCGATTTCAGGCAGCCCTTCTCGCCTTGCAACAACCTGCGTAACAGAGCGCTCCATTGCCTCGATAAGCGTAAATAGGGCGCTGTCGACGGACACCCCCTGATGTTGTGCAATGTCTATTTCTTTAAGTTTTTTACGAAACCTTTGACGATGTATTTGCATACACTGATCAACAGTCTCGTACAATTGAGCAATTGGCAGGCTAGTCATACAATTTAGTCGCCACATGGAGCGGCAGGATTTGTGAACAGGGTGGCGTATTATACGCATTAACGTGAAGGCGAGCGAACTAGGCTACCAGTACGCGCTTTTTTTGCGAGAGTAACATAACCGCAAGCTAACTACCGTACAGCGCGGTAACCCGTTAGATCCGCAGAACTTGCACGTATTTAGGGGGATTCTCAACAAATATCCTAAGCTCCACAAAAGCCAAAACGTCAGTCATTTTCTGAGAATCGTAACGATCAGCGCCCCAGAGAAGGAGCGCAAATTTTTCTGCCCTACTCGGCTTGGTTTCCGTAGGACATCAAACGTTTGTAGCGCCTTTCCAGCAGTGTATCGATGTCTTCTTCCATCAGCTGATCAAGCTGCTCAGACAAACGCTCCTTTAAACGAGCCGCCATAGCGTCCATATCTCGGTGAGCGCCGCCTAGAGGCTCTCCAATGGTTTCATCAATGATACCCAGTTCTTGCAATACGCTAGATGTAACGCCCATTGCCTCGGCAGCCAAAGGGGCCTTCTCAACAGTTTTCCAAATAATATTAGCGCAACCTTCAGGAGAGATAACAAAGTAAGTGGAATATTGCAGCATGTTTAAATGATCGCCAACACCTATGGCCAAAGCTCCGCCTGAGGAGCCCTCGCCAATAACCGTACAGATGATTGGTGTGCGCAAGCGTGACATAACTGCCAAGTTTTGAGCAATGGATTCACTAATCCCTCGCTCTTCACTATCAATACCAGGGTATGCTCCTGGAGTATCGATGAGTGTTAGTACCGGCATTTTAAAACGCTCCGCCATCTCCATAAGACGCAAAGCCTTGCGGTACCCTTCAGGCTTCGGCATACCGAAGTTTCGGTAGACCTTATCTTTAACTGATCGGCCTTTTTCTTCACCAATCACCATTACGGGCTTTCCGTTTAAGCGCCCAACACCACCAATGATGGCTTTGTCATCGCCAAAATGACGATCGCCGTGCAACTCATCCCAATCATCAAAAATTCGGGGGATATAGTCTGCACTGTAGGGGCGATGGGGGTGACGAGCGACTTGTACAACTTGCCAAGACGTTAAATTGGAGTATATACGCTCGGTAAGCTTGGTACTTTCCTCACGAAGGCGGCCAATCTCTTCACCGATATTTAAGTCGTTGTCTGTACCGACCAATTGCAGCTCTTCAATTTTTCCTTCGAGAACAGCGATTGGCTGTTCGAAATCGAGATAATTTAGGTTCATAGCAATTGTTCGACCTTTACTCTTATAGAATTGTGCAAAATTGAACTAACGGCAGGGCTTTTCTATGTATTTGAGAGCTACTCTGGCCCCTCAAAAGCTCCCCCATCGCCACGGTGGGCAAGTTTACCATTTGTTCATAGTTCCCTAAAGTAAAAAAGTCCACTGCTTCAGAGTGCTTGGTCCCCGAGGGCTAACGGTGTTCCGACGCTGCACATGCATTGCCCTTGCCTACTTCCACACCACTCATATTCTGAACTGGGCACTTGAACCCCTGAAACTCAACAACAGCTGAATACCAACGCACTCAATATCGCTACGCATAAGGACACGACACAAAGTTGCCACTCTCTCACCGGTAATAATGGCCTGATTCTACATCGGGTACCAATGGGGCATTTGGACAAGGTATAACAAGTATGCTTATTGAGCGAATTTACCCTAGCCTACCCATTGCAATGGTGTCGAGCCAAGCTAAATCAACTCTCAATGATACACAAGCTCAACATTACCAGCCCCATAGAGGCCACGTAAATCCTCCATTAATTCATCGCTGGGTGTCACGCTCCAACTCTCGGCAAGCGTGTAATGCGCAGATAAATTGCGTTTGCAGTATTTAACCACAAGTGCACAAGCACCCTTAGAGTGGCGCCCTAATGTTGACTTAAATTGTTCCAAATTTTGTTCAGGAAGTTTTTCGCTGACCCACAACACCGAAATTGCCCTCACACTTGCCTGCCGAGCATCATTTAAATCCGTAACGCTGTCTGCTCGCATTTTGAGGCCACCGCTGTAATCATCATTGCTGACCTGCCCCTCTATGACGAGCAGTGCGTCTTTCACTAAGCGCTCCCGATATTGAGTATAAGTGTCTGCAAATACCGCGACCTCAAGACGCCCGGTGCGGTCATCCAAGGTAACAAAGCCCATAGTGTCGCCTCTCTTTGTTTTCATCGCACGAAAGGCAACAACCAACCCCGCAACCGTTTGCTTATTTTTTTCTGGTTTCAGCTTGGATATTCGAGAAGATATGAAATGAGTCAATTCGTGCTCGTATTCATCGATTGGGTGGCCAGTGAGATAAAGACCCAGAGTATCCTTTTCTCCATTCAGGCGCTCTTTCATACTCCATCGCCTTACCCGATGAAAGTCTTGATAGACAGATTCACTGCCGCCGCCGCTAGGGACTACATCGCCAAAAAGGTCGCTCATACCGGCACTCGCATTTGCGGTTTTTTGTTCCGCTGCTTTAACCGCCTCCGATATGGCCACATACATAACGGCACGATCGTAATCAATATCCACTTGTGGCCCCAAATTATCAAAAGCGCCACTTCGCACCAGTGCCTCTAAAGCGCGCTTGTTGACTTTCCGGCCATCGATACGAGCACAAAAATCGAACATATCCGCAAATGGCCCATCTTTTCGAGCCTCCAAAATACCCTCTACGGGGCCTTCTCCTAGCCCCTTAATCGCACCCAATCCATAGATGATATTATTGTCATCATCAACCGTAAACTGGAACTCGCCACGGTTCACATCTGGTGGTAATAGGATTAAACCCATGTCCCGACATTCTTCAATGAAGGTCACCACTTTATCAGTTTTGTCCATGTCCGAAGACATTGTTGCCGCCATAAAGTGTGCTGGATAGTGGGCTTTTAGCCAGGCAGTCTGATAGGACACTAACGCGTATGCCGCTGAGTGGGACTTGTTAAATCCGTAACCAGCGAATTTTTCAACCAAATCAAAAATTTTGATTGCTAAATCTGGGTTAATCCCCAAACCTTTCGCACCATCTTCAAAGGATGAGCGCTGCTTTGCCATCTCTTCTGGCTTTTTCTTACCCATCGCCCGGCGCAATAGATCTGCACCACCTAAGGTATAGCCTGCAAGCACCTGTGCGATCTGCATCACCTGCTCTTGATAAACAATTACTCCGTAGGTTGGCTCCAGTATCGGTTTCAGGGATTCATGTTGGTATTTAGCATCCGGATACGCGACTTGGGCTCGACCATGCTTACGATTAATAAAGTCATCAACCATACCAGACTGTAAAGGACCCGGGCGAAACAGAGCAACCAATGCAATCATATCTTCGAGATTGTCTGGCTGTAGGCGTTTGATAAGGTCTTTCATTCCACGAGATTCAAGCTGAAAAACTGCCGTTGTTTCCGCTCGTTTGAGCATGGAAAATGTTTGCGCATCATCTAAGGGAATTGCCGAAATATCCAGAGCCGGCTCTCCTAATTTTTTGCGCTGGCGATCTATCATCTTTACCGCCCAATCGATAATCGTAAGGGTCCTTAAGCCTAAGAAATCGAATTTTACTAAACCGGCGTCTTCGACATCATTTTTATCGAATTGGGTAACTAAACCCGCTCCCGTTTCGTCACAATACAGCGGGGAAAAATCAGTGAGACGAGTAGGTGCGATAACCACACCACCGGCATGCTTACCGACATTTCGAGTAATGCCCTCAAGCTGTAAGGCCATATCCCAAATTTCCTGACCATCACTATCCCCCTGTATAAACTCCCTTAGGATTTCCTCCTGCTCATAAGCCTTTGTTAAGGTCATTCCGGGATCTGGTGGGATCATTTTTGAAATTTTATCCGCTAAGCCATAAGACTTGCCCTGTACTCGAGCAACATCTCTTACTACAGCCTTCGCCGCCATAGTACCGAAGGTTATGATTTGTGAAACAGCCTCTCGACCATAGTTATCCGCAACATAACCAATCACCTGATCTCGATCTTCCATACAAAAATCGACATCGAAATCTGGCATCGATACCCGTTCAGGATTCAGAAAACGTTCGAAAAGCAGGTCATACTGCAAGGGATCTAGGTCAGTGATTTTTAACACGTAGGCAACCAATGAGCCGGCACCGGAACCACGTCCCGGCCCAACGGGAATGGCATGATCTTTCGCCCATTGAATAAAGTCCATCACGATTAGAAAGTAGCCTGGAAAGCCCATTTGCATAATGATATCCAGCTCAAAACGCAGGCGATCTAGATAATTTTGTTTCTTTGCCTCAAAGTCACTCGCGTTAGGATCCAGTATTCGACTTAACCTGAGCTGCAGCCCCTCATAACATATTTTTTCAAAAAACTGGTTTTCCGTTAGCCCATCAGGGATGGGGTATTCGGGAAGGTAATATTTACCCAGCTCAATATCTAAACTGCAGCGTTTTGCAATTTCAAGCGTATTTTCTAACGCCTCAGGAATATCATCAAACAGCACCCACATTTCTTCAGCATCGCGCAAATACTGCTGATCGCTGTATTTTCTCTCGCGGCGTGGATCATCGAGCGCTCGCCCCTCACCAATACAAACCCGAGCTTCATGCACACCGTGCTGCCCCTGATCTAGAAAACGCACGTCATTGGTAGCCACTACAGGACACTCATTTTCTGCGGCTAGCTGCACTGCTCTGTGTAGATAGAGTTCATCATTATCTCTACCCGTCCGCTGAAGCTCTATATAGAATCGATTTGGGTAAAGATCCATCCAAGCCAGTAGGCGCTGGCCAGCTTCGTCCAGTTTGTTTCCTACTAACAACTGGCCAACATCGCCATATTTCGCACCAGAAAGCGCAATTATTCCTTCGGAATATTCCTTTAACCACATAGGGTTAACATAGGGCTCACCATGAATCTGCCCTTTTTGATAGGACAACGAGATAAGCGCTGTAATATTCTTATACCCTCGTTCATTCATCGCAAACAATGTGAATAACGGGGGCCTTACATCTTCATCGTCACTGCTCAACCTGAAATCGCAGGCAGCAATTGGTTTTACACCCGCGCCTTGAACCGCGCGATAAAACTTAAGTAAACCAAAAAAGTTATGTAAATCACTAACTGCGCAGGCGGGCATTCCAAGCTGCTTTATACGTGCCGCTAGAGGCTTCACCCTAACAATGCTATCCACAAGTGAAAACTCTGTGCGAACGCGTAGGTGTACAAATTGTTTTGTCATAATTCTCGTTTCAATACATCAGTGCCGATGGTGCAATAGGAGGCCAACAACTTCGAGGCTGCGTGCGAAAACAATGCTACTTACTCGCTGGACAATATTTTTTTAAAAATTGGTCATGAGTCGGCAACCCACTTGCCATGGTGCCCATGAGAGACTTTACTTGACCAAGAATACCTTGCACCTCGTTGTCTGCAAGATAGTCAATTGTAGGGTCATACCTCGCCGGCCGAACCCCCATCCCCTCAAATACACAATGCCAACTTGGCGGCTTAAACAAATCTTGAGGGTTATAATAAAGCACGCCTCGGGACTTAAATAAATCAATTTTGTAACGCAAACTTTCAGGTATTTCCATGGTGTTACAAGTCCGCCAAAAATCAGAGTCCGTTCGTTGAGAGGTACAATAATGTAGAATGATAAAATCTCGAATGCTGACATACTCCATCGACATCAAACGATTGTACTCTGCCTCCAGCGTCGGCTCAGACGAGGAGTTGGGCAATAAATCAAGAAATAAACGTAGGCCCCTTGTGACCAAATGGATAGCCGTAGACTCTAATGGCTCCAAAAAACCTGAAGATAAACCAAGTGCGACACAATTTTTATTCCACATCTTTTTTCTCATTCCGGTTACAAACGGAATAACCCTCGGCTCGGTCAGTAGCTCGCCCTCGGCTGCTGTCAGTAAAACCTTAGCGGCCTCATCATCAGAACAATATTTGGAAGAATAGACATAGCCATTTCCTGTACGATGTTGAAGTGGAATTTTCCATGTCCAACCGCTGTTACGCGCCGTTGCTAACGTATAGTTTGCAGTAGCCGCAACATTTTGCGTTTGTACGGCCACAGCCCGATCGCAAGGCAAAAATTCACGCCAGTCCTCATACCCAGAATGTAGCGCCTTCTCAATCAATAGACCTTGAAAGCCAGAGCAGTCTATATAAAAATCACCGTCAATCTGTTTACCATCGGCCAGCACTAAGCCGGTAATACCCTGTTCCAGAGTGGTGCTAACATCCACAATATCGGCCTCAATACGCTCAACCCCCCTATTCTTGGCATAATCGGCCAAATATTTAGCCACAAGCCCCGCATCAAAATGTAATGCATAACTGGCACCCGCAATAAAAGAATCTTTATCTGCTCGCGATGGGGGGTAAAATTTATTCTGTTCACACATTACCGCAGCAGGAGAGAAGTCAGTGAATTCGGTAGTGTCGCCATTCAGCTTAGATTTTAGCCAACAAGGGTAAAACTCTTTGCTATCAATTTTCACACCAACAGAGCCAAACGGGTGGTAATAAGATTTACCCAGACTATGCCAGTCACTGAACTTAATGCCAAGCTTAAAGCTAGCCTGGGTTTTACGCATAAAATCTGCTTCGTCGATACCAAGATAGTTTAAGAAGTTTAAGATGGGTGGTATGGTCGCTTCACCAACACCGACGGTACCAATTGTACTTGATTCAATGAGCTGTATACGAGTGAACGTTGAATCGAGCGTTTTTGATAAAGCAGCTGCAGCTAACCAACCGGCACTCCCCCCGCCGACAATAACGATTTTTTTGATATGACTTTGCACAGTGTCCACAACATAGCCTCCGAATTAACATGTCTGATTGAACAGCTTACACCGAAACCTAGTAACACCCCAAAGTGGTTCGCATAGACAAATAGGCGTTTACACACTATTGGTAAACGAGAAACCCGTGAACCCTATATAACGCAGAATAAGCAGATGGTGTTATAACGACTAAAAAAAACGGCGCACCCTAAGGCGCGCCGTTGCTAGCTCTACTTTTCAGTCTTCTTACATACGGAAGTTAACACCAAAGACTAGACGCGGCTCTTGTGAAGCATAAGTCATAGGCTGGTTTGGGTATGCCAAGTAACTGGTATTGGTTTCACCCGTGAGGTTAATAGCTTCAGCAGTTAATGACAGGTTATCAAGAACATCCCACGTTACGTTAGCGTCCCACTGACCGTAGTCGTTAAAGTATTCAGTCGCACCGTTGGTTAAACCGCCAACACTAAAGGCTGGACGGTCTGGTGATACAAACTCATCACGCCAAGTGTACGCTAAACGAGCACTGACCGTATCGTTCTCGTAAAAACCGATCAGGTTGAAGGCGTTTTCGGATACACCCGGCAATCCAACATTAGGGTTGGTAGAGGTAGAAACGTCTGCAGTACTTGCGGAGTAAGTGTAGTTAAACGTTGCACCAAAACCATTCTCCCAAGACTGCTGCATGGCGAATTCAAACCCGCTTACTGTACCACCGGCACCGTTGGCTTGAGTATTGACCTCACCAAAGCGACCGCCCCCGGGACCATCATCTTCGCCAAATACCTGTACACTAGCACCAGCAATGAAAGACTCAATAGCTTTCATAAAGACGCCACCAGACATATAGCCTAGGTCATCGAAATACCACTCAAGAACAGCATCAGCCTGAGTTGCGCGATACGGGTCTAAATCAGCATTACCTGATGAACCACCGGTGTATTCAAAGTAAGTATAAGGATCATCTACTCGGGTGAAATTCTTCTGGAAGCCTTTACCCAGAGTCTGTAGGCCAGGGCGAGCAATAACTTTCGCTGCAGAAAAACGCAGTTTAGTATCGTCTGTAGTGTCCAGACTAAAATTCAAGCTAGGCAGCATATCCCAATAAGACTTGGTTTTAGTAGCCGTATCCCAAGTAAGCAATACACCCTGACTGTTCCAACCATCAGTGGCCAAAGACCAAACAGCAGACTCGGGAGTAGTTTCAGCCGAAGTCACATCTACCTCAGTGCCCACTAAGCGCAAACCAACGTTCAGGGTATAAGGAACGCTATCTCCTTCGAAATCAGCTTCAGCGTAGAATGCAGTTGTGGTCTCTTTAACATTCCAAGATTCCAACGGTACTTCATAAAGGGCAACTGGGTTATTAGGAGCGATACTCTCTACCCAAGCTTCTGGACTCTTCAGGATGGCATCTGCGTTTTGAAAGGCAACAACATTGTTAGAGTAACCACCAGATTTGAAGAAATCTTTCTTAACAATATAACGACTGGAGTCTCCAGTAGCTCCGATTACGCCGTTCCCAGTTTGGTCGGTATACGTCTGCCAAGGAAGGTAACCAGGGCCAGTGTCCCAACGGCCAGAGTCCGCGACAACATCTCCATATAACGTAATAGCCAGCGAACGCTCGCGGTACTCAACACCATCTACAGTATCAGTTACAGGCCCCCAAGTATCATCGTACCCAGGAGTAGCGTTACCAGCAGAATCCGTTTCAAACAAGCGTTCGCTTAGATCAAACGCCTTCAAACCAATCGCAGCATCAAGAAAATATCCGTTCGGGCCAAAGGGTTGGTTATCATCTCGACCATCACCGTTGATATCACAGGTTGCACCGGCTGGTATCCCGCCATTTCCACAAAGATCGTAGTAAACCGCTTCGAGAACACCAGCATTCATATTCGCCGCACTTGGCGCAATAGTAGGATCAAAGGTAGTCGCAGAAGCAACAGATCCGTCGGTGTTAAATAATGTTGGGGACATCAAGTTAGTAGAACTATTAGTTACTTTGCTGAAGTCTGTTAAATAACGTAATTCACGGAAGTCAGTCTCTTCCTCTGCCCAACGCGCACCAAATTTGATGGTTTTAAGGTGCCCCATTTCCAAATCATACTCAAAGTCAGCACGTGCAGCAGTAGTATCTGTGGTGACATCAGAACCCAAACCCCAATGTGACTTGTATGTGTGGTAATCAGCATTGGACAACCATTCAGAACTATCATAAGCCAGTGAAGGTTGCTCTCCAGCGCGATAATCATAGAAACGATCAGAGTCTCCACCAGGGCTTGGGTTTACAGAAACGCCGCCCCAGCCGGTTGCACCTTCGCCGGTAAACGCACGCATTCCATATTCGCTAAAG
>Ga0065722_104429_pt1 | contig 14569 bp, 13 predicted proteins | sample BansetMetagenome_FD_59109 | JGI IMG/M metagenome (GOLD analysis project Ga0065722, IMG submission 59109) | Bankia setacea gill microbial communities from Puget Sound, Washington, USA - Caecum Enriched | ecosystem: Host-associated > Mollusca > Digestive system > Ceca | place: United States... | reverse complement strand
TTGTAGTGGGCTGATCATTACGTCCCACAATGGGATCGCGAGCAAGCCAATGGCAAAGGGGGCGATAAGGTGCTTAGCTAAACGCCAGCCACCTACGACCCACATCCAAGCCCAACCAATTCCAAGCAAAGAGGCCTGCTCCAGTACCCGCAGCTGAATAACCCTCCCTGTATACCAAGCAAACAATGTACCCCCGAGAAAAATTACCGCCAAAATCCACAGTGTTTTATCGGCATAAAGACCGAGGTCCCGCGCTTCCCGGCCTACCCAGAAAGCAACCAAGCCAATGATGAGGTAGCCGTGGGAATAGGCTTGATCCCATTGTATCCACGCTGTATTCAAAACCGACAAGGTGTCGCCAAAGAAGGCAAGCAGTATTATCGGTAATAAAAATAGGGGCCAAATATTTTTTAGTTTTTGCATGAGCCATTAAAGTTCTGAGTTCGTGTGATACTATTCACGCCATTAAAATGTCTTGAAGAAATTAACATGGATTCACCTAATTCAACAAGCATCGTTGCACGCCAACATGCCATGACCATAGACGTGGAAGATTATTTTCACGTTTCTGCTTTTTCTAAGGCCATAAAACCAAGCGCTTGGGACGAATGGCCGTGTCGCGTCGAGCAAAACACTCGCAGCTTGCTTGAACTTTTTAATAAAGCCAACATTAAGGCGACTTTTTTTGTTCTCGGCTGGGTTACTGAACGCTACCCCCAGCTTGTAAAAGAAATCGACGATGGTGGCCACGAAATTGCTTCTCACGGCTATAGCCACCAACTTGTCTACAATCAATCACCCGAGATCTTTCACGAAGAGACCTATAAGTCGAAAGAGTTGCTTGAAAACATTATCCAAAAACCAGTTGTCGGATATCGTGCGGCAAGCTATTCAATAACAGACAAGTCGTTTTGGGCTCTCGATATTTTGGCCGATTTGGGTTTTCAGTGGGATTCCAGCATTTTCCCCGTCCATCACGACCGCTATGGGGTTGCCGGCAGCCCTACCCAACCTTACACACTTATTACCCCAAAGGGTAAAAAGCTACTCGAGTTTCCGCTAACCACAGCCAAAGTCTTCGGTTTTCCAGTCCCAGCAGCCGGGGGTGGTTACTTTAGGCAATACCCTTATGCCTTGTCAAAATGGCTGTTTAATAGAGCTAGCGACAACCAGGAAAAGTCGCTGATCTTTTATTTGCATCCATGGGAAATCGACCCAGATCAACCCAAAATCCCAGATGCTGGCTGGCTGTCTAACTTTCGCCACTATACGAATTTGTCACGATGCCGAAGTCGTTTGGAAAAGATGGTGGGCGATTTTTCTTTCACCACAGTCGGCGATGTATTGGAAACAACTGACGTTTCTCTCGAATTTAAACCGGGTTAATTTAATGGATTTAAAAACCTTGTTGGCGGATTTTTCAAAACATTTAGCAGAATTACCTGATACCAGTCCAGAGCAGTGTCGCCACTTAGAGCAAAGCGCCAAAAAATACCGCGCGCTAAAAACGGATGTAAAACAACTAGGTTCTGAGAAGCAAGCACTTAACGCGCAGTTTAAGCTCGCCAAGGGTGACGGGGAAAAACTTAAAGCACTTAAAGAAAACTCTAAGTCTCTGTCACTAACATTAAAAGGCCTAGAGCAATCGCTTAAAGACACGGGCAACGAACTGTTAGCGGCTTTTTCTTCGCCACAAACGCCCTTATTAGCCTGGCCTCCACGTCGGTTTAAATATGAAGATACACCAGAGCATAAAACCGACAACATTCACATTCGTTTGGCTACAGATGCAGACGCTAAAGACTGGGATGCTTTTGTAAGCGCCCATGATAACGCTTCGGCTTATCATATGTACCAATGGCGCCATACGCTTCACGCTGCTTTCGGTCACAACAGTTATTATTTACTCGCTGAAACGTCAAGTGGCGGCATACTCGGGGTGTTTCCTTGTCTGTGGCTAAACAGCAGAGTTTTTGGCAGCTTCGCCGCTTCAGTGCCCTTTTTCAACTATGGTGGCCCACTCGCTCACGCGAGTACGATAGAAAATGCCTTAATTGAATACTCCGCCACATTAGCACACCAATACCAGTGGCAGCATATTGAGATACGCACCTGTAAAGAAGCGTTATCGCTACCGAGCACTAGCCATAAAGCCTCAATGATTCTAGCGCTTCCCTCCAATATCGAAACCTTAGAGAGTGATTTAGGTACGAAGGTGAGAGCGCAGTACAATCAAACCCTGCAATATTCACCACAAGTGAAAATTGGAAAGCAAGAATTACTGGATGATTTTTATCAGGTGTTTGCCGAAAACATGCGCGACCTCGGCACACCGGTCTATGGCAAGTCTTTCTTTGCCCATATCATCAGAGACTTTTCTGAGCAGGCCCATATAGTGGTTGTTTATATCGAGGGAAAACCCGCTGGCACGGCATTTTTATTGGGTTACAAAGACATGCTTGAAATTCCTTGGGCATCCACTTTGCGCCGCTACAATCGCTGTAATGTCAATATGTGGATGTACCGGCAAATATTGGGCTTTGCTATCTCACAGAAGTTTTCCTACTTCGATTTTGGGCGCTCGTCCGTAGACGCCGGCACCTATCGATTCAAGAAGCAGTGGGGAGCAAAACCCATACAGCATTATTGGTATTATTGGCTAAATGAAGGGCGCGAACTACCACAATTGAACCCCAACAACCCCAAATACAAACTGGCCATTCGCATTTGGCAAAAGCTGCCGGTGTTTGTCACAAAGTTGATTGGCCCTCCTTTGGTAAAGTTTCTGCCTTAACAGGGCTCACCGCTTTGTACCAACAACGAAAACAAGGTAAAAGAAAGCAGTCACACCAATGGCGTAGGTGTTTGGTAATCGTATATGAGCAGAGCTAACGAAAAATATACTGCCCATTAATGCCATAAAAATTTTCAGTGTAACTGTTGCCATCTTCACTGCGAGCGTCGCGTGCGCGACTCTCCACAGACAAGCCAATACGAAGACCTGCTCGACTGGTTACCGACCACTCAAGCCGGTGATCCAGTTGCGAAAAATCATCTTGTTCTTCTATTTCGAAAACGGTATCGGTATACCGAGATAAGAGCTCTAGACGGCTCCAGCGATTGAAATTGTATGTTGCATTAAATCTGGAATACCACTCAATATTATTTTCATCCAAGAATACTCGATATTTTTCAGACTCTCTGCCAATCGTAAGGTTAAAACTACAACCCAAACAGATTGAACTGTTGCGATAGAACAGCTCGCTGGTAATAATTTTATACTGATCAATAACAACCGCGCTGGCATCTGCCCCGGTATCAGTATTGCCGTTATTGTCTGCTGCGTCCTGCACAGATAGGCTATCGCGATTGTTATTCCCTGCAGAGGTGTCGGTAATACGGTTTATGAAGGCAGCGCCAAATACTTGGCCATCGCGGTCATATTGCATGCTCATATTGTAACTGGGGCCATCAAACTCAAAACCTTTTTGCTCAGTTTTGTTATAACCCAAATTTATATCGTAGCTAAAATAGCGCAGCACTGTCTGATAGCTTAGGTAGGCATTGTTATACCGATATACGGTGTCTTCGATGTTTATAAACTCAACATCGGTATCTTCATAGGTAAGACCAAAATTACTGCGATTCGATAAACGATGTCGCCAAGACAAGGTGGTACCTATTCGCTCGGAATCTCTCAAAAACTCTTGGCGATACCCTATAGTTTCGTAATTGCCAATAACACTGAGCATGTCTACACTGGAAGCTCGGATATTCAATACCGGGGAGATATTGGAAATGGCACGCTCGTCGCTGTTGTCTAGGGTGTCTTCAGCGGCGATGTCGATTAGGGTTCTACGTCTGCTATGCCCTGCCGTAAGCTGCAACAAACCGTCGGCTTGCCCCAAACGAAAATCAGCATCCCCTTCAATAAGATCTCTATCTTGCTGACTGCCTTCAGTAAACACCGCTTGGCGGTATCGATAATCAATATCGACTAAGTACCATTTGGCCTCTTCTGCCAACATGAAATCAAAACCGTATTCGTCTTGTCTCTCATCAATTTTATTGTCGTCATCTCGACTAGCGTTGTCGGATACCTGAGATTCAGCTTCCACGCCAAAACCGTAGTCCCAAGCATGGGAAAACGTTGCCATCGTAAACAACGGCAACAACAAATAGCGCGGGAGTTTTTTGCCGTATGCTTGGCTTGTGTCTGCAGGGCTATCCATATTTTTAGCTACGCCTTGGGTGAGAACCAACATCCTATGCCACAGGCATCAATTGTTTTACAACAATGGCTGAATAAATGGCGGTAAAAATAATTCCAACTAAGAGCAGCAACAGTGCGTCTCGCCTGAGTATCCGCGCACCTAACGCTGTAGAGCAGTACGGAACCGCCGAGAAAAACCCATAAGAATCAAAACGTGCTTCTACGACACTGCCCGCACGCATTCGCGGGTCGAGCATAATATAGGCGACCACCAAGCCAATCGGTATAAGAAAGCCGAGAATCGGGCCAATGATCGCAAAATGGATAAATTTAAGGCCAACGGAGCTTAAAGGATAAATCGCTGGCTCATGAATCTGGAACGAAACGCCTTGCCCCTCTATATCCAGCACCATCGACAAACGCGCGTTTTCTTTTCGTTCTAACATTTCTTCGTAGACGTTTTTAGTAACATCGTAGTCCCGCGTTAACTCCGACAAACTGGCTTCATTGGCAGCCACTTTTTGGGCACGTATTTTCTCTCGTTCTAGGAGTTTTTCTAGGGAGTTCAAACGTTGTGTTTGTGCTTTAACGTCTATCTCTGCCACGGAAAGCTGTATGCGTAGCTCTTCATACAGAGGATTAGTGCCCAAACCACCTTTACCACCGCGCGTTAAGCCCTCATTTAAGTAGATTTCATCAATGCTTTTATCAAGTTCTGCTATCTGACTCTTTATAGAAGAAACATCTGGATAGTTTTCTTGGTAGGTAAGACGGAGCGTTTCCAAATCGTGGGAAAGCGCTCTCTTCCTATCTTCTAGCGTATCCAAGCGGGAGCGAACTTGCAGATAGTCTGACTCGCTATTAATTTGACTTTTTAATGTCGATATTTTTGATTGTGTTTCATCTTTGGTTAATCGCAGCGTTTCTATTTCGCTGGCTAATTGCGATATACGCTCAGTAACAGCAGCCTCGCTTCCCTCTGTATTCTTCGATTTAAAGATTTTGAGGTTTTCTTCGGCTTCTTCCAATTGCTTTTTATATGCCTGCACCTGCCCGTCAATAAACGTGTAGGCCGCGTAGCTCTCTTTTTTCTTTTGCTTAATGGTGTAAGAAATAAAAGAGTTCACTGTAGATGTGAGCACTTGATAGGATTTGTCCTGATCGCTAGAGTTGTAAGTAATCCGAAAATACTCTTTTCCAACAGGGTCAATTTGAATGGTTGCCCGTAGCACCTTTACTAATGACTCTGTACGCTCTGGCGAAGTCCCTGCGTCAACTAAGCTGGCGTCCTTTAATACTTGCTCCAGAAACTGGCGGGTATAGATAATTTCTTTGGCCGACTGGGCGCGGTCAATTTTAACCATTTCAGCCCTACCTCTAAGTAGAGGCTCAATAATATTTGTCTCGTCGGCATGCAGTACCGCACTGGTGCTGTAGGTTTGCGGCCAATAGAAGCCTAATGCGAGCATGCCGCTGCTCGCTAAAATAAAAACAGCAACCCACCATTCTTTATATCTCACCAGCTCTAACTTTAACGCTAGAAACAGCTCTTTGATCTGTTGCGGATCCATAGCTTAGAAGGCTCTCTCAGGGACGGTAATGATATCGCCAGGAATTAAATTGTAATTGGTATCTAGCTTGCCTTTATTTAAAATGTCGCTCAAATAGATAGGGAAAATTTGTACTTTCCCCTCTTCTTTGCGGTAGAGTTTGGTTTTGTTGGCACTTGCAAAATCATTAATACCACCAGCATCGAGCACTAAATCAAGAATGGTCATACCATCTCTATAAGGCATAGAACGGGGCATGTTTACCGCACCCGAAATACGAATACGCCGCTGAAAATCTGCACTGCTGGGATTAGTGACAATCACCGTGACCTGAGGGCTACGTATATAGGCTTTTAGCTCCTCACTAATGCGTTTTGCCAGTTTCTCTGTGGTTTCACCTGCTGCACGAACATCGCCTACTAGGGGCATAGATATTTTCCCATCGGGCCGTACCGGTACCGCCAGAGAAAGCTCGGGATTTTTCCACACATTTATTTCCAAAGCATCGCCAATGCCTATTTCATAGACAGGTATCGATTCGGCCGTTTGCTCCTTGGGTTTGTGCTTAGCAACATTGTTGGAGCTGCAAGCGGCTAATAGCGCCAACACCGCTGTGATCAGCATAAGCTTGAGGGTTTTGCCTTCCATTCGATACATTTTTAGCTCTCCGTTAAATCAATGTACGCCTTTACCTAACAGTACGACTTCTACAGTTTGGATCATAATTAAGAGATCCATCAAGAAACTGTGGTTTTTGGTGTAATAAAGGTCGTATTCAAGTTTATTTTTTGCGTCTTCTTCTGAGGCGCCATAGGGATATTTTAACTGCGCCCACCCCATTAGACCTGGCTTTACGGTATGACGAACGTCGTAGTAGTCGAGCTTTTTACTAAGATCTTCGACAAATTCAGGGCGCTCTGGACGCGGCCCAACAAAACTCATTTCACCGCGTATAACGTTATACAGTTGGGGTAGCTCGTCTAAACGAGTATTGCGTATGATAGCGCCTACTCGCGTCACTCTACTATCGTTTTTTGACGCCCAAATTGCCTTCCCACCCTTTTCTGCGTCTTGGCGCATACTTCTAAATTTATAGATACGAAATTGACGTCCGTTATAGCCGACCCGGTTCTGGTGATAGAGGATAGGCCGACCCGACTCTAAGAAAACCGCCAGCGCTGTGGGGATCATGAGTGGCGCTATCAGTATCAACAGACTAATACTGATAGTTAAATCAAAAATGCGTTTGGCATAATCTCGACTTTTAGAGTTGCGGAAACCGTCGCTATAGAGCATCCAAGAAGTTGAGAGTAATGGAATTTTCATGCGGGTGAATTCACGCTCGGAAAAAGCAATCGCCTCCGAAATGGACACGGCGCGTAATTTGAGCAGTAAAAATTCGTACAGTGGCACCCCCCCTCCCTCACTGCGCCTACGCTCGTCTTGTGCGACAACAATTTCGGTAATATCGTGCTCTTTGATAAACGCCTGCCAATCATCCGGCTCTTCAAAACGGAGCTGCTCAGGTATACGCCCATCAAACTGTGCGCCAATACAGCCGATAATCCGCGTTTCTTTAAGCCCTTCTTCGGCGGCAGATTCGACCAAGAAGCCGGCCATTTTACCGCTTCCGTATACCACCGCATTCCGCCGTAGCTGCTGACTATCAATGACCCTATTGAATACCAAGCGCATAGTCAGAACCATAAAAAAGCTACTAATGATGGACCAAAATAGTGGGCTCTGATGCAGAGTTAAAGAAGGAAGGATAAAGCCACTGAGGGTAAAGGTAAGGCTCCCGAGAAGGAAAAAACTCACAATGGTTCGCAACACCATATTGGTAAAGCTTTCGCGCGTTACCGCACTATACACACCCATAGCGAGTGAACAGCAGGCCATAACCAGCGCGTAAAATAGCGTTTCCCGCAACATAGGCGGTTGCTCTAAAAAGCTAAATTCAGGTGGCGGCGTAAGCTCAGCGGAGAAAAAATGTGCCAGCACACCATGACCTGCCATTTCGATGCAACCGAGAACTAGATAAGGAATCTGCAAATAATGCTTGCGAATGCGGATATAGGCCACTTATTAAATCCTGTAAATGTGAGGACGTTACCAGACGGGTATGTCAATTTGACAGCGATATCTCCCGGCGCTTGAAGGCGTATCCATTACGCACCCTCCCTACAAGCACCTCTGTCGCAGGCCGCTAATTGTCTTAGATTACGGAACACAATGCAAAGCTCATCCACTGTCGATTTCTTTTGCACGCAGGCAGTATGGTTATTTGTCAATTATTAATTGCTAGGTGTAAGCCAAGCGCTTTTCCGCTAGAATCCGACCTCCCGAAAAACACCCTACCGATAAGGAAAGGCCCATGAAAACAGTTAAAACAACTGCCGAGTACACTATTTTTCAACGCCGCGATGAACGCTATGCCGTTCAGAGCGCAGACAAAACATCCATTAATGGCGACGCTAAAGTTGCTATTTTGCAGGCAGAAGGCTTGATGAAGAAGCCAGAGCCCAAGCCCGCTGAACCAGAAGCCACCGAAGAAAGCGCTGAAGGCGAAGCCGCAGGCGAATAAGCCATTATTGGCGCCTAGCGAAATGCTCCACATTCGCAGAAATATCCGACCGGTTGGATCACGTATCCCACCGGTTTTTTTGTCGTTTCGTTTTGCTGTTAAACCAACCCGTCTTGTTTTACGTAAGCCTTTATTCTTCGCTGCAAGCGCTTATACTCCTGATTGGGCGTATATACTGCACAGAAGGCGCATAACGTTATTACGAGCTTCATTTCACCACCACTAACACCTACGGTTTTAGCGACGGTCACATTTTGCTCTACATTAGCAGCCCATTGTAACCACCCTAATGACCAAGGAGCAGATGTGAGCTTTACAGGCCAGCAGTTCAGCCACTCGCAGGGCGCAAAAATTGGCGTTTTGATTACCAACTTAGGCACCCCCACCGCACCAACCCGACAAGCGTTGAAACCCTATTTAAAGCAATTTCTATCTGACCCACGTGTCGTGGAAATACCACGAGTACTTTGGTGGTTGATACTAAATGGCGTTATTTTAAACATAAGGCCGGGGAGATCAGCCAAATCTTATGCTAGCGTATGGACCGAGCAAGGCTCCCCTCTCGCCATCCACACCGCTGCGCAGGCCGAGGCCTTGAGTAAGCAACTTCATCGGGAGGCTGGCGATCGGCTCGTGGTTCGCTGGGCGATGCGTTACGGAGCCCCAAGTATAGACGACACTCTACAAGAAATGCTGGATGCTGGCGTACGACAGCTATTGGTTGTACCCCTATACCCTCAGTATTCAGCAACAACCACAGCGTCTACCTTTGACGCTCTAGCAAAAGACCTGACTCAGCGCCGCTGGATCCCCGCCTTGCGTTTCGTTAATCAATACTTTGAACACCCCAGCTATATCAAGGCCGTCGCCGATAGTATTAAAACCTACTGGCAGCAGCACGGCCAAGCCGATAAATTACTGTTTTCCTATCACGGAATTCCCTTGCGCTATCTCCACCAAGGTGACCCCTACCACTGCCAATGCCTAAAGACCTCACGCTTAATCGCTGAAGCACTCAATCTTTCAGCCGATGACTACCTCACCTGTTTTCAATCAAGATTTGGCCGGGAAGAATGGCTAAAGCCCTATACCGATAAAACCTTGGAGGCACTCCCAAAGGCTGGGGTAAAAAGCGTTCAGATCATTTGCCCGGGCTTTTCTGCAGACTGCCTAGAGACCATTGAAGAAATTGGCGATGAAAATCGTGGCTATTTTATGGCTGCTGGCGGCGAGCGCTATGACTATATACCCGCCCTTAATGCCAGCGCAGGCCACATCGACTTTTTATCGCAACTGGTACTCGAAAACGTGGGCAGCTGGCTAAACAATCTCACAGAAACTCCACAAAGCATCCATCAGCGACTAGAACTTGTCGACTTATGTACCGATAACCAGCAGGAGCAATAACCATGAAAACACGTGCTGCCGTTGCCTTTCAGGCCGGAAAACCATTAGAAGTTATTGATGTCGACCTCGAAGGACCAAAAGCCGGGGAAGTGTTAGTGGAAATCAAAGCGTCTGGGGTATGCCACACCGATGCCTTCACCTTGAGTGGCGACGACCCAGAAGGCGCATTCCCGGCCATACTCGGCCACGAAGGCGCCGGCATAGTGCAAGAGGTTGGCCCGGGCGTTAGCTCTCTGAAACCCGGCGATCACGTTATCCCTCTATACACCCCAGAATGCAGGGAGTGTAATTTTTGCCTACACCCCAAGACCAATCTCTGCCAATCTATACGCGGCACACAAGGCCAGGGCCTAATGCCCGATGGCAGCAGTCGCTTTTCCCTAGACGGTAAACCCATCCTCCACTACATGGGTTGCTCGACTTTCTCAAATTACACGGTATTACCTGAGATAGCCCTAGCGAAAATTCGTGAAGACGCACCGTTCGACAAAGTCTGTTACATCGGTTGCGGCGTTACTACCGGTATCGGCGCAGTCGTCTTCACAATGAAGGTTGAAGCAGGCACTACCGTCGCAGTCTTTGGTCTTGGCGGCATTGGCTTAAACGTTATTCAAGGTGCTCGCATGGTTGGTGCCAGCCGTATTATCGGCGTCGACACCAATCCTGCAAAAGCGGCTCTCGGAAGGCAATTTGGAATGACCGATTTTGTTAACCCAAATGATGTGGAAAACGTCACGGATGCTATCGTTCAAATGACTGACGGCGGCGTGGATTACAGTTTTGAATGCATTGGCAACGTTAATGTTATGCGCGAGGCTCTAGAATGCTGCCATAAAGGCTGGGGTGAGAGCTGTATTATCGGTGTTGCCGGCGCGGGAAAAGAAATTGCAACTCGCCCTTTCCAGCTGGTTACAGGCCGCACATGGAAAGGCAGCGCTTTCGGCGGAGCGCGCGGACGCACAGACGTACCCAAAATAGTAGACTGGTATATGGACGGACGAATCAATATCGACGACCTCATCACCCACACCATGCCACTTGACGACATCAATTCGGCTTTTGACCTCATGCATTCCGGTGAGAGCATCCGTTCTGTGGTGCTGTATTAATCGACAGTTTCGTTATCAAAAAGCGGCTCAACTAGGGAGAATTACATGCTAGAAATCGCACGTCAGCAATGTTTTGAGGGTCAGCAATTGCGCTTTCAACACCAGAGTCAGACACTCAACTGCAGCATGCGTTTTTCGCTTTTCCTTCCGCCGCAAGCCTTTGCCTCAACGTCTGCAGCGGCGACTACTCCGGTTTTGATGTGGTTGTCTGGCCTCACATGCAACGACGAAAACTTCGTCCAAAAAGCCGGCGCGCAACGTTATGCGGCTCAGTATGGCATTGCTTTACTCATACCTGACACCAGCCCTCGCGGTGAAAACGTTCCAGGTGATCCAGAGTCCAGTTGGGATTTTGGCCACGGTGCCGGTTTTTACGTTAACGCCACACAGCGCCCTTGGCAGCAGCATTATCAAATGGAAGCCTATATTACCAAGGAGCTGCCCGCGTTAATGCAAGAGCATTTCCCTCAGTTGGCTCATTACTATGGTATTAGCGGCCACTCAATGGGTGGCCACGGAGCGCTCACACTCGGTCTAAAAAACCCACAACTACTCCATTCAATTTCGGCCTTTGCCCCTATTTGTTCTCCCATGCACTGCCCGTGGGGTAAAAAAGCGCTCACTCGCTATTTAGGCGAAAGTGAACAACTATGGCGCAACTATGATGCCTGCCACTTAATTTCCAATGGCAGTATTCGTACTCCACTGCTGATTGATCAGGGCAGTAACGATACGTATCTTGACGAGCAACTTAAACCGCAGATGCTTAGCCGGGCCTGCGACGAGGTGAAGCACCCCCTTACGTTGAATATGCGCGCGGGTTACGATCACAGCTACTTTTTTATCGCTAGCTTTATTGGTGAGCATATTGCGTATCACGCCGCACAGCTAGCGCCTTAAACCAAGGTAATCGCAGGTAACAATGGTGAAACCTGAAAATCTGCTAACTACCCGCCTAAACGCAGATAACTTATACTGCCCCACTCTTAGTTAACGCTAAAATGATATGAAGAGTAAAAGTAAAAAAATGCACCAGCGTTCAAAAGGATTATTGGATTACTTATGTCCGTGGCGATGAGTAAGAATGAACAGCTTTGCTTCCAGGCGGCGATGAAATGGCAACGCAGACAATTGACGCATACCTTGGCTTACGCTCTTCTGCCCAAGCTTCCTTATATTGAGCATGTACGATGGCAACCCATGTTCAGCAAGCTTCTGTATAGCGCAGTAATACTTGCTTTAGTGCCGCTGCTCTCGCTCCTGTGGACACTTCGCTGCGCCTTACTGCTGATGTTATTCCCCTACCGTTACGGACAAACTTGGGCCAAGCCTCGAGACTTAAAAGGGCCTGGCGAGCGCAACTTACAAGGTGTTCACAATGCGTTTTCTCGCCATATAAACCTTTCCGCAAAAAACTATATGCACTGTATGAATGAATGGATCACCATTCTGTACGGTCGCGAAGCTGGCGAAAAACATTCTATGGAGCAATATGTAAACATTGGAAACCTCGAACAACCGCTAAAGAAATTCGCTCAAATGCCCTACGCAGAAGTACGTAACATACTCGCAACTGCCCGGGAAAACTTGTCTCGTAAACTCGGATATTACTGAATCCACTCCAACATTACTTACGCTGCAAATACCCCATAATTTCAATATGCGCGGTATGAGGAAACATGTCCAATGGCTGAACCTCTTTTAAGTGATAGCCTTGCGCCATAAATTCACTCACATCGCGACTGAAGGTCGCAAGGTCACAAGAGAGATAGAAAATATGCTTCAAGCGTGATTTTTTTACAAAAAACGGTGCCTTTACCTTCAAACCCTCTCGTGGCGGGTCTAACACTAAAATCTCGGATGAACAGATAGTCGGCAACAATTTCTCAGTATCACGTTCAGAAAACAAATCGCAGGCCACTGCCTCTACACGGGGCAGCGCTTTCTCTCTTAGTCGTTTCAATGCTGTCTCAATTGCCTCAACAGCCACCACTCGTGAATCAATACTCTGTACAATGGTTTCCGTTAAGTTCCCCGACCCGCAAAATAATTCCAATACGTTTCCCGGTTCTTTTAGTTCACTTAAGCACTCCGTGAGCCATGTTTGCATTTGCACATTTTGGTCACTGTTGGCCTGCTGAAAAGGTAGGCGTTGGTTGACGCTGACACCCGTTACGTCAACACTTTCATCAATATCCAAGGTTGTCCAATGTTGCTTTTTACCCGGCCGCCAACTCGCCTTAGGCAAAGCTTCAATCATCGCCGAAAGGGTGCGTTGATTTTTTTCACTGAGGACGGGGCATTGCTCTATTGCCACTAAACTATTGGATGCCGGTGCAACATAACCCACCACCCTGCCATCACTTTTAAATTGCGCCCGGTTTCGATATGCCCATTGTTTAGGCGAGGGCAATATTGGTTTCACAACAGCCTTGGTTTTTAGCCGAGCAATGGCTTGCTCTACTCGCTGTTGTTTGGCAGCCAACTGCTGCTCATATGCCATAAATTGCCAAGGACAACCGCCGCAGTTCTCGCGGTAGAAACCGTGGTGCGAACACTGCGGCTGAACACGGGCGCTGTGCTCGCCACCAAGCTCTATGCGATGTAATTGAGCAAAGCCAATACGCCCTTTTAAACCGGTTATGCGAAATTCACCCTCTTCACCGGGCCAAACACCACTCACAAAAAACGTGCGGCCGCTAGGGTGCGTCACCACACCCCTGCCGTCACTCGCCAGATCTTTAACTCTGCCTTTAAACAGGGCTCCCATCTTGAATTCAGGGTTTTGTACTTGAGATTTCAAACTGAACAGACCACCATTACGCACATGAATAAAAGTACGGCAAGTATGCCGGCTCCACCTCTTAAAGAACAGGCGATCAAGATGATGGATCTAAGGAAAAGGCAGTTCGCACACTCCATAGCAGTACTCGCCAGTATAGCTATGCTGCTCTGCGCTTGTGAACCCAAACAGCAACACACCGCAGAACTCGCTTACCCAGAAGGGTTTGTTCGCTGCCAACAACCCAGAAACCAAGCTTGCCCGCGCCACTACCGCCCAGTTTGTGCGGCAACGCCCAACGAACACGCGGCAACACTATGGCAAACCGCCGCAAATGACTGCACCGCCTGTGCGGGGCCCACTGTAGAAGGCTACATAGAAGGCCCCTGCCAACAAGAAAAAGGATATACACCATGAATAACATTCGCGCTCAACTACTGGCCTGCATACTCTACGGCCTTTGTGCTTGCCAAAGTAGCCCCGCACCTGAGCAGCCCACCAAAACCAACGCCCCCCTTAAGCAAGTTTGCCCTGAACCCAGACCGCAAATTTGTACCATGATCTATGACCCCGTCTGCGCAACACGCGCGGATGGTAGCCGCACACTTGAAGCCAGTAATTGTTCAGCCTGCGGAGATCAGGATGTCGTAAGCTATCAACAAGGCCCTTGCACAGACTAAAGGGTCACTGTCTAAACACTCAATGGCTAAGGGCTAACAAAATACAGATAACAAAAAAGGCCAGCAAAATTGCTGGCCTTTTTTATACGTTGCGCCAACGTTGCCGCTGGCGCACATACTCTAGTAATTACTGAGAATTACAAGTGCTCTGAGAAATACAGCTTTGCTGATTTTCCCAGCCCCAGCCGCTGCTGGTATTGGTGCACATTGGGTAGTCAGTACCATACCAGTTACAAACACCGCC
>Ga0065722_100083_pt1 | contig 14659 bp, 10 predicted proteins | sample BansetMetagenome_FD_59109 | JGI IMG/M metagenome (GOLD analysis project Ga0065722, IMG submission 59109) | Bankia setacea gill microbial communities from Puget Sound, Washington, USA - Caecum Enriched | ecosystem: Host-associated > Mollusca > Digestive system > Ceca | place: United States... | reverse complement strand
GAAGGTGTGATTACCGGTGGTAATACCACCATTACCTTGACTCAAGCGGACAACAGCACGGCCTTGGCCGACGGTGATTACAGCGACTGTACCCTTACTGTTACAGACAGCGGGGGAAATGCTAGCAATGTTGTTACGCTTACCCTTTTCACTTTGGATGCCAGCAGCCCTACCGTAGTAACCAACACAGGTTTGAGTGTTAGCGAGGGCGATAGCGATTCCGTTATTAATAGCAGTTTGCTGACCGCCAGCGATAACCTGAGTAATGCCAGCAATACCACTTACACATTAGTTTCAACCTCGGCCTAATGGTAGTTTGCGCAGTGGTGGCAGCGCGTTAAGCAATGGCAATACTTTTACCCAGCAGGATATTGTTAACAACGATATTACTTACGATCACGACGGTGGTGAAACCACCAGCGACAGCTTTGCCTTCACACTGANTGATGCGTTGGGCAATATNAATAACAACGCTGGTAGTAACTTTATCTTCAGTGTGACGGTGACGGCATTGAATGATGCGCCCAGCACCACAGCCGACACGGCTACCACCAACGAAGACAACGCGGTAATGGTGGATGTACTGGCCAACGATTCCGATAGCGACGATGCGATTAACGCNGCCAGTGTAACCGTGGTAAGCGAGGCTGCAAACGGCTCTACCAGTGTTAATACCGGTACCGGCGTTATCACTTACACTCCAAACGCCAACTTTAATGGCAGCGACAGCTTTACCTATACCGTACAGGATGCCAGTGGTGATACATCGGCAGTGGCTGTGGTTTCCATTACCGTAAACCCGCAAAACGATGCGCCCGTTGCCGCTGCCGACAGTGCCAATACCGATATCAACACGCTGGTAAGTATTGATGTTGCGGCCAACGACAGCGATGTCGATACTGCCGATGCTCCAGACACCAGNACATTAGTGGTGATCGGCGCGGCCAGCAATGGTAGTGCTGTTGTTAACGCTGGCCAGATNGACTACACACCGAATACCGATTATCTGGGCAGTGATTCTTTCAGCTACTCCATCGATGATGCTAATGGTGCCACCTCCAATGTGGCAACCGTAACAGTGAGTGTGATTGACCCAAATACCGCGCCAGTAGCCGCAAATGACTCTGCGATTACAGATGAAGATACGGCTACAATCATTAGCGTGTTAATTAATGATAGCGACCCCGATGGATCATTGGATGCAACCAGTGTTGTCATCGCAACCAATACCGTAAATGGCACTACCAGTATTAATGCAATAACCGGTGAAATAACCTATACGCCGGCGGCTAATTTTAACGGTAGCGACAGCTTTACCTACACGGTTGAGGATGATCTGAGTGCTGTTTCGGCGTCTGCCACAGTATCGATTACGGTTAACAGTGTGAACGATGCGCCGGTTGCTGAAAACGATGCCGTTATCCTGCTAGAAGATGCTAGCCTTGCCATTAACGTGTTAGGTAATGATGCCGACGTAGACGGCACACTTAATGTCGCGACCTTGACCGTAGAAACAAACGCGAGTTCTGGTGTAGCTGTGGTTGATGGTAGCAATGTGCTTTATACACCGCTGGACGATTTCGTGGGCAGTGACAGCTTTACCTACAGCGTACAAGACAGTCAGGGGCTTATATCAAATACCGCAACGGTAACACTTACCGTTGACCCGGTTAACGACGCACCCTTGGCCAATAGCGATGCATTTAATATTGTTGCCAATGCATCTAGCATGCTGGAGGTCACCGCCAACGACAGTGATATTGATGGTTCTCTGGATGNAGCTGCCATTGTTGTGGTTAATGCACCTACTCAAGGTACACTCANCAATAATAATGACGGTACGCTAACCTATACGCCCGCCGCTGGCATAGATCCACTGGCGGGAGACAGCTTCAGCTACACCATAGATGACGATTCCGGTGAAAGTTCCAACCAGGCGACTGTGAGTATTCAGTTCTCGCCAGCCTCTGCGCCAGTGATAGACGGAACACCTGAAACGNACGTGGTAGAAGGGCAGGCGTACCTGTTCACCGCTCAAGTAAACAGTAACGATGATTTGTTCGCGTTAACTTTTACCGTTGTTAACCAACCTGCCTGGGCCAGTTTTAATACGGCAACCGGTGTGCTTAGCGGAACACCATNGCAGGACGATGTCGGTACAACCAATGCGATTGTTATCAGCGTAAGTGACGGGTTTACTTCTTCGGCGTTAGCCGCATTTGACCTCAGTGTGGTAGCCGATGTGGATACCGATGGTGACACCCTAAGCGATCATCAGGAAGGCATTGATAATACCGATCCAAACGACCCGTTAGACTACCTCGATTTAACTCCACCGGAGGTTACAACACCAGTCGATATAATCGTGGATGCAACGGGTTTATTTACTTCTGTGAGCGTGGCAGAAATACTGTCGCTTCCTACTGACAGTACACAGGCCGAAATAGAAAGCGCCATGGCTGAACGGGTAACGGATAATGTTGATGGCAATGGTTGTTGCCAATTAAGCGCGGCGGACATTTTGGACGGCCAGTATTCACTGCCGCCCGGTGACAACATTATAACTTGGGTTGCAGAAGATGTTATGGGCAATAGTGCCAGTGTTGTGCAGCATATTTATGTTCGACCACTCGTGTCTTTTAGTAAAAATCAGGTAACAGTGGAGGGGGTCGAGGCAGAGCTTTATGTGGTATTAAATGGCGAGTCTCCGTTCTATCCATTGGAAGTGCCATACATTATTGATGGCGGCAGCAGCAGTGCTGATAGTAACGACTACAACCTACAAAGCGGCAGCGTAATCTTTGAAGAAGGTGAAACCAGTGTGGCCATTCGGTTTACTGTTTTAGACGATGGTATTTCGGAAGATGATGAAATATTGGAGCTGCGATTGGATGATAGAACCCNTAATAGCGAGGATCTTTCAGACGGATTTGAAGCCGATATTTATGATATTAATAGTGGTCAGCAAAACAGTTTTCAACTAACAATCGNTGAGCGAAACCTTTCTCCCAAAGTGACACTNACTATCCGTCAGAGCAGTATTGCGACCGTGCAAATTCTGCCCAATGGCGGTGATGTTGTTATTCTCGCAACTATAAATGACCCTAACAGCGGCGATACCCATGTATTGGACTGGTCCCACACCGATAACAGCTTGGTCGATCTGGATGGCGATGCAGACAATACTACGTTTACGCTTGACCCATCGCAGCTCTCGCCAGGTCGTTACCGTGCGAAGGTTCGGGTTACCGATAGCGGTGGGGAAAATAATACGGCGGCGCTGCATTTTGTAGTCGTGGAAAATTTACCTGTACTCTCGCCGGATGAGGATACGGATGGTGATGGTACGAGCGATCTAGCAGAAGGTACCGCCGATACGGATTTCGACGGTATACCGGATTATTTGGATAATATCGCGCTGGTAAACGTACTACCCGAACGTGCTAGTGAAACGAATAGTTTCCTTATGGAGTGTGATCCAGGCATTCGTTGCCGGTTAGGNGAATTTGCTATTCAGGGGCAGAGCGGTGGTGCACGCCTAAGTATGAATGAGTTAATGGATTTAAGTATGGCAGAAGAGGATGAGCGGCATACTTTCACAGGCTTGTTTGATTTCGAGCTTTCGGAGTTGCCTACGCCTGGGCAAAGTGCGGCGATTGTTATTCCGCAGCTAGAATCGATCCCCGCGAACGCCCTCTACCGAAAATTGGTTAATGGTCGCTGGGTAACCTTTGTTGAAAATGTCCAAAACCAGTTACATTCAGCGGCCGGAAGCGAAGGCTTCTGCCCACCCCCTGGTGACGACGCCTGGCAGGTTGGGCTAGTTGAAGGGCATTGGTGTGTGCAGCTTACCATCGAAGATGGTGGCCCCAACGACGCCGATGGTGAAGCGAATAGCACCGTTGTAGACCCGGGTGGCGTTGCCACACGGAATACAAAATCTTATACCGCAACCGGTGGTGGAGGTTCTGTAGGAATAGCTTTGATAATGATGCTGTTGATGATTGGGATTGGTAGGCGATTACCTAAAAAATATTTAGGAGCAATCGCAGGGGTGTTTTTTATAGGGGTTTTTCCGGATGTTGCGCGCGCAGATTTTAGTAGCAAAAATTTATTCGTCGAGGCCTCTCTATTTCAAGCAAAATCTAGTCAAAGTTCTTCAGGTTTTATTCAAACGATGGCCGAGCATAACGTTACGGTGAACAGCCTTCAGTACGATAATACGGCGCAGGCCTACCATTTGAAATTGGGTTATTCCTATAACCCGCATGTAGCTGTAATGGTGGGTTATGTTGATATGGGTGAGGCAAATCTCGAAATCGACATTCTTGATGAAGAAGAATCTGTGATAACCCGTGCCTTGGGTGAGGCCTTTCCACACCTGGGAGCAGGGCCGACGGTAAATGCTCGATTTACACGGGGATTTTGCGCAACGCTATTCAGTGTATGCGGATTTGGGTATGCTTTACTGGAATTCCAGCGTTAGGGTAACAGGCTTTTCAGCCGACGTTGAGGATGATGGCATTGACCCTTGGGTTNCGTTGGGAGCNCAGGTGGCGATAGAACAGCTCTCCATTGGTGCCGGTTATCAGTATTTTAAATTAAGCTCAAAAAGTGCCGCCGGATTAGGGCTGTCTCTTAGCTATTCGTTTTAGTTAGTCAAGTTGCATACGGTAAAGCTGCTTTTTTGTGGCGGCTGTTAGAACTATATTGAGTTTACTGTACTCATTTGATGTTACTTGGCAATGTTCGAAAAAATAAGCTCTTAATCGGTAGAAGTACCTTTGACGGAGGGACTTTTCAGGTATAAGCGTTGCTCGGATCTAAAGGCTAAAGGCTAAAGGCTAAAGGGGGCCGTTTCCGTGGCAGCCATTCAATAACGTTGTCTTAAAGGCAATGCTGGTAATCGCTGACTAATTATAAGTGATCGTTGGGCATTGGTTTTCTGCTCATGGCACTTACCTCGTTATCTACTTATTTCCGTGTAGGGGACTTGCCAGTCCTTTTGTATCAGTCCCTTTGCGCCAGCTCCCCCGTATAAGCCAGAGGCCGCATAGACTTAATGATACGTCCCTTAGATAATATAGCTGGACATATACTAGGTGATGAGTCTATATACCAAGACTTCAGCAGTGCAGTAGTGGAATTGGTCGGTTTTTAGCCCAAAACTGTACAGGATAAGGAAACGTGATGAACTCAATACAGCAAGCACAAGAGGATATGCGAACGGCATACTTTAATGGCGTTCCGGGCGTTATATGCTCAGGCTCAGTATGGCTCATTGCCGGGCTTATCGCCTTTTGGGTACAGCCGATTACAGGAATATTAACACTTGTTATTGGTGGTATGTTTATCTTCCCACTGTCCGTAGTGCTTTGCAAAATGTTGGGTTGTACTGGCAAGCATGATAAGCAAAATCCATTGGCACCTCTGGCGATTGAGGGGACTTTTTGGATGCTATTATCTATTCCTATTGCAGGTGGAGCGGCTTTTTACNGGTTGGAGTGGTTTTTTCCTGCAATGATTCTGGTTATTGGCGGTCGCTATTTAACATTCGCCACCCTATACGGCTTGCGTGTATATTGGGTGTTTGCCGCCGCATTGGCCGCATCCGGAGTTATGCTTCTTGTTTTAAATGCCCCTGTTTTTGTTGGGGGTGTTGCGGGCGGTACTGTGGAGCTGATGTTTGCATTCATAATTTTCCTAAGTCGGAAAAAGTATCGATTACCTACTGACACACTTGTCGTTTCATCCTGAATTCTACTTTGTGCGAAAGCGCATGTTCGCCTTTGGAATCTAGCGGTCAGTTTGATCTGATTTAGCGGTACAACCGTATTGAATAATTCTGGGGTAAGAAAACGGATGGGTATCGCACGAGCTAAGGGCTTTAGTACGTAACACCTATTGTGGAGTTAAGGTTGGTTAGGCGGGCATTTGTAACATTGATAAAACCGAAGCGATATAGCGTATGAATGAATGTTTCAATCGTGTTAATTATTTGAATGACTTGGTTGGTTCTGGCCAAGCGTAGTATTTATGGATATACGGATTGTTTATGAATAGCTCTTTGGACTTGTATATTAACAAATTTTTCAAGCTGGAATCCGCGGGTGGAATCTTACTTGTAGGAGCAGCTGCTGTCGCCATTATAATGGCGAACACTTTTCTCAACGAGTACTACGAGCTGCTGCTTTCTACGCCTGTAGAAATTCGCATTGGCGAATTGGAAATTGCAAAGCCGTTGCTGCTTTGGATTAACGACGGCCTGATGGCGATTTTTTTCTTTCTTGTAGGCTTAGAGTTAAAACGAGAGCTGGTTGAAGGCGAACTTTCCGATAAGCGTAATATTATACTGCCGGGTGTGGGGGCTATTGGCGGTATGTTAGTACCTGCCTTGATATACTTTTGGTTGAACAAAGACGACCCAGTAGCGGTAAAAGGTTGGGCAATACCTGCCGCTACCGATATTGCGTTTGCGCTCGGTGTATTGACGCTTCTCGGTTCGCGCGTACCTACATCGTTAAAAATATTCCTCACCTCACTGGCGATATTTGACGATGTTGGCGCTATTGTCATAATTGCAGTCTTTTACGCAGCAAAAATATCGGTTGTCGCTTTAGCTGTTGTTGCTGCCTGCCTGCCCATACTTTTTGTATTGAATAAGCGAAATGTGGTGTCGAAAAGCCCCTATTTACTTATCGGTCTTATTATGTGGGTGGCAACGCTTAAATCGGGCGTGCATGCGACGCTTTCTGGTGTATTGCTGGCCATGTTTATTCCGCTGAATTCAAAAGAGAATCCGAGTTATTCACCACTAAAAAGCTTGGAGCACGATTTACACTCAATTGTCGCTTTTTTTATTCTACCGGTTTTTGCTTTTGCCAATGCAGGGCTGAACTTAACGGGCGTTAGTGTGGAACAGCTCTTTCATGGCGTGCCAATGGGGATAGCGCTGGGCCTGTTCTTTGGCAAACAGATTGGTATATTTACTTTGTGCTGGTTAGTAATCGTATTGAAATTAGCGCAGTTACCGAAAGGCATGAATTGGGCTAGCCTGTATGGTACCTCGATGCTTTGTGGAATAGGCTTCACTATGAGCCTGTTTATAGGTTCACTGGCATTTGAGGAAACCGGTGTTAACCTGCTGTTCGACGAGCGCCTGGGTATTATCGTGGGCTCACTGGCATCGGGCGCGGCTGGGGTTCTGGTACTAAAGTTTGGGCTGGGTAGAGCCGCGCACTAGGGCTTATTTCACCCGTTAACAGTCACTTAGAGTGCGGTCATGTTGCCGTTTTTTGAAGGATGTTGGAATTATGTCGAACATTTATTCGTTTTCCGTAAACAGCTTGCAAGGCGAGGAAATCAACTTCGCCGACTTCGAAGGCAAGGTTATTCTCGTTGTTAACACCGCGAGTAAGTGTGGTTTTACGCCGCAATATGAGGGTTTGCAAAAGCTACACGAAGACTACGGTGAAAAGGGCTTAGTAATTGTTGGTTGCCCTTGTAATCAGTTCGGTGGTCAGGAGCCTGGCGATGCCAGTGTAATTTCAGCAGGGTGTTTAATCAATTACGGTGTCGACTTCTCCATTACGGAGAAAGTTGAGGTGAATGGCGATAACGCTCATCCGTTATTCAATTACCTTAAGCAGGCGTTGCCGGGGATGCTGGGCAANAAGATTAAGTGGAATTTCACCAAGTTTTTAATAGGAAAGGATGGTATCCCAATTAAGCGCTTTGCCCCACAAGTGAAGCCTCAGGAGATAGAACCACACATTCAGGCGGCTTTACAGTGATCTGAGCAGCGACTGGGCCAAATTCCATTTGAGCTTTTGACGCAAAATTACGACAATAGGGCTCGATTAGTATTCAATTAAAATGTCCATAATAAAGAATAGCGAGCCATGAAACCTTTTTCTCTCCCTCTACTTGTAGGCGTACTCATGTTTTCTGCGCAGTCTTTTGCTCAGAACGACTCCCAATGTAAGACCCTGTATAAAACCGAGAACTACCAAAGCGCCTACCGCGTGTGCGCCCTCGCCGCGCAGCAGGGGTATGTGGTGGGTAGGTATTATGCGGGCGTGATGATGGTACAGGGCCTAGGTGGCCCCAAAAACGAGATTCAGGGTGTTGCCTACCTGGAAATGGCGGCTGAGAAGGGCTTTAGCGATGCTCAGCGTGATTTAGGTACGGCCTANCAGCTAGGTATTGCCAGAAAAGTAAACCTAGACAAAGCTATGTACTGGTATAAAGAAGCCGTACGNAACAAAAATGTTCCCGCAATGCTGTATGTTGCCAGCCTTTATCACGCCGGTGAGGGAGTAGAGAAAGACTTCCCTCAGTCGTATGCCTACACGGCGCTAGCGGCCAGTTATGGCAGCGATCAGGCGATAGAGGCACTAAAGGCGCTTGAAGGTATGGCTGAGTTTACGCCAGAGGTAAAAGAAAAGGGCCGAAAGCTAAAGCATCAGCTTATCCGAGAATTACAGTGAACCNGGGCTAGTTNAGTCTAAATGCGGCTAACCTAGGCGCAAAGCTACGCTATTTTCCGTTTGTTCAGCACGCGAAAACATCTAGATTTACCTAAGAGAATGCTCACGAAAATGAACAGGTTGATGTTTACAGAACCCGCATGCAGTTTGCGCCGAAAAATTGGTTTGGCCCTACTCTTTTTGTTGTCTCCTGCTTTTGCGGCAGAAACCGTAAAGCCAAAATCTGTTGATGAAATTATTCCCATTGTGCAGAGCCACTGCGGTGCCTGTCACAACGTGCCTGCACCCAGTTTACTGCCGAAAAAAAGTTGGCCGATGGTGGTGAACAGCATGGCAGAACTTGCCGAGCAACGTCTTGGGCGGGAGTTTATTTCAGAAGAGCATATTCGTGATATTGCCGCTTACTATTACGGTAGTAGCCCACAGGCATTATCCCGCTTACCGTACACTGAAAACACGAATAGCCCGCTCGCTTTTAATTTTAAAGATCTTTCGCCGAAATCTGTTATGCCGCTTATTTCCAATGTTAAAGCGGCAGATCTAGACGGCGATGGTAAGGTTGAATTTATATTGAGTGATTGTGAGACGAATCGGGTTTCNCTACTGGAACAAAAAGGGGGCAAGTGGAAAGAACGAGTATTGCTGGACGTACTGGTTCCTGCGAACGCGGAAGTGGTTGATTATGATGGCGATGGAGATCTCGACATCATTGTAGCGGCTCTCGGCCGATTTTTTCCCCCTGCTGATCTAAAAGCAGGAAAAATAATCTTACTTAAGCAAACTAAAAAAGGTCAATTTGAAAAGCATATTCTTCTAGAGAATGTGCCAAGGGCATTGGATGTTAGAGCAGCCGACCTTGACGGAGACAACGATCTAGATTTGGCTGTTTCCATTTTTGGCAGTGACCAAGTGGGACAAACCGGTTGGCTGGAAAATGTTGGCGAGGGTAAGCCTATTTTTCATGTACTAATGAATATGGGCGGTGGCTTAAATATTGTGCCTGGCGATATCAACGGCGATGGTATTGTCGATTTGGTTACAATGATTTCTCAGGAATTTGAAATGATTGTCGGCATGATTAACGATGGTAAAGGGAACTTCTCCAAGTTCAACCTGTTTCGAGCGCCAGACCCCATTATTGGGTCTACGGGGTTATCTATGGCCGATATGGATAAAGACGGCGATTTAGATATTTTGTTTACCAATGGCGATGCACACGACCTGCATCTTTCACCTAAGCCCTACCATGGCGTTCAGTGGTTAGAGAATAAAGGTGATTTGCAATTTGAGTTTCATAATCTAGGGCGTTTCTACGGTGCGGCAACGGCAAAAGCTGGAGATGTGGACGGCGATGGCGATATGGATGTAGTGGCCGGTAGTTGGAATAATTATTGGGATGACTCAAAGCGAGCTACACTCATCTGGTTCGAGAATGACGGAAAACAACAATTTANCCGGCACAACATAATAGGCAAGCCGGAAAGCATTGTTTCGATTGACCTAGTGGATCTGAATGGTAATAAACAGCTCGACATAGTTGCGGGCATGTTCAAAATTGACCAGTTGAAGGCCTCGGTGGAAATTGCTGCTGGCGANCGAAAACCGGATGAGGGTGATTTTGATTTTCAATCACCAAAATCTCGGTTAATTGTGCTTGAAAATAAAAAAGCCAAGAAGTGATTGTGGTAATACTGTGTTTTTGATCGGGCGGTTACGCCTATGGGAATTCGCTTTAAGCCATTATCGCGGTATTCACCATGACTATACTTTGGCTGGTGTCGCTCCGCCTGTAGATTTAGATGACATGCGTTGCAGAAATATGGGCGTTGCCCAAGGCGAAACCGAATATAGACCGGTAAGTAACGAGATAAGTGTCATATCCCNGAGGAATGGCTTGTATAAGTCAGCTGTTTTTGTTTTAGCGGCTATTTTTTGGGCGGCGCTTGTGGCACTGTGTCTGGCACTAATAACAACAATAAAAACGCTTAACCGGGGTAGATATGAATAATAAAGTCATTGCCANTNTTTTGTTGGTCGTGGGCGCTGGGTTTGCTTATTGGGGTTATGAAATGTCTGGGGCTATTGGTGCTCAGCTTTCAAAGTCTTTNACGGGTTCNGCTACTGACGGGGTGATGATCCGCTATATCGCCGGGCTTGTATGTGTAGCCTTGGGCTTGTTTTTTTTACTTAAACGAAAGTAAACCATTGATGAAGGTATATCATGAGCGCGCAGGGTCAGTGTCTTTGTGGGTCAGTTAAGTTTGCTATTGATTTTCCGAGTAAGTGGATGGCTCATTGCCATTGCACCATGTGTCAGCGTTCACATGGCGCGGCGTTTGTTACCTGGGTGGGAGTAGAGGAGTCTCAGGTTTCCGTGGAAGACAGTAAATGCAGTTTAATGTGGTATTCATCGTCNCAATCGGCCGAACGCGCGTTTTGTAGTCACTGTGGCTCNAGTTTGTTTTTCCGTTCAGACAACAGGAGAGGTGAGCTGGATATTGTGCGTGCTTGTTTTACTTCGCCGCTTGACCGTAACCCGGATACACACGTTTACTATAATACCCATGCGGACTGGTTTGAGGTTAAAGACGACGTTATTAAGAAGTCCGAGCCGGAGGTGGTTGAATAACCGCTATAGCGCTTTTAGTAGAGTTTTCAGTAAAGTTTTCAGTGTTCTTCGGAATAAGTGCCGTGGTTACTGTTACTGTGCTTTTATAGGAAATTTCAAATATATAAACCGAAAAGCCTTCAGTATTTAACTGAAGGATTTTTTGTAATGGTTATATTAGGTTGTTAACTGTCACAAGGGCAGCGCTGCGCTACTGGCGGGTCTTACATCGCTAAGCAATTGCTCCAGAGGGTATACGGCTGTTCGCATGAGATCTAATTATCGATTAGCGTTTCCCCNTGGTGCCTGAACAACTTTTTGAGCTACAGGTTTTTGGGGCGTATTAAGATGTTGGAAAAACTATCGTGTAATCGACAGTAGAGACGAATGCGGCGTGAAAACCAATCGACACCAATATTGAGTGTGGCGGCTGCAACAACCACAAGCAGCGCTTTGTCGTAGCGTATTTCTTCAAAGGCCGAGTCCACATAAAAGCCCAGCGTGGCTACCCCCAATAAACCAAGAATGGCGGTTTCGCGCATAATAACCTCCCAGCGATATAAGAGTAGCGACAGCATGCGCGGAAAGAGCCTTGGTGTTAATTCGTGACTATAGAGGTTGATACCGCTGGGGGCATCGATCCTTAATGGGAGTCGTTCGCTTTCACGAGCAATTAGATAGGCAACTAATCCACTGGTATGAATCGCTAGGGCAATCACCGCGGGTAATGCAGAAGGGCCAAATAGCAATAACAGCACAAAGGCTATAACCATTTCTGGTGTTGATCGCAGTATGAGTAAAAATCCATGCCCAACAAAACTCGCCGAACCAACCATGGGTTTACTCGCTAGCGGATAAAGCAGCATGGCGAGAATCCCGCTAGCCACTAGGGCTACGAGTGAAAGTATAACGGTATAGCCAATTGCTGGCAGAAGCGTATGGATAAGTTCGTTGCCATACCAAGCAATAGCCTTCAGCCAAGCCCCTTCTTGTATTGCCTGTGGCCAAATGTCCTGGGAGATGAATTGCCAAAAGTAGCCGGCGTAAACGGGGGCAGATTCCGGGAGTAAGAAGAAAGAGGCGAAGGTAAACAGGAGTACGCTTTTCCAGTGTAGCCAGAACTTTAAGCTGGCAATTAGCAGATAAAAAACCCATAGCAAGCAAGCCGCCTCTGAATACTGTCCCTGTTTAAATGCAGTTTCAAAATAGAAGCCGAGGGTGGGTAAGCCGATAAAGCCCAATATAGTACTAGAGCGCAAGGCGCATTCAAATCGATAGCGAATGTAAGTGGTTAAGCTTGGTAGTGATTGAGCAAGGCGTGCGTAAACCCAGCGGCTTAGGTGCCCAGTATTTCGGCAGAGGGTTTTTTCGGGTAGTAATGATTGCTGCTCTAATATTTCTGCAAATATCTTGGCGAAAATGCCGGTATAGGGAACGGCAATGGCCAAAACGCCCGTGAGCGCTGAGAGGCCAAATACCTGCATAAAAATGAGCCCCCAAAAGAGTTCATGGACGGCACGAATACTGGCGCAAAATACGCGTACTACCCGGTAGTTAAATAGAGTGGCCAACAATAAACCGAGCGCTACAGATATCGACGTTGCAACAAAAGCAAAAGCGAGGGTATGCACAACGGCTTGAGCTAGCCCAGGCCAGTCATACCATTGTGGTGTGATGACGCCTTTAGCTATGCGCGCTAATTCCTGCAAAGGCTCCGACGGGTATATTTGTAGATCGGCAAAAGGTATACAGAGGAGTGCCGCCAGTAAAAAGAGCAGGCTGGTTTGCAGAGCTGGGCGCGAACTCAGTGGCATTAAACCATTCCGTTGGAATAAAAGTGATGGAGTTGTTCGTTTGTTGCGTGAACCGATGCTCGATCGAAAACGATTTTCCCATTGTATAAGCCCACGATACGGTCGAATGCCGAGAGGGCCAATTGTGGGTCGTGTAGTGCGACAATCACCGTGTCGTGAGTGTTTAATATTTTATCGAGTACGAGCCTGCTGCGGGTTGGGTCTAGCCCGGTTACGGGTTCGTCGCCAATAAAGGTGGCTTGTTTTTTATAGAGCGCGCGGCCAACGGCTACGCGTTGACGTTCACCACCAGACAGCTGACCTGCAGGCTTCCACAGCAGGTGGGCAATACCTAATTCTTCTCCAAGGCGAGTGACGGCCACGCGCTGTGCTCGGACGGGAGCGAACAGATTCCAAAGGTTGTACAGCGCGTTATGCTTGTCGAGCTGCCCCATAAAAATATTGTGGTATACCGAAAGCGCATCAACCAAGCCCAGCTGCTGAGGGCACAAAGCCGCCTGCTGTTGTAACTGTTCGTATAGGGCCATAAGTAGAGTAGATTTACCTGCTCCGCTAGAACCTAATAACGCAATTTNTTCACCTGCGTGAACAGTAANGTTTATTTCCTGCAGTACAACTTTATCGCCATAGCTATGGCTGTAGTTATTTAAAGTGATCAAACAGAAAGCCTTTCTGGTATTGGTTATTGCAGCAACTTGATTTTACGTGCGGTTGTTTCAATGGGTAAATACGCGTTGTTGCTGGTGGGCACAAATGACTTACGCGGAAATGCGGCCAGTAGTTTTTCATCTTTTATATTCAGTAGCGCGTGTTTAACCTTATCGCTAAAGCCAGCACCAAAGCGTTTGTCGACATCGCCACGAATAGTCCACTGGTAGTCGGGGTAGGTNGGTGTTTCCCATATGACTTTGACTTTATTTAAATCTATTTCGCCCGCCTGAAGCTTTTTCTGCCAAACCAGGTAATTGACTGCCCCTACTTGGTANGCACCTGCTTGTACTTGAGCAATTGTGCGGCTGTGATCACCGGAAAAACCTACGCGCTCAAATATCTCTCGTGGCTCGCTGTTAAAAGCTTCACGTATGTAGTATTCCGGCATGAGCCTACCGGATGTAGAACCTTTTGATCCAAAAGTAAATGTTTTACCCTGTAGGGCTGCTGGCAAAGTGGCAGATTTTTCCAGCCCGGTGGTGTGGTGGGCGATAAAATAGGTTTTGAAAAACTGGTCTTCGTAGCCTTGGGCAATGGCTTTGGAACCGGTAACTTGGGAACGAGCCTGAACCCCGGATAAGCCGCCGAACCAGGCTAGCTGTACCTGACTGTTGCGAAAGGCNGTAACGGCAGCGGCGTATGATTTTACGGGAATATAATCTACTTCTACACCAAGTTCTGCTTGTAGATGCTCTGCAATACGACTAAATCGTTCCACTAAGCGTGATTCATCTTCGTCGGGTATGGCGGTAAACGTAAAGGTTTGGGCACTACTGAGGCTGGTAATAACCATGAAGAAAGTGAAAGTTAATACCTTAGGTAAGCTCATTTAAATACTCCGTTATGGCTTCTGGTCGTCCGCGAAAGGTAACGCGATCTGATTTTTGTTTGATTTGGTAGTTGTACATAGGGTCGTAGTAATCGTGCAATAGTACTTCTATCCAATCACGATGAGCAGAGCCGTCACCCTTGCTCTGTTGGTGAAGCGCTTGCTCCATTTGCGAATTGAGTTTGATGTAACGCTCTTGCCCCAAGCG
>Ga0065722_100945_pt1 | contig 14664 bp, 10 predicted proteins | sample BansetMetagenome_FD_59109 | JGI IMG/M metagenome (GOLD analysis project Ga0065722, IMG submission 59109) | Bankia setacea gill microbial communities from Puget Sound, Washington, USA - Caecum Enriched | ecosystem: Host-associated > Mollusca > Digestive system > Ceca | place: United States... | reverse complement strand
TGCCTTGACTATCGACACGGAAAGTTCCCGATCCACCGGTGCTAGACGAACTACTAGAACTACTAGAACTGCTAGAGCTGCTAGAACTACTCGTGGACGAGCTGCTCGAAGATGAGCTGCTTGACGATGAGGAAGAGCTGCTGCTAGAAGAACTGCTACAGGTCGAAACTACGCCACCGCTACCAGACTGGCTTTCACACGTCGTGCGACCAATACAGCTCTGACTGTTTTCCCAACCCCAACCACTGGTTTGGTTAACACACAGAGGACGTGGCGCATCTTGGTACCACTTACACTGCTCGACACACTGACCGCCTGAACTACTAGAACTTGAAGATGAACTAGAACTTGAAGATGAACTAGAACTGCTTGACGAACTAGAGCTACTTGAAGAACTGGAGCTGCTACTTGAGCTTGAAGAGCTAGAACTACTAGAGCTTGAAGAACTAGAACTACTAGAGCTTGAGCTACCACCAGAACATGCCGCACCTGTTACGCTAGGCGTTTCGGCGCTACCGCCGTTAGTGTTGCCTTGAAAGCCAAATGAAACAGTCTGCCCAGGTTGAATAGTGCCGTTCCAACCATAGCTAGTTGCGGTATAAGGATTGCTACCACTTACGTTAGCATTCCAAGAATTCGTTACACGGTTGTTGTTGTATTGCCAGCTAACATTCCAACCATTAATTGTACTTGAAGTACTGTTAGTAATATTAATGCTGGCGGTAAACCCCGAACCCCATTGATTATTTACCACGTAGCTACAACTCGCCGCGGCTCCCTGTGAAAATGCCGCAAGTGCGACACCTACCCCAACAATACAGCTCGCGCGTTTTAAAACGCTGCGAATGCTACTTGTGGGCTTGCTTGAATTACACATAGTCCAATCCTCATTTATTATGACGAAAACCATTTATTCAATTTTAAATTCACACTGAAAATAATGGCTGTATTCGACTGATCGTTATTAAATTGGCCACATTAATACTTAATAAGGGCACCTTGTTCTGAATATAGAGTTACAAACGCTCTCCACACCCAAAATTCTTCTTCGATAAACAACATAAAAGACAGCCAAAAAAACACCTTAAATTTGCGGTNATTATTCAAAACAAAAATGGCAAAAAACCATAAGTAGGCTTAAACAAAAACACCTACAAAAAGCTATGTAAAGCTTTTGGAATATACCAATAAGAAATTAACTTTCGATAAAGATTGATTTTTTCGGTTAGACTTTTGATTCCGTTTGAGAATAAGCTGGAACGCTCTTGTTATTTTTTTAAATAATTATTTTTATTAAAAATATAAAAAAATACCGGTATATAGCCAAATATTTATCGGCACGTTTTATCCGCAAAGGGACTACAAATCTACTCTTCTAATAGAATAAATCTACCGATTAAGTGACAATAAATGGGAGATGGTTAACGTAAAAATATAACTATGGCGTTCGAATTAACCGATCACACTGAAATCCGAAATCGTGAATTTAAATAGAAATATAATCTGGCGTTAAAATAGACTGAGCGCAAAAAAAACCATTAGGAAATGATCGACGACAGCAAGCTGACCTCGANATAGGGGGACGGCAATTAAAAGGAAGNAAAAAGAGCGCCGAAGAAAAGTATCACGCAAACCAATGGACGGTTGGCGGAGAAGAAAACCAAGTATTGTTAGGCAAGAACAGAGCAATAAGATTGAAAAGTTACTTTTACCTGTATTAGTGAACCGCCGACTCCAAAACGCTAGCGGCATAGACGCTTTCATAAATGGCTAGATTGCCTTTAGCCATGGCCTCAACTGAAAACTCTTGCTCAACTAACTTTCGCCCTGCTCGACCTAGATCCTGACGCAAATTTTGGTCGAGTAGCAATAAGCGCAATGAGTAGGTTAACGCGTCAACATCGCCAACCGGAACGAGCTTGCCATTCACGTTATGTTTAACAACCTCTGGAATCCCTCCTGCCGTGGTTGCAACAATCGGCACACCAGACGCTGCACTTTGTAAAAGCGCCACACCCAGTCCCTCTGTATAGGCCGGGTGAACAACAATATCGACATTGGGCAGTATTTTAGGAACATCTTGACGAAAGCCTGGAAAGCTAACAATAGCGTCCATATCGTTAGCTTTGACGACACCTTGATAGTGCGACTGCCGCGGGCCCTGTCCAAACAGCAATAAACGAAGCGACGGAAACTCGGGCGCTAGCCGCGAGACCGCTTCCAAAATTAACATCTGCCCCTTGCGATCAATCATCTGTGCGAAATTTGCGACGACTAAACTATCGCTTGGCAAGTTAAATTCATCGGCGAACCAATCTCTATCTCGGCGTTCCTCAAACAAGCTCCCCTTCACAGAGCTGTGCACCGTAACGACTTTTTTTGGATCCACGCCGCTTCGACAAACAACGCGACGGATTCCGTCCGAAATACAAATAACGGCGGCAAACAGCGGGTATTTAAGGTTGACGACAAGAGCGGCTTCGGGGTTGTCGACCCTGCGAGAACAAATACAAGGGATGCCAGCCCACTTTGCCGCCAGAGCGCCCCAAATATCGGCGCCACGACGACTGTGAATATGAATGATGTCTGGACGGTAGCGTTTAAAGAGTCGCAGTAGCCGCGGCATCATAAAAATATCTAGCTCTCCCCTCATTGCGATGGTCTCTACCGTCAATGAAGGAGCCGAGAATTTCGATATTGCGCTGTTCCTAGGGCAAACGAGGATGTTCTCGACCTTCAAATCCGCCAGCGCGGTAAGCAAATACTCTACCTGCTTAGCTCCGCCATACAGGTGACGACCTGCTTCAATATGCAAAATTTTCATGGAGTACCTCATCCTTCCCTACGAGTGATTCTGCAGCGACAAATACCTGCTCCGGGGTTAGTTCACGCATACAGTCAAACCGTCCTGCACATGTCGGCTTACGTCCGCAGGGGGCACAGCTCAACCTTTGGGACAGAACTCGCGCCCGTGNAAAAGGTGTTTCACTATAGGGACGTGTGGATCCAAACAGCGCCAAGGTCGGCACACAACGCGCAATCCCCATGTGGGTTATACCCGTATCAACGCCCACCACTAACTTTGCNCTCGCGATAACTTCACTGCTTTCCAGCAACGAGGTGCGTCCAGCTAGGTTGACTAGTGCAGGATGACGTTTCACTTAGGCGCTCACCAGATTCTTCGTCTAAAGGCCCGCCCAGCACCAATAGCTGCAGTCCGAAGCGCTGATACAACAATTCAGCCAAAGACAACCAGTGGGACTCGAACCAGTGTTTTTGCGGACGCGTGGTATAGGGACAAAACACAATAAATTCCNCGCCGCCGGTTAGTGCGTGCAAGCGCTGCTCAAGCTTGGCCTGAGTTGGTTTTGTTGCAACAAGATTCAAACGAAAATGCCGCGTATCGCAGCCCAAAAATGCAGCCATGGCACGATATTCCGAACTCATCATGCTGCTCACAGGGCGCTCAACCACCGCGTCCATTAACCAATCAGNTTTTTCTTTGGAGGCCAACCCGTAGCATTTGCGCGCACCACTCAGACGAGCCAAAACAGCGCTTTTTAACAGGCCCTGCACATCAATCGTCCAATCGTATCCGCAGGTATGTAGCGCCTGCCGAAAGGCTAATACCTCGCGCAGCAAGGCGTAGCAGCGACCTCGTCGTAATAGTTCTTTCCATTTTTCCTTAGGCCAAACTATAACGTCTTCGATATCGGGGGTTTCCTGCAATAGCCCTGCCACTGCAGGCTCTACCAGCCAACTAATCCTCACCCCTGGGTAGGCTTTATGCAGCGACGACAACAGGCCGGACGCCATTACTATGTCGCCAATCGCGCCCAAACGAATAATCAACACTCGACGTGGCCAATCGCCGGCTTTTAAATCTAACAAAATCGCCCCTTACCTATGCTTAAAACTATTGGAGAATTGTTTTCGCCACTTAAACATAAATTTAATACAACTATGTGAAACTCCAGAGACCATCTTTATTCTTTGAGAAAAATCACCGTGGCAGCCTCCCCAAGTCATACGCACAACACCGTAACGTCTAGCTATCGGCCAAGCATTAGCCAAACCCTTAGCCTTTGGGGGTATTCCAGTCTGTTAGCACTGCTAATTCCCTTCGCCTTTTTAAACCTGCTATTGCGCGCAGTAATTCGCCATAAAGACTATAACGCAAGGCGCTTTGAGCGCTTCGGCTTTGTCCCAGCTCCGCCACAACAGGGGGGATTACTTGTGCACTGCGTATCCGTGGGCGAAGTCACTGCCCTTACGCCTTTATTGAAATGGTTACAGAAAAACAATCCTGAGCTCCCGCTTACTGTCACCACCACTACCCCTACTGGNTCAAAGCGACTTCGCGATACCTTTGGCGACGCAGTACATCATTTTTATCTGCCATACGATTTACATATGGCTATGCACGGTATGCTCAAGCGAATTCAGCCCAGCAAGGTACTCATAGCAGAAGTGGAGTTGTGGCCAAACCTTGTACACGCCTGCTGGAAACACAATATTCCCGTCTACCAAGTTAACGGTCGGTTAACGGATCGAGCGACGCAACGCTATAAAAAGTTGGCGGCTCTTTTTGTACCTATGATGAAAAAAATAAGCGGTGTTTGCGCACAAAGTCAGCGCGATGCGACAAACTATCTCACCCTTGGCTTAAACCCTAACAAGTTAACCTTGTGCGGAAATATGAAATTTGATGTCCCAAAGCCCACAAGCTCATCGGAGATTGCAAACGCGTTAGCACGAATTGAAGATATAGCGAAAGGAAAGCGTGTATTGATGGCCGGAAGCACCCATAGCGCCGACGAGAAAGTACTGCTCCCCGCTTTTAAAGAACTAGGTAAACGCTACCCAGAGCTAATGCTGATTATCGCCCCGCGTAAAATTCAACGCGCCGAGCGTTTACAGCTGCGCGCAACAAAAGCAGGGTTTAGCGTACAACGTCTTTCGACTTTATCACCCGAGCGAGCCGCCGATATTTTAATAATCGACAGCCTTGGGCTACTCGCACAGGCCTATTCACTAGCCAGTATCGCTGTTGTTGGCGGCAGCTTTGCAAACAAAGGCGGGCACAATCCACTAGAGGCCTGCGCACACGGAGTGCCGGTAATTATGGGACCGAACACAGACAATCTGGTTGGCGTACGAGAAACACTCGAGCAGGCCAAGGCGTTAACAATAGTGGCCGACAGTCATCAACTGTACAAGAAAATTGACACCTTACTGACAGATGATAAGCAGCGCTTAAGCCATGGTTTAGCGGGAAAGGACGTTATGGAAAAAAATAGAGGCGCGCTCGAAAAAACGCTTGAAGCGATAAATTCAACATCTGCGACTGCGGCATGTATTTCACCAGCGAATCACTCAACGTCGCCAATAGGTAAAAAAACAGGCTAGCTAAGGTTGCATGCAACATGCCTGCTAAACCGGCAGACAATACACCGCACTTTTTTGTTGTTAAAAAGTGCGGTGTTCAATCGAACAAAGATTAAGCCTAACCCTCAGTTGTTGTTTGGCTAGCAAGATAATAATGAATAAGTTCGACACTTGTCAGATCGGCATCTGCCCATAAATTGGCTTTTTCACCGCGACGCTTTATTCCAAGAATACCATTTTCACTCGCGGCTTCCACCACAGCCGCTTGCAAGCCAATACGCGTTGGTCGATTCGGTAGCAGATCAAAATAGTTATCGGTCAAGCAGCCATCAAAGGGTAAAAATAAATTCTTAACCAATACATCGGAAGAAACAACCAAGTCGTTGCCGTCGATACTGAGTTGAATATTTGGCGAGCTAAAACTTAACGCATTATTAAGATGAAAGTACAAAAGGTCTTGTGAGTCTTCGATTATTCCAGTCGCTACTGCGGTTTGCTGTTGGTTATCTGGCTTGCTACGCGCAACTACGACAACTTGCTTGCTATCTAAGCCGTGAAGCAGGTCCGACTGGTCGAACTCCGCAACAAGGCTACTTTGATTGGCTTTGGCAACAACCGAAAATGTTTGTTGAAAATGTTGGCTACCATCGAAGCCTAACACCTCAAACTCAAGCGTACAGTCAACATCCTTTAAACAATCGGATACCAATTGCAGCCTAACCTTATCGTCACCTTTAGATAACACCACAATAATAGGCTTATAGGTTTCTCGAATAGCATAGTGTGAAGCCTTCCAGCGACCAAAGTAATCGACCGAAGCCCAAGAGGTTACCGGCCACATATCGTTTAACTGCCAATACATTGTGCCCATGCAATAGTGGCGATTACGTCGGTGCGCTTTAATGGCATAGGCAAGGTAATCGGCTTGCAGCAATTGCGTCATGTAAGCAACTTGACCAAACTCCGTGGGAATACAGTATTCCCGTTCGAGGTATTTAAGCATCATGCCGTAACCATCTAAAAACTGATTTTTGGATGGGTTAGCATATTGCTTCTGATGGGTTTTCATTACGGTGGACGTTACATCCCAATCCTCAGGCAATGAAAATGCCTCAAATGTCTTGAGCTCAGGCATCGACTGCAGGCCGTACTCGCTCATAAATCTCGGCAAGTACTCATCAAAACGTTCGCGTTCATGCCCCAGAAACCAAACACCCCAGTAGTGCATATCGCCGTCGACTTTTGCGCGCTCGTCGACAAAACCATACTTTGGCGACGACGCCCAATAGGTTTTATCAGAATCAAACTCGGCAACGGCATTGGGTAAAATTTCGTGAAAAATACGCTCGTAGTAGCCCCATACTTTTTCGCAGGTTTCCTCGGAATAGTTATAACGCTTTTGCCAGCCCCAGGTATGCCAGCCCTCGGCAATTTCATTATTTCCACACCAAAGCGCGAGGCAGCTGTGGTTGCGGATTCGCTTGATATTGTATTCCGCTTCCCACTGAATGCGCTTCGCCATAATGTCGTCACATGGGTAAGCCGCGCAGGCGAACATAAAATCTTGCCAGACTAAAATCCCCAGCTCGTCGCAGAGGTCGTAAAATATTTTCTCTTCGTAAACCGCACCGCCCCACAAGCGCAACATATTCATGTTGGCGTCAGTCGCATAACCTAGCATTTTTCGATAGTCGGCCTCGGTTAAACGCGGCACGAAAAAGTCGGCTGGAATACAGTTTGAGCCCTTTATAAACAGTGGCTCGCCATTTAGTTTGAAATAGAAATTCTTACCGTACTCATCGTCATCGTGAATAACTTCTATCGTTCGCAAACCAATGCGATGAGACCAATCATCAATTACCTTGTTACCATCCAATAATTCAAGACGTAAATCATAGAGTGATTGCTCGCCAAGCTCGCGTGTCCACCACAGTTTTGGATTTAAAATACTAAAGGCTACTTGCGCATTCGTACCAACATTTGGCTCGAGCGAAACGATTACGGGCTGAAAACTGTTGTCGCTATCGCTAAGCCGTAAACTCAATGCTTTAGAATCGCGATGCTCCAACTCTACGTTGAGCTTTAAGCTAGCGCTCTCAGTAGTCAGCGATTCCTGAACAAACTGCACATCCCTCAAGCGAGCCGCACGCCAAAGTTGCAGACGAACCGGTCGCCAAATTCCGGAGGTGACTAAACGCGGCCCCCAATCCCAACCAAAGTGATAGCCGGGCTTGCGCGAGTATACGCTTAGCTTGGGTTCGGGTTGCGAGGTATTAGCAGGAAATACAAAGCCATTTTCTTCGTAGAGTGGCAGGGTCTTTTTCACCACGGAGTGTAGATAGACTCGCAGTTGGTTATCGCCGACACGGAGACTATCGGCAACCGCAACCTGCCAGCCAGAGTACATATTGTCGGCACTTAACACCAAGGTATCATTCAGATAAACATCGGCGTAGGTGTCCAGNCCTTCAAATACCAAATCGCAATTCGACTCAGCTAATTCTTCCGCAGACACGGTGAAGTTGGTTTGATATTCCCAGTCGCGCTCACCTATCCATTGCTGTGAGGTTTCATTGTCACGCCAATAGGGGTCATCAATAATCTTGTGCTGCATTAAGTCTAGATGAATATAACCGGGAACGGTTGCATTTAACCAAGTGCCCTCGCCAGCCCCCACATCGGTCGCTTCACGAAACTGCCAGCCAGCATTTATCTCTTTTAAAATTTTCACAGATTACTTCTCTAGTTTTTCGTACCAGTTAACTTTTAAGAACAAGGTGCCGCTCACGGCAATAACCAACAATACAATCAAGGTCGTCCAGTTTTTGATAACCAAGGCCAGCGGCGCGGCCATTATCGACAACTGCCATACAATCCCAACCAATACGTTTAGCATGTCTCGGCCAAAATCCGTATTCGATTTAAAGCTGGGGTCGTCGGCTTGCACCAATTTTTGAATAGGCCGCCAAAATCCCCAGGGGCGAACATTTTTATAAAAGGCTTTGAGTAACTCATCCGGTTCCGCGGGCGTCAACAATGTACCTAACACACAACCAACCAAAGACAGCGCAAGTATAAATGGGTAGGCCACCAAGGCTTTTACATCGGGTGCAACAATCGGCATGGCTAACGCAAACAATAAGCCGGCAACCATACCCCAAAAATAGCCGTGACCATTAAACCGCCACCAGTGCCACTTAAGTACGTTGGCGGCGGCATAGCCACCCCATAACGCCGATACAATCCAACGGGTAATCGAGTCTACAGATTCAATCGCCAGTCCCACTAAAATACTAATAACCGCCAATAGCGCCGAGATGATATAACTCATACGCACATAGGTTTTGTCGGAAGCATCTGGACGAAAATATTTTTTATAGACGTCGTTAACAATATAAGCCGGGGTAAACATTTAAAAACGACGAGGTAGTCGACATATGTGCGGCCAACATACCTGCTAACAAGATTCCCATTAGACCGACTGGGATNTAGTTGCTTATCGCNAACGGCAAAATTAATTCAAAGTCGATATTTGGCCCCATGGCTTTTAACTCGGGGCTGAAAAATGCAAGCGCCAACACGGTTAAACCGCCGATCATTAAATAGCGTGGCAGCGCGACAATTACCGAACTAGCACCCGACATTAGCGCGGCTTCGCGTGGATTCTTTGCGGCAAAAATACGCTGTAAACTCTGGGTAGGCACAGGCCCAGCCATACTTACCCAAAGACCTTTGAACAACGCCATCATGATAAATATTGTGAATAGCTCCCAGCCGTCTTTTTCTATTTTGCTATTGACCGATTCCATTATTCCCGACCAATCCAGCCCCAAATTCCAGCCAAACATCAGCCGATCCCAGCCGTCGGGCGTAACCGCCGCCAACATTTCCGGCGAAACCTTCGACATAGCGATTACCGCAATAATGATGGCACTCAGAGTCATTAACAAAAACTGGATGATGTCGGTTACTACAACTCCGATCAGCCCACCCTGCACAACGTATATAGCCGTAACTAAGGTAATAATCGTGGCGTAGATATTCGGGTCCCAACCCCAAGGTAAAAACACGTCGGCGAACTTGCCAATGCCAACAAAGCCATAAGAAAGAAAACCAACGATGGAGATGGTGGAGAAAATAACCACCACCATGTGTGCCATTTTCCCGCCGGAGGAATGCTGATCAAAACGCGATGCCATCCATTCTGCACCGGTCATAGCATTTGAGCGTCGCAACCAAACAGCAAGATAGATCATCATGAACACTTGATTGAAAAAAGGCCAAAGCCAAGGAATAAAAGCGCTTTTCATTCCATACACAAAGGCTAGGTAAACCAACCACATGGTACCGGCAATATCGAACATACCACCCGCATTAGAAAAGCTTAATGCGTACCAGGGTATTTTGTTATCCCCCAAGAAATAGCTGTTGAGATTTTTTCCCGCGCGCTTGGCAACAACGCTGCCAGCGACGATCATGAGCACGAGGTATCCGGTTACAATCGAGATATCGATCCAGTGAAGTTCCATAGGTATATACCATCATTATTGTTATTTTTTAGGTGCTATTAGAATGCCCACACCGAGACAGTTTTCTGCAATCACATGCTAGGCGTATCGTAAAACCCTAAGGTGTTTATTTGGCTTCGGGACGAATAGGTTTTTTCTGGCGCGCTGGCGCTGGAGCACCAATATGTTCCTGACCGCGCTGTTTGGCTAACTCAATTTGCTTTTGTCGCTCCATAAAGCGTTCACGCTGGTCTGGCGTTTGGCTATCGTGGCAGTGATGACAGGCAACGCCTTCAATAAACTTGGGNGACTTCTTATCTTCTTCTGTAATGGGCAAACGGCAGCCATGGCACAAGTCATAGCTGCCACGCTGTAGATCTTGATCTACGGCTACGCGGTTNTCGAAGACAAAACACTCACCCTGCCACAGGCTTTGCTCCTTCGGCACATCCTCAAGATACTTTAAGATGCCGCCCTTCAAATGATAAACCTCGTCAAACCCCTGCTGCTTCATAAACGCCGTAGATTTTTCGCAGCGAATTCCACCGGTACAAAACATCGCCACTTTTTTATGTTTTGTGGGGTCTAGGTTGTTTGCTACATAGTCGGGTAACTCACGGAAACTTTCGGTGCTAGGGTTTACCGCGTTGGCAAAGGTACCAATCTCGACTTCATAATTGTTACGCGTATCAATCAGGGTTACCTCTGGATCACTGATTAGGGCATTCCAATCTTTAGGCTCTACGTAGGTACCAACAATCTGCTGGGGATCAATATCTTCCACCCCCATGGTAACAATTTCTTTTTTCAGCTTTACCTTCATCCTATAAAAAGGCATTTCCTGCTCATAAGATTCTTTATGCTCAATTTCGCCCACACGCGCGTCGGCAGCAAGGTAACGAAACAAGGCATCAATCGCATCGCGACTTCCAGCCACGGTGCCATTTATGCCCTCATGCGCGAGCAGCAAAGTACCTTTTATCCCCTGCTGCATACAGAATGCCAGTAGCGGCTCTCGCAGCTCGTGGAAATCCGGCAAGGATACAAACTTATACAGTGCAGCGATTACGATCGCTGAGGACGCAGGTGTTATTGTGCTGGTTGGGGTTTGTACGCTATTCGACATTTTCGGTTTTTCTGTATTTGAGAAGATTCTGGGCTTGGGGAGGATCAATCTTCTAGACGGTTGAACAAGTGCGCCTAGCAATACACTAGGCGGCCAAGCTGGCAGGCATTCTACCCCTTAGCTGGGTATCGGCCAAATAAGCCCATCGTTTGCTCATGGGTTTAAGCTTGCTAACTACCACCCAGACAATCTGGTGACGCTGGACTGGATTCCTGCCTAAGCCCCCACTCTAGGGGCGTATAGGTATGCAATGCCAGCGCGTGAACCCCATTGGCCAGCGGTTCCGCCAACACGGCATAGACCTGCTGATGACGTCGTACCGCGGCAAGCCCTTCGAACTGATCGGAAACCATAGTAACCTTAAAATGCGTTTCCGAATTTGGCGGCACACTATGATTGCCACTTTCATTTATTACGCTGAGAAAAGTCGGCGCTAGGCTCTGTAATTTTTGCTCAATATTCGCTTGCATAGACGACATAGATTACTCCACAGTTAAGTGTTAGCCATATACCGTTTAGATACCATCTAAACATTTTCAATATATTAGTGGGACAAACTGACGCCATACTGACGTCGAAAACAAGATGTTATATATGCCAACTAGACCGTATTTTTTTAAATAAATTGGGAAACACGTCTGACATATTGCGCAGCTGAGGCTACACTAAACTAATACAAACCATACGAACGCTTCCCAGAAAGCGCACTATGATAACACGCGAACAAAGCCGTTAGAGCCAAGGTATGAATGACGCCACTTTTATATTTGTAGACCGCCGAGCAGGTCGTGACCGCCGTTTAGACGCCGACCCCTGCAGTAAAATGCCAATGGACTTGTACCATCGTAAGCGCCGCAAATCGAAAGAACGGCGTGACACAGGCAAGACCCTTAGTGACGATTACTACAGCTATTTAGACCAGACCGCGAACCAACTGCAGTCCACTATTAGCGAAAACACAAAAAACTAACGGGGCGTCGCGTAAAGCCGCTATTCCAACTCGATTGGCGGCCTCTAGCGCTGTTAGCGATTATCCTCGACGCCGCCATGTAATTACCTGTCGCACCATAGAATTCTAACTATACTTAGTTGCATACAAGCAAATCTAAACCGACACAATGTCACCTGCTTCGGCGAAATGTTTGCTCTCATCAATTCTATTATTTGTGTACCACTATGTTGTCTGCAGCTGAAACCAAACTTGTCGTCGACACCCTAACCAAACGCAGTGCTTGGATAGGAAAAATGCTCGAAGATCAAAAACTTGAAGAGGGCAAGCGCAGCGAGTACCTCAACGCACAAAAACTACTTAGTAGTGCCGCGCAAAAATTGACCGCCAGCTCCCCAAGCCCAGTACGAACCCAGCAAAAACCTGCAGACAAAACTAGCGCCACCAGCTTAGCGCCCCCCAAATCGATTGCAGAGGCACGCTTCCTGATTGCTGAAGACGACCCAGATTCAGCAAGCTTGTTGGTTGAGGTTCTCGCTGACGCCGGCGCCAAGTATGTTGAAGTCGCGACCGACGGCATGGCGGCATTTGACAAGATAAAAGCGGCCGCAGAACCTTTTCATGTCATTCTATGCGACTGGGATATGCCGCTACTCACTGGACTTGATGTGCACAAAAAAGCACAGGCATCCAATACCCTTCGTGGCGCACACTTCATGATGGTGACCGCCGTACACGATGCAGCTCGAATTAAACAAGCCGTCACTCAGGGTGTAAATGACTACATTATCAAACCCATCGATATCGACGTATTGGAAGCTAAGATTAAAGCGGCTTTGCAGCTAAGCAATTAAAGGCTACCGATAGAAGTAAAAAAGGGCGCTCAAAAGCGCCCTTTTTTATGCCACAAACATTTAGGTCCGTGGTGAAAGTATCACTGGCTATCAGGTAATGACAGCGCCAACTTTGATAATTTTCATGGTGTTAGTGCCGCCGTGAACGTTGGCGTAATCACCCTTAGATACCAAGACCAAGTCGCCATCTTCAACTTCTTCGTGCTCGCGCAACAAATCAATAGCGCGTGAATTAGTTTCCGCATGTGGAATTGCTTCAGAATCGAACAATACCGGCTCAACACCGCGGAACAGCGCTGCCCGTACGTAGGGTTTTTTCGTTACGAGACATAGCAAAAATAGGCAAACGAGCGCCAAAGCGTGACATTAACAAAGCGGTAGAGCCGGATTCTGTCATAGCTGCAATACAGCGCACATTATTCAGCTCATGTGCCGCGTACATAGTCGCCATGGCAACAGCTTGGTCAATGGCGGCATAACCGTCTTTAGGTCGAGCTGGAGCTGTTTCGGCCTGTGGCGTTTTCTCCGCGCCGCGAATCACACGTACCATTGCTTCAACCGTTTGAACTGGGTACATACCAGCAGCAGTCTCGGCAGAAAGCATCACAGCATCAGTGCCATCGAGTACAGCGTTTGCAACGTCAAACACTTCTGCACGAGTCGGCATTGGGCTGCTGATCATAGTTTCCATCATCTGCGTTGCGGTAATAACACAGCGATTCAGTACACGAGCACGCTCAATAATGTGTTTCTGAACACCGATCAACTGAGCGTCACCAATTTCAACACCCAAATCACCACGCGCCACCATTACTGCGTCAGACGCTAAAATAATATCGTCAAGAACCTGATCGTCAGCAACTGTTTCAGCGCGCTCAATTTTAGCGACCATATACATATTACCGCCCGCATCACGTGACAGCTGGCGAGCCAAATTCATGTCTTCCGCTGTACGCGGGAAGGAAACAGCGAGGTAATCTACGCCAATTTCAACAGCTGTTTTAATATCAGCGCGATCCTTGTCAGTCAACGCCGGAGCAGTCAAACCGCCGCCCTGACGATTAATACCCTTGTTATTGGAGAGTTTTCCACCTACAACCACTTCTGTGTGAATACGCTCGCCTTCAACTGACACAACTTTTAGCACTACACGACCATCATCCAACAACAGCATGTCGTCTGGGTTAACGTCTCGCGGCAGCTCTTTATAATCGATGCCCACTTCTTTCTGGTTGCCAGCGTCGCGCTCAAGCGTTGAATCTAACGCAAATTTGTCGCCGATGTTCAACTGAATCGGACCATCCGCAAAGCGAGCGACACGAATCTTGGGGCCTTGTAAATCACCTAAAATCGCAACGTAGGTTTTATGGCGTGCGGAAATCTCACGGACCTGCTTAGCTCGCCCCAGATGGTCTTCGGGGCTGCCGTGGGAGAAATTCATACGCACCACATTCACCCCCGCAATTATCAGCTTTTCCAGAATACCTGGTTCATCTGTAGCGGGACCTAGCGTGGCGACAATTTTTGTACGTCTATACATAGAATTCTCCGTGAGGAATTTTAAGTGCATGAAAAAATGCGCGCATTCTACTATATAGGTGGCGCGATATGGAAATAGATGTAAATTAATTACTTGAGTAAAGCATGATTTGAGTACAAAGCGAGCAAATTATAACCGCCCCGATACACTATCTCGGCTAAGTATCTGATGTACTTACGCCACCGGAAAAACAACTGCATCGCCAACTCAGCTAATTAAGCAAAATTGGCGATGCGGTCTCTTGTGAGGGCAAACTATGCGCCCATTGCCGTTACCATGGTGATCATAACACCAGCAGC
>Ga0065722_100217_pt1 | contig 14664 bp, 13 predicted proteins | sample BansetMetagenome_FD_59109 | JGI IMG/M metagenome (GOLD analysis project Ga0065722, IMG submission 59109) | Bankia setacea gill microbial communities from Puget Sound, Washington, USA - Caecum Enriched | ecosystem: Host-associated > Mollusca > Digestive system > Ceca | place: United States... | reverse complement strand
CGGAAGGTGAAGGGTGGTCGTAGCAAAGCGGTACAGAAGAGCCGTCTTAGAACAAACTACAACAAGAGGCTACAACCGTTAGGCCGAGCGACTTAAACGGCTGAAGTTAACCATGCGGAATTAAAAAGCGATATGGTAATGACGCAGTAACCTGCGCCATTCAAGCGTCAGTGACTAATCATCCAAGGACGCATCGACGGGAACATCTTCTCACCCTTCGCTGTATACAGTAAATTCGACTTGCCTATCTTGCGCTCGCAACCACAGCCTTTCGAATGCTGCTCGTCATCGGCGCGGCGATCTTTTGTCGAATGAGTAGGCTCGTGCTGATTGCGCTCATTTACCTCATGAGCGTGCTTTTTTTCCGGTGCCATCCTAACCAGCTCTGGCGAAAGCCGAATAATACGGGCAGACAATTCGCCGCAGCGCGGACAAGCACAGGGCTTATCGCTATCATCCATCGTCGCAAGATCATTAAACACACCATGCTCGGCACACTTGTAATCGTAAACTGGCATTTTAAGGTCTCCGTTATTACTGATATTCAATTCTAATTTTGANGAGCNGGTAAAAATCAACGCTCTAGCGGCGCGCTAATAAATACCCGCCNCAANGAGCTAACCAAACACAGGAACAACATACGGGCTTGGCATTTTACGGGGCGGTGAACTAATACATTACCTAATCCAAATCAGGTGCGAGAGGAACCTGCACAGAACCATCTAATTCAATGGTTGGACCATCGCTACCAGGCTGTACATTAAATTCAAAAATATCCGTCGGCAGCCATAAAGTCGCACAGGCATTCGGAATATCCACTACACCACTGATATGCCCCTGCACCGGCGCAGTGCCCAAAATGGCATAGGCTTGTGCTCGCGAGTAGCCGAACTTCTCTAGATAGTTAATCGCATTCAAACACGCTTGGCGGTAAGCAATATGCACATCAAGATAATGTTGTTTGCCACCCTCATCTACCGAGATACCTTCAAAGATTAGGTAGTCGTCATACTTCGGCGTTATTGGGCTCGGTTTGAAAATAGGGTTTTTAATCGCATATTTTTCCATGCCGCCTTTAATAAGGTTCACACGGAGGTGAATCCAACCCGCCATTTCAATCGCACCACAAAAGGTAATTTCACCGTCACCCTGACTGAAGTGTAAGTCGCCTACCGAAAGGCCGGCCTCTTTAACATATACGGGGAAGTAAATTTTAGAACCGCGAGATAAATCTTTAATATCGCAGTTACCACCGTGCTCTCTTGGCGGTACAGTACGAGCACCTTCCGCCGCGGCTTTCGCTTTGGCGTCGCCGGAAAGCGTCCCCATATGAGCGGTATCGGCATAGGGCAAGGTCGCCAGTGGTGGCGTTTTATCTGGGTCTGTATCGTATAAGGCTTGCTCGCGGGTGTTCCACTCTTCAAGCAAACTCTTCGATGGCAAGCAGCCGATCAAACCCGGATGGATCAAACCGGCGTACTCAACACCGGGAACATGTCGCGACTTGGTAAACATGCCATTAATATCCCAAATAGACTTCTGCGCTTCGGGAAAATGATCGGTTAAAAACCCGCCGCCATTTTTCTTCGAGAAGAAGCCATTAAACCCCCACAAACTCTCGTCGAACGTACCAATATCGAGAATATCAACAACCAAAAGGTCACCGGGCTCTGCACCCTCAACACCTACGGGGCCAGATAAAAAGTGTACTTGGCTCAAATCGACGTCACGCACATCGGCCGCGTCGTCGTTATTGGAAATCTGGCCGCCGGTCCAATCGTAACATTCAATCTTAAAATCATCGCCCGGCTTTACTTTTACCGCCATTGGAATATCTGGGTGCCAACGGTTGTGAATTTTTTCATTGGTATAAGGTGATTTCTTTTAGATCTACCTTAATGATTGTTTCTGCCATTGTTTAATCTCCCAAGGTTCGATTCAATTTAAAAACTTTCGATTTACTAACAATTGCTGTTAATTATGGGTTACAGCGAAATCTAAAAGTATTGGATAAACGACTAACCAAACTACGTCAAATAACGTATATACCCATCACTGCAAGATAAACGCTAAATACCTACCGTTTTACACCGACAGGTATTTCTTAATCTTGTCGGTATTAACATTCTCTTTTAGATCTTCGTGAATAAACGTACCCTTATCGATAACGATAATGCGATCAGCCACGGCCATGGTAAAACTCAACACCTGCTCAGAGACAATAATAGTAATGTCTCGCATCTTTTTAATCTCATTGAGCACATTGGCAATATCTTTAATAATTGAGGGCTGAATACCTTCCGTAGGTTCATCTAACAACAACACCTTAGGGTTGGTGACCAGCGCACGTGCAATCGCCAACTGTTGCTGCTGACCACCAGAGAGGTTGCCGCCTTTGCGCTTGCGCATATCGCGCAGCACCGGAAACAACGCATAAATTTCGTCGGGTATCTTTTTTAATTTTGATACCTCCATGCCGGTCTCAATATTTTCTTGTACGGTCAAGGAAGGGAAAATCATCCGCCCCTGCGGAACATAAGCAATACCATTTTCGACACGCTGATAGCTATCCATTTTTGAAACATTCACACCATCTATCGCAACCTCGCCATCAGACAACGGCAAGATTCCTATCAGGGATTTAAATAGCGTGGTCTTACCCATGCCATTACGNCCCATAATNGCGAGCGTTTCGTTGCGAGGCACAGAGAAATCTAAACCGTGAATAACTTCACTCTGACCATAAGACACTTTTAAATTGGAAACATTTAGCATAATTCACCTTTCGGATTAACAAGCACTGACAACAGCGAAAGCAGACAAACCTGCATAACTAGTGACCGAGATAGACTTCAATAACCTTGGGGTCGTTCTGAACTTTTTGCATATTCCCCGCCGCNAGAATTTTACCTTGGTGCAACACCGTTACCTTGTGTGCAATACGTGCAACAAAATCCATATCGTGTTCTATCACCAATACAGATCGGCCCTCGCTAATACGGTTTAATAATTCCGCCGTTTGCTCGCGCTCTTTTACACTCATCCCCGCCACGGGCTCATCGAGCATTAGTAACTGCGGGTCTTGGATCAGTAGCATACCGATTTCCAACCACTGCTTTTGGCCATGGCTCAACAAGCCAGCTTCGGTCTCAAGTGCATCAAAAAGCATAATCTCTTTGGCAATTTCGTAGACTTTATTCAAAACCGTATCGGTTCGTTTAAAGAACAGCGAACCGACCACACCACGACCTTTGGGATAAGAAATTTCGAGGTTTTCAAACACCGATAGATTTTCGTAAATTGAAGGTGTTTGAAATTTACGGCCCACGCCAGCACGTACAATTTCGTGCTCCGACATTTTGGTGAGNTCTTTATTAAGAAATTTTATGCTGCCAGAGGTAGACTTTGTCTTNCCGCAAATAAGATCTAGCACCGTAGTNTTGCCAGCCCCATTNGGGCCAATCACCACGTGCAGTTCATTTTTATCGATATACAGATTTAGATCATCTACCGCTTTAAAGCCGTCGAAAGAAACCGTTAGGTTTTCAATCGACAAGGTAAAATCAGTTTCGGAACTCATAATACACTCCAGATAAACTTAGTTTTATAAGGCTAGGTTAGTGACTGCTCTACCCAGCATCTTCCGCTAACTGTTTTGGCTCTCTATTCAATACAACCGTCGTAAACTTGTCTTTTAACTGCTTAAGCCGGTCAGTCAAATAGTGTCCGTAGTCGTCCCAGATTCCCGCCAATCCATTCGGGAAAAACATGACTACCGATATAAACAGACCGCCCATTAAGAACAACCAAAGCTCAGGGAACGACTCGGAGAAAGTGGTTTTACCAAAATTAATAAGCAATGTTCCGTAGACCGCACCTATTAGCGACATACGTCCACCAATCGCACAGAAGATCACCATTTCAATGGAAGGCACAATGCCCACAAACGACGGCGACATAAAGCCAACCTGCAAGGTAAACATAGCGCCGCCAATCGCGGAGATTAGTGCGGCGATACAAAAGATAAAGATTTTGAAGTTAGAAACATCGTAGCCTGAAAAACGCACCCGATCTTCTTTATCGCGCATGGCTAAAAGTAGGCGGCCAAACTTGCTAGTTAGAATGAATCGACTCAGTACAATTACGCCCAACAATAAAAAAGCAATTTACGAAGTAAAATATATACTTGGCATTATTGGAGGTAATGTCCCAGCCGTGTAGTGTGCGCAAATCGGTAATACCGTTAATACCACCGGTAAAGCCCTGCTGGCCAACAATAAGTACCGTTAAAATTACCGCGATTACCTGAGTAATAATGGCGAAGTAAACACCACCTACGCGGCGTTTAAACATTGCCGCACCAACAAGGTAAGCAAAAGCTGCGGGTAAAATTAAGATCGCTAGAATCGTAAAGGTAAAGCTGTTGAAGGGTTCCCAAAACCACGGTAGCGAGGTAATTTGGTTCCAGTCCATAAAGTCTGGAATTCCAGGTGTGGATTGTATCGCGGTATTTTCAGGCGATGAGGCTTCCAGCTTAAGGAACATCGCCATGCCGTAGCCGCCCAGGCCAAAGAAAATTCCCTGCCCTAAACTTAAAGTACCGCCATAGCCCCAAAGCAGGACTAAGCTTACCGCCGCAAACGCATAGGTAAGATACTTACCCACCAAGTTTAAGCGGAACAAATCTAAGAATGTGGGAAATATAACTAGGATCAATGTAGCGAGAATAATGAACCCTGTAAGCCCACTTTTTCCGCCCATCAATTTCTCATATACAAAGCTCATACTCGTCTCCTAAATATTTTTAAGCCTGTTACCGTCAGCAAGTTTGGTATTAGGGTTTAACGCTCAACCAAGTTTAAACCGCTAGTCATAAACCCTAGATGACCATCGTCTAACGACGAACCTTGCTAGCGAAAAGCCCTTCTGGCTTAAACATCAAAATAATGACCAGTGCGAGTAAGGTGTATACCTTCGCCATAGATCCGCTAATAAAGAACTCGAGAATAGATTGCGCCTAGGGCAATAGAGAATGCCGATGCAATGGTGCCAAATAAGCTGGCAGCGCCACCGAAGACCACAACCATAAAGGTATCAACAATATAGAGTGAACCCGTAGTTGGCCCTGTAGACGCAATGGTGGTAAATGCAGCCCCAGCAATACCGGCGATGCCGCAGCCTAACGCGAAGGTATAGCGGTCGATTTTCTTGGTATTGATGCCGACAGCACCACTCATAATTCGGTTTTGGGTGGTAGCGCGAACACGCAAACCCCAACTCGATTTAAATAGAAGATAAAAAACACCTAGTGTTACAACAGCCGTCAGTGCTAATACGAACATTCCGTTAAGTGGAATATCAATCGTTTCCGTCGGTTGGTAAGATCCCATCAACCAATCCGGTAGCGTCGGGCTTACTTCACGTGCACCAAAAATAGAACGAAACGATTGCTGCATAATTAAACTTAAGCCCCAGGTCGCAAGCAAGGTATCGAGTGGGCGCTTATACAAATGCCTTATCAAAGCGAATTCGGCGAGATAGCCGAGTAACCCCGCAACCAGAAACGAAAGCAATATCGCAATTAAGAAGTAGTAAGGCATTAAAGTTGGAAGGTAGCTTTCAGTAAGGCTAGACATAAAGTAGGTGGTGTAGGCACCAACCGCCATAAACTCACCGTGGGCCATATTAATCACACCCATCTGACCAAAAATAATGGCCAAACCGAGGGCCATTAAAAGTAGTACGCTGAATAAACTAATACCCGCGAAGCCCTGCATTGCCAATATGGACCCCAATTCGCTGTAGGTATATTCGCCCATTTGAAATCTCCGCTAATTAATTAATCTAATTGGAACAATGAAACGAACGTCCTTGTCCGTATACTCACCAGCTACTGGTAGCCAGCTGGGAAGGGGTCTGGCTCTAACAACTCAGATTCATAGACAACAGTTGCTTGACCATCTTTGTTCCACTTACCTACTCGCGCAACACTCCATAGGTGGTGATTTTTATGCAATTTAACGTAGCCTTCNGGCGCTGTAGTCAATTCGATATCGCCCATTTCAGAAACCGCTACCACTTTATCAACATCAAAGGTTCCAGCTTTTTCAACAGCGGCCTTCCATAACCATGGGCCGAGATAGGCTGCCTGGGTCACATCACCAATTACGCTATCGTCACCCCACATTTCTTTAAAGGCTTTAACGAACGCTTNGTTGTTAGGGTTATCCTGACTTTGGAAGTACTTCATTATTGAGTAGAAGCCTTCAAGGTTTTCACCACCTATGCCTAACACTTCATCTTCAGTTACCGAAATGGTTAGTAGGGTTTGCTTCTTAGAAGTAATACCGGCTGCTTTTAATTGCTTAAACCACGCAACGTTACTGCCACCAACAACCGCGGCATAGATAACATCAGGTTTTTTCAAACGAATTTTGTTAATTACAGAGCCGAACTGGGTATTGCCGAGCGGCTTGTATTCTTCACCAACAACTTTGCCTCCAAGAACGTTCTCGATATGCTTACGCGCAATTTTCATCGAGGTACGTGGCCAGATGTAGTCCGAGCCAATAAGGTAAAATGTTTTCGCACCCTTCTCTTTTGCTACCCAATTTAAGCCATCAAGAATTTGCTGAGTCGCTTCTTGACCGGTGTAAATCACGTTTTTAGATTGCTCAAGCCCCTCGTAGAAGGTTGGGTAATAAAGCAAGCCGTTTTCTTTTTCAAAAACAGGCAGGGCCGCTTTTCGCGAAGCTGAAGTCCAACAACCAAATACAGCAGCAACCTTATCTTTTACCAATAGCTTACGGGATTTTTCTGCGAAGGTTGGCCAGTCACTCGCACCATCTTCTTGAATCACTTTAATCTGCCGACCGAGAATGCCGCCCATATCATTAATTTGCTTGATAGCCAGTTTCTCGGCTTCCTGTGCGCCTGTCTCACTAATCGCCATGGTGCCGGTTAGTGAATGAAGGATGCCAACCGTAACCGTATCATCGGTAACAGCAAGGCCTGTGGTATTTGCGCTATCGGCTTGCGCCGACAAGCTCGCCAATAAAAAAGCGCTCACCCCAACAACTCTTAGGAGACCTCGTCGGAACTCAAAGCGCGTCAAACTCTTAATAACTGATGTAGCTTTCATGGTTTATCCTCTGTAGTGGTTCTATCACGGAAAACTGTGGTGTAGCGCCATTGTCGATGTTGTCGCCGCTACTGGGTATTCGACAAATGGTCCCCTTAACTACGTTATTTAACGCATATGAAAGCGGCACAAAGCCTTATATTTTGTGCGCGTAAGAGAGGTGAGAAGCAGCTAAGTTGAGTGAATTAATCAGTCGATAATNCGGAAGAATTGAACAAAGAATTAATGTTGGCCCGATAATCGCTCATAATCCTTAAAGATTAGGTGTGACATAGGGAAATCCAGGAGGGGCAGCTTTACACACCTACAGCACATAACGCGGTTTATAACTACAAGCGGCACCTAAACCGAGCTAGATCTAAATTAAACAGTTACAATTCAGTTGTGTTTGGCAGAGGTAAGCGCTTCGTGGCCGAGGGTATGAAATTATGGCGGCGAAACAGCAAATTTATCGCGTAAGACGAAACTACAACCAGTGGGTGAACAACCAAACCCTAGAAGACTATGCTCTGCGCTTTACCGCCAAGGCATCGCGTCGCTGGTCACTAGGGCGCGTCGCCAACACCGCCCTAGGGGCAATATCCTTTCTCGCCCTAGAAGCCATCGGCGCCGCCATTACACTTAGTTACGGTTTTGAGAACGCCGCCGCTGCTATCTTAGTCGTTGGCGTTTTGATTTTTGCAGCGGGTTTACCCATCTGCTATTACGCTGCAAAATATGGCGTCGACATAGATTTGCTCACTCGTGGTGCAGGCTTTGGCTATATCGGCTCTACCGCAACCTCACTTATATATGCCTCTTTCACATTTATTTTCTTTGCCCTAGAAGCCGCCATTATGGCCAAGGCTCTGGAATTAACTCTCGCCATCCCCCTCGCGATTGGCTATGTGATTAGCTCCATCGTGGTAATACCACTGGTTTTTTACGGCATAACTTTTATAAGTCGATTCCAACTCTGGACTCAGCCCATCTGGATTGCTTTACAACTACTGCCGTTTATTTTTATTTTTTTCAACGACGCGACCTTATACCGAGACTGGCAGGACTATCAAGGCACCAAGCAAACACAAATCGGTTTGGATATTCTGCTCTTCGGTGCCGCCGCTTCGGTGATGTTTGCCCTAGTCGCACAAATTGGCGAGCAGGTAGACTTCCTACGATTTTTACCGGAAAAAACTCCAGAGAACCGCGCAAAATGGTGGACAGCATTAATTCTCGCTGGGCCAGGCTGGATTGTTGTGGGTTGTATAAAAATGCTGATTGGTTCGTTCCTCGCCGTGGTCGCCGTTAAGTATGGCAGCACCATTAGTGATGCCGCCGACCCTGCCACCATGTACGCGGTTGCATTTCGTTTCGTTACCGATAACCAACACCTNGCACTCGCCCTAGCCGGCATTTTTGTGGTTATTTCTCAGCTGAAGATTAATGTCACAAATGCCTACGCGGGCTCCATCGCTTGGTCCAATTTTTTCTCGCGGCTAACTCATAACCATCCTGGCCGTGTAGTCTGGCTGGTATTTAACGTTGCCATTGCCCTGCTCCTTATGGAGCTAGGTATCTACCACGCCTTTGAAAGTACGCTCAGCATCTATGCCATAGTTGCCGTCAGTTGGGTCGGCGCGTTGGTTGCAGATCTGGTGCTGAATAAGCCCTTAGGCTTGAGCCCAAAGCATATTGAATTTAAACGCGCTTACCTTTACGACGTTAACCCCGTTGGCGTAGGGGCAATGCTAGCGGCATCGTCTATCGGCATACTTTCTTACCTTGGTATTTTCGGTGATCATGCCCACGCTCTCGCGCACTTTATAGCGCTGCTAAGCGCCTTTGTGATTGCGCCATTACTGGCAGTAATTACCAAGGGAAAATACTATATAGCGCGCAGCCCATTTATTTTTACCGACAAATGCGAAGATGTGGAATGCAGTATTTGCCAGAATCGTTTTGAAACGGAAGATATGGCCATGTGCCCGGCCTATGATGGCTATATCTGTTCGCTTTGCTGTTCTCTTGATGCGCGCTGTCAGGATTCTTGTAAAACTGGGCTCGATCTAGGCGCACGTTTTATCCAACTCACGCAAAGATGGCTACCCGATTTTGCCGCCGACTATATCAATTTACGCCTTCTGCATTTCGTGCTACTGCTTTCAGTTGTTGCGGCCGTTACCGGCATACTTCTAGCGTTAATTTACACAAACATTCGCACCGACAGCCTAGATATTAACCTGCTCTTAGAAGCTACCCTCTGGAAGGTATTTTTTTATTCTTACCATTGTTGCCGGCGTTATTTGCTGGCTATTTGTATTAGCTCATCAGAGCCAGATCGTGGCCCAAGAAGAATCGCAAACGCAAACCCGAAAACTTGTTCAAGAAATAGAAGCTCACGAAAAAACCGACTTAAAGTTACAGATGGCAAAAGAGCAGGCCGAAGCGGCGAACAATGCTAAAAGCCGCTACTTGACTGGTATAAGTCACGAATTGCGTTCACCGTTAAATACCGTACTAGGCTATGCCCAACTTATGGAGATGGATCAGTCCATTGCAGAATCAGCGCGCGATAAGATTTCGGTTATCAAACGTAGCGGTGAACACCTAGCGGATTTGATTGAAGGTCTTCTGGACATATCTAAAATAGAAGCAGGCCGCCTAGAAATACAGCGCAACCCGATTCGCTTTAAAAGCTTGCTCGATCAACTGGAATTGATGTTCAGAATTCAAGCGGAAGACAAAGATTTAGATTTTGTTTTTGAACGGCTATCCCCCATACCGGCAGCCGTAATGGGCGATGAAAAGCGCGTGCGCCAGATTCTTATCAACTTGCTATCGAATGCGGTTAAATTCACCGAGCATGGTCAAGTTAAATTTAGTATTAGCTACCGCAATCAAGTTGCTGAATTTAAAATTACCGATACTGGTGTCGGTATTCATGAGGACGAATTCGAACGTATATTTAAACCCTTCGAGCGCGTTCGTCGGCCCGGTAACCCGGCCGTACCCGGCACAGGTTTAGGGCTAACCATTACCCGTTTACTAACCGACATTATGGGCGGTGACATATCCGTAGAACCCAATCCAGAAGGCGGCTGTATTTTTACAGTGTGGTTAATGTTGTCGCGCGTCGATATTCCTCGCAGTGAATATGTTAAGCCACGAAAAATTTACGGTTACCAAGGCGAACGCCGCTCAATTATGGTGGTGGACGATGATGCAACCCATAGAGGCTTGATTGGCGACTTGTTAACGCCATTGGGTTTCGGCGTGGTAGAGGCACCCGATGCTGAATCCTGCCTCGATATCGATCGAGGACTTTACCCCCAATATATTCTTAATCGATCGGCGCATGCCGGGTATGGACGGGCCGAAACTAGCGGAAACNCTACGTCAAATCGGCTTCCAGGTTCCCATCGTCATGGTTACGGCCAATGCCAACGAAGACATACTAAGCGATGACGAGTTACTGTTGCGCAGTAAAACCGAAATTCAAGAAGCGCCCTACAACCACTACCTTATTAAGCCCATTCGACTCGATGATTTGCTACAGAGTTTAGACAAATTTTTGAATCTTGAATGGATATACGAATCTAAAACGGCCGACCAATCTTACATTCAGGCAAGCGGTAAAAACAAAGCAGCCAGTACACAATTCTCTGTAGCCGCTGAACAGCAACTTCCCAGTCAAAAGCAATGTGAAAATATTATTGAGCTTGCAGAAATTGGCCATCTAAGTGGGCTAAAATCTATCGCCGCCGAGCTTAGTGATACGGCCAATATAAGCCCTGCATTTGTTACCCAGTTTAAACGCTACATCAAGGAGGTGAGGTTTAATAAAATCATTGAATTAGTAAAGGCAATACCGCAATGAAAACCCTACAAGACGATACCCGTCTCATACTCATCGTTGACGACTCTCCCGATACGCTGGGAATGCTAAACGACGCACTCGAAAATACCGGTATGACAACGCTCGTAGCCCTGGATGGCAACCAAGCGATTACCATTGCGCAAAAGCTCACCCCCGACGTTATTCTGCTAGATGCAATTATGCCGATTATCGATGGCTTTGAAACCTGTGAAAAATTAAAGTCCAACCCTGCGTTGCGTAATATCCCCGTTATTTTTATGACTGGGCTTAGCGATACTGAGAGCATTATTAAAGGCTTTGCAGCAGGCGGCGTCGACTACCTAACCAAACCGATAAACCCGCAGGAACTTATTGCGCGGATTAATGTGCACTTGGCAAATGCGCGAACCACACTCAGCGCACAGATGGCCTTAGATACAGCAGGCCAGAATATTTTTGCGGTGAATTTACAGGGTAAAAAATTGTGGTCAACCCCCACNGCAGCGAAGCTTCTCGCTACACTGGAGAGTGAACAGCTTACCGAGAAATTTGAATTAGAACTTAAGCAGTGGCTCGCGCGCTTTCCCGCCGAAGGCAATAAGCTTCCATTTGCAGCCGACACTGCTGCGGCTACCGAATATGTTGCTATTTATTTTGGCGCAACCGAACAGGGCGAACATCTACTTAAACTCAGCACTGCATCTACCTTAGACGAGGCGTCGGTTTTAAAGTCCCACTTCGGTATAACTAAGCGTGAATCCGATGTGTTTCTTTGGTTAGCCAAAGGCAAAACCAACCGCGAAATTGCCCAGATTATTGAGATGAGCCCGCGCACGGTTAACAAGCACTTAGAACAACTGTTTAAAAAACTACAAGTCGACAATCGAACCTCGGCGGCGGCGATGGCGATTCAGTGCCTGCAAAAGCGTCTAGGGAATTCCGCTTAATATCGACAGCGAAAAGCCGGATGCCGTTCAGGATTCCACCAACAAAAAAGGCGCCAGTTAAGGCGCCTTAGCTATATCGATTACTATTATTAGCTGGCTGTATTTAATTCGCTTTCGATACATCCCGGTCATAACTCAGACGCTTGGCCGCATCTAAGGTTAACAGCTGCATAAACGCACGAACTTCTGAATCACTACCTACNGGAGCTCCACCACCAGCACCGCCACCAAATACCGTGCTAGGCACTTGCCGTTTAGCAAAAGCGCTCGCCCAGAGTTTCTGAATTTCTATCTCTGCATCCAATTTTTGCGCTAGGGCGTTATCCGCCTGCATAACAACTTTCTTCTGATAGGCTTCGGCCTCTGCAAGCGTACGACGAGTTTCCGCTTCGAATTTCGCTTTGCCCAAATTAATTTCTGCAGTTTCGCGAGCGATACTCGCCTGAGCCTTTAATTTTTCTGCACCGGTAATCGCTAGCTGCTTGTCGGTTTCCGCTTCGGTGGTTTTTTGAATTTGCTCGACCTTAGCCTTAGCTTGGCGCTCGGCAACTTCACGCTCGCCTCGAGCTATTGCCAACAAACGCTGCTCTTCTTCTTGCACACGCTGTTCACGTGCAATGGCGCGATCTGCAGAGGCCTTTTGCTTTAACTGCATGCGCTCAATAAATTTTTGGTTCGGGCGCATATCGGTAACCAGAGCAGACACCACGGTGATTCCAAAATCTAAAAAGCGCTGCGATTTTCGCTTTGGTTGACCCGTATCGTCTAATACTTTTTGGACAATAAAAACGGTTTTCGAATCCTCGCCATACTCTTCCTGCTCCGTTCCCAAGGACGCATTGGCAGACGACGTTGCTGCGCGTCCGCTCCTCACCGTTACCTCATTGCGTTTTACCAAATAAATACCACGGCCCATTTGATTTTCGAATTCCGAGTTAAACTCGGTACGGCCACCGGCATAGTATTCTTCTGCGGCCATAAGCGAAGCATTTGCTTGAAGTGTTTCTTTAAAGGCTGGCATCAAAGCTGTACGCAGTAGATTCTCTGGGGTGCGATATTCATGTGCTAAGCGTAAAAANGATTCGGTATCCGAAGGTATCGAAAANCGAACCGTAGCCTCGGCATGAGCATCTACTTGATCTAAAAACATAATACTCATAGGCGGTAAGCTTGCCGACGTATTTTCGGAATCGGCCTCAGCGCGAATTCCACTGACGTTACCGTCGCCCAAGGCTTGCACTGTCATTGCGCGTTTCCACGCGTTGTAGCGGCCCATAGGGTAGAACTTATAACCCACTTCGGTTACCACCTCTTCGCTGCCAAACACGGTACGCACATGGTAAATATACCCAGGCTCCGCGTAGAAAAACGCTTTAGAAAACAAAAACACGAGCGCTGCACCAACAGCAATGGAAAGAACCGCTAACAATACCGCTCGAGGCGGCAACTTATTTATACCTGTATCCGACATAAAAAATCCTTATTTAGTATTGGTTATTCGTAGCTTTTAATATTGTTTTTTTGTCCCGCAAGGGTCCGACCTAATTAACTCGTTTACTTGGTAACGCGCAGGCGATTATTAATGTCTCGGCTTTTACAGATGAGATCATCGCCAATCGAATGCTCGGCAATACCCGCCTCAGCAGTGTCTTGCTTTGCCAGACGATCGTAAAGTACAACATTTACGGTAGCCGCCAGATTTAAACAGTTGACCGTAGGTATATACACAACATCATCGGCCGCATCGACAAGTTGCTGAGAAATACTGCCATCTTCTGGACCAAAGATATAAATGGCCCTATCTGGATGCTGATACTCGGTTAGAGACGTTGCACCCTCGACTAATTCTACACACACAATCTTTACATTCTCGGGGAGATCGGCCAAAAGGTTATCCCGAGGTTCAAGTGGAATTGATAAACTTTGCTGATGCGTATCGGTATGGAAACGTGCTGCGCGACCATAGCGACTACCGGTATAGAACACCGCATCAGCCTGAAAGCAACCGGCCGCACGCATTACCGAGCCGACATTGCTTGGGCTTTTTGGATTACATAAACCGATATAGGTACAAGAGTTAATCATAATATCGCGCCGGATATTTACACGTTTTTTCGGAGGTTAAAGGTCTATCTGAACGTTATAGCCCTTTAGTTGGTCGATAACTTCTGGTACATCTACGCAGGTAATTTCGGCGTACGCATTACGCTCTTTCTTGTGTTTGATGCGACTTATACTTTTAACAAAACGATGCAGGTCTAGAGAGCTTTTCAAGGTTAGCCCTGGCACTCGTACCGACTTTCCGGCTTCGCTTTTCGCGACCATTGTGAAATAAGACGAATTGCAGTGTTTTGTCGTACCGTTTTGAATATTTTCAGCTTCCACCCGAATACCGACAACCATAGAGGTATTGCCAACGTAATTGATAGAGGCCTTCAAGGTTACCAACTCGCCTACTTCGACAGGGCTAAGAAAATCAACTGTATCCACCGATGCGGTAACGCAGTAGTGGCCAGAGTGCTTAGACGCGCAAGCGAATGCCACCTGATCAAGCAGTGACAAAATATAGCCCCCGTGAATTTTACCGCTGAAATTTGTATTGGATGGCAGCATTAACTGCGAGATAACAACCTGAGATTGCTCAACACTTTTATAGGATTTAACCATNATATGGACTACCCGCGCAGCGGCTAATCGGACGGGCATTCACCATGTCCAACGCCGAACTATCAATTTAT
>Ga0065722_100003_pt1 | contig 14685 bp, 6 predicted proteins | sample BansetMetagenome_FD_59109 | JGI IMG/M metagenome (GOLD analysis project Ga0065722, IMG submission 59109) | Bankia setacea gill microbial communities from Puget Sound, Washington, USA - Caecum Enriched | ecosystem: Host-associated > Mollusca > Digestive system > Ceca | place: United States... | reverse complement strand
AATGAAAGTGGATGACATTTTAAAGCGACACTGGTTAACAGGAGCTGTGATTGTTTTACTCAGCATGTTGGCAGCCCCGGTATGGGCTGGTGGCAATATCCGTGTTGTGGTAACCGATGTCGATAGCCATCGCCCTATAACTGAGAGTGACGTTACGATTATTTCCCGCGATGGACAGCAGCGCACTTATAAGGCCGATGAGGCTGGCGAGCTACTGGTACAAGAGCTGGAAGCAGGGCTCTACGAAGTGCGTATTTCCCACCCAGATTACTTTGTCGACAGGCAACCCAGTGTGCGAGTGGTTAACGCCAAAACAACACCGCTGAATATCGCCTTAAATGATGCGCGGGGAAACCTCGAGGAAATGCTGGTGCAAGCGTCGAAAACGCGCGTGGATGTATTGAGCGCGGTGAGTAGCACTAGTGTTGACCGCGAAGCCNTGCGCAGTGCCGCTGGTGGTGGTGGTGATGTACTGCGCTCTCTCGATGGCTTGCCGGGCTTGTTCTCTGGNGGGGAGTTTTCCAGTTACACCGTNCGTGGCAATGGGCCACGNAATAACCTCATACTGGTTGATGGTATTCCATTCGCCGATGTTGTGCATTTTAGCGATGCTTTTGGCGAGCAAGAGGATTTAGAAGGCGGCGGTCGGTATTCGGTATTTGCACCTAATGTCATTGCCGAAGCAAAATTCCAGCCTGGAGGTTGGGGGCCTGGTTATGGTGGTCAAGCGGGGTCTCTGCTTCAGTTAGATGTGGCCGAGGCTAACAACGAGACACCATCGTCTACGGTTCGTTTTGATGTTGCAGGGCTGGAGGTAGGTTACGACGGCCCTAGTTATATACACGACAAAACATCTGTGCTGTTTTCTGCCCGCAGTCTGGATTTCACTCAGCTATTTGAAACTATAGGCTTGGACGATTTAGGTGAACCGAGACTGACAGATATTATTGTAAAAACGACGACGCAGCTCACCAACGACAAGTTTAATTTTTTACTGCTCGATTCCTCCGAAGATTATTTACGTACAGTCAAACATGTTATTGCTTCGGATGAAGACGAAATTGGCGATTATGCCAATGCCGGTTTGGCGCAAACTGAACGCAGTAACCGTTTGTGGGCTTTCACTTGGGAACATTTGACCGCTAATGATGGCGAGGTNGGGCAGCGCTTGTATCATCGTTCATTTGATGAAGAAGCGGCATCGGGAGAGGCTTACCCAGATTTGGTTCCACAGGGTTCCCCTGAAAATGAAGTGCCGGTTCGTCCAGAGCTATTGCTATCGACGCACAGCGAAACTGAAATGGGCTACCGTCTCGATTATCGGGTACCCAACATGCTGGGTTATTTTTCTACTGGGCTGCGCATTGCCAATATTGAACGTGATATGGGCTTAGAGTTAACCGACAACTGGATTCGGTACACCTATAATTATTACGATTCTCGCCCCTCTGCAGATGCACGCTACATAGAACTTACACCCGAGACAACTAATAACCAGTTCCGTGAATCGGCCACTAATTACACGCTTTATGTCGATCAACAGTTAGAGACCGGTGATTGGGAGTGGCGTGCGGGATTGCGTTACGACCAAGACAACTTTGCCAACGAAACGCTGTTCTCTCCGCGGCTAGGTGCCACCTGGTTGGCGAGCCAGAACGTNCGTATAACCGCAACGGCCGGGCGATATCATCAGGCNCCCNATGCAACCGAGCGGGCTAGCGATGCCAGCAATGCAGACCTCAAAAATGAATTGGTTGACCAGCTTAGTGTTGGTTTTGCTTATTCTCTTTCAGACAACCTGGAGCTGTTCGTAGAGCCCTATTACCAGAGCTTAACCGAATTAATTGTTGAGCAGGACGGNACACGCCGAACCTTGGCGAATACAGGTGAAGGGCGCTCCTATGGTTTGGATACCGCGCTTACGCGGGTGTTCGACAATGGCTGGTCGGCCGACGTGACCTATTCCTATAATGATTCCACGGTAAAAGATTCAGCCGATGGTGATTATTACGATGCGGATTTTGGCCGCCCCCATAGCATGAGTGTTGGCGGTATCTGGGAAGCCAATGCACGCTGGAAAATTTCCAGCCGTTGGAANTACGCCTCTGGCCGCCCCAGCGATAGCTATGTAGTACATGAGAACGTGTTGGGCGATGATCAGCCGCTGCGTTATTCACGAGAAACAGTGGCCTTTAATACTGACCGTTACGACAGCTACAACTCACTGAACGTGCGCGTGGATTACCGCAGAGCGTTTGGGCGCACAAATGTTATTGCGTTTGTGGATGTGATTAATTTACTGGGTTCCAGTAACCCATCCAATACCGGTTTCAATGAGCGCAGCGGTGAAGATATTGCCGAAGAAGGCTCCGCTGTGCCCGTGATCGGATTTAGGCTGGAATGGTAATCGTACAGTCTTTCTTTTTATTTTGACGTTCTGTAGATTTTTTTGGTTGACAGAACCCGAAGTGAAACAAGCTGAGGCGCAGCGATACGCCTCAGTTCGATCCGGCTAATAGTCTAGGTCGCAAACTCTGCAACTTGATAGTTTTTAGTTAAGGATTGTTGTGTTGTGGCAGGAACGGGGTCGTAATGACTAAATTCAAGGGTGAATGAACCCAAGCCTCCCGTCATCGATTTTATTCTCGATTGATAATCAAAAAGTTCAGCCAAGGGTAGTTTTGCGCTGATTTGAACTTTTTGTTTCTGCGTTGGCGTGGCGTCGGTCACCATCCCCCGATGGGCGGAAATATCGCCGGTAATATCACCCATATTATCGGAGGGGGCAATGATAGTGACATTGACAATCGGCTCAAGTACCAGCGGTGCCGCCTTCGATACCGCATCGAGAAACGCCTTTCTTCCTGCGGCAACAAATGCTATTTCTTTGGAGTCCACGGCATGATGTTTGCCGTCAACAAGTGTTACTCGCACATCCTGTAACTGAAAACCCGCGACCGCTCCTTCTTCTAATATATTTCGAATACCCTTTTCGACGGCGGGAATATATTGTCCGGGCACTACGCCGCCGACAATGTTGTTGACGAACTCAAAACCTTCACCCCGCGATAGCGGTTCAATTTTGAGGGATACCTCGCCAAACTGACCTGCACCCCCCGTTTGTTTTTTGTGACGGTAATGGCCCTCGGCGGGGCGAGCGATGGTTTCTCGATAGTCTATGGTGGGTGGTTGTGTATCGACGGTTATGTTGAAAACGGATTCCATTTTTTCCAGCGCGATACGCAGGTGGAAGGCGCCTACGCCCTGAATTATAGTTTCGTTAAGGTTNAGCCGGTGTTCAATTTTTAGGCTGGGGTCTTCAGCGGCAATTTTTTTCAGCGTTTCCGAAAGCTTTTGTTCGTCGCCTCGGCGGGTTGGGCGAATGGCCAGCCCATACATGGGCGCCGGGAATCTTAGCGATTTAAGTTGGATGTGATCTTGCTCGTGAGAATCGTGCAGCACAGAGTCGAAATNGATGTCATCCACTTTCGCAATAGCACAGATATCGCCTGGAACAGCGCCGTTAATCTCTTCTCGTTTGCCGCCCTGCAATTTGTACAGGTGGCTGGCTTTAAAGGCCTTTCGTCCGTCTCCTATAAATAACTGGCTGTCTGGGGTAATGGTGCCTTGGTGTACACGCATTACCGCCAGCTTCCCCATAAAGGGATCGATGGATATTTTGAAGACGTGGGCGAGAATATGATCATCGGCTTTTTCNGACAGTTCCACCGGTGTATCACCGTTCAAAAAATAGCGGAGGGTTGCCCTCGGTGGGTGTTGGCATTAGCTGCGTTAAAATACGCATCAGTTCTGCAATACCGGCGCCGGTTTTTGCCGATACAAAGCATATTGGGATTAANTGCTGGCTGCGCAGTGCCTGCTCAAAGGGNTCGTGCAATTGCTCTGGTTTTAGCGCCTGACCCTGCTCCAAATACAGGTTCATTAATACTTCATCTACCTCCACCACCTGATCTACAAGCGCATCGTGTGCCTGGGTAACCGTGCAAAATTCGGTGTCAGTTTTTTTCGGTTCGAAATAGCAGTCTACAACAGCTTCATGGCCGGGCACTGGCAAATTTAATGGTAGACACTCGCTGCCGTAGCGTTGCTGAATTTCTCGGACTAATCCAGAAAGATCTTCTTCGGCTGCATCAATTTTATTGATAATGATGAGCCGGCATTTTTCGCGTTTTTTGGCTANATCCAACATGCGTTCAGTGACCTGCTCGATACCGGCACTGGCATCAATAACGATAGCAACGCTCTCAACAGCGGGAAGGATGCTGATGCTGCGGCCGACAAAGTCTGGATATCCCGGAGTGTCCAATAGGTTTACGTGTGTTTTATCGGTATCAAAACTGCAAATGGAGGTTTCTACCGAATGCTGTAATTGTTTAGATTGGTTGTCGTGATCGGTAACGGTGGTGCCACGCTGAATTTCGCCAAGTGTTGGTATGGCGCCGGCTTCGAATAGTAGTCTCTCTATAAGTAATGTTTTTCCGGCCCCTGAATGACCGGTAACCGCAATATTTCGAATGGACTCTGTGGTGTTCATAACTATTACCCTAATGTTGAATTATGTGGATTCTGGATGGGGTAAAACATTATTCCTGGCCAGGTGGACGGTCATGCGTTGCTGAAAGCACAAGTGCAGGGGGAGGGTAGATCTCATTTCGGTCATCGTGACCTCCGGAGAATGATCGGGTGTGTAGTGAAATAAATTTAGGTGCGTCTTGATCGCATACCTAAAGAAAAAGTTGGTTTTTAATATTAGCTATTCGCCATTATTCACCGCTGCAGACGGCTTAAAGTGACTTTCAGTTTGCCGGAATAACCGCCGAGAGCGTTGACGGATGTCAAAGTTTTTTTGAAGTAGGAGGCGGTTGTTTTGGATCTAGCTATTTCAGTTGGCCTAATTGACCAATTGGCTGGCTATTTTTACTAACTATTAAAATGGCAGTGGCGCGGAATTCTTTCCGATAAACTCCGGTTTTATAAAACTACAATNAAAACAGTGGGTTACGGACTTTTAAAAAGTTGGCACACTTCCTGATATACCTAGCGTGTGTGGTTGAAACGCTTATTCGCATCGCTGGCCAAGCCCACATGATCGGAACGCCGGTGAATAGAACTCAGGAATTATTATCAGGAGATATGTCATGAAAACTTTGGTCAAAAAATTTGTATATGTCGGTGTATTGATTGCGTTATTTTCCAGTGTAAATGTANTGGCACAAGCCGCAGAAGTAACTGTGCCGCAGGTTGGTGGCAGCGATAAAGTGGCCGTTGGTACTGGGCTTATTTCTGTTGCCCAAGACAAAATGGCCGAGATACGAGTAAAGATTGAGGCCGTTATTGTGGAGGATGTGTCCAGCCGAGGTGTTGTAACCTCTGTTGAGCTTCCTCGCGGCANTGATCAAAAAATGGTTGTGAATTATCGACAGACTTTGGCCGCAAACTAGTAGCCGAACCGATGCCTTTTAGTCGCTCGCAATACAGTAAAATCGAGAGTATCTCTTTTACTGTATTGCGAGCGACTTTTTTGTTCATTGCTNAGTTTGAATGTGTTGCGGCTGCATTAACCTAAGCTGTGAGCTGTGAATACAGGCTTGCCATTTGCGTTTAATTGGAAAAAAATAAATCTTTACGAGTTACTGCCGGGCGGACGTTGTTAAAAAGTCAGGCCTTTTAGTGGTTGTTGAAACGGCTACAGAAAACTGCACGGAGGTTGTGGTATTGACTGGTGATTTCAGTTAATGCTGATAACAGCTGGGCTCCCGCGGGCAAACGGCTCCCCTTGGGCAAATAAGCCGCGCTTCACCTTCAATGCCTCTGGATACCCAGGCGATGTTTAATATGCGCGCCGTGGTGCTCAGATCGTTTTTGATGGTTCTAGGGATGGCCGCCGAGCCTCCGCTGGTAACACAGGTTTGCTTTAGGCTGTTGGCGAGGTCTAGCGCATTGCGCCCCTGTGCTTCGATAGCGTGGTTCAGGTCAATACCCGCGCAGAGTACATGATTGTTACCCGCTAAATCGGCTACAGCGATAGATTCACAACAGTAAATATGTGGCTCGCCATTGACGTTCATAATCGAGATTTGTGAGGCCGTGCCCTCGGCGGGTACCTCTATCATGCGGAAAACCGACCAGTGATGGCAGGGGTCTTTAACTTCACGCATATTTCCCCAAGGCAGAGGTATGCCGTTACCGCGGTAAACGGCTTTTAATTTGCCGGGGGTGTAGGCATCAAAGTAGTGCCAGTGAGGGTAAGGCGATACCGCCGTCATTCGGCGCATGGCGACGGCTTCAGAAACCTCTACCAATTGTGCCGTGTTTATCTCATAGCCTTGCCTGTCGAGCAGGTGGCGGAAAGGTACCTTTGGGCACAGTAGCGCGCCAGCAAAAAAACTGCATTCAAAATCCCGCCAAGCATGGAGAATATCCTGTGGGTTGATGTTGGCTGAGGGGTTAATGTCATTATCATCTTCGAGCAGCGTNGAGGCCTGTCCGTGGCCCGCTATTAATACATTTTTAAAGGTGTCTTTGTCGTGAAGAATGCAGTGGCCAATGTGTACAGCTAGGTCGTATTTGAAACGTAAGGGTCTCTGTTTTAGTGCCAGATTCACGTAAAGAGTATNAGGGGGCGAATAAAAAGACGTAACAATGGCAGCCCGTTCGTTGTGCAGTTCGCTTTTCACGGCCTCGGGCGTTTTAGCAAACCATTGAATCGTCATTCCCATGGTTTTAACTATTTCAAGTAGGTCTGCCGTATTCAGCGGCAGACGCTTCTGGCCCACCTCCTCAGCCGCGCGCTCTAAATCGGGAAAATGATTTTGATGGTGTTCCTGATGGGCGCGAATGAGTAAGTGTGCAAATTGGCGCCCGGTAGTACCGGTTTGTGAGAGTAGCTCAGGGATAGCGATTTGTAATATTTCGTTGGAAAACAGGAAGTTGGGTTCTAGTGCTATGCCACTAATGCCGCCGCGGCTGCCTTTCACCGGGGTAATGGCCTGTTCTTCCGGTACGTCATCGAGAAACCAGCTCATTTCTTTTTGGAACACCGAGGCAATCACCTCAAGCATGGTCTCACTGGGTACGCGTTTGCCGCGCTCGATCATCGAAAGGTAGGAAACCGACGGCGCGGATTCAGCGTTGATTTTTACGCAGCGCGAGGACAAGTCTTCCATCGTAAGGTGGTTTCGCTTACGTAGATTGCGTATTTTTGTGCCGAGGAAGTGAGCCTTCCTCATCAGGCTTTTTGTGTCCTTCATTTTGTAAAATTTACACTGTGTAATTTCTATTGTGAAATTCTAGTTCACTCTCACCTACACTGCTTATCATGCAACGCAGCAATGTCACTACTCTAAGCTTAGACGAGTAAATAAGACGGCTTGCGTATATGGGTTACGACAAAAGTAACATTTTGTTATTGAGTATTACACAGGTGTATACGATGAACATTCCGCTCGAAAATAGCTGTTTCATTAATGATAAGTTCTACAAATTCATCANCGATGAAGTTTTACCCCTGCGTTCAATGAACGTAGCAAAGTTCTGGAATGGGCTCAATGATTTGGTCGACGAGTTGGCCCCCCTTAATCAACATTTGCTGCAAACGCGTAATGAGCTTCAGGCAAAAATTGACGGTTGGCACCGAGACACCAGTAACGAGGGATTTAGCCCTAAAAACTACCGTCAATTTCTATTGGATATTGGCTACTTAGTGGAGGAAGGAGAGGATTTTTCGGTAACAACTGACGATGTTGACGAAGAAATATCCACCATTGCCGGGCCGCAACTGGTTGTACCGCTAAAAAATGCACGTTTTGCGCTAAACGCGGCTAATGCTCGCTGGGGTAGCTTATACGATGCGCTCTACGGTACGGATGCAATTCCCCACAGCGAAGGATTAAAGCCCTGTAGCCGTTATAACCCTGCGCGTGGCAACCATGTCATTCAATATGCGAAAGAATTTCTCGATGAGGTCTTCCCTTTGGCNTTAGGTTCGCATTTAGATGTCACCAGTTACGTTGTGTATTACCAGCATTTACTGGCCTTTTTCCCCGATGGAAGTAAAACCGGGTTAAAAATGCCTCGTCAATTTGTCGCCCTTTGCGGCCATAAAGATGACCCAGAATCGATTCTGCTCTGCAACAACGGCTTGCACGTCGAGGTTCAGTTCGATCGCAACGGCAGCATTGGTTGCCATGACCTTGCGCACATTCAGGATGTTGTCGTTGAAGCTGCAGTAACCACCATTATGGATTGCGAAGACTCCGTAGCGGCGGTCGATGCCGAAGACAAAATTGAAATTTACCGTAACTGGCTTGGATTGATGGCGGGCAGCTTGATGGCCTCGTTTGATAAGAATGGCGTGACCTATACTCGAAAATTAAATCGCGATAGATATTTCACCTGCCCAGACGGCGAGGAATATCGTGTGCCTGGGCGCGCACTGATGCTGAATCGAAATGTGGGCCATTTAATGGAAAGTGATTTACTGCAAACCCGTGATGGTCATTTTGTGCCAGAAGGCATTATTGATGCTGTGATTACAGCACTCATTGGTTCACTCGATTTGAATCGAGAAAANAGCGCAATCCGCAATAGCCGTAGTGGCAGTATCTATATCGTTAAACCCAAAATGCATGGCCCCGATGAGGTCGCGTTTACCTGTCGATTATTTGAGCGTGTGGAAGACTTGCTGGAGCTTGAACGCAACACCATCAAATTGGGCATTATGGATGAAGAACGTCGCACAACGGTAAACCTAAAGGAATGTATTCGTGTAGCTAAAGCACGAGTGGCGTTTATTAATACCGGGTTTCTTGATCGNACCGGTGATGAAATTCACACCAGTATGCAGGCCGGCCCGTTCTTACCCAAAGCGCGTATTAAAGATCAGCCGTGGATTAAAGCATACGAAAATTGGAACGTTGATATAGGCCTTGAATGTGGTTTGCCTGGGCATGCACAAATCGGTAAGGGTATGTGGCCCATGCCCGATGAAATGAATCAGATGATGATGGCGAAAATCGATCACCCTCTCGCCGGAGCGAATACGGCATGGGTACCTTCGCCAACAGCCGCTGTGTTACACGCACTACATTATCACAAAGTAAATGTGCATGACGTTCAATCAGAGTTGCGTGATAGGCCACGAGCTAGCGTGGACGATATTCTAAAAATTCCGTTAATGCCCAGTTACACCAGCCTCAGTGCCGAGCAAATTGAGCAGGAACTGGANAATAATATCCAAGGAATTCTTGGTTATGTTGTGCGTTGGGTGGAGTTGGGTGTTGGCTGTTCAAAGGTGCTAGACATTAACAATATCGGCCTAATGGAAGACCGCGCGACCCTACGTATTTCCAGTCAGCATATCGCCAATTGGTTAATGCATGGTGTTTGTAGCGAACAGCAGGTACGCAATGTTATGCAGCGTATGGCTGCGGTAGTTGACAGTCAGAATGAAGGAATATCCGGGTACCGAAACATGGCGCCCGATACAGATCAGAGTCTTGCCTTTAAAAGCGCGCAAGACTTGATTTTTCTCGGTGCCAAACAACCCAACGGCTACACCGAACCGCTATTACATAGTTATCGCTTAAAGGCAAAGCAGCGATAGTGAGTTTCCCTTGAGTAATAGCTAAAACAGAACAGCATAAAACGTTGAGCCGGTAGAGCTTAATTAATTACGAATTTAGTTGAGGTAATTATGAACAAGTATTCTTTTGAGTCAAAGCATGCATCCAAAGCCGTTTCGGGCCATAACCACACATGGGATGCAATTAACCCCGAGTCGGTAGCGCGTATGCGATTGCAAAANCGCTTCTCCACCGGTTTGGATATCGCTCGTTACACTGCAAAAATTATGCGCGACGATATGAAAGCTTACGATAAAAACCCCGAACGCTACACGCAATCGTTAGGTTGCTGGCACGGTTTTATTGGTCAGCAAAAAATGATCTCCATTAAAAAACACTTTGGTACAACCAAAGGTCGCTACCTTTATCTNTCGGGTTGGATGGTTGCCGCGATGCGCTCGGAATTTGGTCCTCTGCCGGATCAGTCCATGCATGAAAAAACGGCTGTGCCGGAACTCATTGAAGAGCTGTATACATTTTTGAAGCAAGCCGACGCTCGTGAGTTGCGGCAGCAGTTTAAAGATTTGGATGTGGCTCGTGCGGCTGGCGACAATGTNAAATCAAAGTATATTGAAAAATGTATTGATAATTTTGAAACNCATATTGTGCCAATTATTGCCGATATCGATGCGGGTTTTGGTAACGAAGANGCTACCTACCTATTGGCCAAAAAAATGATAGAAGCGGGTGCTTGCTGTATTCAAATTGAAAACCAAGTGTCGGACGCAAAGCAGTGCGGNCATCAAGACGGTAAAGTGACGGTTCCTCACGAAGATTTTCTNGCAAAAATTAATGCGGTGCGCTANGCNTTTATGGANTTGGGCGTTGAGGATGGCGTAATTGTTGCGCGCACAGATTCGTTGGGCGCCGGCCTTACACAGAAAATACCCGTGTCGCAGTCTGCGGGTGATTTGGCCGAGCAGTACAATAACTATATTGATGGTGAGCCTATTAGTACGTTGGATAACCTAAAGTCTGGTGAGCTGGTAATTGCACAGGCCGAGGGTAATATAAAAGTGGATCGTCTCGCCAATGGTTTAATCCGCTTCAAACCCAATACCGGTGAAGACCGCGTAGTACTGGACTGTATTACNTCATTGCAGCATGGTGCGGACCTTTTATGGATCGAAACTGAAAAACCCCATGTAGGGCAAATTGCAAGTATGGTTAATCGTATTCGCAAAATCATTCCCAATGCAAAGCTGGTGTACAACAACAGCCCGTCATTTAACTGGACACTGAGTTTTCGACAACAGGTGTTTGACACTTGGCAGGAACGAGGCAGCGATATGTCNGCCTACCAGCGCGATAATTTGATGAGTGTGCAGTACGATGGTAGCGATTTAGCCCAAGCTGCAGATGATAAAATTAGAGCCTTCCAGAAAGATGCGGCAAAGCAGGCTGGAATTTTCCATCACCTGATTACGTTGCCCACTTACCATACGGCTGCGTTGTCCACGGACAATCTTGCCAAAGATTACTTCGGCGACGAGGGAATGCTGGCTTATGTGAAAAATGTACAGCGTAAAGAGATTCGGGAAAGCCTAGCCTGTGTTAAGCACCAGGATATGGCTGGCTCCAATATTGGTGATGATCACAAAGAGTATTTTTCCGGTGGCCAGGCGCTAAAGGCCTCCGGGGACAGCAATACAATGAATCAGTTTTCCTGAGGGTTGAATGTTGGGGGTTAAAAGCACCTCTATTGATTGCTTTTGGCCTCTGGCTTTGGGTGCTGTTCGTACGCAGTAAAAATTGACAGGCATTTGGGTTGTCTAGCGGAAAATGTTAATGCCTTGCATGAATCGCACACAAAGCTACGAAGGNTGGCAAACCTTATTGCAGGGTATTCTGCTTGGAAAGGCAGCCAGCCTTCCGCCGTACAGTCCGCCTTACTCTAAGGCGTGCTAGTTCGCGCAAAGGCCAAAATCAGGTAATAGAGATGCCCTAAAGCAAGGGCGATAAACATNGCTCCTTGCTTTACCGCTATCGTTGCTGAGTGTTAGGCGCTTACCATTGATGCTGGTTTTAGTTCTGCGGTTTGACCCGCGTGNTTTTTTCGCAGCTCTTTTGCCGCGCTCACCATGTTTGTGAGTGCAGGCATTACGTCTTCCCATTGGCGGGTTTTTAAGCCGCAGTCTGGATTTATCCACAATTGCTTTTCCGGAAGGTGCGCGGCAGCATTACGGATGATTTTTACCATGTCGTTTACGTTCGGCGTGTTTGGCGAATGAATATCATAAACGCCCGGTCCGATAGCATTGGGGTAGTGAAAAAATTTAAATGCATCGAGTAGTTCGCCGTTTGAACGTGATGTTTCTATGGTGATAACATCAGCATCCATTGCTGCAATGGCTTCGATAATGTCGTTAAAATTGGAATAGCACATGTGTGTGTGAATTTGAGTAGAATCTTGTACGCCGTTTGCACACAAACGAAAAGACTCTACGGCCCATTNAAGGTATTGTTGCCATTCCGATTGCCGCAAGGGAAGACCTTCACGTAATGCGGCTTCGTCTATTTGAATAATCTTTACGCCCGCGTCTTCCAGGTCCAGCGTCTCTTCGCGTATTGCCAGTGCCAGTTGGTAGCAAGTGAGCTTCCGATCTTGGTCATCGCGAACAAACGACCAGTTCAAAAGGGTTACAGGTCCGGTGAGCATGCCCTTAACGGGTTTTTGTGTAAGTGATTGTGCGTAGGTTGTGCAATCCACCGTCATCGCCTTGGGCCGGTGAATATCGCCAAATATTATCGGCGGTTTTACGCAGCGGGAACCGTAAGATTGTACCCAGCCGTAGCGGCTGAAAACGTAGCCTTCCAACTGTTCTCCAAAGTATTCGACCATGTCGTTGCGTTCAGCTTCGCCGTGCACTAGCACATCGAGTTCTAATTCTTCCTGCTTACGAATGCAGTAGTGTATTTCAGTTTGAATATTTTTTTGGTAAGTGCCGCTGTCGATTGCGCCACTTTTAAATTGCGCTCGTAACTGGCGAATGGATTTTGTTTGCGGAAATGAACCTATCGTGGTTGTGGGGAATGCGGGCAAAGGCAAATGTTGAGATTGTAACAGTGAGCGTTCTCGAAAAGGACTTTGCCTTTGGCTTTGGNCTGCAGAAATGTTCTGTACTTTATTGCGCACCGCGAGGTTATGTACACGCGGTGATTGGCGTCGGCTTTGCTGTGCTTGATGGTTTGCGCTTAACGCTTGTGCAACCGATTCTCTGCCACTATTAATGGCGGTTTTCAGCAGGGTTAGCTCCGTGATTTTTTGTACCGCAAAGGCCACCCAGGTTTGAATCTCGGGTTCGAATTCCTGTTCTGTTGTGAGGTCGACAGGTACATGCAGTAGTGAGCAGGAGGGCGCCAGCCACAATCTATTCTGTAATCGTTCTGCAATGGGCTCAAGCCAGTCGAGTGTTTTTGTCAGGTCTGTTTTCCATATGTTGCGACCGTCAATTACGCCCAGCGATAAAACTTTGTGCGCCGGTAGCCAGTCAATCACTTTATTCACTTCGGCACGCGCGCGTGTTGCATCTAGGTGTAGACCTGCGCAAGGAAGGTTGCAGGCCAATTGTAGATTGTCTTCCAAGGTACCAAAGTAAGTCGTGAGTAGAATCTTAAGTGGTGAGCTTTTAAGTGAGTGATAGGCTTTTTCTAGCGCATGTTTCCATGGNGCTGATAACTCGGTAACTAAAATAGGTTCGTCGATTTGCAGCCACTCAACACCGCTTTTTTTCAAAGCATCTAAGAGTTGGTTATACACCACCAGTAGGGGTTCGAGTAAATCCAAGGGTTGAGTGTTATCTTTAGTTTTGCTTAACCACAAATAGGTCACGGGCCCAATCAAAACGGGCTTGGCGTTAACGCCACTGGTTTGGGCTTCGGCAATTTCAGCGAGCAAACGCTTTGGTTGAAGTTGGAAGCGCGTCTGTGCGGAAATTTCCGGCACAATGTAGTGATAATTGGTATCGAACCACTTGGTTAATTCGCCTGCCTGTGTGCACTGACATTGGTTGGAGGATCGTCCTCGCGCTAATTGAAAGTACTTGTCTAGCTCCGGCGCCTGGGAATAGGCAACCCGTTCTGGCACGTGCCCCAGTAAAAAACTCATGTCTAGCACTTGATCGTAGAGTGAAAAATCGCCTACCGGTACCCAGTCGATCGCCTCTTGATGCTGCCAGTTTTGTTGTCGAATGGCCGCCGCGTGTTGTTGCAGGTTTTCGGCACTCGCGTCGCCTTTCCAGTATTTTTCTAGTGCGAACTTTAGCTCGCGATGTTTTCCTATTCTGGGAAAACCTAAGTTGTGTGTAATCGCCATAGTGAACTCGAGGGGTTTCGGGTTTAAGTGGCGATGAGGTTAAGGCAAATAATTCATGAGGAATAATGGTAATATTTCAGTCAATCATTAAAATTATTCATGAGTTGCTATGATCGAACGTATTCACCTCACGGTACTAAGGGAAATTGAGCTGCAGGGCTCGCTCACGGCGGCGGCCGGCAAACTACACCTTACGCAATCGGCCCTAAGCCATACCATGAAAAAATTTGAGGCACAGGTCGGTACTCGTTTGTGGACGAAAGAGGGCCGTAATCTCCAACTTACCGAGGCTGGGCGCTACTTACTCAAAGAGGCAAAAAGGTTGTTACCACAATTGGAACGGTTAGATGANGCCCTCGGTCAGTTCGCAAAAGGGGAGCGGGGCAGTTTGCGTATTGGTATGGAGTGCCATCCTTGTTACCAGTGGTTACTGACAATCGTAGGTGAGTTTCTAGCGGTATCTCCAGGTGTGGAAGTGGACGTGAAACAGCGTTTTCAGTTTGGTGGTATGGCGGCACTGTTCAATCATGAGATCGATTTATTGGTCACGCCCGACCCGTTGCAGCGTAAAGGCATATGTTTTACANCCGTGTTTGATTATGAGCAGGTGCTGGTGGTGAGCCGCAATCACGCACTGGCTGGGCACACCTACGTGCAGCCAGAAGATTTAAGTGACCAGTGTTTGTATACCTACCCGGTTGAGATAGAGCGGCTGGATATCTACCG
>Ga0065722_104428_pt1 | contig 14732 bp, 17 predicted proteins | sample BansetMetagenome_FD_59109 | JGI IMG/M metagenome (GOLD analysis project Ga0065722, IMG submission 59109) | Bankia setacea gill microbial communities from Puget Sound, Washington, USA - Caecum Enriched | ecosystem: Host-associated > Mollusca > Digestive system > Ceca | place: United States... | reverse complement strand
AGCACGCCTGGAAAGTGTGTAAGGCGCAAGTCTTCGAGGGTTCGACTCCCTCCCTCACCGCCATTTTTATCCTTTTCCTTTATAAATCAATAGGTTGAGTATAACGTTTTGCCACAACTGTCGTCATGGTGCATACGCAGGTGCATGCTCTCATGGCGAAGCGCAAAAATGCCTTACCGCAATACCTCACGATAAATCAAGCTGGAACCTACGTATTCCAAGTTCGCATTTCTAAACATATCTGCCAAAATAACCCTAATATAAAACCAACGATATGGCGCTCGCTCGGCACTAAAGACCGAGGTGAAGCCCTTCGATTGAGCAGGTGGATTTGGTTAATGTTTGATGAGCTTTCCAACAGGTTTAACGATTCCGAAGCCTTCGGTAAGGCAATGGAATTGTTGCGAGAGTATGACACTAAAGCAGTCGGCGACTACCTGACGAAGGTCGAACCATTCCTAGTATCGCTTGGCGATGAAGACAGCGAGCTGCTAGAGCGTGTTTTAGTCTACAGGTCTGAAATTCAAAGACAGCGTAATGTGGATGCTAGCGCGCGGGTAAGCGACACTCACACCGGTAACCTATAGCAGCCCCATCTTATTAGCTCCGTCTAATTTACTGATTATAGAGCTATACAGTCTCAATTCGTCCAATTTATAGTGTTCCAGCTCGCTGGAACCTCTGACTAGCGGCGAGCGTCCAGCGAAGAGTTTATACTTTAGTTTTATTTTTTGAGTTTCCAATTCGAATTTTATTTATCACGTTTTCATTGCCCAAAACTAGGCTGCCATCCGATCTTTTAGAGAAATATTTTGCACCACAATATTCCATGCCCCATCCCCAGTTTTCATTGCTACATGATTGGATTTGAAGCTCTCCTACATTAGCGTGATTTGCGATGCTTAGATAACTTCTCCAGAGAGATCGATAATAACTGTCGTAGGTATTGAAAATTGCTTCTTTCTCGTCTAAAAATGAAAGATTGCTGAATAGTAAGACAGTTGCCAGCTTGCTAGATTGGTTTTCGACAATATTCCACTTCGCACCGCTGTACCAATAGCTTAATGCTTGAAATATTCCTCGCGAAGACTTTCCATGAAAACCATGACCGTCTCTTGGGTCAAAAAACTTAACCTCGACTCCAATATAGTCTTCAGTAAACCCGTTAGAAATGAGGGCGCCCTTGGCTTTTAGTACGAAGTCAACTCTCACCTTTTTCTTACACCGGTCAACATATCCTTCGCCCCAGACTTCTTCTTTAATGTAAAACCACTCCGAAAATTTTTGTTTAAACCATTCTTTAAGCTCATCTTCGGAAATCCATGTGGGAACTATAGAGTTTACTATTTTTGCTCTTTGCCTTATTAAATAGGTTTGAATTGATTGAGTGATGTTGGCATGAGGGTATTCTGATTCAAGCTCTTTAACTAGGCCTTCGAGTCTTTCGCCTAGCAACTCATGTAAGGGTTGTATGGTGCTTGGCTTTAAAATAGATTTACGTTCACCATATTGTTCTTCAATTTTTGGGTTTAGAAGCTTCTTATGCTTATTCTGGTACGCTTCGGATAGGGTTGTATCGAATGGCGGCGGCTGAATAGATATGTTTTTCTTTGATACTTCCCCACCTTTAGCATCTCCACATACCTGACACTGACAAGCATAGGCAGTGCCAGGTCCTTTTCTTCGCTCTCTCAATTCAAGGTGGTTGTTACAGTTGTGTTTAAGGTCATCGAGGTTTTCGGCATTGTTTATAAAGTTACTGTCGAAAATAGATTCCATAGCTAATCTATAAGCCTCATCTCCAAATTTTTGCGGGTTCTCTTCCAGCTCATTGGCTAGCTGTTCCATCTGTTTATTGATTTCGTCAATTTCTGCTTGCTTTGTTTTATTGTGCTCCATAAGCGTTGGTTTCCCGTCGTAGTTTTTATAAACTAACTGCCTTTCCCGCTTTAATGTCAGCAACAATAGAGGCTAGCTCTTTACCGCCGCCTTGATAAACCAAATTACCTAGTTTTATTAGAGAGTCGTCTTTGATATCTGGTCTTGATCTAACAAGCCTTAGGAGGTCGGCGTTATCAACGGGCTTGCTTTCATCGCCTCGGTTTGGAGAGATAGATGCTGCAAATTTTAAAGCTATAGCGGCTTCAATAGTCGGTATCTTGACCGTATGGTTATTTGCTTTGATGGTATGACAGTATCGGATGACCACTTCACGAAAAAGCGGGAATCCGTCTTTTACTAGGTCGATACGCTCCAAATCCTTTTGCCCAGATTTTTTTGAGTCGTAAGTGACGTGATAAATTTGATCATTTTGCTTGAATTGCGTATAAGCTTTGTTGATAGCTTTTGCGGCACGAGAGAAGTCTGGCCCGCCAATGATAAAGTCAACATCAACAGTGGTTCTAGCGGTGCCCGTGTAGAACGAGAGCATCGTAGAACATAAGACACGCGCTCCTTTTCAAAGAGAGCGGCTACTTCTAAAGGATTAACAGCATCCTCAACTTGCTGACTTGATAATTCGTAAGACTTTTGTAGGTTTTGAATATTCGCTTTCATAGGGTGATGTAATTTATGTTGTCGATGCCTACTTGTCTCAGATCGGAGAGTGATTTTTGACCTTCTGCGATTGAGGATTGAATATGTTGCCTAGCGGCTTCTTTGGCGTCAGCCAGCGTCGCGAAAGCGTTTTCAGTTTCTTTAGGTACCTGGCGTATTTCTGGTGAGCATGGGTTAATAGCAATAACGATGTAAGCTATGTCGCCTTCTGCATAAGGGTCTTCTACTTGGGCTACTGGCTCGGACTGCTTGTGAATCGAATCAAGAAGAGCGCTCTTCACGGCATCTATGTAATCAACAGACTGGTCATTTTTAATAATTTCAACGCCATTTTCAGTAATGTTGACCTTGACTTCATCACCTGCTTTAACATTGAGGTGTTTCATCATAGCAGCAGTAATTCTCACGCCATGACTATTGCCCCATTCGCTTACTTTCAACTTCATGATCGCTTACTCTTTTGGATATACATTGTATATCCTGTTATATCAGAGTTTCAGAAAAAGAATATTTTCGGTGATTGCGAAGAATGTCCACATTTAGTCCACTTTACAGTGGGTTACAGTGGGTTACAGTGGTCTAACGTGGTCTTGAATACTTGTAAGCTGTTGAAAATAAAAGAAATGTGTAGAATTGAGGTGCTATAGTGCGATTAAAATACGGGTTCGACGCCCTCCCTCACCGCCATAATGAAAACCCCGCAATAGCGGGGTTTTTTTAGGCCTATATACAAAGCAATGCTATTTCAGCGGCCCCACCCGCCGTGCATATTTAGCCGTAGCCGATAAAAATATGCAATGTAGAGACTATCAATCAATAGTATACCTGATGGTCAACTTTGGGGGGCATTTGCGGGGCGAATACTGAGCCGCTATGATGGCTCGACAAGTAAAAATAGGCCTTATGTGATGAGCCCTAGGTTTTCAAAAATGGATAAAGGATTTGTTTATGCGCCGCGTTGCTGTTCTTAGGGCTATGGCTGTTTTGTGGGCCGCTAGTGTTGTTGTGGGGTGTGTGAAAACGTCGTCGACACCTTCTTCCTCACCCAGCAATCGACCTACATGCGCTGAACAGGTTTACGCGCTTGAATTGCATTGTGTCGATGGACGTACCTTAGTTGGTGATAAGCATCTGGTGACTGATATTTCGTCGAGAGATGCGCTTGGCAATATTCAGGTGGTGGTGGAAATCCCTGCTGGAACCAATGCCAAGTGGGAAGTGGAGAAGCGGTCAGGCTATCTTCAATGGGAATTGGACGGTGGTAAGCCTCGCGTGGTTAATTATGCGGCCTATCCTGCCAACTATGGCATGATCCCTCGAACCCTTCTCCCTCGAGCGCTAGGGGGAGATGGAGACCCTTTGGATGTCGTCGTGTTGGGGAGCGTGGTGCCGAGAGGTTCAATTGTGTCTGCTCGGCCAGTAGGCATGCTCAAACTACTGGACCGAGGGGAGCAGGATGACAAGGTAATAGCGGTACTCGAAAACTCGGTGTTTGCTGACGTGAACACCCTTGCAGAGTTGAATGATAAATTTCCGGGCGTTGTGACCCTTCTAGAGGTGTGGTTTTCCCATTATAAGGGTGAAGGGAAGATGGTTCTGCAAGCAATTGTTGACGAGAAAGAGGCTTTAAAAGTCATTGTTGCAGCGGAACAAGCATATATGACTGGGCAGTAAGGCAATGGTTGGAACTCACGCTTACCTGTGGTATCTATCCCCTATTGCGACTATATCGGAAGGCAGGGTTGTGGAAGAGAGTGGATTCGCATTAAACAGCCGAATAGGTATTGCTAATGGATAACCTGCAGGCGTTTGCTGGGTATCTAGTCGGGGTACATTGGGTGTGGGTGCTGACGGCAGTGGTTGTTGTTTCGTGGTTATGGGAAGATGCGGCTGTACTTTTTGCTGCCTTGCTGAGCCTAGATGGCCAATTAACACTAGTGGCAGCGTTTTCGGCAAGTTTTATCGGAGTTGTATCTGGTGATTTAGGCTTATATTTGTTGGGGCGTTGCGGTTACCGATGGCAGTGGCTGAGGCGCTGGCTATCGGCTTCAACCAAAAACCAGCTACTGAGCGATCGATTTCGAGACAAAACCTTCTCTAATATTTTTATTATTCGGTTTATCCCCGGCTTGAGAACGCTTGGGTTTACATTCTGCGGTTTGTGGCGAGTTCCTGCTGGTCGATTTATGTGGGCGATGTTAACAGCGGGTTTGGTTTGGATAGGGTTCATTTTTGGATTGATTCACTTACTGGGCATGAGCGACGTCGTGCGTCACTCACAATGGAAGTGGAGTTTGATGGTGGCGGCCGCCTTAATGTTAATATTCAACAATCTATGGGCCACTCGACTCATGTCGGAAAACAAACCGTTTGGCCGTGAGCCGGGTTAGGGGCGGGGGAGTGAGTGAAGACATCCTTACCTGCCCACCTGCGGCTGACGGCGTAGCAACGGTAGTTTCATCTCGGCATTTGAGCGTCAATGCAGGCCTCCCCCCGCTTTGTTTAGGCGATAAGCCCACCTCTTTTTTTGAGTTTTGGCCGGCGTGGCTTATGTACTTCCCCGTGGCGCTATACTGGATGTTGTTAGCCATTCGTTACCGAAGCTTAGGGTTGCCCTTAGTTGTTAATCCCGAAATTCCTTTGGGTGGCATGATCGGTGAATCTAAGAATGCAATTTTTTCCCAAGCGGGTGAGCACCTGCGAGCGGCTCTCTTGCCCCATATTTGTGTTGAGCGTATAGATATTGATGTGAATGTGCTGGCGCTGCAGGCACTTCAACGGGCGAAAATAAAGGGCTTGGAATTTCCTTTAGTCGCAAAACCCGATGTGGGTTGTAGGGGCGCCCAAGTGGAATTGGTTGAGAACCTAGATCAACTGCGGCAATTTTTTTCGCACATAGCCACCGGTAGTATCATACTTTTACAGGCCTTGGCACCCTACAAAGCGGAGGCGGGCATTTTTTATATTCGCTACCCGACACAAAATAGTGGTCATATCGCCTCGCTAACGTTGAAATATCGGCCGGTGGTGATTGGCGATGGGGTGGCGACGGTAGAACAGTTAATTCGCGCCCACCCCAGAGCATCTAAATTATCAGCTCTGCATTGCAAGAAAAATCGTCACCGTTTAAACGATGTACCTGCCAAAGGTGAGGAATTTGCTCTTGAATTTGCCGGTAGTCACTGTAGGGGCAGCGTTTTTCGTAACGGTAATGAATATATTAGTGCGGAAATGGAGCGGGTGTTTGACTCGCTTTTGCAAGATTTACCGAGGTTTTTCTATGGGCGTTTGGATATAAAATTTGAGAGTATAGAAAAGCTTCAGCAGGGGCGGTGTTTTCGCATACTCGAAATTAATGGTGTTAGTAGTGAACAAACGCATATTTGGGATAGTCGAACGACGCTCAAAGAGGCCCTAGCAGTGCTTTTGGGGCAATACCGTTGTTTATTTGAAATAGGTGACCAGTTGCGTGCCAAGGGATTTGCTGTGCCGTCGGTATTCGCGATGATTCGTACTTGGTTGTTAGAGCTACGCCGGAGTTAAGATACTCAGACAGCACTATCGTTGGTTGTTGTCTCTTTGGATTGTTTTTGGTTTTATCCAAGCACTTCTTTTAATTCCCCTAAAACACAATACATCTTGGGGGCTTGGTCGGGTATAACGTGGTTTAGCAACTTTGCTGCTATCGTAACGGGCGTTGTTGAGCTGGTGGCGGTGGCGCTTTTATTGCTCGCGTGGCAGCCTTGGGCTGCGCTGCAGGCTTTTGAAATCCTGTGTGCGGCGATCACATTTCACCTGCTGACGCCATTGTGCACCGCGATTCCGGTATAGGATAAGGCGAGTTTGGTGATTGGCAATGATGGCGGTGTATTGTTTCTGATGGCCTGCATGACCAGTGTCGATGTTCTGTCGTTGCATAGTTAACTGCGCCTCACGACACGTAGTTGAAGAGTGTGAACCTCGTTAAGGAGTTATAAGTGAGTCAAGCTGTTACACCCGTTATTCAGGGTAATCTAGAGGTGATTGATCAATGTATTTCTGTGCTTTCATCTGTCAACGATTCACAATATATCTATGTCGATCCTCCAAACATTACCAGCGCCATAGGCACACATTTTCGTCATATATTAGACATTTATAGGGCGTTGATGGAGGGAGTACTTTCCTGTCAACACTACGACAGCTCTGAAGCGTGCGTTAATTATGACCGGCGTCGTAGAGGCGCGAGTTGTGAAAGTCAGCTATCGGTAGCGAGAGCTGAACTCATTGCATTGAAGCGCTGGCTGCTAGGGTTTTCGATAGAACACTGTCGCTCAAAGGTCTGGATAAAAACGGAAGTGAGTATCGGGCATCAGGAAAGCCAAAAGCTGGCATCTAACGTGTTGCGTGAGCTCGTTTTTGCATCGAGTCATGCTGTGCACCATTTGGCAGTGGTTGCGATGATTGCTCGCTTTCAAGGGATTAATGTCGACGCGCTTTTAGGCCTTGCTCCCGCTACCGCAAACTACTTGCGCGAAGGCGCATAGATGGGGAATTAAAACTCAACTGGAATCGATACCGGGTACCACCCTATGTGCACAATCAGCTGGCTCTACCAGTCAAATCGTTACCATGTTTTTTTCAATCGTGATGAGCAGCTAACCCGCGCGAACGCGCAGCCTCCTCATTATTTTTCTGCGGATAATAGCGACACAGATTTCATTATGCCCATTGACCCAGTTGGGGGAGGTTCTTGGTTAAGCACAAATGGGCGTGGCCTGAGTATAGCCCTGTTGAATTATTATCAGGGCCGAATACCGAAAGGGCCTTTGCGCTCGCGAGGGAAAATCGTTACAAGCTTGGCTGGCCTTGCTACCCGCAAGCAAATGGAGTCTGCGTTGAGCGCAATACCTTTGCACCGATATGCGCCTTTTTCCTTGCTGATTTTCGAGCCTGTAAAACCTGACAACCACAGCAAAGTGGTCGAAATAGCTGTGCCCCTATGGTGTTGGGATGGTCAGCACTTGGGTCAGCAGCTCCAATATAGCCCGTTGATATCCTCTGGCAAATTATTTGAGCAAGTCCATGCGTCAAGGCTTGCTATCTATCGGCAAAAATTTGAGCGCAAGCTCGGTGGGAAGCGAGAAGAGAGGGGGTATGGCGTTGCAGATTTCTATGCACTTCATCGGGATCATGGCGCGGGTCCCTCGGCACTGAGTATTTGCATGCATAGAGCCGATGCCGCAACAGTGAGCTTTTCTCATGTAGAGGTCGGCGTGAGTGATACAGTTTTTCGGTACTGGCAAGGGCCTAGTTGTGAGCAGGCCAATTTTACAGAGGAGAAGCTTGCTTGGTCGCTAGGAGGAGGGTGATAGGGTAACAATAGCCCCTTTCCCTATTCCTTCATAGGCTTTTACCTCTATGGTGTCTTTCGGATAGGCATTGGCTAATTGTAAGGCGATGTGACGGGCTATCAGTTCAACTGTTGTATCCGTTTCTATGAGGTAACAGCGTTTTTTGGGTATTGAAAGAGAAAACTCCCCTTGTTGAGACTGGTAAGCAAAGGCGTAATTATCGGCATCGGCACTGAGTGGCGATGCGTGGCAAAGGTCTTCTTGGGTACCAATATAAATATCCTGCCAAAGTTGAGCCCAGCGCGCCATATCCTCGTGACTTTGTTCGCCGTTTCGCCAGATTTCAATTTTGGATCGGTGGCCATGGGCAATACGTTGGCAATTGCCTTCATGTTTTTTCAGGCCGTGGCTGTAGTGATAATAAGGCCCGGCTATAGGTTCTGGCATAAACGTGAGCTTTAGTGATTCAACGCTATGAGGAAATGCCTCTTTTAGTTCGGTGATGCACCACTTGGCAACGTTTTCCGCCGAGATACTCTGCGTGTCGATCAGTGTAATAGCCGCTTTGGGGGAGTGGCATTTGAGTATGTCACCGTCATCCAAATGCCAATTTAGGTTATGGTGATGCTGGTCAGATTGCAGCATCAGGGCCGGGTTTTTTTCGGGTACCAGTAGGCAGTGGTCGAGAGTATTGTCCAGCCATTGCCTCAATTTCTTTTTGACGACTCCAAAATCACATACCATCCCCTGATCATCGAGTGTGCCGCACAATTCGACACTGGCCAGCCAAGTCTCACCGACCAGCCCGCGTTTGGGGTCGAGGTAGCTAAAATCCACGTTTGTAAGGTTGTCGACGAATAGACGCATAATAGGCATTTAAGCAGGGTTATTGATAGCGGGCCGCTATGTTAACCGTATTGGTGAATGAACAGAAGGAAAACAGTCATGACTGAGGTAGCGGATAGGGCGCCTAACTTAGTGCAAGGCGCCATAGATAAACTATATCAGCTGGTGTTTTACGTGCCAGAGAGCCATTTGGAGACGGTGAAACAAGCCGTGTTTGCAGCTGGAGCCGGGCGGCTGGGCAACTACGAGCATTGTTGTTGGCAAATAAGAGGGCAAGGACAGTTTCGCGCTTTGGAGGGCAGTAATCCCTTCATTGGTACCGTGGGCGATATTCAGCAGCTGGACGAATACCGAGTGGAGATGGTAGTGATTGAGCCCTGCTGGCGACAAGTGATCGATGCCCTCCGTCAAGCCCACCCCTACGAGGAGCCGGCTTATTCACTTTGGCCCCTATCATCCTAGTCTCGGTGGTATTAGTTACATGTTTACCCTGTTTTGCGAGGTTGGACAGGCATGGTGAATGTGTTCACAACCGTGGCCATTACTTATGTAAAAAATGACTTAGGGCTCTTATGATTTTCGTGTGAGTCCAAAGGGTTCATCGAGGGAAGGCTATCACCTGACCACTTGGCCTAGCAGTATTGGAGAGTGCCGCGGTTGTTTTGTTTTTAGGAATGCCGCTTAAAGCGTGATGCAACCGCAAGACCGATTCATGCATCATTTTAGATATGGCAATACAGGCTCCAATGGGGTTGGGGTGGACCCTTCGCTGGCAATCTATTTGAAATTGCAAGCCGCGCAGGCGTCGTTGGATGTCAGCGGGTGCTTTTGCTATTAGAGACTCTACTTCACGTTGGCGAAATTGTTCTAGTGCTTCCGGGTGAGTTTCAGCCATTTTACTGAGTTGGTCAAAACTGGGCCATTTGTTCATCGTTTTTGCCTCTTACAATGGTATGTCGCTGCTGTTGATGAGTAGCAGCTTGTATAAGTACAACGTCGGCACTGGTGTTATGGCGAGCTGGCTTGAGTTTTTGCGCTCTCAACACATGTCCAATGGTGAAAAATATTCGCAATCTCATACTTAACTAAGACTGCAAACGAATACTGTTGTTTAAAAATCATGCTAACAAACTTCGATATGCTATGTGAATTCGTAAACCTATACCGAATTGATATAAGTACTGCCGGCGAGGCTTAGGCCTTAGTTTTGAGTAAATAAACCTTTTGGGCGATTGTGCTTGCCGTTGCTAAGAGATTGAAAAATTAAGACTTTTTCAGGGGGTGGCGGCTAATACTTCTTTGTGATTTTGAGTTTTTGGTGTCATGCGAATGATGCTATATGGCCACTTCGTGATATGTGGGGCAGTTGAATTTGTTGAAGGCTGTAAGGTGTTACGATGGTTGAGCAAATTATGTGTAAGTACGAGTAAATGTCATGATCAACGCACTGAGTGAGCAGGCGGCGGTGTTGCTGGCCTTGTCAAATAAGCCAAAGGGGAAGGAGGAGATTCTATTAACCCTTCGAGCCGAGCACTTGTCTAGCCACAGTGGTGAGGTAGCTTTTCCCGGTGGTAAGTGGGAGCCTGGAGATCCAGATTTGCGATACACCGCGTTGCGAGAAGCGAGCGAGGAGGTGGGCTTAAGACCTGAGAAAGTTGAGGTTTTTGCTGAGCTTTCACCTAGCTATACTCGGGCTGGGACTCGGGTAACTCCCTATGTGGCGCGTGTAGCGGCCGATAGCCCATTAACGCCGAATCCGGGCGAGCTTTCAGATTTATTTTGGTTACCGCTTGATGTTCTGCGCTTTGACCAGCGTGTGCGCACCGAAATTTTTAACTTCCAAGGGCGAGAATATTGGGCGCCAGTCTATATCTATGCGGGTTTTACTATCTGGGGATTTACCGCGCGGGTACTCGTTGATTTTATGGCGGACTGTTATGGCATAAAGCTTAATCGAGAGCATCATAGTGCTCCGGAAGTGGTGTTTAAGGCGAGTCGTCGTGAGCGAGTCTAGGTCGTTAAACCGCAAACTCGATAATTCTGGCTTTTTCAATGCGAGTTTCACTAAATTCAACTATTTCGAAACGATAATTTCCAATTTGGAAGCTTACGCAGGCGTCGGGAATACTTTCTAAAAACTCGACAATAATGCCGTTAATCGTTTTAGGTCCATCGGTAGGCAGGTTCCAGCCGAGGTTCCGGTTGACGTCACGAACGGATTCAGATGTATCGATTAAGTACCAATCATCGGCGCATTCAATAATACCCTCTTCGGCATCTTCGGCGGCATCGGTACTAAAATCTCCGACAATCTCTTCCAGTAGATCTACAAGAGTGGCAATGCCCTGAACATCCCCATATTCATCGACGACAACAGCCGTGCGATGTTTTTGCAGTTGAAAATTCATAAGCTGAGTGTGCAGAGGGTTCGACTCAGGGATAAAATACGGATCGCTCATGTGCTCCCGAATATTGTCATGGGTTACGGCAGCATCATTCCCCATCAGGAAGCGTGGCGCCTTGCGCAAATGCAGTATGCCGACAATATTATTGATGTCGCCTTCAAAGACCGGTAGCCGAGTGTATTCAGTGGCACGGATGATAGCGAGAATATTGACAATGCTATCCTCTAAGTCGATGCCTTCAATTTCGTTGCGTGGCACCATAATGTCTTCGACGGTGGCCTTTTCAAGATCCAGAACATTGAGAAGCATGCCTTGGTGTTGATCCGGGATCAGCTCCCCCGCTTCGTCGACCGCAGTTCTGAGCTCCTCCATGCGCAAATGATCGGCGCGTCGAGCAGAGGTTGGATCTAGGCCAAACATTCGAGCAATAGCGTTGGATATGGTATTGACCAGCCATACTACGGGGTAGAGCAGCAAGAGTAGTGGGTGTAAAACCACACTGGCGAAGAAGGCTATTTTTTCTGGATAGACGGCGGCTACCGACTTAGGGGTGACTTCTGCAAAGATGAGTATGACCAGTGTTAGCACGGCAGGTAGTACAAACACCGTTGCCCACTCACCAAATAGATGTGTCGTCACCGCTCCAGCAATCAACGTCGCAACAATATTGACAAGGTTATTGCCGATAAGTATTACGCCAATCAGGCGATCGGGTCTTTCCAGAAGCCTAGCGGTTCGCATGGCGCCTTTATGCTTTTTCTTAACCAAGTGTCGCAAGCGGTAGCGATTAAGCGCGAACATGCTTGTTTCAGAGCTGGAAAAAAAAGCGGATAAGAAAATGAGTGCGACCAAGGATCCTATGAGTAGGTCAGTGGGGGTGGTGTCCAATGATGTTATGCCTGTTTCAGAAGGTGATGTGTATCTTGACTGACTTTTTGAGAGCGTTCAAGCCTAGACTCTACCAAGAATGATTTCTAATACTAGCTTGCTGCCAAAGTACGCTAGCATGAGGGCGGCAAAGCCTCCCAGAGTCCAGCGAATGGCTGCAGCACCTCGCCACCCTAGAGTGTACCTACCCCACAGTAATAGAGCATAGATTAACCAAGAAATAATTGAAAACACGGCTTTGTGGGATACATGTTGCTCAGAAAAGCTATTGGTAAAAACAAGGCCTGTGATAATTGATAAGGTCAGTAGGATTTCGCCCGCCCATAGTAGCTCAAAAAGTAGGGTTTCCATGGTTTGAAGTGGTGGCAGTAGGCCCATCACTCCTTTCAGGTGTTTATGTTTAAGCTGGTAATTTTGATAGGCGAGCAGCAGAGCTTGCAGGCTGGCAATGGCTAGCAGGCTATAGGCTAAAAGTGAAAGCAGGATGTGTGAAATGGTTTGCAGTGATAAGCGATCACTGGATTTTACCGCCAGCTCTTCGATGCCTGTGATGAGGATAGCGATAACCGATAATGGCAGTAAAAATAAGAACAAGTTATGCAGTGGTTTTTTCATGCTGCTCAGCGCAACGACAAGATTGATCACCGCGAAGAATAGCGAGGGCACCTTAAAGAAGCCAAATTGGTAGCCGCTATCAAGGCGTATTGAGCCAAATGCGGTAATAAAATGAAATGCCGTTGCTAGGCCGATAAGAGCCAAAATACGGTCTGTCCGCATCGCCTCCCGGCGCAGCACTGCGTGCAGGAGCAGTGCCCACGCCGCCAAATAAAGCATTATTGTTATTGCGCTATACATGCGTGCTTCATATCCGCTAAGTCTTTAGTATTAATGCTGACGTGTGCCGCTGTCTTCCCTAAGGTCGGCCAGTCTGTTTCGCCAAGGTTGCCCTCTAGCGACAATCGGTTTTCTCCTGCTAAGGCTAGGGTAGTGCCTTAGCATAGTATCTGGCAAGGTACAGAAGTCAGATTGGGGTGTCGTATTTAAACGCAGCAGCTATTATACTTGCTCCCCCCCGGAATACCCGGACTTTCATTATCCTACAAAAAATACTGTTGCCTTATGTTTGAAAATCTCTCTGATCGCCTAACGCGGTCGCTGAAAAAAATCAGCGGCAAATCTCGCTTAAATCACGACAATATTCAGGGCGCTTTGAGCGATGTGCGTAAGGCATTGCTGGAGGCTGATGTCGCGTTGCCTATCGTCAAGGACTTTACTGGCCATGTGCGTAAGCGCGCCCAAGGGCAGGAGGTTTCACGCGCCTTGAACCCTGGTCAGCAGTTTTTAAAAATAGTCGAGAGTGAGCTGACCCAACTGATGGGGGAGGCCAACGAAAAGCTCAATCTTGCCACAAATCCCCCGGCAGTTGTTTTAATGGCGGGTTTGCAGGGTGCCGGTAAGACCACCACCGTGGCAAAGCTGGGACGCTTCCTTCGCGAAAAAGAGAAAAAGAAGGTGATGGTCGTCAGTGCGGATGTTTACCGTCCGGCGGCCATTAAGCAGCTAGAAACCTTGGCCGCGGAAGTTGAAGTAGACTTTTTCCCTTCTTCAGCCGAGCAAAAACCCGTGGATATTGCCAAAGCTGCTGTTGCTCAGGCTAAAAAGAGCCACGTTGATGTATTGCTGGTGGATACCGCTGGTCGTCTGCACATAGATGACGTGCTCATGGAAGAAATTCAGGGCTTGCACAAAGCATTGAACCCTGTCGAGACCCTGTTTGTTATCGACGCCATGATTGGTCAAGACGCCGTGAATACCGCGAAGGCCTTTAATGATGCCCTGCCACTGACTGGGGTGGTGCTTACTAAAGCCGATGGTGATGCGCGCGGCGGTGCGGCCCTTTCTGTGCGTCAAGTAACGGGCAAGCCCATTAAATTTATGGGGGTGGGTGAAAAAACGGAGGCGCTTGAGCCGTTTTACCCTGAGCGCATAGCGTCAAGAATTTTGGGCATGGGCGACATCATGTCACTCATTGAAGATGCCGAGCAGAAAATTGATAAGGAAAAAGCCGAAAAACTCGCCAAAAAGGTACAGACGGGTAAGCGTTTCGACTTGGAAGACCTGCGCGATCAGTTGCAACAAATGCAGAATATGGGCGGAATGTCAGCGATGTTGGAGAAGCTGCCGGGCATGGGCAATATGGCTCAAATGGCTGAGCAGGCCAATGTTGGCAAGCAATTTAAGCAAATGGACGCCATTATCAGCTCGATGACTCCAGCAGAACGCAAAAACCCCGATTTACTCAATGGCTCCCGTAAGCGCCGTATTATTTTGGGTTCTGGTACTCAAATTCAGGACCTTAATCGTTTACTCAAGCAGCATAAGCAAATGAGTAAAATGATGAAAAAAATGAAAGGCGGGGGAATGCAGAAAATGATGCGAGGCATGGGGGGCATGTTTCAGGGTGGTGGGCCGGGAGGAATGCCACCAATGGGGGGGGGTGGGTTACCGCCAGGCTTTGGCCAGTAGCGGGGTGGAGCTAGGTCGGCGCTAGGCGAATGGTAGCGTGGGAAATTTAACCAAATTAGTTCTATACAAGGTAAAAGCTTTCCATTAAAATACGCCGCCTTTCGCAGGTACCCTGTATAGACAGTCGTGCTGGGGCCTGATTACAAGAATTAATGACAGGAAAGACTTACATGGTAAG
>Ga0065722_104427_pt1 | contig 14738 bp, 14 predicted proteins | sample BansetMetagenome_FD_59109 | JGI IMG/M metagenome (GOLD analysis project Ga0065722, IMG submission 59109) | Bankia setacea gill microbial communities from Puget Sound, Washington, USA - Caecum Enriched | ecosystem: Host-associated > Mollusca > Digestive system > Ceca | place: United States... | reverse complement strand
GCCACTTCCGACTGGGTCTTACCTTTCTCCAATAGCTCAGTCATATGGATAACCTGCCCGTTCGACAATGCCTGTGGTCGCCCTAAATGCTTTCCTCGTGCATATTTTTGCCTACCGTGAACACCCATTTTTCCCAATCGTGAACACCTAATTTTCTCAACTGTGAACACCGAATTTTGTCCAAGCGTGAACACTTTTTCCGCTAGGCAAAATTTGGTGTTCACGCTTCGCAAAATTAAGTGTTCACAGTTACAAAAATACGCATGACAAGGGGGGATTACCCCAGCATATTTAAGTGCCACTTTTGGGCCACTTTGTTGTGAAAAACAGTGAAATGAAGGGTAAGAAATCCCCAGAAACCGGACCATAGAGGGCTATTGGGGTACTCCAGAACTGATTCAAAATCCCCCGCCCTTAAAAGCGTGCCGGTTCGAGTCCAGCCTCTGGTACCACATACAAAAAAGCCTCGCCTATTAAGGTGGGGCTTTTTTGTATGTGGTATTTGTGATCACTAAGACCTGCACCTCAGTTCTACCAATGTGCACAGCAATTGGAACGAGTAGCACAGCAACATTCAAAGTACATGAGGATGCTTTACGGAAAGAGCTTACGCAACAGATTGGAGCTTAAAAAAACGGAGGAACTAACAGGGAAACTAGAGGCATGCAAACAACAGGGGAAGCCATAAGGCAAATGAATATCACTTTTTGCTAAACTAGCCCATCGACAAAAGCCGTAACTTAACCAATGCAGCAAAGTCATTTTGTATGAATAAACACCGCTAGCACGGGCCATAGTAAGCTGAGCTCACTATGGCCCACTCACGAAGTGAGCTTAGTGACTAGCGCTGTGTACAACGATTTTTATACGGGGCGCACATTGTTCGCACACGGGCCCTTTTGACCTTGGCCAACTTCAAACTCTACAGCCTGACCATCATTCAATGTAGCGTACCCGCCACCAGCCTGAATTTCTGAATGGTGAACAAATAAATCTTTGCTTCCATCTTCCGGAGTAATAAAACCAAAACCTTTATCTGCGTTAAACCACTTTACTGTACCTTTACTCATACTCTACTCAATATCTAGCGGTGAATTATTGAATTCCGTTTTCGCTATCACCATTACGAAAACAGATTTTGAATCAACTGTTGCACATAAGCCATAAAAAGGCCAACTGCACTGCGGTATAACATAAAAGCGACTCAACTGCTGCAACTAAGTTTCAGCCTCACCGCGACCATTGTCAATAATATGCTCCACCTAATGGGTAACCTGCCTTTTATAATAAGAGGCTCGCATTCACCCTACTTTTCGAAATAACTAAGCATGAAATGCAGTATCTTAGCTATTAGTGCTAAAAAGAATACAGCGGGAATACCAAATAAACCAACAAAAATTATGCATAATACATAAACCAACCAGCCAAACACGCTAACTCTATAGGGTTTTTCAGTAAACCCGCTTAGATAAAGCACTATACCAATCACAATTGTAATCAATATGAGAAACAAATTTTCTATTGGGCCATGAGCAGAATAGACCACAAAAGTGCGAAACGCTGGAATTTCAACCAAATATGCAGCCAATATAAAGCAACCCACGGCCGCCAATAGAATGGCTATCGCTATTCCAATGCTTGTTAACCTCCCGCTCATAACACCTCCGGTGCAAGCTTAACTTAACACTGAAAATAAACCACCATTTTTGACGCCATTACTCCCTATATAATCGAAAATCGAGTTCTGCTTTTAGCCTAAGCCACCCCTCCACAGGCATAACGCCAGTGCGCTGGGCAAGTAAACCGGCTGGGAGCGATCGCAACACGAGCAGTATATTGAACAACCCACGAAGCATGCACCCTTTTTCTGCTCTAGGCATCAAAACATGGGCAGTGGAATTGATCACCGAGCGTCGGGACACCATAACAGGCCAAAAATACCGATAACTACCCACACAATGGTTAAATTCTAGCGCTGTTAGCTGAGGATTTCTTCTAACACCCCATAACACCCCATGAACGGCTCCCATTAATCTCAGAACTATGACTGTAACCTTACTTGCTCCGAACGAGCGATCCATCAGCACAGGCTTCTCGGCAATAGCCGGCACCGGGGCCAACACTGACAAAATCCCCGAGGAGAAGGCTAATAACATCCAAGCATGCTCTGCGGGAGGCCGACTAAAACCGCCATTGCCAAGATGCTCCTAAGCTAATTCTCATGGCATTTTATAACGGGAAGTCTGGCGCAATAAGAGGGACGATCTGGATCCACACTTCGAAGTTTTCTGGCCTTGTAGCCACCTCAATCTAGACGCTGCCCCAACTTGAAAGACCGCCTGATACACTCATAGCAGCCACCTGCCCCTGCAAAACGAGGGGGCCAAAACAGTGTTGAGCGGGACCGGAAGCTCTCGAACTTTTTCTACGGCTTTCGAGATTACTCCGTACTGCCAATAGCTCTTGGTTAGCGTGAAGCTAAAGCAGACCGAACAATGCGACCCCGCCGCCTGCTAGGCAACCATATTGCTCCCGTAAGCACCTGATCGCTCAAAACCTGCTCACCCCACCAATCTGCCCTATAAAGAAAACCGGGGTTTTCATTATATTTAGCGACTATGTCCACTACAGCCACGCTGAATTACGTTATAAAAGACACCTATAATGAGAGACGGCATTGACGTATAGAGCGCCACACCAATTTTCATATAGAGGTTATTTTTTATATTTAAATTTTTACTACATTTTTGCCACTAAGTACAGTAATGTCGAGGTATAAGAAACTCTCCCTTACATATACTTTAGTACTAATGTACAATTTGTGACCTAATTTTCTTTGAACACTCAGGAGCCATCCTAGAATGAAATATATCCGCTTAGCGATGCAGTCTTTCTCGCTCTGCCTAATCGTTACCGCCCTATGCAACTCCGCTCTTGCGGAGACAGCTGCAGAGATAAACGCCAAGGTAGATAGCTACAAAAATTCGCTAATAGCCAAACAAGCCGCCCTCGAAACAATTAACAATCGCCTGCTCGCATACGAAGCCAAGAACGATGATGCCGTTGCTCAATTAGCAAAGGCAAAAGAAGACCTCACAGAAGCTACTGCCACGTTAGAAGAGGCAAACCAAGTCAAAAGTGAAGATGGTCCCGGAAAGCGTGACCTCGCCCAGCGCCGCTATGAACTCGCAGAACGTGGCGTACAAAGCCGTGAGAAGCGTCTCGACCGGGTTATTAATAAAAATAAAGAATTAAACCAAGAAAAAGACGCACTCCAATCCGAAATAAAATGGGTTAATACTCAGATCACCACGCTGAGCAAACAGGCAGAACAGACTCTCCTAGAAGAAAAGAAATTTGCAGAACTTCAGCGCGCCAAAGCAAAGAAACCTGCTCCAACGGCCGTGCCAACGCCGGTCAAGATTGCTGCTCCCGCGCCCCCCCCAGCCCCAGAGGCAGTAGAAACCATAGAAAGTGTAGAAGGGGACGCTGTAGCAGAAACAGCAGCCTCAGCAGTAAAGGCTACCCCTCCCCCAACCAGCACAGCAGCTGCCCAGCCAGTTAACGAAAAAGATCTCACCCCCCGGCAACGCTATGCTCGCAATGAAATGAGGAAGCTTAACACCCTAACAAAAGATGCCGATAAGCGCGAACATCGTCGCTACACAGAGCTATTAATGGAAGTTGATAGGGAAGACCCCGTCGAGCTTGAGTACTTGGGCAATGAGCAATTTTTCACAGAGATTGCCCTAAGTAAAGGCAAGCACAAACTCACTATAAACCTACGTAAATTTGTTGTTAAAATTCCCGATTCTGCCGATGGTGATACTTTTGTTGTTATTTATGACACAACAGATTTATCCAATGCACGCTTCGTATTTTTTAATAAGAAACTGCTTGACTGAGCACCAAAAGCACCTGACTAACATTTTCTAAATGTAAGGCATATCTGCAAGACGGTGAGTATCGTCGCTACAGATCTAGACACTTAGCGAGAATCATCACTTCGCAGATAAGCCTTGCTAGCAAAGCACTTTAACGCCCTGAAAAACTCCCAGCCCCAACGAACCCACTGCTTCGGTCACCTTAGTTTTGAATATTTTGGAAAACGGAGAAGCCCTTAAACCCAACCGAGGTTCATTAGGCCTTACCTTCCATGCTGTCCACTATAGCCATAAATTTTTTACGCACCTGAGCACGAATTGCAGCATCAGCCTGAAAGGATTCCTTAAGCTGCTCTGTAACGGCATCAAAATTTCGTAGCTGACTGTCTTTCATGCCTTGGCTTCTGGCAATATCCTGATACTGAGCCGCTCCAATTTCCAACGATTGTTCCGTACGCTGCAAGAGGTTTTTCATACTGTTATCAACATCCAAGGCCACTTTTTTAATGGTATTAACTTGTAACTGCACAACTTTCTTTGCGGTTTTTCCATCTTGGTAGGCTGCGATCTTTTCTACCGCCTTATCAAACACCTGGATAATGTCGATGACATCCTTTTGCATGTCAGCGAGACTCGTGTTGTCCAAGGCCTCCAAGACTCCCGACACATTCCTGAAATTGAACATGACACGGCCACCTTGATCCGCAACATTCACCTCCCCGGCTTGCATGCTGGACAACAACATTCTGTAGCGCTGCTGCATCTTTCCATTGATTGCTAGCTCTATTTCTTTCGAACCATGCCGCACCAATAGACTTGGTTTAGATGCGCTATCGACTAGGGTTTGATACAACAGAAAGGCTGCATCCTCTAAGGAGTCTGCCTCCATAATATCGTGAAGAAAACTTAACACCAACTCCTCTTGGCTTCTTTTTAGCTCATGACTATCCAGCTCAGCCTTTACCGCCCACAACTGCTCTTCAAAATCTGCCCGCTCTTCAGCACTTAGGCTTTCCGGCTCCTGTTGTGGTGGTTCAGCCAACTGCTTCTCCAATCGAGCTTTCAGCAAATTAATTTCACTTTCCAATACAGCAATACAGCTCTCTGACTCTCGAATACCCAATTTCAATCGGCTTACTAGTTCATCACTTCCACCAACTTTACCCTGTTCTAGTTTTGCCTTGGATTCAAGAATTCGAATTGCATCCTCCATATCGGTCATTGAACGCCGCTGATCACTAACAACCCCTCGAAGCCGTAATATTTCATTTTCATTAATTAGGTTTACCTCTTCACTAATCTTTCCCAAGCTATCAAAATTAACACCACTAGGCTCACCACTGGTCACCCGCATTAACGCTCCAGAATCCTTTACAGAGCCTTGCGTATCTTTCGAAAAGCCATGAAGCTTGTGCCTCAAGCTTAACAGCTCCATATTCAACACTCGATTTTCCTTTTTAATCTTTTCCAGATTTTTTTCAAAACTCATCTTCTGGAAATCAATAAGCTCCTTATCCTCTTGCACATGATACTTAGACTCATAGGTTTTCGACTTTACCTCTGCACTCAAGTCATCAATAAACTGAGACTGTCGGCGCATGTGACCACTAAACTTATCTATTGGAGAGGTTGAACTTTCGACAAATTTTTCCAACAAAAAATGTATGCGGGTCTTATCTCTGCTTTCAATATTTTCATAACCACCAACAATCTTGTCAATTTTATCAACAAAATACTGACTGCCTTTTCCTTTTATCGAATCACTAAGAAGCAAGTCCTCAACACCAGACAACCCTCCTCCAGCACCAAGCCCCTCCCGCCCTTCACCATCTTGCTGAGTTAGCTTTTTAACACGCTCTGTTAGTAAACGAACCTTCTCCTTCATTCCTTTAATATGAGCCTCACTACCAAATAGCTGAGGCATAAATTTATTGAGCAACTTTAATAGTTTTTCATCTAAAATTCGCCAATACCCCTCCGATGAAACAGGAAATTCAAGAGACCTTTTTTCTATATTGAGATAGGCTGTTCTTAGCGCAACCACCTTATTATTCAGTTCAAAATCATGGGTTTCATCATGAATAAATGACCGTGTCTCCGCAGCTTGCGAGGATAAATACTCGACAATAGTCGGGGTTAAATCATGCTTTCTCTTCTTCAAGAAATTCAGGTCTGACTCAGCCTTAATCACGCCAACGACCAGATAAACAATAACAACAGAGCAAATAGCCAGCAATACGGCACACACATAAAGCGCATTCAGCACAGTAATGCCGCTAGCTAGAGCATCCATACTGAGAACCTTACATCAGTCGCATATAAGCCACAAAAGAACAAGGAAACCAAAACCTACTCTTCCATTACCGATAAGTAAAATTTCACATTCTCTGCTAACTGATTTTCATCAAACTTTGGATGGCAATATATGTTCACTTTGACCCCTTCCGATTTGAGATATTTGAATTTTGATACCATTGAAAAAGTAGCGAAAACTTTCATTTTTTCAGCAAACTCCTCGCGAAACGCTTCTGCATCTTCCTGTAGCATCCTATCGGCAATATTCATATGCCTATAAACATTTCTTTCTACATCCGTCTGCATCCCCAACAACTCTAGAGCCGCATCACTCCATGAGGTAACAGCCGATTTGACATCCCACACCACCGTCGCAGTTCTCTCACGAGGATCTTGCTCGGCTACGGGCTCCTCAACCTCACCAAGATCACCCGCCATTTTTTTAACGGCGCCTAACTCCCTTTGCACTATAAATAATTTTACTGCATTTTGGATGTATCCAGAAAAGGCGAGATAACTACTAAGAGCTTTCGTCTCAGAACAACCATATAATGTCAATACGCCCCACATACGATCTTCTTGCTTAATAATAAAATGCGTGGTTATATCGTAGTCTTCTAGATGATAAGAATTCAAAATTGGCGGGGGAAAATTGGCCGACTTACACAAACTTTTTCCATCATTAACTGAAACATTTAGCGTTTCTTTTGAAGACAAAATTTTCATTACTTTGGTATATTCCTCGCCACGCTTATCCCTGTAAAAACGCGACAGCACTCCTAAAGCCATAAACTTTTCGAAAACATGGGAAATACTCATAAGAGAATTGAAATTTGTATTCGCAATATCCATGGGCCATTCATAGATATTAGCAATGAGGCTCTTCATATAGTTAGGGTTATACAATGCATCGCACTCAACACAGGTTGCAATATAAGCATCTACACCCGGGGCATAATCACTATCTTTACCCAACAATTTCGGCTCAACTATATTTTCTCGCTTGAAATCTTTACCGTTTATTGTTTTCTCTACTGTACTTAACGCCGTGTACGCAAGCAGGTGCAGATTTTGATCGACACTGGTAACATTTGGACAAACGACTGGCATTGTTGGAATCGCATCAAATGCAACAATTTCAATTGGCTCACTGGTATTGCGGTTAAAACGACCATCAAACCCAATAGCCGTTAACCCAGAACCAAAGATTACAGCGGTAGCAGCACATTTTCGCTCAATATATTTTTCAGCCGCGTAGATACCTCCGCTTGCTAAAAAATTGGAAACAAAAACCACACTGTCTTCGTCAATACTAATATTATCTTTTTCAACCAGCTCACAATACGCTTCGTAACGCATACGTGTATCGTAATGGCTAATATCACCGACGAATCCTATAGCGGAGTGGCCGCGCTCTTTTAGGTAGGCATAGGCCAGCTCAACGCCACGGATATTATTGGTACGAACGACAGGGACTTTTGAGGGGAAATAGTCGTAAGCTATTGACACTATCGGAATATTAAGACCGAGGTAATACTCTACTTGCTCAGCGCTGAGTGCATTGCGGATCACAATAATACCGTCGACCTCAGCCGACTGAAAGGCGCTCTTAAACGAACCATAATTTTGAGTATTAATGGCGACAAATCGATATCGCTTCAACATACACAGCTGGCGAATTTGATTCACTAACTCGCCGAGATAGAAACCGCCAAAATCTGAGGAGAAAACCGCTATGGTGCGTACCGACTCAGAGGAATTAGACATGGAATGCCTCTTGTTGATGGCAAAAATACGCCATGGATTGAATTCTCGAAGAAGCTCATGAGCAGGCCAAAGTCGCCATCCCTCCAAGCCCCACTCAATCCACCCCGAACTACTTTTAGTCTAGCAGCGATTTTTAAGCTTATGAGATGAAGTGCGCTTGCGAGAAGGAAGAGAGCAGACACGCTGAATATGCCTAAAAATCGTGGGCCCGTCTCTGCCAAAACAAGCCCTCAGGCTCGATAATCTCCCCCCGGCGCGATTGAGGGTAGCAAGTCAACCCTAGCCATCAATGCCTCTAAGACTTTCTTAGAGGCAAAAAAAAGCCTAGGCTGAAACCTAGGCTTTAATAATGAACAAATAACGTTATTGCGAATTACACGTTGATTCAGAAATACAGCTTTGGTTGTTTTCCCATCCCCATCCGCTTTGAGTCTGCTGACACATTGGATAATTCGTACCATACCAATTACAGACAGTACCTCCAGAACCACTAGAACTGGAGCTAGACGAGCTACTAGAAGAGGAGCTGCTGGAGCTAGAGCCCCCAACTATGCCGCCATCACCATCTTGGCTGGTACAAGTGCTCGCACCAACACAGCTTTCGTTGTTCTCCCAACCCCAACCACTATCTTGATTGTTACATAAGGGGTGCAAGCTACCATACCAATTACATTGCTGCCCCGAACCACCAGTGGAAGAGGAACTGCTAGAGCTGGAGGAAGATGAAGAGCTACTTGAGCTAGACGAACTACTTGAGCTAGAAGAGGAACTAGATGACGAACTACTGGAACTTGAAGACGAACTGCTTGAACTGGAGGATCCACAGCTACTGATGACACCACCATCACCGCCCTGACCTTCACAGGTAGTACGGCCAATACAGCTTTGACCGTTTTCCCAACCCCAACCGCTATCTTGATTCTGGCAAAGTGGGCGGGGGTCATCCTGATACCACTTACACTGCTCAGTGCATGCACCACCGCTAGTAGAACTACTTGAAGACGAGCTGCTAGAAGAGCTACTTGAAGACGAACTGCTAGAAGAGCTACTTGATGACGAGCTGCTTGAAGATGAAGAACTTCCACCGTCTAATACTTGAGATAATGCGTTAAACCATACGTTTGCCATTTTACGGTCGCCCCCTTCATTCGGGTGCACACCATCGTTTGTATCCGCTACAGCGTCAAAACCACTCCACTGATTAACCACGATAATAGGTGATGCTTGAGTACTTAGACCCGAGGCCCAGCCCGGAATAGCGTTGTTTAGCGCTATAACCCTCTGATCACAATCACCACAAGAACCCGCCGGATCCATTGGGATAATTTGCGCCACTAGGATTGTCATGCTGGGATTGTTAGATCGCATAGAACCCACAAGTGTCGTGAATGCATCAAGAATCACTGATGTATCACGGGCACTCCAGACATCATTTGTGCCCAAGTGCATGAGAACGATCTCTGGATTGGTTGAAGACAGCCAAGGGCCTAATTGCCCTTGATTCGCCATATTGGTGGCAAGGATGCCTCCGTGACCTTCGTTATCTCCGTCATGGGAGACCGAACAGCCCTGAGGACCGAGAGTACCGACAAAATCTAGGCCTGTGTAACCTGCATTTTGAAGTTGCTCCCATAAAAAAGCTCTCCAACAGCCGGGGCTGCCGGTAATCGAATCGCCTAAAGGCATAACTCGCTGAGCCTGAACAGCTCCGACATATAGAAAGATCGATAATGCACAGGCAATAATCGACGACCACTTAGATGTGCTATGACGCATATTTGCGCTCCCTTATTGTTGTTCCTGGTCTTGCCTAAAGCGATAAATTTGAAAGACTTAAAGCAAGAACACCCCAGGTGATGAGTGTATGGAAACCTCTAATTATTTTTCTACTTAACAACCAATAATGTAACCGGTACCAGTTGTAGCGTGGTTTGTATCACTTTTAGACTTTGATTAAAAATGAATAGGTAGAAATTTGAGTGTTTTTAGAAAAAATCATGGAAAGGTATGAGAAAAATCATACAATCACCCCATTCCAAAAGACATTACCCACTAATACGGCAATAACAAAAAACCCTATAAAACAAGCTCCTTAAGGGCGTGGCATCACATAGAATTAAACCACGTGTAGCCACCTAAATTTTAGATACCAGCAGAGCACCAAATGGCTTACCACATATAGTTTTTTGCGAACATTAGACCTTGGTCTAGCACGTTAAATGGTTTTAAGCGTATCGCGATACTTTTGAGCCTAAGTGATCCTCCGAAAGGTAAGCAACCCTGCATGCCGCAAAGCACTCCCTATGCCGCCACTATAGCAGTAAGAAAAGACTTTCCATGCAAAACCCCGCTCCACTTAGACCCTCACTCAAAAAACCATCATCTGCCGCTCACCCCAACCAACACCAACATGACGACTGCTCAGGCTCTTAACCGCCTCCAAGACCTCCCTGCTAAAAATATCGCGACGTGACTTGCGCTCATAATTTTGATGAATAGTTGCGCGCCATTCATTTTTCTCTTTCTCAAAAACGCCAACTATACTCTAGGATGACCCATTTAATTTCTTGCCCGAGGCCACTATGAGTTTGATAAAAAGGATTCCAATCGACAAAATTGAACTTGGCATGTATGTATCGGATCTCACACCGGGAATTGAAGACGGAGAACTGCGTACTAATGGGTTTATTCGCCGCTGGGAAACCGTAGATGAACTGTCGGCAAAGGGCCTAACCGAGCTATACATTGATACCCACAAAGGAATAGACTCGCCCTTTTCACTCCCAACCCCCCAAGAGAATGGCCCGCCGAAAGCTCTGGCGAGCCTAGAAGAAGAGCACGCTAGGGCAACAAAGGTTTACGCAGAAGCTCGACAGCTAGTGACCACTCTGATGAACGACGTGAAAACGGGTAAAGCCATCAATATAAATCCCGTCAAGGATCTTGCTGATAACATTAGTAGCTCTGTACTCGCTAACCCCAATGCTCTTCTCTGCCTAGCGGCTATCCGCGAAAAAGACCAATATTTACTTGAGCACTCCATCAACGTCGGAATCCTCATGGGGGTATTCAGCCGCTATCTAGGCTACGAGGATGAACTCATACACCAACTCATCACCGGCGCCCTTCTTCACGATATTGGCAAAATTCGTGTGCCTACCCAAATCCTCAACAAGCCCGATAAACTCGATCACCAGCAATGGATAGAAATGAAACGCCACGTGGTTTATGGGCAAGAGGTGCTATTAAGGTCTGAAGGGGTTGGCGAAGTTGCTCTATCTATTTGCGGAATGCATCATGAGCGTCTTGACGGAACGGGCTACCCAATGGCCCTAAAAGAATTCAACATTAACAATTACGGTCGCATTGCCGCAATTGTAGATGTTTACGACGCAATTACAGCAAACCGCGCTTACAGCAGCGGAAAGCCGCCGGCCGAAGCAATGAAACTTTTAGAGAATCTGGCAGGCCACCACCTCGATAAAAACCTCGTAGCAGAATTTATAAGCTGCATGAGTATTTACCCCATTGGCTCTCTAGTGGAGCTTGATAGTGGAAAAATAGGTGTGGTTATTAGCATTAATCGAGCAACACCAGAAAAACCGGTAATACGCGCTTTTTACAACGCTCGACATAAGCATTATGAGCAGCCCGACGTAGTAGACCTCTGCCATTCTAGCACCAGTATTATCTCAACAATAAACCCCTCTGAACATAAAATCGTAGTTAGCGATTTTTTATAAGAATCGCGGTGGCATTTGTCATAGAGTCTATCGAACAAGGGAACGTATTACCGTAAAAAACCATAGCAAACCTTGCCCTCCAAAATGGTTACGTATAGCAACTAACACTATCCTTTTCTCAAACAAAATAAACGCCCTATCAGCGGCTTTGTCACCACTAGCCGCTAGAAACCCCCTGCATTTTTCGTGTAACCTTAACCACATAATAAACAATAACGTATAACACCACCGGTACCCCAAAAATGCTCGCTTTCACTAAAAATGCCCGCTCCTCCTTTTGCCGCCTCAATAACCAGTTTTCAGCTGCGCTAGTAATACTAATATCTGCAACACTTTTTGCTTGCGGGGGTGAAGGTGGAAACACTACCCCGCCCTCAAGCAATAGCTCCTCGTCAAGCAGCAGCTCCTCTTCCAGCTCTAGCAGCTCTAATGGTGGAGGTGTTTCACTTCCCTGCTCAGCGGGTGACATTCTCTGCGAACAATTCGATGAATCATTAGACATTCCCTCGGGCTGGACCACGACCAGTTCATCGAACATAAGAATTAGCTCTGATTATGCCTTTAGTGGCCCAAACTCACTCAAAGTGACTGCTACTGGTGGCGGTTACAATGCAAACTATCTCGTCCGAAACCTCACCTCAACTCCGAACCTACAAGCAGAAATGTACGGACGCATGATGATGCGATTGAGTGATGAGAACACTAAAGGCGGCGACTTTACGTTTATTCAGGCAAGCGGCAACCCTAAACCTGAATCTGGAGCCCCAGAGAGCACCTCTGTCATGTACCGAGGCCGCCTAGATGGCCGCCACGACCACTTTATGGCCAACTATGATACTTGGGTGGACGAAGATAATAACGGAAGTACAGACTGGCTAACCGACTGCTGGAAACACCCTGCCGGTAACGGTGCCACACAACCACCAACAGAATACTTGCTCCCAAAAAATGAATGGGCTTGTGTGCAATGGCATTACGATAGCAATAACAACGAAATGGTGTTTTGGCTGAACGAAACCGAGTTAACGCAGATTCATATTCAGCAAACTGGCGATGGCTGTGTTGCCAACACACAGGATGGAATGTGGATAGCTCCAGCTAGCTTTAGTGAGCTTAAACTTGGTATAGAGCAGTACCACGATACAGCGAAATCACGCACCCTTTATATTGATGATATCGTTATTGATAATTCACCGGTAGAGTGCTTTGGCAATCCGGTTGCGTCCAAACCCTAAACCCTCAAGCGAAACGGCAACCCATGGTGGAGATTGGTTAGGGATGAGTACCCCCGATTGCCACCAATGGGGTTTCCAGCAAATTTCTAAAAACGACACCTAGATCCACCAGAGAAAGGCGGTTGACGCAAATAACCCAGTGAAAGGTGCACTAATCAAATAAGCAATGTTTGGCGTAATCTTTAGCGTCATTAGCCGTCCAATCGCCTTTCGCTTTTGCGTCCATTTTCTCACACCAACTCTTGCTACCGATTTCTGGCTCACAAGCCTGAACAAAAACCAAACTGATAAACGTAAAAACAAACACTCTCATTACGGAATACGTCATATATTCACCTACGCTACATTAATAAGGATTCTCGAATAAGCCTAAGCAAGCTCTGCGTAAGCAGCGACATCCATTAGTGAGCATCCACTCCATAACAAAAAACGGCAAGTTCACTTGAACTCGCCGTTTTTATTCGCCACATAAATCTGCAGCCAACTGAATACTGCTAACTTAAGCTTTTGAAGCCATATATTCCATCAGGTCAACAACCTTAGTGGAATAGCCCCATTCATTGTCATACCAAGAAACCACTTTTACAAACTTCTCACTCATCTGAATACCGGCGCCAGCGTCAAAAATTGAAGTGCGCGCGTCTCCAATAAAGTCGTTGGATACAACCGCATCTTCCGTGTAACCCAATACACCGGCCATAGCACCTTCAGAAGCGGCTTTCATCGCTGACTTGATTTCCTCGTAAGATGCGCCTTTTTTCAAACGCACAGTGAAATCAACTACTGAAACGTCAGGAGTCGGCACACGGAAAGCCATACCGGTAACCTTCCCGTTTAGAGCTGGAATAACTTTACCCACCGCTTTAGCGGCACCAGTAGAAGATGGAATGATATTCTGGCCAGCGCCACGACCACCACGCCAATCTTTAGCCGATGGGCCATCAACCGTTTTTTGCGTTGCGGTAGTTGCGTGAACAGTGGTCATCAGACCTTCTTCAATACCCCAGTTATCGTTAAGTACTTTGGCGATTGGCGCAAGACAGTTAGTTGTACAAGACGCATTGGAAACGATGTTTACATCGGCAGTGTATTCGTTGTTATTAACACCCATTACAAACATGGGGGTATCGTCCTTAGACGGACCCGTCAATACAACTTTTTTAGCACCCGCTTTCAGGTGAGCCTCGGCAGTCTCTTTGGTTAGAAAAATGCCTGTTGCTTCGGCAATATAATCGGCGCCAATTTCATCCCACTTCAGATTTGCTGGGTCTCGCTCGGCGGTTACTCGAACATTCTTGCCATTTACGATTAGCTTACCGTCTTTAACTTCAACGTCACCGTTGAATTGACCATGAGTGGAATCGTATTTCAACATGTAAGCCAAATAATCAACATCAACTAGATCATTGATACCTACAACTTCAACGTCATCGCGCTCGCAAGCAGCACGAAAAACGAGTCTGCCGATACGTCCAAAGCCATTGATTCCAACTTTAATGGTGCTCATAGTTTTCTCCTAGAGTGTGAATAATTAAGCCAGTAGAAGAATGGCTTAAGTGTTGCGAAAGTCACTGTTTCTTATCGCTCACTGTCCTTCGGGCAATGAGCGCATCTTCATTTGGCGCCTTCGAAAAGACAGGCCGAGAATACTCGGTTATTGTGACAGCGCGACAATGGCTAGCCAATGCGCACGCTCTCAACCGCAGTATCAAGGCCAAAGCCAAAGACGCCAGCGGGACCGCCAAAAACGGCCGCCATTCTAGCGTTTTTCCCCGCAATCCTCTACTCGGATATGGGTGAATCGATCAAATAAT
>Ga0065722_100702_pt1 | contig 14830 bp, 15 predicted proteins | sample BansetMetagenome_FD_59109 | JGI IMG/M metagenome (GOLD analysis project Ga0065722, IMG submission 59109) | Bankia setacea gill microbial communities from Puget Sound, Washington, USA - Caecum Enriched | ecosystem: Host-associated > Mollusca > Digestive system > Ceca | place: United States... | reverse complement strand
AACATCTAGAGCCACTAATGACTCAACGCTTACGCGCACTTTTCCTCTACCTTCGCTGGCCCGCCACACTTGGCGTGCTGGTTGCGCTTGCGTCACTAGTATTATTCCCCCAACTGCAAACGGGTAGGCCACCGCAAAGCAACAGCGGCAATAGTTCAGCTTCACTATCACCAGAGGAAGGCGACAACTGGCACGGCCAGGGCCAAACCTCTTACGCCAATGCAGTAAGGCGTGCAGCACCATCTGTGGTGAACCTCTATACACTTAAACAAATCAAGAATCGCCGCCACCCGCTTGCTGACAATCCCATATTCAGGCTTTACTTCAATCGCTCCGATATCCCTGCTCAACAGCGTATGCAACTCGCGCGCGGCTCTGGTGTAATCGTTTCAAGTGAAGGCTACATTCTTACCAATAATCACGTTATCTCGGGAGTTGACGAGATTGTTGTGGCGCTGCAAGACGGCCGCGAAGCGCGCGCAGAGATTAAAGGCGTCGACCGCAAAACCGATCTCGCCGTACTAAAAATTGATCTAGATAATATTTCGCCAATTCCCATTGGCTCGCCCGACAACGCGCAAGTCGGCGACGTGGTACTGGCGATCGGCAATTCATTCGGTATGGGACAAACGGTCACCCAAGGGATAATCAGCGCAACTCGCCGACGCGGGTTCAATATCGCCGACTTTGAAAACTTCATTCAAACCGATGCCGCCATTAACCCCGGCAACTCCGGTGGTGCGCTAGTCGATGCTCATGGCAACTTACTTGGTATCAACACCGCCAACCTTGATCAATCCGGCTCCGGCGGGATTGGCTTTGCGATACCCGCCGATACCGCGATCCAAACCTTAAACGATATCGTTGAATTTGGACGCGTGGTACGCGGCTGGCTGGGCGTAGAATTTCAACAGTTAACACCGCAACTGGCGCAGTCCTTTAACTTGCGCTCCACCAACGGCATGCTGATTACCTCGATCTATCCGCAGGGCCCAGCCCATACTGCCGGTTTGCGCTCTGGCGACGTAATCACCCGCATCAATGGTGAACTCGTCGGCGACGGCCGCTGGGGGCTTCAAGAAGTTGGCCAATCGCGCCCCGGCGACAAGGTCACTATCGAAATTGTCCGCGAAGGAAAGGTTCGTACCGTCGAAGCCGTACTGGGCTCTCAACCTATCGCCAGCTAAACTTTAACGCCTGAATCCATCCAAAAAAAAGCGCCGACATTCGCCAGCGCTTAGGTTGTGATTCCGTTATGTTGTGACGATTACGTCTCTGCTCCGACTGAAATTCCTACCCCACAGCTAACACGCTCCTACTAACAACCCTAGGAAGCCAGCGCCATCTTGCGACGCATATAGGCGAGCTGCTGAGCTAAGGGTAAGGATTTAGGACACATATCGTCACAGCCTAGCAGGGTCATGCAACCAAACACGCCATTTTCATCGCCAACGACCTCATAAAAATCGGCGTCGGTACGTTCGTCGCGAGGGTCTAAACGAAAACGAGCAAGCTGATTGATTCCCACAGCGCCGACAAAATCCGGCCGCATTTGCGCCGTACCACAGGCGGCAATACAACAGCCGCACTCGATACAGCGTTCCAGCTCATAAATTTTATCCGCTAACTCCGGCTCCATTTTTTCTTCCATTTCACAGAAGTCACGCTCCTCTTGCGAGTGCACCCAAGTTTGTAAGCGCTCACTCATGCCTCGCATCCAAACACCGGTATCCACAGATAAATCACCAATAAGCGCGAAGCCCGGCAGCGGCGCCAGGGTTATGACCTCGGGTAAATCCTTGGTCAGTGTTCGGCATGCCAGTGTAGGGCGGCCGTTCACCAACATAGCGCAGCTACCACAAATACCGGCTCGGCAAACAAAGTCGAATTGCAACGTTGGATCTTGATTTTCTCTCAGTTCATTTAAAGCGATAAACAGTGTCATGGAATCCGCTTCTTCAATTACAAAGCTATCCATATGCGGAACGCTGTTCGCGTCTTCCGGATTGTGGCGGAAGATATTAATGGTAAGGCGGCGCAAACCGTCTACATTTTTCACAGGAATAGTATTCAAGCTGCTCACCTCATGCTTGGAATTTTGGCTCATTGCGTATCTCCTTTCTCACCTAGGCGAGCATTGCGACGACGCAACTTCTCGGGAAGTTTATCGCTGTAGGGCATCAACGCTTCTTGTGCAGCAAATCTATCCCCGCCCTCAAACTTAGCTCGCACCGCATCTACCTCAGCTTGACGTGCCGCGGTGTCGGGGTGATCTACCCGATCTTCAACACCATAGCCACGCCATCCGGGAGGCAGCTCCATTTTATTAACATNCAGTGGCTCATAGTTAAGAGTTGGCATCGTTGCGCCTTCACTCCATGTTGCCAAGGTTCGGCACAACCAATCTTTATCGTTGCGTAAAGGAAAGTCTTCACGGAAGTGAGCGCCGCGACTTTCTTCGCGCTGTAACGCTCCCTGTGCAACACACAGCGATAACTTAATCATTTTTTGCACACGATAAGCGGCAACCAGATCAGGGTTGGCACCGCGAGCGCTACTGCGAACACTAATTTTTTGTGCTCGAATCGCAAGCTGCTGGAGTTTTTCTACGGCGCTAGACAAGCGTTCGGTATTGCGAAAAATCGCCACGTTTGCAGACATCAATTCTTGCATTTCGCGCATAATATGCAGGGGATTTTCGGTTCGATTACGGTCGCCAAACCCAGCCATGTACTTTGCTTGTTTATTGTAAGCATCGCGAATGAGTGCGGAGGAGACGGTAGATATCACCGGCAGAGCTTTCTAAAAAGTCAGACATGTATTTCGCCAACAATCATGCCGGCAACCACGGTTTCAGCAACCGAGTTTCCGCCGAGGCGATTAAAACCATGCATATCCCAACAGGCGGATTCTCCTGCCGCGAACAAGCCCTTCAAAGTAGGTGATTCGCCACGAAAATCAGTTCGTACGCCGCCCATAGAATAGTGCTGAGCCGGACGAACTGGAATTAAACTATCTGCCGGCTCAATGCCTAAAAAGTAATTACAAATTTCCTTCACTTCGCGCAGGCGGGTGTCTATGTGTTTTTTACCTAACAGGCGAATATCCAACCAAAGGTGCTCACCAAAGCGCGATTGCACACCTTTACCGCTGGCAATATGGGTCTCCATACAGCGGCTTACCACATCGCGCGAAGCGAGTTCTTTTTTGCCCGGTTCATAATCCGGCATAAAACGGTGACCATCGACGTCCAACAGTAAACCGCCGTCACCGCGACAACCTTCCGTCACCAAAATACCGGCGGGGAAAATAGCCGTTGGGTGGAATTGTACGGCTTCCATATTGCCCAAAGCAGCAACACCGGTTTCCAACGCTATAGCCGTACCCATGCCCTCATTGATGACTGCGTTTGTAGTCGCGCGATAGAGACGACCATAACCGCCAGTCGCGATACAGGTCGATTTGGCAACATAATTAATTAACTCACCGGTTTTTAAATTCCGCACTACGGCACCAGAGCAACGTTCACCATCATGGATTAACGCGACCGCCTCCATACGTTCGTGTACAGGTATATCTTCCGCAATAGCTTGGTTACTCATGGTATAGAGCATAGAGTGGCCGGTGCCGTCACTCACATAAGACGTGCGCCACTTTTGAGTACCACCAAAGTTACGCGCAGTAATTAGCCCGTGCGCTTCTTCGCTTTCCGTGAGGGTTACATTTTTGCCGTCGATAACACTTTGATGATCGCCGCGTTCAACGCGATTCCACGGCACCCCCCATGCCGCTAACTCGCGGACAGCTTTCGGTGCGGTGTTAACAAACATGCGTACAACATCCTGATCGGCACCCCAGTCGCTACCGCGCACCGTATCAAAAAAGTGAACATCCTCATTGTCGCCCTGCCCCATTGATGAGTTGCCAAGGCTGGCCTGCATGCCACCTTGTGCGGCCGCAGAGTGGGAGCGCTTTGGCGGCACTAAACTCAGCACAACCACATCGTGACCGCGACGGCGAATACCAATGGCTACTCGCAGTCCGGCTAAGCCACCGCCAATAACCAATGCGTCGGTGTAAATTGTTTTCATTTTAGATTCCAATTGTTTGCCGAATTAAATGATTTATCTAAAAGTAGATTGTTTGTGTGTAGCTGCATCAATGTGGACTCGCAGGGCTTTCTGCATCTGCGTCGCTTTCAACCTGAAGATCAGTTTGAATTTGATGATTACTTTCAGTTTGATGATAGCTAGGCACATAGCGCTCGCCGACACGGTCGGCGTGTTCCGCACCAATTTTCATGTAAGCACCTAAGGTGAAGAGGCCGAGTACGATAAAAAAGATTGTTAGTGCCCACTTGATTGAATGAAGTATTTTTCGGTTACGCTTAGCGTTATCACCCAAAAACAAACCCCACTTAATGACCAACCGATAGATACCTATACCTGCGTGCAACTCAACGACAAACAATAGGATTAAATACAACGGCCAAACGCGACCACTCCAGACACGATCAGACGAAGCGTAAGGGCCTATGTCGGCGGGGTGCGTAATTAATTGATAGAGGTGGACAGAAGCGAGGAAAAAAAGCGCGAACCCAGTCAAAACCTGTACATACCAAAGGGAGGAGTCGGCGTGTTTCAAGTTGCCGAGATGTTGGTGTAATGTACGATACTGGCTCGCGCTGTTTGGAAACTTGCGCAAGGCTAGAACGGCGTGAACAACAATCAAGGTTAGAATAAATACGGCAAATAAACTTACCAATATTGGGTAGGGTTTGCCGAGCATAGGCTCCCCCTCAAATAAACGCGCAACAAAATACATGGCGTCTTTGCCAAGTAGAATACTGGACACGAGGAACATATGAGTCCACATAAAAAGTACGAGTATTAATCCGGTCGCACCCTGTGCCATATCCATCCACGCGGGCCAACGGTTAAGGTGGGCACTCCTTACCGGTATTGGCTTATTGGCAGATTGCATTCTTATCCCCTTGTAATATTTTAATCGTCGGAAGGATTAAAACACGGGGACCATGCCCGCTACATGCGGTAAATCAAATTATATCTGTTCGAGTATTTCTTGCGAGGTCTAGCTGAAGAAAGAAAGCGGAACGTCTAACCCTCGATTTCATGTATCCACATTAGTAGAGACTGGACGTTTTCAGTAAGAAGCAGCAATGCATCCTTGTCGCCATCAACGTAGTAGGCCGTTAAGGTTTGATTCAAGCATTCGACGGTATTGGATGCCAAAAATAGGCCGCTTTTTGCCTGAGATGGGCCGGCCCGAAAAATTGCTTTCATCGCCAGCGTTAGCGAGGAAACAATTTCTGCAACCGGTGGGTGCAGTGTAACCACGTCATTTTCTGCAAGCGAGGCAAGGTCTCTAAGCGCACTCTCGACAGAAAAGAAACCTAAAAACATACGGCTATCTAACACACACAACTTTACCGACAAGTCGTTAAGTAAGCGTTTCGCAGACTTTAGCGCATCATCCGATACCGAGTTTAATTCAAAGCTAGAAGAGCGTAAGTCAGAAGTGTTTTGCAGTAACCAAAAGCTGGTCAAAATATATCTCCGTTGCGAATAGGTAACCAAAGGCTACCTTCCTGTTGAACTCGATATACACTGGAGCATGAAATATGCCAAAAATTATTAGTTATTTTTGTTCTTTTATTTCAAAGACTTACAAACATAACTTGACGGAGAAGGATGCGCCGCTAGTTGACACACCTCACCCAGTCGTTGCGCCGGAAAACATCTAAGATATTTAACGCGCCATCTCCGAGATGGCCAAACCAGCATTGCCGGCGGCAGCAGACATGGCACGCTTAATACTGTCGGCCAAAACCGCGTGATAACGCCGAGCCGATTCAGTAGCCGCGAAATCAATATAAGACTGCAATTGCTCGACCGTTAAACTGCGATAGTTATACAAATAGCTGGCCTCGACCAAAGGCCGAAACTGATCGACAAGCAAAGTCGCTTGCTCTGCTAACTGCTGCTCGCTGAGCACCGCAAGCTCGGAGCCGCTATCCGCCTTTGCATTCAGCGCCTGCTTCATCGAGTTTTGGACGCTCAGCATCACATCTACTGAACTGGCAGTACCACCAATTTCGTCATCAAGACGCCCCACCAACTGTAACCGCTCGGTATTTTTAGACAAGTCACGGAAAGCCTCTGCTGCGGCTTGCTGCGCTTCGGCATTCGCATATTGCATCTCTAATGCCGTAATCGTCTGCCCGGTCTCGGACTGCAACCACGCTAAAGCGGCAGTAACATCGGCGGATGACAACTCGCGTTCTATATGACGCTGCGCCTCGGCTTGTAAAAAAGCAGGGGAAAAAGCTTTCGATAAAATATCGAGTACGGTGTAACGATCGGCTAAATCGGCGGCAAGCGACTGGTCTGCCGACGCGAGGACTCCAGATTGCATCTGCAGTATCTGATCGTTAAAACCCGACACTTCCATCAATTCACTAACGCGATTTGCTGACTCTGCTTTTATTTGCGCAGCGGGCTTCTCGCTAGGGGCAAGGCTTTCAATCGCTAGCTCGCTGTCTTCAGATTTACTACAGGCGCTAAACAAGCAGGCAGCGATAGCCATAAAAAGTAGTTGGGCCAGACGTTTGGTCGGCATGATCATATCCTCGTTATTGTTATTCGCCCCTAAGCAGTACTGCTCAAAGTCTCTTTTAGATTTATAACTTTGCCCNAGGCAGAACAGCCTAAAGATAGTGAAGCACTGACGATGCAGGTTCGTTGTCGCTCGTTATTCGCTGTTCTTTATTCGTCGTCTTTTATTCGATACTCGGCCGCGCGCGCATGCGCTTCCAAGGATTCACCACGAGCCAAAACTGAAGCCACCTTACCGAGGTTTGAAGCGCCTTCTGGCGAGCAGTAAATAATTGACGAGCGCTTTACGTAATCGTAAACCCCCAACGGCGACGAAAATCTTGCAGTGCCCGATGTCGGCAGCACGTGATTCGGTCCGGCGCAGTAATCCCCAAGTGATTCCGAAGTATGCCGCCCCATAAAAATAGCGCCTGCGTGGCGAATGCTCGGCAGTAACGCCTCAGGGTCATCTACCGACAACTCCAAGTGTTCGGGTGCGATGCGATTCACTAGCTCTAAAGCTTGCTCCATCGTATCGGTCGCAATTAAAGCGCCGCGATTGCGCAGCGAAACGGCCGCGATGGCCTCGCGCTCTAAAGTCGGCAGTAAACGCGCAATGCTCGCTTCAACGGCCGCCAAAAACTCTCGGTCCGGCGAGAGTAAAATCGCCTGAGCAATCTCATCGTGCTCGGCTTGCGAAAACAAATCCATCGCCACCCAATCGGGGTTGGTTTTACCGTCGCAGACAATCAATATCTCCGAGGGNCCAGCGATCATATCGATATCCACTACACCGAACACTTCGCGCTTGGCGGTAGCCACATAGATATTGCCGGGGCCGACAATTTTATCAACCTTAGGGACCGTTGCTGTGCCATATGCAAGTGCCGCGACCGCCTGAGCCCCACCTACGGTAATAACACGATCTACGCCCGCAATCGCTGCAGCCGCAAGTACAATATCGTTGGTAATGCCATCAGGCGTCGGTGTGACCAGTACAACCTCTTCTACGCCCGCCACCTTGGCCGGTATCGCCGACATTAAAATCGACGATGGGTAGGCGGCTTTGCCTCCCGGTACATAAAGTCCAACACGATCCAGCGGGGTAACTTTTTGGCCAAGTATAGTTCCATCGGCTTCTTGATATTGCCAAGACGCCTGAACCTGATGCTGGTGGTAAGCCTCGATTCGAGCAGCTGCCTGCTTCAAGGCATCCACTTGTTGTTGCGGGATTTTTGCCAGCGCCGCCTGCAAAGCGGCTGACTCGATAATTAAGTCCTGCCCCCGCTTTACATCTCGTCGATCAAAACGGTTGGTGTACTCTATTAGCGCCGTATCNCCACGCTGACGCACATCGCTAAGCACAGACTTAACCACACGCTCAACCTCCGCATTCGCCGCACCTTCCCATTCGAGCAGAGAAGTAAGTTTGGCATCGAAGTCTGGGCTACTGGTATCAAGCCGATTGATTAACATCTTTCAGTTCCTAGTTACGTTCACTAACGGCGCTGCCGATTGCATCGATAAGCGCTTCAATTTCACAGTGTTTCATCTTCATCGACGCCTTATTCACAATTAGTCGCGAACTGATGTCGGCAATTTTATCGCGAGCTTCGAGACCATTGGCTTTAAGCGTATTGCCAGTGTCAACAATATCAACAATTTCATCGCACAGGTTCATAATCGGAGCCAGTTCCATCGCGCCGTAAAGCTTAATAACATCGACCTGACGGCCCTGCTCCGCATAATAGCGCTTAGCTAAGTTTACATACTTGGTGGCAACTCGAATTCTACCGGGCTTAACAGGCTTGCCGACAATTCCAGCCGTCATCATTCTGCACTTGGCAATTTGTAAGTCGAGCGGCTCGTAATAGCTGTTACTGTTGTGTTCAATGAGTGTGTCCTTGCCGGAAACGCCGACGTCCGCCGCACCAAATTCAACATAGGTGGGAACATCCACTCCGCGCAGAATTAACAACCGCACATTTTGCGAGCTGGTTTCAAAGGTTAACTTGCGGCTCTTGCTNATATCTTCAAGTGGTTCGATACCCGCCGCGGCTAATAACGGTAAGGTTTCTTGTAAAATTCGACCCTTGGTCAACGCAATGGTAAGTTGCGACATAGGTAATTCCTTGCTTCAGACTGTTTGAGTTAACCGGGTACGCGACGAATATCAACGCCCAATAACTGCAATTTTTCTTCGATACATTCGTAACCGCGATCTATGTGATAGATGCGGTCGACTATGGTTTCACCATCGGCCACCAACGCCGCAATTACCAAACTGGCAGAAGCGCGCAAATCGGAAGCCATCACGGGCGCGCCTTTCAGCCGCTCAACGCCATTAATCAGCGCAGTATTGCCTTCAAGGCCAATGGTTGCACCCATGCGGTTAAGTTCGTGAATTTGAATCAGACGGTTTTCGAAAATGGTTTCGGTCACCGCCGAAGCGCCTTCCGCGACTGCGTTCATGGCGGTAAACTGCGACTGCATATCGGTTGGAAACGCCGGATAAGGGGCGGTACGTATATTGACGCCACGCGGTCGCCGACCTTCCATATCCAATTCGATCCAATCGTCACCAGAGGTGATTTTCGCACCCGCTTCCTCAAGCTTTTTCAGCACCGAGGTGAGAATGTCGGCACGGGTACGACGCAGTTTAATCGAGCCTCGTGTTGCCGCCGCCGCAACCAAGTAGGTGCCAGTTTCGATACGGTCGGGCATTACGCTATATACGCAACCGTGAAGATCCTTTACGCCTTCGATCTCTAGNCGGTCGGAACCAACGCCTTTAATTTTTGCACCCATGGCGATCAAGCATTCGGCGAGGTCGACAATTTCGGGTTCCCGCGCGGCATTTTCGAGCACTGTCGTACCCTCAGCTAAACAAGCGGCCATCAACAGGTTTTCGGTGCCGCCTACAGTCACTTTTTCCATCACGAAATGAGCACCTTTCAAGCCTTGTGGCGCACGCGCACGAATATAGCCACCATCAATTTCAATGGTCGCCCCCATGGCCTCCAAGCCTTTCAGGTGAATATCCACCGGCCGACTACCAATTGCGCAGCCGCCAGGGAAGGACACATCGGCAACACCGAACCGAGCCAGCATCGGTCCCAACACAAGAATGGAGGCGCGCATGGTTTTCACCAGCTCGTAAGGAGCCTCGCACTCGGTTAATAGGGTCGGGTCAATTTCGACACACATCTTCTCATCAATGGTAATACCCACGCCCATACAGCGAAGTAGCGCCAACATGGTGGTAATGTCGTTGAGATGCGGCAAGTTGCAAATATGCATCGGATCGCGAGCGAGCAAGGTTGCAGCAAGTATCGGCAAGCCAGAATTCTTCGACCCAGAAATTTTGATCTCACCCTTAATAGGGCCGCCACCTTTAATAATAAGTTTATCCATAGGGATTTTTTTGCCTGTGGCAGAATTGGTAATTATTAGGGAAATGGGCTAAAAACGCTGATCATATGGAGAAACAGCCAACCCCAGAAGACTTAGTTTTGCAGCGCGGCCCACTCTGCAGGGGTATAAGTTTTCATATGCACCGCATGAATGACGCCACTAGCAATGGCTTCGCGCAGAGCGCCATAAACAAGCTGCTGTTTTTTAACGGGGGATAAGCCTTCGAAGACGGGGCTTACAACCGTCACATGAGCGTGATTCCCCTCTGTGGCGGCATCGACTTCAGAATCTGCAATCGCCGCTTCGAGCGCGGCTTTAATTTCGTGTGGCTGCATAGCTATGGGCCTTGATTAGTCATGGGTGAGCGTCAGAAATGACGGCATCGAGCTCGCGGCTAGACTCTGCCTTTCCNTTANCNGCTCGCGACCCAAAGAGGCGGCGAAACATCGTAGAAAGGTCGACAAAGATAACAGTCGCAAGCAGAAACCGAGGCTGTTCCGCTCAAAAGGCGGCCTATTTTAATAAAAAAGCGGGTGGATAGCACCCGCTTTCATTCAGAGAGGGTCGCGTCGTACCGGAACGGTAGCGCAGCTAGGGAGAGGAAACTAGTGCCAGGCGTCAATCGCCGCCTGCAAATCGCCTTTGTGATCCTTTACAGACTGGTTAAATTGACCGCGGAAAGTAACACCTAGGTTAATACCGTTCAGCACCACATTTAATAGCTTCCATTCGCCGCTGCGACCTAAGCCTAAGGTGTATACAATACGGTTGGTGCTGTCTGGGCCTGTAATACGCTGAACCACGCTGGCCTTGCGATCGCCAACCTCGCTCTCGGCAGCCATCACTTCTATTTTAAGGTCTAGATTGCTAGCCATGCCCTTTGCATAAGTTTCTACCATGCCACGCTTAAAGTTCTCCACAAACGCTTGCTGCTGCTTTGGGGTAGCCTTGTTCCAATAGTCTGGCCCCATCACGTTTTTGGCTATGTAAGGGAAGGCGATTACCTCATCAAGTAAGGTTTCGACTTTATTGAAAAAAACTGTAGGGTTGGTGTCTAGCTGTCCTTTGTGAGTAGCAACTAGGCTCATCAAATCTTTTGTTACCTGCTCAACAATAGCAACTGGGCCTTCATTGTTCACCGCGGCAGGCGCTGGCGAAGCCGCATCGACTACAGACGAAAACAGCACCCCGCACGCACAACAGAACAGTGCGAAACGCGCGAGAATTTGTTTGACGTTAGGGGCAAAGCCCATTGATATAGTCACGTTTAATACTCCTAAAAAATTCGATATCCAAAGAAAATAGGCCGACGGGCCTCTGTGCTAGTCTGAAGTTTTACACAACTAACCTGAACGGCAGTTGAACCAGCAAGAATGGTCACTGTAAGATGGCGCCCCCAAAGACGTTACGCATTGTAATGAACTGCGGGGTGTGACAAAAGTGAATTTTTGTACGCCACCTCACCCCCAACCACCGATCCAGTCAAACGAGACGCCACGACTATGTTGCAATCCCTACCTATAGAGCTGCTTGCGGCAGTCGCGATTTTAACGGGTTTCGCCGGCCTTATCTGGAGTTCTGACCGTTTTGTTGCGGGTAGCGCCTCGATTGCTAACTCGTTTGGTATAAGCCCAATGGTTATTGGGCTTACCATCGTCTCCTTCGGTACATCCGCCCCAGAAGTTATGGTGGCTATCAGCGCCTCCCTAAAAGGAGCCGGCGATCTCGCCGTGGGCAACGCGATTGGCTCTAACATAGCCAACATCGGCCTGGTACTGGGGATAACCGCACTCGTTGCTCGAATTCCCGTACAACACCATATTTTCAAACATGAACTGCCAATCTTGCTAGGGGTTACATTGCTGGCGGGCCTATTTTTGGCCGATGGTACGCTGGATACATACGAAGGCTATGTACTAATCGCCGTGCTAATCCCCGCAGTCGCATTTTTGGTAATCATCAAGCAGAAGACATTAAACCCGAGCGAAGCGGCGGAAGAGGAAGAAATTCCCAACCTCACCACATCCAAAGCGATTTTCTGGTTCCTTATCGGTTTGGTGGCGCTGATTGTAAGCTCAGAAATATTAGTTTGGGGGGCGAAAAGCGCCGCCGAACTCGCAGGTGTAAGCCCGCTCATTATTGGTCTAACCGTTATTGCTGTAGGGACTAGCCTGCCGGAACTGGCCGCTTCGGTCGCCAGCGCCCTAAAAGGTCATCACGATATCGCCCTGGGTAATATACTCGGCTCAAATATGTTTAATTTACTTGCCGTGATGTCGGTTCCCGCGATTATTCACCCGCTGGCACTAGATGCTGCGGTATTCTACCGCGATTACGGCATCATGCTACTCATTACGTTGCTACTGGGTTTGCTGATTGGCGCCACACTATGGAAAAACCGAACTCGCGCCGCTTCGCCGGAAGCAAAGCCCGAACAAGCCAACCTCAAGACCTCGGGCAACAAACAAGCAGCAATCTTTCGTTTCGCCGGAGCCGTCCTGCTCACAGCCTATATAGGCTATTATGTTGTCTTGTTTTTCACGACTCAGCAGGCGCACTAAAAATAGGTACCATGACAAATACTTTTGACTTTATTCAAGCTGGGCGCCGCACCGTAACGATGGAGCGTGACGCTGTGGCACAGCTGGAACAGCGTATTGGCGACCAGTTTGAAGCGGCCTGCAAGCTGATGCTTAAAAGCGAAGGTCGGGTCATCGTGTCGGGCATGGGCAAATCTGGTCACATCGCCAAAAAAATTGCCGCGACCCTTTCCAGCACTGGCACACCAGCAATTTTTGTCCACCCGGGCGAGGCTGGTCACGGCGATCTAGGCATGGTTACCCGCAACGATGTGTTTATTGCGATTTCCAACTCTGGCAGCTCACCGGAACTGCTAACGCTTTTGCCGATGATCAAGCGTCTGGGCATTCCGCTGATAACAATGAGCGGAAAACAGCGCAGCCCACTGCAGGAAGCCGCAGACGTCTGGCTCGACATCAGCGTCGCTAGCGAGGCCTGCCCCCTTGATTTGGCACCAACGTCCAGCACGACTGTAACCTTGGTGCTAGGCGACGCCTTAGCCGTAGCCTTGCTGGAAGCGCGCGGTTTTACCGCCGAAGACTTCGCTTTCTCCCATCCAGGCGGAGCCATCGGACGCAAGCTGCTGTTGCGGGTAAGTGACGTAATGCACAGCGGCGACGCAATTCCTGCCGTAACGCCAAGTACCGCACTACTCGATGCCCTGAGTGAAATCAGCCGCAAAGGCTTTGGTATTACTGGTGTTACAAATGACAACGGCCAACTCATCGGCGCATTTACGGATGGTGACTTGAGACGCTGCCTCGATCGCGACCTCGACGTTAAACATACCTGTATTGCAGAGGTCATGTCGGCAAGGCCACGTACAGCTTCGCCAAACCTGCTCGCTGCTGAGGCGGTAAATTTGATGGAAAAATATAAGATTACCGCGCTGCTAGTCGTCGACGACGATCAGCGACCGGTCGGCATTTTACATATGCACGATATGCTTAAGGCCGGCCTCCTTTAAGTTACGAACCCCCANACCAATAACACCGCGAACCTAGAGTAAAACCGAGATGCACCACTTGACCCTCAATGAGATCCACGCAAAAGCCAAGCAAATAAAGCTTTTATTGCTCGACGTTGACGGCGTGCTAACTGACGGCAAACTCTACTTCAGTAGCGAAGGCTATGAGATGAAAGCCTTCCATACCCTCGACGGCCAAGGATTGAAGCAGCTTATGAGATCTGGGGTTAACGTCGGAATTATCACTGGACGCAAAAGTGAATTGGTAGCAAAGCGTGCGCAAGATTTGGGAATAACCCGCGTAATTCAAGGCCGCGAAGACAAGTTTATCGCCATGCAGGAACTGCTCGCCAACCACCCTTGTGAATTGAGCGAAATTGCGTTTATGGGAGACGATTACCCCGACCTAACCGTCATGACCAGGGTCGGGCTCGCTTTAACCGTGCAAAATGCTCACCCTGCCGTTATCGAGCTATCCCACTGGCAAAGTAGCCGCATGGGTGGCGAAGGGGCTGTTCGTGAAGCGTGCGACCTTATCATGACCGCACAGGGTAGTTACCAACAAGCACTTGAGAAGTACACGCGCTAATCATGCCAAACAAAAACATCACTACCCTTGCCTTAATCCTTGTCGCCATTTGCGGTATCGTGGTGCTCTGGGACTCGTCGGAAAAAATCCTGCCCGCTGGCAATCCATCGCGCACAGATGCCCCGCTNCACCCCTACGCCCTAGCCGATCACGCCTCAACTCGACACTTTAACGAAGCTGGCGAACTAGAATACGAATTTACCGCTCGCCGCCTAGAACATTACCTTATTGAGCCTCAAGCAGGCGCAGCGTCAGACAACTCTGAAGTCGGGCAAGAATACACCTTAATCAAAGACCCCNNGTTCACGCTCTACCAAAATAACCAACCTTGGCATATCGAAGCGCGAGAGGGACGAATAAACCAAAATCAAGAACAGATCGAGCTTTGGGATAATGTGCGTATCTGGCAAGATCGCGTACCGTTGCCGCAAGCCAGCCTGCCCGCGAACCCGGCAGCGCTAAAGCCGCACCGCTCAGAATTCAGCACCGAAACCTTGACCATCTATCCCGCACAAAAAATCGCCGAGACCGAAGAGCCTGTTACAATACGAACCACTAGCGGCACGATTGAAGCCGTGGGGCTGCACGCAGACTTTAATGCGCGCAAAATACGACTATTAAGCAAGGTCCGCGCCGTGCACGAGTTTGCGGTACCTTCATTGCAAT
>Ga0065722_104426_pt1 | contig 14892 bp, 14 predicted proteins | sample BansetMetagenome_FD_59109 | JGI IMG/M metagenome (GOLD analysis project Ga0065722, IMG submission 59109) | Bankia setacea gill microbial communities from Puget Sound, Washington, USA - Caecum Enriched | ecosystem: Host-associated > Mollusca > Digestive system > Ceca | place: United States... | reverse complement strand
GACTAGCGGCTAGCCTCGAAAAAAGGGCAAATTGTTTGTTACTGTGGGTTACCGCAATAACCGTCATGCGCTCAAGACCGGCCGTTAGGAGATGCGTGAATCGGGTTTGATTTTTTTTAGGCAATAGCATCCCGTTCCCACGACAAAAACGGGGAAATAAAGATGATTTTTGGTTGATTCACGCGCCGAGATTATGTGTGGGTGCCACCTGAATGTCAATATGACTATATGGTGGTTTAGACTAAAGTCTAAGTCTATTGGCGTATTAAATGTTTGTTTTTAACCTACTTAACTGATAATAAGGTTTGTATAACAATAGTATTAACGTATAAATACGATTGTTGTCAGGCCGAATGAAGGATCTTGAATGTTAAAACTATCGCATTATTGTGAACCTTGTTTTGTTTTCATTGCATCTCTGGGGATTGCTTTTTTTATGCAGGGCTGCGAAAGCGAAACGCAACGCAACGCCGCGGCTAATTCCTTGCCTTCCCTCGAGAGCTTGCACCTAAAAAACAACCACGTACAGGTGGTGTTAACCCCCCAAGCAGGGGGGCGAGTGATTGCGCTTTCGGTACCGGGTTTTGAGAATATTTTATCGCCTGGCACCGATGTTGTTATCCAGCCAGAAACGGTCATAACGCCTTCATCGAACCGGCTTGATTACCGTGGCCATATTATTTGGCTAGGCCCACAAAGCGAATGGTGGGTGCACCAACAGGTGAATGCCACGCGTGCGCAGGCGAAATCGGTTTGGCCGCCAGACCCATACGTCACAATGGCGCGCAATAAGGTTGTTGAGCACAGTGAGCAGCGCATTGAATTAAAAGGGGTGGAGAGCCCGGTTTCAGGCATGCGTGTAAACAAAACGTTCGCATTGCCCGATCAAAACGTGCCAGATGAGGAAACACAGGGTACGTTGGTGATAACCGCAACCGCTGAAAATATAACGCGCGACCAGACTACACGTTGGGATCTATGGATGAACACTCGTGTTACCACCGATACGCGCGTGTACGTGCCGGTTGCGGGTGCCGAAAACGTACGGCTCAGTCCTTTTTCGCCGCCGGCATCGGGGGAGATTCAATTTTTAATGGAAGACGGTATTCTCGCGCTTAACTGGGAAAAACGGCATACAGGCGCTGTAGTGGAAGGTAAATTGTTTATTCAACCTTCGGCAGGTTGGATGGCGGCCTTCACCCAAGAGCAACTGTTTATTATTGGGTTCGATCTGCTACCCGAAAGCCTGATTCATCCAGAACAAGGGCAAGTAGAGCTTTATTTACAAACAGGGTTGGGGGCAGAGGCCGGCGGCGTTATTGAGATAGAGCAGCATGCCGCATATAAAACATTGGTACCGGGCCAAAGTATGTCTGCGCAGCAGCGTTGGAGAGTCATGCCGTATACCGGTGGTAGCACCCCTAACGATCATCGTAACGCTCTTCGGGCATTAGGGCTCTAGCGGTGCACCAATAAAGAAGAGGGCTGTTCATTCATTCTCATCCAGTCAGTGGTTTTATCCGTAAAATCACTGTCTCATTTATAGCTGAATTGGAGCCCTTCATGCACACCCTCACGTTATTTTACGACGGCTGCTGTCCGCTTTGTGTCGCGGAGATGCGAGCGTTAAGCACGCGAGATACCCAACAGGCACTTGTGCTTGAGGATATCCAGCAGGAGGACTTTGTGTTGCGATACCCTCATATTAATCTAAAGCGCGCGACTGAGAGGCTACACGCCGAGAGCGGCAATGGCGATGTGTTGTTGGGGCTGGATGCCACACGCGCGGCATGGGCGGCTGTAGCGCCTAGATCTTTTACGACCTTATTCGTAACTTTTTTACGCTGGCCTCTCGTGCGGTGTTTCTCCGATGCTGCGTACGGGATCTTTGCACGCCACAGATATGGATTTTCGCGTTTATTAACGGGGCGGTCGCGTTGTGAGCGTTGTAAAATATAACCACCAAGGCTTAAAGGTCTGCACGTTTTCGCAAAATTTAGCATTATCAACGCCAATTCTTTCTAACCCCCTTTCTATCATCTATGGTTAAGAGCAAATTGCTCGCCCTGTCGTTGGCTGGCGCGTGACATTTGCGCTAAATTTTAGCGAAAAATAATGCGGCCACGGCGTTAAAAAAGTAAGCGGAACGTACAATAAAAATCGAAGCGAGAGTGTATGACAAACACACTGGTTGATACGTATTTAAGTATAAGACGTCAAACATTGCGCCTCGTTGAAGGGCTGTCGGCCGAAGACTTGGTGCTGCAGTCCATGCCAGACGCGAGCCCCGCAAAGTGGCATCTTGCGCATACTACATGGTTTTTTGAAGCGTTTTTTTTGCAGAAAAAGTGTAAACATTACACGCCCTTTAATCCACAATTTCAGGTGTTGTTTAATTCTTATTACAACACCGTGGGGGAACAGCACCCGCGTCCACAGCGTGGCATGTTGGCGAGACCATCCTTGGACGAAGTGCTGGCGTATCGTCATCATGTTGATAAACACATGGTGTCGTTATTAACCGAATGCGAAGAAATTTCGTGCAGTGCCGTTACCGTTGGATTGCATCACGAAATGCAACACCAAGAATTATTACTAACCGATTTGTTGCATTTGTTTTCCCTGAACCCGCTAAAACCACCGGTCATGGCGGGTGATACAACACTGTTGGATACGCCGGTATCAAACGATTGTCAGCCCTATTTCAAAGTGTATTCCGAAAGTCTCACCACAATAGGCTGTAACGGCCCACAAAAAGATACCCGTAAGCGAAGTAGTGTACCGTTTAGTTACGATTGCGAACGCCCCGCCCATTCTGTTTTTATGCCAGCGTTTCGCATGTCGAATCGACTGGTAACAAACCGGGAGTGGTTAGCCTTTATGGATGATGGTGGTTACAAACAGAGCTTGTTGTGGCTATCCGATGGTTGGTTATGCAAAGAGCGTAATAATTGGTGTGCACCCCTGTACTGGATTCAATGTAAACAAGGATGGCAGGAATTTGGATTAGATGGCCTGCAGCCGGTCAACCTTTCATCACCGGTTTGTCATGTTAGTTATTACGAGGCCGACGCTTATGCGCGTTGGGCGGGAAAACGCTTGCCCTATGAATACGAGCTAGAAAAAATTGCACTGCAACGCCCTATTGAAGGTCAATTTCTGGAGCAACTGCAATGGCGACCGCAACCGGCTGAAAGTACGGAAGGCATGCATCAAATATATGGCGATGTATGGGAATGGACGCAAAGCGCCTACAGCGCATATCCCGGGTTCATACCGGAGCGCGGCGCGTTAGGCGAATATAACGGAAAATTTATGGCGAACCAATTCGTGCTGAAGGGCGGCTCTTGTGTTACCCCTAAAGCCCTCGTTCGAGCGAGTTATCGTAATTTTTTTCATCCGCAACAACGCTGGCAATTTAGCGGTTTGCGATTGGCTGAATAAAAAAGGAATGTTTATGCAACTTCAGAACGCCGCTAGGAAAGAAGAGAGTGGTTATGCTTCGTCTGTGGTGAAAGAGTTTTTGGCGCATGTGCGCGATGGCCTTAGAAAACCGCAAAAACAGCTGTCTCCAAAATATTTTTATGACGAAAAAGGGTCGGGGTATTTCGATAAAATATGTCAGCTAGAGGAGTATTATCCTTATAAATCTGAACTCAAGTTAATGCCGATAGTCGCAAGAGATATCAGTAGAATACTTACCGATCGCTATAGCGTAGTAGAATTTGGTGCGGGGTCGTTAACAAAAGTGAGGCCACTATTGGACTGGCTGAGAAAGATCGATCAATTTGTACCTATCGATATATCGGGGGAACATCTTCGGTCTGCCTGTGAAGAATTGTCCGGTGATTATCCTGGCGTTAATATTACGCCGATTGAAGCCGACTTTTCACATGAAGTCGATTTGAGCGGAGTAAACGCGAAGCGCCTTGGTTTTTTCCCCGGTTCTACCATTGGTAATTTTACGCCCGCTCAAGCGAAGTCGTTTCTAGGTTCTGCGGGTAAAACGCTAGGCCCAGACAGCTATTTTATTATCGGGGTGGATACAAAAAAATCACCGACATTTTTGCATCACGCCTATAACGATGCGCAAGGCATTACGGCAAAATTTAACCTTAATATGTTGCACAGGATAAACAACGATCTAAAATGCGATATTCCTGTTCACTATTTCGAACATTACGCACACTACAACGCACTCAAAGGCTGCGTTGAAATGCATCTTGTCAGCACGAAAAACTTTGAATGTAATATTGCGGGAGAAAGCATTCATTTTTCAGCCGGTGAAAGTATTCATACCGAAAACTCTTATAAATATCATCCAGAAGAATTTACAGCGCTAGCCGAAAAAGCAGGGTGGTCGACGCAAAAGATATGGATGGCCGAGCGGGATATGTTCAGTATATTTTTGCTCAAATATTAAAATGCAGGAATGGGAGTGTCCTATTGACTGTGTTCGTACGTTTATTGGCGGCGAGGGGCGGCAACAATTACAGGGGGGTAATAGGCACCTGATTTTTAGGCTAGGCAAAGAACATCTTGTGGCCGAAAAAAACATTACTGAATGGATTAGGCAGTACTCGGCTCATAATACCCGCGATATTTGTATTGCGTTATGGATAAAAGAGGCAGGCGCGACCTATTATCTCCGAGCTATTTTTTGTCAGTACGGTCGTTACATTTTACGGTGTGGGTCAGGCAATATTGCTATTGCGGCTGCAGTATATCGTGTGGCTCCTCAGGTATTCCGCTCTAGTATTGTCGGTCTAGAAACCCCCGTGGAGTCGTTGGTGCTGGTGAAAAAAAGCGCAACCGAATTTGGTTATCGCGCGTATCCGTGCCCGCTAAGGCCTTTTTCTTGCTCGCGTCTTTGGCAGCGAATAACGGGTATTCCGCTCGTGGGAGGCGCTTTCTCGGGCGGCCCACGGGACTACGTTATTGTTGAAACGCAACACCACGCCTTTGTGCGTGATATGGTCCCGCTATTAAGACGTTTGTGTACCTATAGCGCACGGGCCCTCATTGTGACGGCGCCGTTTGTCGATACGCCGCTTTTTACTTCCACGCGGCACAGTATGCAATATGTCATGCGCTATTTTGCACCGCAGTACGGTGTGAACGAAGATGCTGCAACCGGTTCAGCGAATATACAATTGATGCATTATTGGCATAAAAGGGGCGGCTACGGAGGCGGTAGTTCAGTCATGCTGGCACACCAATTATCAAAAGAGGGGGCGGTAATGGAGGGAGTATGTTCACGGTCACTCATTACCTTGTTTGGCCGAGTGAATTTTGAACAGTAAGCGAGGGTCAGCTAGGGTTAAAGAGAGCGCTTAGCAAAAGATAGTTTTGTTACGTTTTAGCAAGAGCAGTTGCGGTGATTAAATTCTAATTCCGTTACAATGATCCCCTTAAGAACGTTGCGTAAGCTAGTGAGGCGCGGGGTAATATTGCGCCGCCTCTTGGCGAACGATTTGTTGAATTTTGAGTTAACGTAGATCCTGTCGATATGTTCAGAGTTATTGTTTTAGTCTCCCTAGTATTTGTTTCTAATAGTGTATTCGCGTCGCTTGCCGATTATTTTAAAGATGAACTTGGCCGTACCAAGTGGCAGCATGTGGCTAATTTTTCGGGCGCCGTGCTTATTACGCTTCTTACCATTACGCTTATTACCTTAGTGTTCAGTTATCGCAATAGCCGTAAAGCTAATCGCGAGCTAACCGATATTCGAAAAGATTTAGAAGATCGTGTGCAAGATCGTACCGCTACCTTAGCTCATGCGAACGAAGCGCTTGAAGGTGAGATAACTGAACACCGCGAGACCATGGAACGTCTGCAAGATTCACAGGGCTATATTCGCAGTATTGTAGATTCAATGCCGTTAATGTTGATTGGCCTGAATAACGAAAAGCACATCACTCAGTGGAATACCGCGTCTGAGAAAGTAACGGGTGCAAAACGTGAGCAAGTTTTAGGTAAGCCATTATGGGATGCCTACCCCACTATCGCGCTGTCGCCAGAACAGGTTCAAGAGGTACTCGAAACCAAAAAAACGACTACCATTAAGCACAGCCAGCGCGGCCAGTATTATTTTGATATGACGTTGTATGCGTTACAAAGCAGTAATGATGTGGGTATTGTGATTTTGCTGGAGGATGTTACGCATCGCGTGAAAGCCGAAAACCGCTTAATCGAACTCGATAAAATGGCGTCTATGGGTGAGCTAGCCGCAACCATGGCGATTGATGTGGGCACGCCATTGGCAACCATTATGAAAAATCTGCGCTGCATTCAAAACTCAGAATGTTCAACGGCTAAGGCGCCGCCTGCAAGCAATAATGAGATGCTAAACGAATGTTTATCTGCTGCGATAGATGATGGTCAGCAAGCGAATGCAATTGTTAAAAACCTGATTGATTTTTCCCAGAATCAGGGAGGAAAGCTACAGCTCGCCAATATTCCCGATATTATTGATCACACTGTAGAACTTGCCTGTGAAGTGTTAACTAACCCTTCAGGCTTGCGCTTTAGAGACATTGAATTGAAAGTTGATTACCCCGAAACACTCAGTCGTGTGCCTTGCCAAATAGCAGAGTTGCAGCAAGTGTTTTTGGGCGTATTTAGGCACGCTTGCCATGCCCTTGGCGAGTGTCAACGCGGAGACTTTTCGCCCTTAATCACGATAGAAGTTAATGAGTTTTACGATGCTATTTGGATTAAGGTTAATCATAACGGCAAGGGTTTAAATGCTGAAGAGCAACAGAATATTTTTGAACCCTTCTTCCTTAATGATACAACCCAACCGCTTTCCTCTGGCGCCCAGCGCCTGTCTTTCGCACACTTCGTGGTAACGGAGCATCATCACGGTCACATGGCGGTAACGTCAGATGTAGAGGTTGGCACTACGTTTCATGTTCAGTTACAGGTGCGCTAAGGCACCTGGAACTGTCTTAAATTAGGGCAGTGGTGGGGCGGCAGTTTTGGATGGGTGGTAAGGGCCGGCAGGAATACGGCTGCCACCTTGAAGAAAAGCCGCTTCACTGGCTTTTATCGCCAGAGGGCGGTAGTCGGGAAACGCGCGAGTAAGAGCTGCCGACAAAGCCTCGCCAATAAGGTCCCCAAGTAAACTGCCGCTATTGGAATCGTTTTGCGATGATACGCTTACGGTTTCTCTATCCCGCCAAATTTCTTCGCCACCACTGTTTAACATCCGAAACGCTAACGTTACGGACGTAGTGGAATTAAGTACCACGTACTGCGTATCCCAATACTCGACATTAATATATAGAATGGCGCTGGCACCAAACATGAGTGCAAGACTTTCGGGGGGTAACTGCTGAACTTCTGCTGCGTCGTACAACCCTTCGTTTTCCAGTACAACTTTCACGGTATTAACAGGAAAAACGTAATAGCCGCGTTCGCCGAGCAAGCGTGGCAGTACACTCAACATCGTACCGGGTGCGTGAATGTTAACGCTGCCATTAGTGACGGGCAGTACTAATATTGAGCGAACGCCTGATTGATCAAATGTTTGCTGATAGGGATTTATCTGGGCGGTGGAGGTGGTTTCACAGGCGCTAAGCAGGGCAACCATGGCGGTAAGCCCTAGCGCGCGGAAGACATTACAGTGCATTCTGTCGTCCCTCTAAATTAAAAATCATGGATGACATTAGTTTGCGACTTTCTGGCCATGTCTCATGCTCTTTTTCATAATACGTAATTGCGGTTGCGGAATCTCCGGCCTGTAAAAAATAGGTGCCCACTTCGGCATATAGCCCTGGGGGCACAATTTTTCCATTGGCCTCTAGTTGTTCAATATGAGCGACTAATTTCTGGCGAATTTTTTGGTGTTCGGCGGGATACTGGTAGTAACGGTAAAGACCGTCGGAATAGCTGCCCCAGTCGTATTGCGATTGGCTAGCGCAGCTACTTATAAGCCCTACGGCAAATAATACGTAAAGTCTCTTCATTGTGGCAAAGGTATCGATTTGATAGCGCTTTCGCCGAGGTAAAACGTTTCGCTGAAGACGATAGTATTACCACGTGTAAGCGCGATTTTATGGGCGCCGGTCAATAGTTTAAGTGCTGCCTTTCCCGTCAAGTATTGGTCTGCAGTACCCATCGCTAGGTTATCGACCCATATTGTGAAGTCGGCGGTATTCTGAGTTTTGTTGGCAGGCGTAAACGAAATTGCCGGCCGTAAATCAACGGCTACTTCGCTGGTAGTCGGCTGCTGTACACAGCCGCTTAGTGTCACTAGCGTGAGTGCGAATGAGAAAAGTAAGATAAATGCTTTCATGGGGTAACCTCCTGAACGACTAACTGTGACGGCTGAAGTCCTTCTATACTGCCGCTCACGAGAGAGACAATAGCCCCTTCATTGGTCTCGTTCTGGCCAAAAAGGGATATAACTTTTACGCGAGCAACTTTCTTGCCGGGCAATTGAATATTAAAACCCGTTTGGCCCGATACTACCGTTTTGCCCTCTGTTAAGATATCGAACTCCATTCCCACTTGAACCCCTTGTCGCTGGCCTCCGCCCATGTAAATACCATCGGCTTCAACTGCGATCACGTTAGACTGCCAGGGTTGATCGCCAAGTAGCTGCGTTAACGAGTTAACAACTTCGGCTACCGCGATGGCGATAGCGCGGTCATTAATGGCAGCATCGTAATCGGCTCGAGAACCAAAACCCGCTACATTAACGTTTTCGATAGAGGCTTCACCTGCGCCGCTAAAGGCATTGGTTACATGTGCGGTACGCGCATCGACCAATCGTAAATCGACCTTTGCATAAGCGGTTTGTTTTTTGCTCGACGAAAGAAAGCCTGACTCGCCGGTAGTGCGACGACCAAATTCGGTAAGGGAGCCAATAAGCAGCGCATCTACGCCAACGAGATTGAGCGTTTGTCCGGTTAGAGTGGCCTCATCTTGCAGGCGGCTTATGTCTGGGCGTTCAAACACCAAAAAGTTACCCGATTCGGTTAGCGCCTTGGATAATAAATCGGTTACCTGCTTGCCTAATACATCATCGTGAATATCACGCAGCAGGCTTTTGCCGTGCAATGTTTCATTGGTGATACGCCCTAACGCCACTTTTCGTTTAAGCGTAAGCTGAGCCGGTTGGCTGGCAAGCATATCGGCTTGTGCTTGGCGTTGTTGCTCAAGAGAATAATCGTTCTCACGTTTATCAACCTGCGGGGTTTGGCTTGCGCACCCACTGAGAACCGCTAAGCCGAGGCAGAGGGTGAGCGTAAAATGAAGGAGAGAGTGCGAGCGCTGCATAGTGTGTTCCTTTTATGCCTTTAGGCCAAAATAAAGGTTTTGGCCGTGAACTAACGGATGGTAATAAAGCGGTTACGAGCGTAAAAAATCATTGCGATTATCGAGCACCATTACTGAATAGAAGCTGAATAACGTGATGTTGAAGGCGCGTGAATAAGCTGGATGCCGCTACGGAGCACCGCATGAAGCAAAGCGGCCTCCGTTCGCATACTATTTGTGTTGCCAGGTAACGCTTACGTTGTAAATTCTACAACCCTATAGTCTTCGCTGAGCGATTGTTGCACAGGTTTAGGTGCGGGGTCGTAGTGACTGAACGTAATCGTAAACGAACCTTCGCCACCCGTCATTGATTTTATTCTGGATGGGTAGTTGAACAGTTCAGCAAGGGGAATTTTGGCGCTAATGTGTGCCTGTTGTCTATGTGTAGGTGTTACGTTTGTGACGATGCCTCGGTGTGATGCGATATCACCGGTAATGTCGCCCGTACAATCTGTGGGGGCGGTAATGCTAACCATTACGATGGGTTCTAATATTAACGCGGCCGCTTTAGTCGCGGCATCTAAAAAGGCTTTGCGGCCAGCGGCGACAAAAGCAATTTCTTTGGAGTCGACGGCGTGATGTTTTCCATCTAGCAAGGTTACACGAATGTCCTGCATAGGAAACCCCGCAATTACGCCTTCTTGCAGCATTTGTTTAATGCCTTTTTCAACCGCAGGAATAAACGAACCGGGAATAGCGCCGCCGACAACTTTGTTTAAAAATTCAAAGCCTGCGCCTCTATTGAGTGGTTCAACGCTCAGCGAGACTTCACCAAACTGTCCAGCGCCACCGGTTTGTTTCTTGTGACGATAATGTCCCATTGCGGAACGCCCAATGGTTTCGCGGTAATCAATGCTTGGGGGTTGAGTCTCGACGTGTAGATTAAAAACACGCGCCATTTTTTCGAGTGCAATACGCAAGTGAAATTCGCCAACGCCGTGCAGAACAGTCTCGTTTACGTTAATACGATGCTCAAGCCTTAAGCTCGGGTCTTCTGTGATGAGTTTTTTCAGTGTCTCGGATAACTTTTGCTCATCGCCAAGGCGTTGGGGGCGTATCGAGAGCCCATACATAGGGGAGGGGAAATGTAATGATTTTAGATGCAGTGCGTCGTAGTCGTGTGAGGCGTGCAACACGGAATCAAAATGTAACTCGTCAACTTTGGCTATGGCACATACATCGCCGGGTTGTACAGATTTCACCTCCTTAAGTGCGTTACCTTGTACACGGTAAAGGTGCGTTATCTTGATAGCCTTGCGGCTATCGCCTACATAAAGCTGGCTATCGGGCACAATAGTGCCTTGGTGCACCCGCAGTACTGCAAGCTTTCCCTTGAAGGGATCCACGCTAACTTTAAATACATGAGCAACAATAGAATCTTCTGGCTGTCGAGAGAGTGTAATGGGCGCATTTTCATTTAAGAAAAGAGGTGGATTACCTTCGCTTGGGGTGGGCATTAGGGTTGTGAGAATACGCAGTAGTTCTGAGGTGCCCACACCCGTGCGTGCAGACACAAAACAAATGGGTATTAAGTGATGGCATCGAAGCGCGGTTTCGAAAGCGTCATGTAATTGCGCGGGTACTAACGCTTGGCCTTGCTCAATGTACAAGTCCATTAGCGCATCATCTAGTTCCACAACTTGGTCTACAAGTGCATCGTGAGCGTGGCTTACCGAGCAGAATTCAGTGTTTGTTTTTTGCGGATCAAAATAACAGTCCACCACAGCGCCATGGCCGGGTACGGGTAAGTTTAGCGGCAAACATTCACGCCCAAAGCGTTGTTGTATTGTTTCTACCAGCTCGCTCACATCAAAATCGAGTGCATCAATTTTATTGATGATAATTATCCTGCATTTCTCTCTCTGCTTTGCGGCCTCAAGCATACGCTCGGTCATAATTTCGATGCCGGTACTCGCGTCAATGACTACGGCAACACTTTCAACCGCAGGAAAAACACTGATGCTGCGGCCAATAAAGTCAGGATAACCCGGAGTATCCAGCATATTGAGATGCACGTGATTATGTTTCAGGTGGCATAGCGAAGACTCTACCGAGTGCTGAAGTAATGTGGACTGTGAATCGAAATCACATACCGTTGTGCCACGAGAAACCTCTCCAAGGGCTTCAATACTTTGAGTGTCAAACAGTAAGCGTTCAATGAGGGACGTTTTACCTGCACCCGAATGACCGGTGAAGGCAATGTTGCGAATAGCGTCAATAGTTGTGCGATTAGATTTGTGCATCGTGTGCTCCCGTGCGTTAAGTGGCAGTCTCGAGTACAAACAGCGAATAACGTTCAGAAAAGCAACCGCTTGCACTAAAGGCCGCGCCGCGAAACTGGGCAGGTAATAACACGTCCCGGATCAGCTGGCCTCCCGAGAAATAGTGGTAGGTTTTAGTGTGACGGAAAGTGCAAGGCTCGCGTTGACGGAGGTCAATGTTCAAGCCTCCAAGAGTAAGGCGAATCGCGCCATACCGAGACATAAGAAGTATTGCGCGACAGCGCGATGTTTAGTCGCATAGTGATGGTCAATTTCATTATTTGCTGGTCAAAACTACCACTTCTCACATCAACAAAATAAAAATAGAGTAGCGGCCGTTCGAGCAACGATAAAAAAACCTTTAATAACAATGTGTTAACAAAAAAATAAATGTTGGCACAGTTTCTGATATAGCAATAGCGTTAAATCAATTCGTTGCTTAAGCTGAGCGTAAGTGATCATCACGCATCGCACAGCCGCAATACATCGTTAATGTGTTTTTTGGGAGAATGTAATGAAAGTATTAAGGAATAGTTGTTTACGAGCGTGTTGTGTTGCCGTTGTATTACTCGTTGCCAGCGTATCGGCAATCGCCGAATCAGAGCACGCGCCAAATCGATTTCAGGCTCAGCTGCAGCATGCCGATTATGGCATGCCTCATTGCGCTTCACTATTGCCGGTCGTTCAGAAGAAATTGCAAGAGCAAGAAGCCACCATTAATCGTGTGATGATTCAAAAGCCGGTACTGATGACAGAAGCAGCGAGCGCTGAGCGCGAGGCCAACACACCTGTTTTATTGCCTCGTTTTGAAAAAATTGTGGTTCATCGCTTAGATGAAAACAATTACATCACAAGTTTAGCCGTGAATTAAAATCGCTTAGGGATAGGCTGTTAGTGACGCTGATAACGATACGCCTTGCCGATTTCGAGTAGGGCTATTGGCTGACATTACTCAATAATATGAGTTTAAACGTGGTGTAGGTGCTCGCAATTAAGCACTAAAAAATTCAATTCTGGTAGCGAGATGAGTGCAAGTTACAGGTGTTGGCTGGATGAAGGTCAAGCACTAACGTAAGGTTACGTTTGGCAGCGCACGCTAAACGAATGGTGTTCTACCGACCATACACATGAATTTACGCCACGCTACTTTTAAAGGCTTCAAGCATTGAACGTTATTGACCGTGGATACCGTATTTAGACTTAATTTTTTAAGGTTCATCTACGTAAAGCCTGAATGTTCAATTGCCATACTTCTCCGTGATTTAGGGATGCTTCGTCTGTTAATATTACGGCTTTGAAAAGCACTATTTTTCTGGGAGAAGGAAATGCTGTTTTGGCTTAGATGGCTATGTCTAGGTATAGGTGTAGGTCTCACAAGTGTCTACGCCTGGGGCGAAGGTGCACGCTCGGTGCTGCCTGAGCAATGGCAGTCGATTAGTTTGGCGGGTGAAAAAGTTGGCTCTCGAACTATCCGTCGCTCAATTAAAAACGAACGTATAGAAACAACGGAGGTGCTTACATTACACACGCGAGTACCAGGCCAGCCAGCGCAACAATCGACCATTACGCTGCGGTATGTTGAATATTTAGACGGCCAGCCTATAGCGGTTTATAAAACGATTAATTCTGCGCATGCAACCCATACGATGGCGGCGGTGGTAAGCGAACGTTTTTTGGTTGTTAGTCACGGTGGCGAACGAGCACAAGCGAAGAAATATTCAATCCCGCCACATTTCTATTTTCCGGAAGCATTAAGGCAGCGCTTACTCCACAGTGATAATCAGTCGTCGATTGAATTCAATCAGTGGAGTTTTTCGGCCTTGGCATTTGAAATTGTACGGCTAGATATTCAAAAGTTTCGTCCTTCTGATCTCGCACTAGAAAATGTTGAGATCAAGAACTTTGAGGCGAACAATAGCGGCGCGGTAAATAAATACCCGCCACAGTGGCGTTTAACTCAGACGGTGTTAGGTGAAGAGAATACAGCTTCTGTACAGGGCCGTAAAAAAATCCTATTAGCCGATAAATATTTTTACGTGCAAAGCGAATGGTCTCAGTCGTCCGGTGATGCCTTGCTTGTCGAGACCTGTGACGAAGTGTGTGCGACAGCAGATGTTACGCCCTTACAAAATGTGTATAGACAACTTATTCGTTCCCCCTTTCGTATTCCTGATGCAGCTTTAAAAAGAACGATTCGCTACCATTTAAACAGTGATTCTTTAGGGCAGGTTCCCAATACTCACGAGCAAAAGGTTAAGCAACTGGATGATGGTGTACACGTGACGGTTTGCGCACACTGTGATATTGGCGCCGAGCCGAGGGCGGGAGAGTTGCGCGAGGCAATGCTGTCCAATTATTGGATTGATAGTGATGCCGAGAGTATTCAATTAAAAGTGCGAACGCTATTGAATGATGAGCGATCAACGCTTAATAACGACGAAAAAATGAAACATCTAAGTCGTTTTGTTACGCGTCATATGAAAACGGGAAAGGTCGTGTATTCGGGCTACGCTCGTGCATCACAAGCATTGGAAACCGGTAGTGGCGATTGCACCGAACACGCCCTTTTATTGGCCGCATTGGCACGTGCCGCAGGTATCCCAACGCGTATTATTGTTGGCCTTGCCTACAGTAATGATCGATTCTATGGAAAAACCCATATGTTTATACCGCATGCGTGGGTGCAGTCATGGGTAAATGGGGTGTGGAAAAGTTTTGATAGTGGTATGGAAGGCTTTACTGCGGGGCACATAGCACTGGGAATAAGTAATGGTGAGCAGTCAGATTTTATGCGGATAAATCACCAGTTGCGTGGTTTAACGATTGTATCCGCAGCGCAGGTGTCTTCCGCTCCATAAGCCATTTCAATAAATTGCGGTAGACGATAACGCCGTAGGAGTAGACGGTGGTTGTTTTAGGGCGCGCACGAGTGCGCTACAGCACACAGGGAAATAGGGAACAAAAAAATAGCGACATAGAAGAATATCGCTATTGGATAGTGGCGGCTAATCTACTCGGTAATTACCGGCAATTCTTCTAATACGGTTTCTTGCGTTGTGCCTTCGGCTTCAAAGGCGACGGCATCATCATTTTTTACCGCACCCATAACGGTCATTTCTTCTAACTGTATCGCTAGGTCGTCGGCGTAGGCGGTACTAGCGAATACGACAAGGGTAAGACCAATTATTTTCACAGCGGATAATACATTCATTATAGGCTCCTCACGCGTTAAAGCGTTGAGTGTAGCGAGCGGGTTAACCCGTGCGCAGTAAATGGGAGGTGGTAGTTGCTAGTAGTAGTTACTAGT
>Ga0065722_104425_pt1 | contig 14915 bp, 9 predicted proteins | sample BansetMetagenome_FD_59109 | JGI IMG/M metagenome (GOLD analysis project Ga0065722, IMG submission 59109) | Bankia setacea gill microbial communities from Puget Sound, Washington, USA - Caecum Enriched | ecosystem: Host-associated > Mollusca > Digestive system > Ceca | place: United States... | reverse complement strand
AACATAAAGTTAGATTCAACAGTATGCCGCTCTGCAAAGAAAAGATCGAAACTATATCGTTGGCCAATTTCGATACCTAGCTGAGCCGCAAGCGCATCTAACTGTACCGACTCTTCTTGCACGGCGTGAACACCACCTATATCGATGACGCGAATACCGTTGATAAATAACCAAAGGTCGTCATCTCCTCGGAAGGTAAAAGTCTCTCCACCTTCGTAATCAAATACCAAATGCGACTCAAGGGTAAAGTGATAGTTATGTGGCATGCGCCGCGAATTACCCCAGCCAAGATCATCAATTGGGAAAAAGCTACTATTTTGATATGTCCAAGTATTACTGTCACCCACCCTTGTCATTTGCAGGGACATGGGTATCGCCAAATTGACTCCATCCACATTGTTATACCACTGGTTAAAGTTCTGTGCCCCAGTCGTCGTGAGAGTACCGCCTTCTCGGTATCCATATTGAGGCTTTCCATCGGCGCCCAACAGAACATCGACAATATTTCTATCATCGCCAAGCTCGTACTCAAAGTCAGGGTGCGACTGTTTAAAGTCACGGATTATCACCGGGAATAGTCGGCTGTTTACACCCGACATTTCACAAGCACCGGCATCTTCAACCTCTATGGTCACCGTATCCGGAAGGCTATCATGCTCTCCATCGTTCACAATCAACTGAGCAACGTAGGTACCGCTTTCCTGCAGCTCTAGTGTCGGGCTAGCCGTAGATGCTTCATAAATCAGCGTTTCACTACCTTCGGGTTCACTCAACAAATTCCAACGATAATTAAGCTCACTACCTTCGGGATCAAAACTTCCGCTACCGTCAAGTGATATCGACTCGCCAGCTGTGACGCTCACATTCTCCCCAGCGTCAGCAACGGGTCGCAAATTATTGGTGTTAAACGTAACCGTATCAGCAACACTTTCCTCCATGCCGTCATTGACCACCAGCGAAAAGGTATAGCGACCAGGCATATCGATAAATACGGTCGGCGTAATCGCACCATCATCGCTTAACACCGAAGTGGAACCGTCCGGACGGGATATTTGAGTCCAGCTGTAACTCAGCGCATCACCATTCGCATCATAACTAGCACTGCCATCAAGTTGCGCTACCATAGCGGTATCAATAGACTGATCTTCACCGGCATTAGCCACAGGCGCGGTGTTAATTGTACTAATCACAACGGTATCAGGCTCACTATCGACCTTGCCATCATTCACCACCAGCTGCACAACGTAACTCTCATAAACCGATGGCATAAATACCGGACTTACCGCAGACACATCCAGAATCAAGCCATTGCCTGCCTCACCTAATGGACTGATAACCTGCCAATGGTAGCTGAGCGGATCGCCATCGATATCACTACTACCGGAACCGTCAAGCGTTACGCTAGTGCCCATAACCACCGGCAAATCGTCTCCAGCATTCGCTGTAGGAGCACTGTTTGGCTCTGCTGTTGGCTCGGGGCTTGGCTCTACAGTCGGTTCGGGAGTAGGTTCAAGCGTTGGCGAGACGGTAGGCTCCGCAGTTGGCGCTGGTGTCGGCTCGTCGCTTGGAGCAAGCGTAGGCGCAGGCGTTACGCTGGGCACTGGTGTCGGTTCGTCACTTGGCGCAAGCGTGGGTGTCGGCATTACTGTGGGTTCCACAGTTGGCACGAGTGTGGGTTCGTCGCTTGGAATAAGCGTAGGCGCAGGCGTTACTGTGGGCTCCATAGTTGGCGTAGGGCTTGGCTCAAGGGTTGGCGATATTGAGGGCTCCACGCTGGGGCCTGCTGTCGGCTCTACGGTTGGTGCAGGCGTGGGCTCACCGCTTGGGACAGCCGTTGGTGTGGGCAAAACCGAAGGCTCTAACGTTGGAATTGGTGTCACGGTTGGTATTAACGTGGGAGCTAGCGTTGGCACAACGGTTGGCAATACGGTTGGCAATGTAGGCAAGCCAGTTGGAGCAGCTGTTGGCACTGGCTCGGAAGACGGTAACGGCTCAGGAGTGGGTAACGGTTCCAAAGTCGGCTCCAAACTAGGCTCGGCTGTTGGCACAACGCTCGGGTCGTCACAGATAATACGCGAATCGTCCACATCGGGTGAATATGCGGAATCGTAGGCACTATATGGGAATTCTAAGCCGGTATGAGGCTGGCTCATTGCTAACTCAGTATATTCAACACCGGCTTTTGCACGAACGATGGGTAAGCGGCTATCGGTATTAGGGTCATAAACCCAAATACCGTAGGCGTTTTCAATACTATCAGCTGCATCGTCGCTGCTACAGAAATCGCTCACGCCAGCTTGCACCGACTTACATTGTGACCAGCTAACCAAAAGACGTGAAGATCCATCTCGGTATGGAGCTATGGCACTGTACCAACCAGCCATAGATGCCTGATTTGGAAATAAGCTAACAGCCTCACTAATCACCGGCTTCATTGCCATATTGGCAAAAACAGTGTCACCACCTTGCTGACTAGGCTGCATCAGCTCCATCACGTTTCCGCCAAGGAACTGGTTATAGCGGTGCTTTAATAAAGTAATTAAACGGCCACTTTCAGCTTGTACTATTTCCTGAAGCTGGAGGAGACTTTCTTCGGAGGCATTGGTGGTAACAGTATTGTACAGCTGAGCAAGTTCGGAGCCATCTGCGTTAATACGGAGTAAGGTGTAATGATTACTAGCCAATACCGAACCAAACGGTGTTTCTTGGGCAAAAGTACAAAGCTCTTGTGAGCCCCAGTCTTCAGGTACACCGAGGCCATCAGGATATTGCTGTTCAAAAAACTCCTCCACAGTGACTTTACTTAATCGCGGCTCGCGAAACTGACACTGTGGCAATAATTGATAACTTCGAGACCAGCGAAGAAACGTCACGCGACCATCGGTTAAGCTTGCCGTTTGTGTATCGTGGTGATTCCCGTAAGTAAGCTGAACGATACCCTCCCCTTCAAAGCTCATAGAGTGGAGCAAAGAGGGCTTTTCGCTGGCACCAACTTTATAGCAATTAGCCTCCTCATCGACCTTCGTTACGACATTTGGGGATGGGTGATTTGGATTGCCAGCGGCGCGATCAGATGAAAAAACGACCACGCCGTCACTCGCATAGGCGGGATTAGTGTCTTCACCGCTATTGGCTATTAAATCATCAGCGATAACTCGTCTTACTTCGCCAGAGTCAAAACTGTACTCATAGATATTCCATGTGAAATCGCTTATATGACCTGCTGGGCCGTGGGCGGCAAACAACACCCGTGTTCCGTCAAATGAAACACTCAGGTCTTTTACATCGTAATCACTCGAACCAAAATAGTTAGAAAGAACCTCGCTATTAACACCGTTAACATCAAGACTCGAACGCCGAACTAACTGCGCACCAGGGTTAAACTCGTAGGGCGATGATACGTCGAGGGGCGAACTGTCAGTATCCGACAAGCTAGCAGAGAGCTTTTCGGATACTTTCTGTACACTTGCGCTGGTATCGCGAGAAACGAAAACAAAGGGTGTATCGGACGCGATAATATTTCCCTGCGAAGCGCTGGAATTCGCCGCCGGCTCTCCACTACCGCCCGAACAGGCGGCAACTGCGAGTACCGATGAAACCAGAGCGATACGACTCATCTGCGATCTGATTTGCTTATACATAATGTTTACTCCAAAGGTATTCATTTCCACAACCCAAGCGCTCAAAGCCTTAACTCTGCAGCTAGCTCACTATTTGATCAGTTAAATCTTAATTCCACATTTTCAGAGACCTGCATCACCAGTATTAGCCCCATTTGTTAACCACCAATGTTCCCAGTTCACTGAGAGCTCCTTCTCGACTATGGAGGACTGTTCCGGTCAATCCCGCTAAACCTAAGTATGTATTGCTGTTTCAGATCCCTGTTTTTTGCTACTTCGGTATGAATTTCCTTACCTATAGAATGACACTTCAGGTGAAAATACGCTGGAACAAGCTCGCAAACGCATTAAAAGATTTCCATAGATGAAACTTTTTTATTCAATTTGTGGCCTGCATTACACTGCTTTTGTGAAGTGTTTTGATTGCTTTTTGTGCAATCAGTAAACCAAAAGCGCTCTTTACTTCATCAAAGAGGTGAAAAGGGCTGAATATTCGGAGACAGTGGCGGGCCATTAGTTAACAAAAATTGCGCCACAGGCAGAAACACTGAAAACGGACCAAGGGCAATTTATCGGAGTATGAGCGTCTATCGAAAATTTTTATTGTTAGCCTAATATTGTAAGGTTGACCGCCAGCCAATCACTCAGAGTAGTCTATCGTTTTCAGCGATGAAGCCATAAGACCAGCAGACAAAAGGTTTCATTCTCCGTTAAAGCTCCTAAAATTTTTATCCTTTATGGTTTGTGTCGAAGTAGACCAAATGCAAAATTCAGTAGCCTCGCCTTTCGGATAAAACCTAGGGGCCCTAACAAACATACCCCAGCCAGACGCCCCGTGGGAAAAGTACCGGTAAAGCACCACCTAAAGGGGTGATCACTACCGAAAATCAGCTTGGCAAGAAAACAAATTTATATTCGACGACGGTTGGAGATACCTCCTTCGCGCCAAAATTCACACCCCTAATTCGCTCCAAAATATTGGTTTCGAGCTCAGACAACCCCAGTTCACTCGCCAATAACGACAAATTTGAGATTGAACCGTCCGGTTCAATAATCAGTTTGAAGGTAAACTTCCCAGCAAGCTCTGGATTCTCCAGCAATGCCTGCTGGTAAAGGGAATAAACGCTACTTTTGGTGCGTTCAAGTGTACGACGGATGCTTTCCATATCCCTCTGCCCCTGCTTAAAAGAACTATGACTCGCCAAGGTGCTAACGGGGGCATCTCCAAGCCCTAGACCATCAATGGATGTCGACTCATAGGCAGCAAGCCCAGCATTATTACTAACCAATAAATTCTCATCAACGTCTATACCATCACTGCGCTTTACCGCCCCGTCTTTACCGAGGAATTCACGTGAATTACGCTTTACTTCACCTTGAGTACTCGTTGTGACATTGCGGGTTTGCAAGCGCGCAATATCTAGGGAACCACGAAGTGCAGATAACTGACTAGAAAGCTCATTTAAACCCTGTGATTGCTTCATAGCATTTTCACTGTCTTGCTTAGTTTTTACCTTTTGCTCCTTCATATGAGCCATTTTAGGGCTTGGCAGAGGCTGGTCTGGATTCGTTTTCGCTGCGGCTTTTGGTTTTACTGTTTCAACCTTTTTTTCCGGTACCGGCGGCGCCACCTGCTCCAATGGCTTCAACATCACAGTTGTCACAACCTCATCGCTTTCTTGTTCTACATAACTTAAATCAAATACCGGCAGCCAAGGTATCAGTATGAACAAAACTAGCAACGGAATAAGTAACCGCTTCAAAGTCCGTTGAAATTTCTGCTCTTGGTTTTCGTCCACATCCCACGGAAGATTTAGCTCTAAAGCCAAGGGGTACATAGCCGTTGACATATTATCCTCCTACCCCTGCACTACCGAACTCCAGAGGAACGTTAGACACATTCGTCTTCTGTATATCAGCAGCCACACGGTTGACGGCGAGGGAAATATTGCGGAAACCTTGCTCTCTGCAGGTAGACATCACACTGCGAACCAAGGCGTAAGGCGCTTCACGATGTCCCATGATGGTAAGAGATAGACCGTGTTCTTTTTCGTAGCCGGACAACTCTCCCATCTTGTCTTTGTGCTCTGTAAGAGCGAGCTGTAAAGGTTCGATTAACGCATCGGGATCTTTTAGAATAGGCTCAACGTTCGCAATTGACTGCTCTCCCACCCAAAGCTGCCCATCGCCAATCATCACCATTAAATCTGCATGCGGGGCTTTTCCTGCGCTCGAATCGGGAAGTGTCACAAATTCTGCATGCTCAATATTTTTACTGTCACCCGAATTAAGTAACAAAAAGAATACCAAGATTGTAAAAATATCCATTAAAGCAATGAGACTAAGTCTCGCAGATGGGCCTGAAGACTCTCGGGAATAGAAAACAGTATGACCAATCATTTAGCTTTCATCCCCCAGCGAAATTTCAGGAAACATCTCTATTTCAACCATGCTTGCCGCTACAACAGTGGTATAGGACTTCACTGCTTGCATGGTCGATATGAGACTCTGATAATCGACACCGGCATTGGCCTTAACAACAGCGTCTCGCTTTTCTGGCAACTGCCGCTTGACCTCCTGCAACACCTGAGAAAGCGCTAGATAATCAAAGTTATGAATTTCCTCTCCACTATCTAAAATCGTGGATTTTAAAGGGATTTCTTTGATAACGACGTCAGTGGGATACACTATTTTAAACCCAGCCTCACCAATTACCACCTCTAACTGCGATTGAGAATCCTCACTGTTGTAAGCCCCACCGGTTAAATCTGGAAGCTTCACATCCAGTACAGTTACCTGAGTAAACGTCATACTCAACAACAATACAGGTACCAAAACGATCATTAAATTCATGAACGACGTTACATCTAGCTCTGCATCATCAGAGCCTTTATAGGAAAATTTTAAACTCATACCACTCAACCTACCCAGCTAACTTCAGGCTGTTGCCAGATTTCCATCGTTTAAATCATTAGTCTCACTTTTATCAACAGCGACAAGGTTTTCATCGATCACACCTTCACTGGCCCCGCTATTCACTGCATCTGCCTTAACTTGGTCGGCAGTATTCATATCAACCGCCGGTGTTGCTGGCTGAGCTTGTGGTAGGGGGGTCGTGGAAAAAGGTGTTGTACCAGGCTCTTGTATACGGGGCACACCGGCTTCTATAAAGCGGTGTAGCGTCATAATGTTCAAAAATTTTACCGCAGACATTTCAACACTTGTGATAATAGCCTTCGTCTTATTTTGTAAAATGGCATTCAATACCAATAAAGGGATTGCCGCGATCAACCCAAAGGCCGTGGTATTCATCGCAACTGAAATCGAAGACGACAACAGTGAAGATTTTTCCGCTGGGTCTGCATTTGCGACAGCAGTGAAGGCACCGATTAAACCGATGATGGTGCCAAGCAGGCCCAGCAGCGTCGCCACATTTGCCAACACAGCGAGATACCCGGTTCGGCTTTCTAACTTTGGCAGCGCTTCCAACATTCCTTCACTCATGGCATTTTCAACATCTGCTCTCTGTCGAGACACCTTCATCATATCTAAACCACAACCGATGATGCGTACAACTGCAGCTTGGTTTTCACGGGTATACATTTGCATCTTTTCCATCTCCGTCGAACGGAGCAAGGGAAGAAAATCGGCAAAGGCTTTTTGGTTACGCGACTTCTGCCAACCCAAAAACACCCAGCGCTCGATCGCAATGGCTAATCCGATAAAAAATACAACGGCAATGGGTATGAGAAAAAACCCACCCTCCTGAAAAAACTTTACGATAATACTGTATACATCTGTCATAACATGTTCTCTTTCTATCGGGTTTACTCGCTGGCCTCAGGGGATTCCAACTTCATTTCGTCATAGATATTCATAGACCTGAGCACAACCTCACGGTCCACTATATCCAGAGTTTGATCATATTTTACATCCAAATTCCACTGTAATTTATCCGGTGTGGAAGTGCCCTTCCAAGGAATAAAATAGCTGACAGCTGGGGTTTCTTTATCACCTACAAAGGTAGACTCCAGCTTGTAGTATGCGTTAGGTTGTTCATCGGACATATCAGTTCCCGCCGATTTGGTCGGTTCTTCGTCACCAAATACAGGCATTACCACTAGCATCAGTAAGCCCCACATAGACATACGCAAGCTAACGTTCATTGTGCTCCTCCTGCCACCGATAGTGCCGCCTGAGTATAGTGCTTGCCGGCCTTAATGCTGTTAGTCACACCTGTACGCGACTGAATCTCGCTCAACCAGCTGGCCACCTGCTCATCTTTATTGTTAGTTAAGAACTGATAAGCCTCCATGTGTTGCTGAGCTAGCAAAGACTTATTCATATAAACGTCGTAAAGAATGGCTATATTCAGGTGGGCTTCTGGGAAATCGGGCCAAAGCGCCAAGGTATCCGCGTAGAGATTCTGAGCTTCTAGATAACGACCTTTTATACGCATAACTCGCGCCAAGCGCAGATAGGCATTCACGTTTTGGTCGTTAATCGCAATGGCTTTACGGTAGCGCTGCTCGGCTGTTTCGCTATCATCTGCCAGCATAGATATATCGCCAAGCATAACCCAAGGGCCAGACAACGAGGTATCTTCAGTGGTGAGCGCAGTCAGCTCCTCAGTCGCCACATCATAGTTTTCAGATTTGAAAGCTCTGCGTGCGGCAATATAGCGTGTAATAGAAGATTTCTTTATACGGGAATTCTGTAAATCGTATGGGTTGGGAGTACTCTCGTAAGGCAGTTTAAAACCAGCTTTATCAAATTGATCAACAGGTAGATAAGCCTCAGTAAGCTTGAGAGAGTACACGTCTTCTCCAGCACTGAGATCTTGCGAGGGAGTGCTAGCACCACAAGCAATCAGCATGGAAATAAGTGCAGCTAAACTGACTATCTTAACTAGGCGCACATTAACGTATCTCATCACCATAACTCACTATTTGCTCATCTTTGTTATATCGATCTGGATTCAGCTCACGCATTGCTTTAAAGCTTTTATTGATCCAAGGGTTAAACTCTCCCCCCCATGCGCGGCTAATGTTCGCTGTGTGCACCTCCTTTGCAAGCTGCTCAAATGGCAACGCTTGTTGCTCAATAATATCTTTGTATGTCTGTATATCATTCTCGGTCATTCCTGAGGGAATAGGTGATTCACGAAGATCTTTTGCAAATATTTGGTATAGACTGCCTATTTTGTAGCTCGATTCAGTCACAAACTCTAAAAAGCCATAGTCGGCTGCAAATTGATATCGTTGCAAAGCACTTTGTAGCTTTTCATTTTTCTTCGGTAAACTTTTGACCAACGGTAGTCGCAATCGTAATTTTTGGAATTCAGCAGCGAAATAATTCCCGTACTCGATGTTGGCCCAAGCGCCAAGCCATTGACTCCGAGTGGTGCGCTGATCGCCTGCCTTTTGGTCGCCGTCAACAATACGTCTCAACCAATAGAGCTTTTTTCCTTCGTCGCCTAAAATGTCGTAATTAGTCGCTAAGTGATACCGCGCCTCCATTCGAGTATCAAACGGTTGTTCGTATGTGTAAGCGTATCGTTTAAACAACTCCACTGCTGTGGCATGGTTCGTATTTTTTTCATGCATGCTTGCAGAAAGAAATAAAGCCTCCCTTTTTACCTCCTCATCAGGATCGTGATTGCTCAGCGAAAGATATTCATCGGCTGCAAGCGCCCACTGCTCGCTCTGCTCATAGGCAAAAGCCAATTGCCGGGGAAACTCAACAGCCATTTCGTGCTGCGGATAAAGCGCTTGTAATTCTTTAAGCTCTGGAATCGCTCTTGACCACAACTCCAGCGAGAGAAGTAAAGCAACCGCATCATATTGAGCGGTAGCCCGTACTTTCGAATTCGGAGCCATTGCCTTGATACGCAAAAAATTGTCTGCCGCTTCCGACACTGCACCACTATCAGCCAAGGTTTCTGAGTGCTTGTATACCGCACTGGCTAAGCGTTCGGTAATAGCCGTATACTCCTCGGTACCGGAAGCAACAAAGCTTCTCTGCTCTATATAGGCTTGCTCCGCCTTAACATATAATTGCAATTTGAAAAAGGAGTGCGCCATAATTCCGTAAGCTGTCTTTTTTAATGCAGGATCCAATGCGGCGTTGTTTTCAATGAGGGCTGCAGAAATATCTACCGCCCTCTGGTACTCATCCAGGCTAAACATGGTTTCCGCGGCACTCGTCAACACGGACGGGGAGCGCTCATCGCTATCGAAAGCCTCCGCAAACCTCAGCATGCTCTCTACTGCCTGAGACTGCCATTGCTTGGCCGCGTCACTACCACTAATTTTCTTCGCAATAACCTTTTCGTAACAAATAATCGCTGCGTACCCGGCATTTGCTGCATGCTCTTTAGCACTGCTACCTACAGGAGAGTATGCAACCAACTCATAATCGCCTATAGCCTGCTCAAACCGCTTTCCTTCAAATAAAACCTCGGCTTTCAAAAATCGAACTTCATCAATTCGTTCATCGTCAGCGAAAGTATCAATAAACAGCTGGTAGTATCCTGCGGCCGCATCTAAAAACACCACAGCCTTACTTTCAATGTTGGCTAGTTTTTTATCAGACTCACCCTCTTCTCGCTTTTCTCCAATGGTAGACAGTAATGCTTGTCCAGACGCATGGTTGTGTTGGGCAAGCTCCTCAAGATAGGTTTTCAAAATAGGCTGGATGTCTTCACGAATACCGCTGACGTTTCCTGGATACTGTGAATGAATTCCATAAGCCTCTACATATGAGGATTTTTCGTCGAGGGCTTGGCTAGGAAACCCTCCCTGCACGTAAGTATCGACAAGTTTTTTGTGCAGCTCTGGGGCTTTTGCATCTTGGGTATATTTATCTACAAATACGCGGTAACTCTCCGCGGCCAGTTCGTAAAGCTCCTTTTTAAGATAGTAGTCACCCAAGTTTTCGTAGACCATCCATATGTAGGCTTTGTCGGCCAGCACAGCCACCGTTTCAATGGACGATGCACCGCCAATTTTGTCAACGGCCAAACTAATGGAGTGCAGCGTATCTCCGACCATCGAGCGGTGGGCCTTATTCAGCTCCTCCAAACTTAAGGTGTCTTTCAGCAAGGAATTCATCACATAAGCGAAAGCATTTAAACTTTTTCGATATTGGAATTGCTTATACTGGGACCATCCCATCATGTAATAAGCATTGACCAGAAACTTTTCATTAGCCGAGGTGGTAACCGCTTTATAAGAGCGCTCAGCATCGCTGTAACGTTGGTAGCTAAAGTAGATGTCTCCCTGCCGGAAATGTGCCTCGGCTATATTTTCATAATAGGGATGCCGCGAACTTAGCTGCTCTAACATGCGTAGCGCTTCACCCTGATTACCCTCCATGTCATAAGCTTTAGCCAGTTGATATAACACTTCAGCGTTGTCGGGGGAATCCGGGTATTTGTCTAGAACGTCCCTGTAAGCTTTTATAGCTTCTACGTAGTAACTTTTGGCGTGACCTGCATCGGTATTTTGATCTTGCACGCCCTCCATCATATAAACATCAGCAATTCGACGCTGAATTTGCTCTTTAAGCTGTTGGTCCTCAAAAAGATCCAACAACTCCCGATATTCTGCACGCACCTCCTCGTGATCCATTGTTTCAACGGCCACTTCAAGCTCTTTTTCAGGCTCGTACTGTAACTGACCCAAAGTTTTATGCTGATTGGATCCGCCACAAGCGACAATAACTATTGTCATACCGCAGCCAAATACTGACCGTAAAATGCTGTATGCCACTTTCACCTCTCCTCTGTCTCGACCGGCTCTTCGGAAAGCAATTTGGCTTTTTCCAGAGATAATAAAGTAGAATCAAATAATCGCGCCTTAGCTAGACGTGATTGCGCCCAGTAATAACGCATTCGCTCGTCATGGTTATCCAGCTCAGCCTTTACAAGCTGCCGCATAACCGGCTCTAACTGCGCAATAATATGCTGCGTTTTTGCAAGCTGTACGCCAATACGTTTGTGACTTTCATCTACCATGGCCACATAGTGCTGCGGCTGAACATAAGGCTGCTTAACCTTTTTCAGCTGTGTTATTTTATCTTCCAAAACCACCAAATCATGCTCTGCACTATTGATAAGCACTTGAAAACGCTGCTTCTCTTCTTCTTCCAAGCTCAATGTTGTAAGTCTGATCTCAGCTTTTTGATCTCGCAGACGTTCGTTAATGTCGGCGCTGCGCTCTAGCAATTGCTGAAACTCTTCCTGAACATCTTTTTTTCCTGCGTTAGCCAAAACCAACCGATGCTCTCGGGTTTGGGATAGCCAATATTGTAAGTTGTCCTCAAGCGTATACAGTGCAGCTAAATCCTTAAGGGTTTCGTTAAAGGGGTGACTAGCCATTAAGTCGATAAGAAATGGTGTTAGCTTTTTGTAATCCACCGTCGCATTGGCTCCGTACCAATCGCTCTCATCCATAATCACTTCAAGGTTCTCGATAAACTCTCTTGGCACATCCCGGCGGGCGATTATTTTGCGCGCCTCGGCAAGCACTGCTAAACCGTTCTGAAAGGCTTTTTCGGCAAGCAAATTGCTTTTTAAGGCTTTACGTGGCGACCCCTCCTGCTCATATAGATGAGCAAGCAATACCTTTGCCTCTTGTACCTCTGGTATAGCGATAGAGCGCTGATCTAGCAACTGCAACGCAGGCACAGCCTCACTAAACTTTTGCATTTTTATCGCCGTCCAAGCGTAGCTCAGCAGCGCTCGATTAGAATACAAACCGGTCGTGCGAATACCGGTTAAATAGTACCAAGCTCTCGGCAAATCCTGCGCTTGCGTGGCCATCTGGGCCAAACCATGCTTCGCTCTGTCTGCCAAGGCCTGCAGCTCGCGGTTGTCCCCCTGGTAGCGAGCAATCTCCTCCAGACTAGTAACAGCCTCAAGAACGCTACCATGACGAAGCTGGGTTACGGCGAGATTAAAGAGCAAATAAGAGTATTGGGGAAGGCGGTCTGACAGTGTTAGGATCGCCTCATTAACCGATGTCATGTGCTGCCCGTCGTTTTTAACTAGGGACGCCAAATAATGATATTCAATATGTAAATCGTTGGGTATTTCACCTTCAATTCTGTTTAAAGCCGCATTAGCGTTAGTGGTATCACTTTTGTTGTAGTAGAGCTTCGCTAGGTGGTACCAAGCTCTATTCCTTACCTCTACACTGGCATTTTGAGACAACAGGCGTTTGAAAATTGACTGAGATTGCTCTGGCAGCCCATAGCTCAGCATCATGCCACCACGTAATATTTCTGCCGCAGAGGCTTTAGCAATGGGGTTGGGATGAGAGAGCACGTAGGCGTTTTCCACCAAAGCGTGAAAGTAGTTATGCTGATAAAACTCAAACAAAACTGGCCCATACTCTAGCTGCTGCTCACTGACGATATGTGACTTGACCTGCGCGCCAATACTAGCAGAATACGAGCAGAACCAAGCAAGCATGAGTGTCAGTAAACAGCGCCCTACACCATGCTTAGAGTTTTTTTCAAAAGCGGCTGTAAACTGTTGTTTTTTAACGATATAACTTACCCCACTCATATATTAACTACCAGCGATTCAGGGTAAATATCGGCTCTAATGTGGAGCCGTCATCAACAATGGCAAGCTCAAGGAACTCACTGCCAATGCTCTTTTCAAACTCTAAGTTGGCAGCGCGCTTATATGGTCGCCCATCGGGGCTTTGACCCGTAAAAAAAGCCGTTATCGAGTGTATCCCCTCATTAAGGTTAGTGACGTACAATTTGTGTACTCCACCTCGCGATAGGGCGGCACGCTGCTTGTCTGAATATACGTGACTAGCCACCAACTTACCGTCCATTTTCAATTTCACTCCCTCCAATGAGAAAAACTGGCCAGTGGTCAATGATACGAATACGGTGTAGCGCGTATTTGAAGGAAACAACAGTTTCTCTTCCATTTTGCGTAAATCTTTATTTAGATCGATTACATCGGATTTCAACGATTGAATATTACTCGCTATTGCCCGCAGCTCACTAAGATTCCCGCCTTCATCGACTATAGGCTGTTCGGCAAACTGCGCTGGATCGACAGCGTCAAGCCAGTCCCGAGACGCGTCGCCTGAAGTTACTTGCTGTTCTGCATTCGCAGCATTTAGGGTCAACGCCACCAACAACATGCCAAAGCATCTCAATAAACTCATACTTTTACGCGCTACCCTCATGATTCAACTCTGCCTTTCTAAACCCTAAGCAAGACCATCTCGCTTACTTCGCAATCTATATATCCATCTCTATATCAGACTTAACTCAAGCCTTGAGGCTAGTCCGCACCCAAAACATTACGGGCTAGCCATCAAAGTGTCCTCAATCTCAAACTATGCGCCATACTCACTCACCGAACACAACATAAAGTATGTAGTGTGAACATACTCGAATTCATAAATAATTCCTATATTCCATAAATGCTCAATATCGAATCTGAGAACCAGATAACATCGTATATGCAATAATATTATTTATTATTGGATGGCTGCGTAGTGCGGTTTATTGGCACCCCTGACACCTCTGGGTACAGTGTGAAAATGACCGTAGCAATTCTCGGCAATCTCTCTCTTAGCAGTGATCTAGCGCAAACCATCTACTCTTTTCCTTCACTGCCCCTACCACAAACCTAAAAAGCCAGAGTTTAAAAGGAAGCAACATGCAACAACACCCAGCCTTGACAGCATTCAAAGTCTCCTGGGCTATACTCGCCCTCAGTGCAGCAACAGCGGCACAAGCACAAACCATTGGCGACCTAAACGAACCTGAAGACACCGCTATAATTACGCCGGAAAAACAACCAGAACCTGTGCACGCCGCGCAAATTGACACGGAGAAGTATGAACTAGGGGTATTTATCGGCGCACTAAACGTCGAGGATTTCAACGCCAATGGGATCTTAGGGCTTGGCTTCACCTACCATATTAACGAAACCTTTATCGCCCAAGTGAACCTTGGACAATCAACAATAAGCAAAGCCACCTTCGAGGAAGATTCCGATTTTTTAACCGACGACGACCGCAAATTTCAGTATTTGGAAGTCACGGGGGGCTACAAAGTGCTCAGCGGACGCTCTTTCTGGGGTAGCAACACTAAAATGAATTCCGATATCTACCTAATAGCCGGCCTAGGCCAAACAGCCTTCGCAGACAACCAAACAACCAGTTTTGTTTTCGGGGGCAGCTACAGAACCGTCATTACCGACTGGATGACTCTGAATATTGATATAAAAGACCATGTCTTTAACCGGGACTTTATTGG
>Ga0065722_100202_pt1 | contig 14942 bp, 14 predicted proteins | sample BansetMetagenome_FD_59109 | JGI IMG/M metagenome (GOLD analysis project Ga0065722, IMG submission 59109) | Bankia setacea gill microbial communities from Puget Sound, Washington, USA - Caecum Enriched | ecosystem: Host-associated > Mollusca > Digestive system > Ceca | place: United States... | reverse complement strand
TTATAGAGGTCGCGAAACTCTTCTTTAGTCATTTCACGTCGTTTTAAGCGGTGCCACTCTTCACGTAAGCGAGTTGCCTCCAGCCCTAGGTTCATGGCAATGGGGGCAACAGCCTCCACCTTATCCATGGTTTTATCCGCCGCTTCTTGTGTTTTGGTAATGACATATTGCAACCGGTTAGACGCGTCTTTTATCTCGGAATTATTGACTTCCGGAGGTTCCGAATCCATATCCGCATCAACATGAAAGTTAACAATCGCGTTATGTAAGCCTCGCGTTAGTTGCCCTACACTTTTAAAAATATGTTGGTTCCGAGCTTCGACTAAATCGTGGATCATCTCGGATGCTTCATCGAGATTATCGCTCTGAAGTTTCTCAACCAAATGATTGGCACAGTCTTGTAACTGCGACAAAAAATGGTCTTGCTGTTCCGTATTATTATTTCCCATTAGCTGCCCTTCAACATCGCTTAACTGCCTACGCGCTCAAAAATCTTGTCGATTTTTTCTTTAAGTACCTGAGCGGTAAATGGTTTAACTACATAGCCATTCACGCCAGCCTGAGCTGCCTCGACGATTTGATCCCGTTTCGCTTCGGCGGTTACCATAAGTACCGGCAAACCCGCCAACTTAGCATCGGCACGAACTTCTTTGAGCAGATCAATCCCAGTCATGCCAGGCATGTTCCAGTCCGTCACAAGAAAGTCAAAATCGCCGCTGCGAAGCATAGGCAAAGCCGTAGAGCCATCGTCCGCCTCTTGGGTATTGGTAAANCCTAAATCGCGTAGTAGGTTTTTAATAATGCGCCTCATCGTCGAGAAATCATCAACNATCAGGATTTTCATATTCTTATCCAATGTAACCTCCGCTATCCCCTACAGATCTTGGAAAACTATTCATATATGCCAGTGAATGGTTGGACATAAAACTTGTATCTCGCTGCTCGAATATTTAGGTTTAACACGTTACACCCTGCACCTGCTTCACAGATTCTCAGGTTTTAAGCGGTTCCCTTACCAAGTCTAGACGGACTTAGCCGGTCATCCAGTTTTAAGCCCTGTATTTATAGAAAAATGTGGTTTTATGCGTAAATCGTTGCAAGCTGCAGCCACCGCTGTGCGTTTAATGACCAAACAGGCAGCTACCAATCAGTCAGGCGTGCCCTAAGACGCATGGTGGCCTGACTGTGAATTTGACTTACTCGAGATTCAGAAACCCCCAAGGTTAAGCCAATTTCCTTTAGGTTGAGCTCTTGCTCGTAATAAAGTGACAGCACTAGCTGATCGCGTTCGGGTAAGGTTTTAATCGCTTCGACAATGGCCGCGCGCATCTCAGAATGTTGCACGCTTTCTGCTGGCCCTGGGGAGGAATGCGATGGCTGGGTTGTGTAGCTATGCCCCTCATCTGCGTCTAGGGTTTCATCCAAACTAAACAAGCGGGCAGAATTGGCGTCGCGCAAAATAGCGTGGTATTCATCTATATCGATGTCCAGCGCTTCGGCGACTTCTGTATCTTTGGCATCGCGCCCCAAGCGTGCCTCCAACGCCTTTACCGCCTCGGCGACCATACGGGTATTGCGATGCACCGATCTTGGGGCCCAATCTCCGCGACGCATTTCATCAACCATGGCACCGCGAATGCGGATACCGGCATAGGTTTCGAAGCTGGCGCCACGACTATTATCGTATTTCTGAGCAGCTTCAAGCAGACCAATCATGCCGGCTTGAATTAAGTCATCTACCTGCACGCAAGCCGGCATTCTCGCCATCATGTGATGGGCGATACGCTTTACTAGGGGGGCGAAATCTTCTACCCGAATATCTGCGCCCGCATCCTGCATTTGTTCGTAAACCATTAAGCTTTCTGCCGGATTTGCTGCCATATGGGTGTTGGTCCTGAAAAGACATAACCGACGGCGGTCGTTCCCCGTCGTACTACTTTTGTCACTACCGGGAACACACTAGTAGCCGGAAACACTCGCCGACTGCAGTAATCGTTCTAGGAAAAATTCGAGATGACCACGTGCCGTGGTTTGCACCGGCCATTGATCAATTTTTTGCGCCATGGCGCGTATCGATAGAGCCGCCTTCGAGCGTGGCGCAAAGGTCATTAGAGGCTGTCGCTTCTGTACGGCTTTGCGCACATTTTCATCAAATGGAACGTGCCCAAGGTACTGTAGAGACGCATCCAAGAAGCGGTCGCAAACCGAATTTAATTTATTAAAAAGGTTTATACCTTCTTGGGTACTGCGGGTCATGTTGGCGATTACCCTAAAGCGAAATACACCGTGTTCCGCATTTAGCAATTTGATTAACGCGTAGGCATCGGTAATAGAAGACGGCTCATCACAGACAACAATAATCGCCTCTTGCGCCGCTTGCACGAAACTAATAACCGTATCGGAAATTCCCGCCGCGGTATCGATCATAAGGATATCGAGCTGATCACTAACTTCGCTGAAAGCGTTGATTAAGGACGCGTGTTCTTGGGGGGAAAGCTGGGTCATTTGTTGCACGCCGGATGAGGCCGGCACGATTTTAATCCCGCCAGGCCCATTCAGCATAACTTCTCGCAAGCTCATGCTGCCGTCCAGCACATCCGCGAGCGTATGCTTAGCCTGTAAGCCAAGCAGAACGTCAACATTGGCAAGCCCCAAATCGGCGTCCATCAAAATCACGCGGCGCTGCATTTCGGCCAGTGCAATACTCAAATTTACCGACATATTGGTTTTACCAACGCCGCCTTTGCCGCCTGTGACGGCGATAACTTTAATAGGTCTGTTCGAGCTCATAGAGTTGATGTCCCGGGCTCCTGCTGTTTTAGGTTTCTGCGCCATTGCGCGGTCGGCCAAGCGAGTAATAGTGTTCATAAATTTATCGACTTTCCCAAGTATAGTTCACTAATTGCCAACCGCACCGATAGAGGCTGAATCACTCGTTTTTAACATTGCGACGGCATCGGCAACAATTTGGCGGCCGGATGCTAGGGCAATATCTTTGGGTATCTCTTGGCCGTCGGTGGTGTACGCGATAGGCATACCGCGCTCTAGCACCACACTAATCGCTTCGCCGAGACTCGCGGCTTCGTCCATTTTACTGAGCACACAGGCGTCGATACCTTTGCGCGAGCTATAGGCATGAGTAGAGGCTTTCATGGTTTGTAGCTGGCTGTTACAGGCCATAACTAAAATGCGTTTAAGGCTGGGACAAGTGTCGAGCTTAGTAAGCTGATCTTTTAACAGCGGATCGCCATGCCGAAAGCCCGCGGTATCGATCAGGATCAACGGAAACTGGCGCAAGCTTGCCAGCACGGTTAGCAAACTGTGTTCGGTATCAACAGCTCGCACCGGCACATTTAAAATGCGACCTAGCGAGCGCAGTTGGTCAAAGGCTCCCACTCGATAGGTATCGGTGGTAACGAGGGCAACCTTACCTGGCCCCTGTTCTAACACGTAACGCGCAGCAAGTTTGGCGATGGTAGTGGTTTTACCTACGCCGGTCTGGCCGACGAACGCAAAGATTCCGCCCTTGGAGACCATGTCCTCGGCAACCACCGGCAGCTCACCGGCTAGATTGTTCATACAAGCGCGCCACACGTGGCTAACTTTTTCGTGATGGCCGACGTCGCGCAACAACCGCTGGGCAATATTTTCGGGTAACCCAAGGCGGGCCATGTGATCGTTAAGTACCGAGAAGCGACCGGGCATGCGAATTTGATGAGGCATACTATGCGACTGTGACGTGTCGTTCATGCGCCACAATTGTTGCTCCATCAACATCCGCATGTCGGCAATTTCACCCTGTAACTGTTCTAACCTGCCCTGCTCGGCGACCTCCGATGAAGCTTGCGTTTCGGCCTGGCGCAGTTGGTTTTGTAATACCTGCTCGAGACTGCTGCGCTCCGACTGAGCAGCTGGCTGGCTATAGTGAGCCTGTGTGGGCGGTACTGATTCGCTCTCCCTGTGCTGCGGTTGCGAACGGGTTTCGGTGTTACCTGCAAACGCCGCGATCGGCGCTTCGGCGTCTCGGGCACGGCGCTTTGCATCTAGCATTCGTTCACGAGCGCGTTCAATTTCCATCGCCAGCTTTTCACCGCGAGTAGACTTCACTTCACTCGGGCTGTTGGACTCAACCCGAGCTCGGGTATGGGCTGCCGCCTGCTCGACACTCGCCTGCTGCTGCCAAGCGCTGTCGCTGGCTAGAGCGCGATCTAATTCAGCGTCGAAATGCTGACCAAACTCCCGCCGCACATCAATGCCGCGAGTCGGTAAATCTAAATCGACGCTGGTAATAACTTCTACACCACCGGGGACTTTTTGACTGGAGAGAATAACCGCTTCCGGCCCCATCTCGGCGCGAACCAGATCGAGGGCACGGCGCATGGTCGGCGCAACAAATCGTTTTACCTGCTGGTTTTGGGTCGTTTGCATAGTGCTTACTCCTGGCGCTTTCACACCGTCAAAAATCTAACGTTTTTTCTTTCGGCCTCTTGGCCAACGTCATGAATCTGTTGATAGAACGGCAATCTTGTCGGGACTATTGCGGGTTAAGCACTTCGCGGCCAACCGTTGCTTCTATCGTAATTTGTTTGTTATCGGGGACTTCCGTATAGGCTAGAACCCGCATATCTGGCACATTAAAGCGTACAAATTGCGCCATCATTTCCCGTATTGGCGCGGCTACCAGAAGGATTAGGGGTTTACCACCCATCTCCTGTTTTCGCCCCGCCGCTACCAACGCATTGTTTAAGCGTTCCGCAAGCTGAGGCTCAATAAACGCGCCGTCTTCCGCGCCAGCTTTTTGTGCCTGCTGTACCGACTGTAGCAACAACTGTTCCAGAGCTGGATCGAAGGTAATAACGGGTAGGTTAGGCTCCTGACCAACAATACTCTGCACTATTTGTCGTGCCAGCCCGGCGCGGGCAAACGAGGTAAGCGTAACGGTGTCGTGATTTTTGTTGCCGTGTGCCGCTAGCGATTCGGCGATGGTTCGCATGTCGCGTACAGGTACCTGCTCGCGCAACAGTGCCTGTAAAACTTTTAACAACTGATTGATAGTGATGGTATTGGGGATAAGCTCTTCGACCAGCTTTGGTGATTTTTCGGCGAGCATGTCTAGCCACTTCTGAACATCTTCGTGGCCAATTAATTCGTGAGTNTGATTTGAAATAATTTGGTTGAGATGGGTTGCCGCCACAGTACTGGCATCCACCACGGTATAACCGAGCGACTGCGCTTGATCTCGTTGCCGCTCATCAATCCAAACGGCTTCTAGGCCAAATGCGGGGTCGGTGGTTTTAGTGCCGTCGAGCTTGCCAAATACCTGGCCGGGGTTGATCGCCATAAACCGTTCGGCAAACACTTCGCCTTCTCCAACCGTAACGCCCATTAGGGTTATNCGATAAGCGTTAGGCACCAAATCTAAGTTGTCGCGAATGTGAACCGCGGGAATTAAAAAGCCTAAATCTTGGGAGAGTTTTTTTCGCACGCCTTTTATGCGGCCGAGCAACTCGCCGCCTTGGCCTTTATCCACCAATGGAATCAGCCGATAGCCCACTTCAAGACCAATAATATCCACCGGTGCAACATCGTCCCAACTCACCTCGCTGGGCTCGGTTGTAGCGCTATGACCGCTCGACATGTTAGCGCTGGAAGAACCGCTCGGCGCAGGCAGTGANTGATGGCTTGTTTCACCGGTTAGCGTCGCTTTGCTGGAACCGCCGCCACGAACGAAACCGCCCTCTTCCACCACCTCGGCCTGCTGTGCTTTAAAGTGAATAAAATACGCGAGAAAGCCGCAAATAAGCGCCAAACTAATAAACGAAAAATGCGGCATTCCGGGAATAGAGCCCATGATAAAGAGAATCATCGCGGCAACGGCCATCGCTTTTGGCGAGGTAAACATTTGCGTCAATACTTGGCCGTTCATGCTTTCGGAGCTGTTAACCCGCGTCACCATAATGGCGGCGGCTACCGACAACAATAGCGATGGAATCTGCGCCACCAAACCGTCACCGATGGTTAGCAGCACATACTTTTCNAGGGCGTCCATAAATTCGAGTTGGTGNTGAACCATACCAACAATCAAACCGCCAATAATATTGATTATTAGAATTAAAATACCGGCCACAGAATCGCCGCGAACAAACTTGCTGGCACCGTCCATTGCNCCGTAGAAATCGGCCTCTGCGGCTACATCGGAGCGACGTGTACGCGCTTCGTCCTGATCGATTAAGCCGGCATTTAGATCGGCGTCAATCGCCATTTGCTTGCCNGGCATAGCATCCAAAGTAAACCGCGCACTCACTTCAGAAATACGCCCAGCACCTTTGGTAACCACCACAAAGTTAATAATAATGAGAATGATAAAAACAACCAAACCTACGGCGTAGTTACCACCGATAACCACTTCACCAAACGATTGAATTACCTTTCCCGCAGCATCTCCACCTTTGTGACCTTCCAGCAATACCACCCGTGTTGAGGCGACGTTCAAGGCCAAACGCAGCAAGGTAGCAATAAGTAATATGGTTGGGAAAACTGCAAAATCCAGCGGCCGCAAGCTGTATACAGCAACCAGCAGAACAACAATCGAGAGAGCAATATTGAATGAGAAAAAAACATCTAGAAGAAAAGCCGGCAGCGGCAGTGTCATCATCCCCAGCAACATCAACAACAGGATGGGCACACTCAAATTGCCGTGGCCTATACCGCGAATGCCCCGTACAGCAGAATCACGAGTGATGGTGCTGGGGAGATTGCGAAGATGCGAAAAAAACGGTTCAGCCATACGCTAGTTGTCTACTGCTAATCGTGAGAATGAAATCTAATTGACGTTTTTCTGACGTTTTAGGTTTATGCTAGGGGGAATTGCAAGAAGAGTACCGGTTTGTAAAAACTGTGATAAAACGATTAATTAGCAAGCCAACCGATAATAATAACAACGCGTTTATCGTGTGTAGTAAGCGGTGAACATCTCCATTGACGATGAAACCTATACAGGGCATTAGTGTCAAATTCTGTTGGGGGAACTCAGGAAAGAGTCAGCAAAAAGAGAGTCTGCAATGAACTATTCAACACGATTTCCCGGAAGCCAAACCACCGCAAAACGTATTCGCTCACAATATGCTAGCGCAAGCCTACTAGCGGTAAGCCTTATTCTCGCCCCTTTAGCCAGCTGGGCAACAAGTCACTCGGCATCGGACACCCCAAGCGACGTCAGTTCGACACTTGCAGTCGAAAACAACACTGCAGTTATCGACCTGAATCAACTCCCAGCAATTGAAGACGCAGAGTTAGTAACGCTGTCTGATGATGTTAAAGCAATGCTGGATCGAACCCTTGGCGATATTTCCAACAGTTGGACGCTATCGTTAAAACTCCACCAGCTGTTGTTTAACGATGAACTTTTAGGCATTGACTACGATGGCGGCGCGACTAAAACCGCGATGGAAACNCTTCGAAGCGGTTCTGGAAACTGCCTTTCACTCGCCAGCCTTTACGTTGCTGCGGCTCGTCACTTAGGGCTCAAGGCGGAATTTCAGGTCGTAAAAATACCGCCAGAATGGTTACAGCGACCCGACTTTTATATAGTACCTGGGCATGTGAANGTGTTAGTTAGACTGCCGGGCGACGACGCCATTGTAGAATTTGCAGACGCCTATTCGGCAGAACAAACAAAAACGTTTAAATCTAAAGTGATTAGTGACCGCCAAGCATTTGCCGAATACTACAACAATCGCGGCATGGAAAAATTACAGGAACATGATTACCCAACCGCGCTCGCCTTTCTCAACAAGTCACTCGAGGCCTATCCAAAACTGGGCTTTGTGTGGTCAAACATAGGTGTTATCTATCGAATCACCGGTCATCCTGAGCTAGCCCTAGGCGCCTATGAAAAAGCCTTTATGCTAGATGCAAAAAATCTATCGGTAGCGAATAACCTCTATATTGCTTACCGCAAAGCCGGCGCCGAACAAAAAGCAGAGAAACTCGCTAAGCGAATAGCCCGTCACCATCGCAAAAATCCGTTTGCTTTAACTAAACTGGCGCAGTCGCAACTCAACGCCGGCAACTTCCGAGATGCAGAAAAACTNCTGACGAAAGCGATAAAAATTAACCCTACCGTCCCTCAGTTTCACCATCTGCTCGCCGTTACCTACTACAAGCAAGGCGAATTTGATAAGAGTGAGGAATCAATGCAAAACGCGGTGGACGCAGCTGAATTNAACACTGAGAAAAATCAGTATCAGCGCAAGCTAGATATGTTGAAACACATTCACGCGGGACTATAACAGCAGCAACGGCCGCAAAGCTAAATAGCTAATAGTGCTGCATATCGTCGGGAATATTTAATTTCCGCGGTTTAGAGGGGCGCTCACCGCGGCCCTTACGATACTCACGCAACTGGAATACATAAGCCAAAACCTGCGCGACCGCCAAATAGAGGCCTGCCGGAATTTCTTCGTCCAAGTCGGTAGTATTGTAAATAGCGCGCGCTAACAGCGGCGCNTCAACAAACTCTATTTTATGTTTATTGGCTACTTCACGAATTTTCATCGCGACCTGATCGACACCCTTGGCAAGTACGATCGGCGTGGTCATAAACTCTGGGTTGTACTTTAAGGCAATCGAGTAGTGGGTTGGGTTGGTGATAACAACATCAGCTTCCGGAACCGCCGACATCATTCGCGATCGTGCCATTTCTTGCTGCATCTGCCGCATCTTGCCTTTTACTTCTGGCTTACCCTCCGTATCTTTCATTTCATCGCGAATATCTTGGCGCGACATCTTTAACTTTTTCGAGTGATCGTAAATTTGGAAAGGGATATCAATTGCGGCAATAATTAAGGTGGCCGCTGAAAGTAAAATTGCCGCCCATATACTGAGGTGAAGTGAATGGGCTATAGCGCGCTCAATTGGCTCAGATGTAAGCCCAAGGATGGCTCCCCGCATAGACTGCAACAGAAAAAAAGCGGAAAAAATCACCACCGCAACTTTACCCACAGACTTCACCAGCTCCACTAAAGATTTAGCGGAAAACATTCGGCCAACGCCTTTTATCAAACTCATTCGATCCATTTTGGGTGCAAGCGCTTTGGTACTAAACAACCAGCCGCCGAGCATAACAGGGCCAACCAAAGCGGCGAATACAACAATAGATAGAAAAGGCACTAAAGAAAACAGGGCTTCATAGAACGACTCGCCCAACTGCCGAAACATCATATTCTTATCAAAAATAACTTCCGGCTCGAGCGAAAAATTAAAGCGCATGACAAACAGCATACGCTCAGCAATATTACCGCCAAAAATTAACAGCGCAATCGACCCCATCAACAATACCGCTGTGGTAGTTAAATCACGCGAACGCGGAACTTGGCCCTCTTCCCGCGCCTTTTCCTGGCGCCTGGGTGTGGCCTCTTCTGTTTTTTCTTGTGAGCTATCTTCTTCTGCCATAGTGCTACTAACTCAATTTATACACCTAAAACTCTCGGGCGATGCGCTAACGCTTACTGCAACTCAAGAATATCTTTTACGAAGGAGAATGCGTAGTCCATAGTGTCCTGGAATACTGGAGCGAAGTTCGACAATCCAATCCAAATCAATGCCATACCGCAAACCAATGTAAACGGAAAACCCACGGAAAATATATTCAGCTGCGGCGCCGCTCGGCTCATAACCCCAAACGATAGGTTAATCAGTAACAGAGCCGTGAGTACCGGTAACGCCATCAATAACGATGCGCTAAACAACCAAGTGCTAAGTTGAACAATCGTCATCATTTTGTCCGGGGTAAAGTTAAAGCTCCCTGGCGGCAAGGACTGAAAACTTTCGACCATTAATGCGAGCAGCACCAAATGCCCATCGATAGAAACAAACATAACCGTTACGAGAGTTAGAAAAAATTGTGACAGAACCGTTGTTTGCACACCGTTGGCGGGGTCGTTCATGGATGCAAAACCCAGCCCCAATTTCATTGCCATAAACTGGCCCGAGAGAACGAACATCTGAAAAAAAACTTGAAAGCTAAAGCCTATGGCCGCACCAAGCAATACTTCTTGAACCACAAACAGTAACGCGGTAAGACTTAATGCGGGAACAATCGGCAGCGGCGGTAACATGGGCACAACTACCAAGGTTACTAAAAATGTGAGCGCTAAACGTACACGAGGCGATACGATGCGTGCACCGATTACCGGCATCACCATCAACATCACACCAATTCTCACCGACGGCAGAAAGTACTGCTGTATGAAGGTGGCTATCTGAGTGTCGGTGAATTCCACTTGCTGGCTAGCCTAGCAGCTCGGGGACTTGCAGCATTAAATCAACAAATAGGTCGCTTACCTGCTGCAATAACCAAGGGCCGGTAACCATAATGGTAACTACGGTGATAATAAAACGAGGGAGAAAGCTNAGGGTTTGTTCGTTAATTTGGGTGGCGGCTTGAAAAACACTTACAACAAGACCAACCAACAAACTCGGCGTAACTATGACGGTAACCATAACAACAGTAATGTAAAATGCGCGACCAAATAGTTCGAGAGCTACTTCGGGAGTCATAGTGTCACCTTACATCCCAAAGCTCGCAGCGAGCGTTCCAATAATCAACCCCCAGCCATCCACCATTACAAACAGCATAATTTTAAAGGGCAACGAGATAATTAACGGCGATAACATCATCATACCCATAGCCATCAATACGCTGGCTACCACAATATCTAACACTAAAAAAGGGATGAAGATCATAAAGCCAATTTGAAAGGCTGTTTTTAGCTCTGATGTGATAAATGCCGGCATCAACATAATAAAGGGAATATCTTCACTACTTGCAACCGGGGCCACATTACCGACACGGAAAAACAAGTCTAGATCAGATTCTCGGGTATTCGCTAGCATGAATTTACGAAAGGGCTTTTGGCCTATATCGAGCGCTTGACGCGCAGTAATCTGCTCGTTGATATAAGGTTGCAGTGCGGTATCGTTAAATTCTTTTAACACCGGCGACATAATAAATAATGTTAGAAAAAGCGATAGGCCAATCAAAATTTGGTTCGAGGGAGACTGCTGCAAACCAATCGCTTGGCGCAATATTGAAAACACGATAATGATGCGAGTAAAAGACGTCATCATCATCAGGATGGCCGGCAAAAAGGTGAGCGCCGTCATCATGAACAAAATTTGTAGGGTTACGGTGTACTCTTGGCCGCCATCAGGATTGGTGGTAACGGTTACCGCCGGCATCCCTTTGATGGGTTTAAAGCCTTCTGCGCCCTGCCCCAACATCATGTCCGCAATCGCTAAACCGTCACCGCCGGCCGGGTCAACCGCTTGAGCAAAGCAACTCAGGCTAAAGCCAGATAAAAGTAAAATAACGACAACTTTAATTAGCTGTAAGCGAAGTGTTGCGACCGCAAACAATCGACCACATTGCAATAGATTATTTACTTTAATGGGCTCTAGTTTGATCATGCTTTATTAAAACCCTGTCCCAATATTTTTTTCAGTTGCGCAGAAAAATCACCAACACCTTTATTCGTCGAGTTGTCGTTATTACGACTCGGCGCTGCACCTACAAAACTAGGGTGGCTATGGGTATCTGGCGATGATTCATTCGCACCTTCGGTTGATGAGTCGACTGATGATAAGTCGTTTGGCGCTGAGGCCTGTTTCGCCGAGGTAAACGGCTTAGCCTCTACTGCAGCCACTTTATTCATATCGAAAACAAAAAGATTAGACACGCTACCGCCACCCACACCGAGCAACATTTGCTGGCCATTTACCTCAACCAAAATGGCCTTCTCACGTGGCCCCAGTGGTAAATTTCCCAGCACACGCATGTTGCGATTATTAAGCGTGCCGGCATAGCCCATGCGTTTTGCGGCCCACGCCAACAGCAGAATAAAACCAGTAACGACAATTAACCCAAGTATTACACGCCCAAAAACAGCAATAGATGGCGAAGCACTGGCTTCGGCATGCGCGCTAACACTTATACTCGCACTAACAAACAGTACGAATGCCAAACAAAATCTTGAATACAGCGGAAAAGGTTTTATACGCTGAAAAGCGCGAATCGAAAACATAGCTATGGGCCTTAACGAAGTTTCTTAATACGTTCTGACGGACTGATAACATCCGTCATTCGAATACCGAATTTCTCGTTGACAACAACAACTTCGCCATGGGCAATTAGCGTACCATTTACAAGAACATCGAGCGGTTCGCCTGCCAACCTATCCAGCTCGATAACCGAACCTTGATTTAATTGCAGCAGGTTGCGAATGGTAATTGACGTACGCCCAACTTCCATTGAGATATTGACAGGAATATCAAGAATAACGTCTAGATCAGGATTCCCAGCTGAGCCTTTAGAAATTTGATCAAACTCGTCGAGCTCCATCGTCTGGGCATTATCCGTGACCTCTTGCTCTTCCATTGCGGCCGCCCAATCGTCGGCCATATTGTCCTGATCTACATCATCTTCACTCATTACTCTCTCCTACCGGTTGCCCGCTTTTTATATCTGGGCGGGGAACATGACCTAATATTTTTAATGCAAGATTATCGTTACGCTGGCCCATAAGGGCGCGAAACATGGGTACACCATTAGCGGTGACTGTGTGGGAATCCGGTAGGGTTATTGGAATAATATCGCCTACCTGTAAGTCGACAATGTCGCGCAGGCTAATTTCTCGCCGCACAACATCACACTCCAACTCAACCCGCGCTTCCATTACGTCTTCACGCAACGCATAAATCCAGCGGTCGTCGCGCTCATCAGTGTCGGATTGCAAACCCGCATCTAGAACTTCTCGAATTGGCTCAACCATTGAGTACGGCATGGTGATATGTAACTCGCCACCGCCGCCGTCGAGCTCGACATGAAAGGTGCTCACGACAACAACTTCACTCGGGCTAACAATATTCGCCATAGACGGGTTAACTTCCGAATGAATATATTCAAACTCAATATCTTTGATCGCTCGCCAAGCTTCACGTAGATCTACAAATGCTTGCTCAAGTACCATTTGCACCACACGCAATTCGGTGGGGGTAAATTCTCGACCTTCAATTTTTGCATGACGACCGTCGCCACCAAAAAAATTGTCGACCAATTTAAAGACGAGCTTTGCATCTAAAATAACTAAACCCGTACCGCGCAAGGGTCTAAATTTCACCATATTTAAGCTAGTGGGCACGTACAGGGTGTGCACGTACTCACCAAACTTTTGGATTTGAATTCCACCTACCGAGACATCTGCCGTACGACGCAAAAGATTAAACATACTGATGCGGGTGTAGCGCGCAAAACGCTCGTTGATCATTTCCAGTGTGGGCATACGCCCGCGTACAATTCTGTCTTGGCTAGTTAAATCATAGGATTTAACACCACCGGGATCATTATCACCTTCGGTATCAATATCACCGTCATCGACACCGTGTAGGAGCGCGTCAATCTCGTCTTGGGAGAGTAAATCTTGCACGGTCTACCTCAAGTTATTGCAATATAAAACTGGTAAAGAGCACTTGCTCTATACCAGGTTTGTTTATTTCTTTTTGCAGTAGACGCTGAATCTCCTGCAAACACTGCTGCCGTAAGATTTCTTTGCCTTCGGCTGTTTGTAACTCTTCGTATAGTTGCCCACTGATTAACATGTTCAGGCCGTTGCGAATCATCGGCATATGGGTTTCGATTGCTGCAATCACATCGTCTTCACGCATTAGCAGGGTAATATCCAACTGCAAGTAACGCTGTCGACCACGATATTCAAAATTGGCAAGTATGCTGGGTTTAAGGGGGTAGTAAATCGCCGGAGCTGGTGGTGGTGGCTGATCACTTTCAGCGGTCGCTTCACTGTCTTGTGCCGCTGGCGGCGCCAAAAATTTCAGTGCCGCTAAGGTTCCGCCCACGGACATTGCCGCCACAACAATGGCGAGAATAATTAAAGAAATGAGTTTTTTCTTGCCGCCAGATTCCGCCGCGGGTTGCTCTGTATTTTGGTCGTCGTCGGCCATGTCAAACTTCCGTCTCTATTCACACCTAAGTCACTAGTGAGCAAGAGATATGCCAAGCTCTTGTCACCACCCATGAGATAAAGGTAGTCGATTGCCAGAGCCTCGGCCGAGTTTTTTAAGTAGATTAAAAAATAATGTGCGGATTAGAAATGAAAAAACACCTACAGACGATGTCTGTAGGTGTTTTTTATAGGGGCCCCAACTCAACTAGCACGCTCAACCAATCGATATTTCCATTACCCAAAACGAAGTGCTCGCGGCAAAGTCGGCGTCTATGCGTAGTGATCAATTCCGTAACTTGCGGTATGCACTATTTCATCCGTATTGGCGGCATCGGCAGTCTCATGACTGGGCTGAGTACCGCGGTCCGAGTGCCCATCGCCGCCATGTTCATCGGAGTGTTGCTGCTGCGAAGACTGATCGGAAACATTCACATCGGTAAGGTCTACCCCTTGTTGCTCAAGCAACTCACGCAGTCGCGACGCCGTTTGATCCAAGGCTTCGCGCACGTTCGGGTTAGCGCTAACAAAATTGACACTGGCCTGATCATGAGCATTGACCGTTACTCTAACTTGCAGCGGCCCTAGCTCTGGAGGGTCTAAGCGTAATTCTGCAGAAGTAATTTTTTGCGCCGCCATCATCGCCGAGCGCTCGGCGACCATTCCCGCCCATTCGGGCTGCCCAAAGCGGATCGTAACCGGCATTTGCATCCGAGCATTGGCCTGAGTATTCGCCGTTGGTGACGTCCCGAGACCGAAACCCGAAAGATCCGTCATTTTCTTGACGGCGCTCTTATCGGTATCTAGATCACCGAGACTAAAATGTTCAAGGCTTTCCAGACTGTCGGCAGACGAGCCTAATAGATTCATCTGCGCTGTACCGGCAGTTTTGGCGCCTAGCTGTAAATCTCCTGTCGATAGCAGGCT
>Ga0065722_100143_pt1 | contig 14955 bp, 9 predicted proteins | sample BansetMetagenome_FD_59109 | JGI IMG/M metagenome (GOLD analysis project Ga0065722, IMG submission 59109) | Bankia setacea gill microbial communities from Puget Sound, Washington, USA - Caecum Enriched | ecosystem: Host-associated > Mollusca > Digestive system > Ceca | place: United States... | reverse complement strand
AGCGTGTTCAGCGTTTAACGAGCAAAATAAAAACCGCACTCGATGACGTTGCCAATTTAAATGAAGACCGGGTATTACGTAGGTACCTAGAGCTTATCGATGGCACACTGAGAACCAACTTTTTTCAAACCGAAAANGGTACAGCCAAAGACTATATTGCGTTTAAGTTTTCTCCTCGGTCCATTCCCGATATCCCCGAGCCACGCCCGTTATTCGAAATATATGTGTATTCCCCTAGAGTAGAAGGTGCACACCTACGGGGCGGCAAGGTTGCACGTGGTGGCTTGCGTTGGTCCGATCGCCTGCAGGACTACCGAACTGAAGTGCTTGGCCTAGTAAAAGCCCAGCAGGTTAAGAATGCCGTTATTGTACCTAACGGCGCCAAGGGCGGATTTGTATGCAAAAAACCACCACTGCAGGGTGGTCGTGATGCCATTCTTGCCGAGGGTATTGCGTGCTACAAAACGTTTATCTGCGGGCTTTTAGATCTTACCGATAATCTGGTGAACGGCAGTGTTGTTACCCCTGATGCGGTTGTGTGCCGAGACGAACAAGATCCCTACCTAGTTGTAGCCGCAGACAAGGGCACGGCAACATTTTCCGATATAGCCAATGAAATTTCATTGAAATACAACCACTGGCTGGGGGATGCTTTTGCATCCGGTGGCAGCCAGGGTTACGACCACAAAGGCATGGGCATTACCGCCAAGGGCGCGTGGGTGTCGGTACAGCGGCATTTTCGTGAAATGGGCGTTGATATTCAAAAAGAAGATTTCTCCGTTGTCGGTATAGGGGATATGGGTGGCGATGTTTTCGGTAATGGCATGCTGCTGTCAGAACATATTTGCCTTAAAGCCGCGTTTAACCACCTACACATATTTATAGACCCAACACCTCATTCCGCTACTAGCTACAAAGAACGAAAGCGGTTGTTCGAAACCCCACGCACCTCCTGGGCAGATTACGANAAAACACTTATTTCGGCTGGCGGCGGGGTGTTTTTGCGAGCGGCGAAATCCATCGCGATAACGACGGAAATGAAAGCGGCCTTTGGTATAGNCGCCGATGCGCTAACGTCAACGGAATTGATTTGCGCGTTGCTAAAATCGCCGGTAGACCTGATTTGGAACGGTGGTATAGGCACTTACGTAAAAAGCCATTCGGAATCCCATGCGGATGTAGGCGATAAAGCCAATGATTCATTGCGCGTTAATGGTGGTGAGTTACGTTGTAAAGTGTTTGGGGAGGGCGGGAATCTTGGCGTAACACAACGGGGTCGTATTGAATATGCCCTCGCAGGCGGCGCCTGTAATACCGATTTTATCGACAATGCAGCCGGTGTCGATTGCTCCGATCACGAAGTTAATATCAAAATCTTGTTAGACGAACAGGTTGTCAGTGGTGATTTGACCACCAAACAACGAAACAAATTACTGTCGGATATGACCCAAGAAGTATCTGATTTGGTGTTACAAAACAANTATCGGCAAGCGCAGGCTATTAGTATTGCGCAATTTCAAGCCAGTGTACGGTCTACAGAATATCGGCGTTTCGTCAGCTTTCTAGAAAATACCGGCCGCTTAGATAGAGGCCTTGAATTTTTGCCCAGTGACGAAGAGATATCCGAGCGGGGCGGGCAGGGCAAGCACCTTACGCGGCCGGAATTGTCGGTATTAATCAGCTACGCCAAAGTTATGATGAAAGATGAGCTGATAAATTCCGATATTGCAGAAGACGCCTATATAGCCCAAGCCATAGAAACGGCGTTTCCCAAAACAATCATGAAAAAGCTAAAAAAGCCGCTTTACAAGCACCGGTTGAAAAAAGAAATTGTCGGCACGCAGATAGCGAATGACTTTATCAATAACTTAGGTATAACCGCCGGCCATCGGCTAATAGAAACAACCGGTGCTTCGGTGGCGGAAATAGCCCGCGCCTATGTTGTGTCGCGTGATGTGTTTGAGTTTGAAGCGTTTCAGCAGTACATCAAATCTCTGGATCACAAAGTGGCCAGTAGTCTTCAGGCCGAATTGTCGGCCAACATGATTCGCCGGGTGCGCCGGGGTACTCGCTGGTTTTTACGGAATCGGCGCCTTAACCTTAACCCGGAAGCGGATGTAGAGTTTTTCAAAAGTGGGTTAAAGACGGTTCACCGAACAACTGGCAATGTNATGGAGGGTGCCGCGCGGGAAGAATGGCTGGCGCGCTCACGCTTGTTTGAAGAACTAAAGGTACCCGAAGACTGGGCTCTGCGTTTGGCCATGCCCGACAACCTTTTTTCTGGGTTAGGTGTGATTGAATCGTCGCTAGCCGCAAAGGTAGATGTGGAGCTAGCGACAGAGGTTTTCTTCGACCTGCTAGACCGCCTCGACTTGAATTGGTTTGCCTCACAGCTGTCCAACGTAAAAGTCGAAAATTACTGGCAAGCTTTGGCGCGGGAATCCTATTTGGACGAGCTAGACAGCCATTTGCGGCGTTTAACCATAGCACTCGTGAGTTCAATGGAATCGACGCAGCAAGATGACATCGCCGCCGTTCTGGATGCCTGCTTCGGTGAGAATGAATCCCTTGTGGTACGTTGGCGGCGCATGATTACGGAGGTTCAAAGCTCCTCGGCTACGGATTATGCCATGTTCTCGGTAGCGCTTCGGGAGCTGCTGGACTTGGTGGTGGCCACTGATCATTATGCTCAAAAGATCAAAGGCTAGTGCGCTATGGCTGAGTCTACTGTCCANNTCCGCATGACCATAACCGCAGAGGAGTACTTGAAATCGTATGCGGGTACGGCCAAGTCAGTACATGCGGTCACCCTTGATGGCCGGCGTATTCAATTTCCTGCGAGTATATTGCGTCCGTTTGTAACACGAGAGGGTATTCAGGGCCACTTTGCCATCGACTATGATGAGAACAATCGGTTCAGTAAAATAGAAAAACTGGGCTGATTTCTGTATCCTTGCGGCGGTTAAAATCTTCCCTCAAGACAGGCAGTTTATGTATTCCCTCGCACGAAATATCCTCTTTAAGCTTGATCCAGAAGTCGCTCACGATATCTCCTTGGATGCCATGGGGGCTGCCGAGCGCCTTCATTTACTTCAACCCTTCGTTAAGAGAATGGTTGAAGACCCCGTAGAGGTGATGGGGCTCCGTTTCCCCAACCGGGTTGGGTTGGCGGCAGGGCTGGATAAAAACGGCGAATATTTCAATGCACTGGGTAAGTTAGGTTTTGGTTTTGTGGAAGTAGGTACCGTAACCCCTCTGGCTCAGNCAGGTAACCCTCAGCCACGGTTGTTTAGGTTGAAAAACGAGCAGGGCATTATCAACCGTATGGGTTTCAACAATAATGGTGTTAATCACTTGGTGGAGCGCGTACGTCGTCGACGCTACCAGGGGGTTTTGGGTATTAACATCGGTAAAAACAAACTTACGCCAGAAGAAAATGCGCTGAGCGATTACCAGAAATGCATGGAGGCGGTGTACACCTCGGCAGACTATATAGCCATTAATATTTCGTCGCCCAACACGCCTGGCTTGCGCAATTTACAATTTGGCGAGAACCTGGAGATACTTTTAAAGGGTATAAAAGCCAAGCAAGTGGAATTGCAGCAACGCCACGGCAAAAACGTTCCTGTGGCGGTGAAAATAGCGCCTGATATGAGCGATGATGAGTTAAAAAGTGTTGCCGATACGTTACTCAAGCACAACTTCGACGCCGTTATAGCCACAAACACCACTATTTCCAGAGAGGGTGTTGAGCATTCGGTTTTTGCTAGCGAGGCCGGTGGATTAAGTGGTTCACCCGTGCGGGACAAAGCAACCCACGTCATTCGAACGTTGGCTGAACATCTACAGGGCAAAATGCCGATTATTGGCGTAGGCGGTATTATGACCGGAGAAGATGCAGCCGAAAAATTGCAGGCAGGGGCCAGCTTAGTGCAGCTGTATACGGGGTTTATATACCGAGGGCCGGAATTGGTAGCAGAAGCCGCTAACGCCGTGTCGGCGGTAGCGGCTTCCAAAAGCCCCTGATTATGGGGCTTAGGTGCTCTGGCGATTGGAGCCGAGCATGGGCTGATCCCTCAGTATAGCTTCACACGTGTTGGGTGTGGTGTCCCTTTTGAATTCTATGGCCTGTTGTGGTTTAACAAGCGCACTGCAATGGGTTGAATGCGATAACAATAGGCTTTGCAGTACGCTTTTTCCGGCTGGGTAGCATTACGCAGTCGCCAGCTTAAGAGTGCAGCTTGCCATTAATAGCTTTGAAGCTTCTGGACTTGCGCCAGAGTATTGAAACCATTCCAATGGTCTTCCCGTCCTTCACGCCAACCGGAGAGCCATACGTGTCTGGCTTCGCCTGTACCGTGTGGGCATAGGCTTCGTGATCTGCCAGTGGTTCCGGCCATATATCCACGAGCGAAAGCTCGTTCAGAGTGGGCTCTTTTTTGGCGTTTCATACGGGTAGTACCTCGCTTGGTTTATGACAGTGCATACTCTATTGAAACAAGAGTTTCTAGGAACAGCTGTTNTCAAGAACGAATAGTANTCAGTAACTACCGTTTTCAGAAGCCAGAGTTTCTAAAAACTACAGCCCGCCTATTGCGGGCTAAGGTTAAAGTGATATTCCCTTTTTTAATCGCTCTATGGAGCATAGTAAATCCATTTGGTACAACAAGTTTGGGTTTTAAGTTAAACCCTAATATCGCCCTTTATTCGGCGAAGCGGATCGCTAGTCTCCCAAACAACAGATTAAAAGTGAACGATTTAAAATTCATAGCTTCATCGCCTGATATGGCCTCAGAGAATAAAATAATCCATGAATAACCCCATACCCAGTTACTTTGCAACATGCCCCAAGGGCCTGGAAAGCTTGTTAAAACAGGAACTTGAAGACCTGGGTTCAAGTAATTTAAAAGAAACAGTAGCCGGTGTTTACTTTAGCGGCGACCAAGGCATTCTTTACAGGGCCTGCATGTGGTCAAGGCTCGCAAACAAGATTCTAATGCCACTTTTTAACGACGGCGATAAACCNACNGTCGATAGCGCCGATGACCTTTATACTGCTGCAAAAACAATACCATGGGAGGAGCACTTCCCCGAAAANGGTACTTTATTGGTTGAATTCACCGGTACCAATGATGCCATTCGCAACACGCAGTTTGGAGCTCAAACCGTTAAAGACGCGGTGGTGGACCGTATTCGAGACAAAACCGGCAGCCGNCCGGATGTTAGTAAAACGTCACCCGACATCCGTATTAACGCACGTTTGGCGAAGAGCGTTATATACATAAGCCTCGAGATAAACGGTGCAGGTTTGCACAAACGTGGGTACAGGGTGGGCCAAGGTGGTGCACCCCTAAAAGAAAACCTCGCGGCGGCAATACTGCTACGGGCAGGCTGGCCTGAAATATACAAAGCGGGCGGTGCCTTACTAGACCCTATGTGCGGCTCCGGTACATTTTTACTGGAAGCCGGCATGATGGCGTGCAAAATGGCGCCGGGCTTATTGCGCGCACGGTTTAGTCGGCCAGACAGGCAAGACATCTTCCTAGCGGAAGGTGACGTGTTNGACCCACAGGTTGTTGGCTTTGGNTTCGAAAAATGGCAAAAGCACGACCCAGCCCTGTGGCAACAAATTGTTGATGAAGCCGAGGCCATACACAAGCAAGCACTGGAAAGTGCTCAACCTGAAATTCGCGGTTACGATATTGACCATCGAGTATTGGGTACAACGCGACGCAACATTACCGTTACTGGGTTAGACGATATTATTCGTGTCACTAAAAAAGATGTGTCTGAATTCAAAAAGCCCACCCATAAAGAGATGCAACCTGGCCTAATCATTTGTAACCCACCCTATGGCGAGCGCTTGGGTGAAGTTGAAGCCCTAAGGCAAACGTATTTTACCTTGGCGCAAAGATGCAAAGAGGAGTTTTCGGGTTGGCAATTGGGCGTTTTCACCGGCAATAAAGAGCTTGGCCGTGAATTGCGTTTGCGCCCTAAAAAGAAATACCAGCTATACAATGGNTTGATACCCAGTGAACTATTGATGTACGACGTTCGCGATGAGGGCACGGTAAAGCGCGCAACCGATGTAGAAGTTGTNGATGGCGAAGATGGCAGCAAAAGTTGGTTTAATGCACGAGAATTACCGCTGAAAGAGCGGCCATTAAGCTCTGGTGCTGCAATGGTGGCAAACCGGTTAAAAAAACGCCGTAAGCAATTGGTGAAGTGGACAAATAAAAACCGCATAAACAGCTTCCGATTGTATGATGCCGATATGCCGGAATACGCCGCCGCCATCGACCACTACCTACTCAGTAATGGCGACATACACTGCCATATACAAGAATATGCGCCGCCCAAAACAATAGATGAGGCGAAAGCCCAAGAACGTTTCGACGACCTAGTTCATGCGTGCGCCGTTGTTTTGGACCTGTCTGAATCGCAAATATCCACACGGGTGCGGCGAAGAAACAAAGGTAAAACACAGTATGAAAAAGAGCTCGCGAATACGCCTAACGTTCCGCTCTATACCCTAGAAGAGGGGGCCGAGCTAGAAGTAAACTTTGATGATTATTTAGATACAGGCCTTTTTCTGGACCACCGCCCCTTAAGGCGCAGAATACGCCAAGAAGCCCGCGGTAAAACATTTTTGAATCTGTTTTGCTATACGGCAACGGCAACGGTGCAGGCCGCGTTAGGTGGCGCCACTAGTTCGGTTAGCGTTGATATGTCTAATACCTATTTAGACTGGGCTCAACGCAATTTGGAAAGAAACGATATTAATCGTGATGAACACACACTTATACGCAACAATTGTGAAGATTGGTTGAAGGTCTGTCGTCAGGGCTTCGATTTAATTATGCTCGACCCGCCAAGCTTTTCCAATTCTAAACGAATGGAAGGCGTGTTAGATATTCAGCGCGATCATGTGGGTTTAATAACCCGCTGTATGGAAATACTTAACCCCGGTGGCACACTCTACTTTTCAAACAATTTGCGTAGCTTTAAATTAGATGAAGAAGCGTTGCAACAATATAACGTGCGTCAAATCAGCAAAGAAACATTGGACCCCGACTTTATCGCCAATCCAAGGATTCACTATTGCTGGGCGATTCAATGTTAGAAAAAACCTTTAAGCCGTTTAAGGTCCACAGCAAGTACGAACCTGCTGGCGATCAACCTAAGGCCATCGTTAGTTTACAGCGAGGCATTGAAGCGGGCTTGGCACATCAAACACTGCTCGGGGTAACCGGTTCGGGTAAAACCTTTACCATTGCCAAATTGATTGAAAAAGTTCAACGGCCCACATTGGTGATGGCCCACAATAAAACCTTGGCGGCTCAACTCTACGGTGAATTTAAGGAGTTTTTTCCTGAAAATTCCGTAGAATATTTCGTTTCATACTATGACTATTACCAGCCAGAGGCCTATGTTCCCTCCTCGGATACGTTTATTGATAAAGACGCATCGGTAAATGAGCATATAGAACAAATGCGACTTTCAGCCACGAAAGCGCTAATGGAAAGAAAAGATGCAATTATAATTGCAACCGTCTCGGCCATATACGGTTTGGGCGACCCCGATGCCTATTTAAAAATGATGCTGCACCTAGTACGTGGTGATCAGGCAGACCAGCGGCAGATATTACGCCGACTCGCCGAGCTGCAATATACCCGCAACGATATAGATTTTCATCGTGGTACTTACCGTGTTCGTGGCGAAGTAATTGATATTTTCCCCGCCGATTCTGAAACCGAGGCGTTTCGAATAGAGCTGTTCGATAATGAAGTAGACAACCTATCGTCTTTCGACCCGCTAACCGGGGAGGTACATGCCAGGCTTCCACGTATAACCATATACCCCAAAACCCACTATGCAACGCCAAGACAAACCATTCTCGATTCCGTCGTTTTCATTGAAAAAGAACTAAAAAGTCGGCTAGAGCAATTGCGGGAAATGGACAAGCTAGTAGAGGCTCAGCGGTTGGAGCAACGCACAAAATACGATATGGAAATGATGCGCGAACTTGGCTATTGCACGGGCATTGAAAACTATTCTCGCTACCTGTCGGGCAGAGAAATTGGCTTGCCGCCGCCTACTTTATTTGATTATTTACCTGCGGATGCACTGCTGGTCATAGACGAATCGCACGTAACCGTTCCGCAGATTGGCGGTATGTACAAAGGCGACAGATCCCGAAAAGAAACCCTCGTGGAGTATGGTTTCCGTTTGCCATCGGCGCTGGATAATAGGCCCTTAAGGTTTGATGAATGGGAGCGCTTAGCGCCGCAGGCAGTATTTGTATCCGCTACCCCTGGCGCGTACGAGGCGGAGCACCAAGGGCAGGTCGTGGAGCAGCTCGTACGCCCAACAGGTTTATTAGACCCTGAAATAGAAGTGCGGCCAGCAACAACTCAGGTAGACGACTGCCTGTCTGAGATTAATCTTAGGGCCAGTAAAAGTGAGCGCATCTTAGTGACTGTGCTGACTAAACGCATGGCCGAAGATTTAACCGAATTTCTGGCGGAACATGGTGTGCGCGTGCGCTACCTTCACTCGGATATTGATACCGTAGAGCGGGTGGAAATTATTCGAGATCTACGTCTCGGTGAATTTGATGTGCTGGTGGGTATTAACCTATTACGGGAAGGCTTAGATATGCCCGAGGTGTCGTTAGTGGCCATTTTTGATGCCGATAAAGAAGGCTTTTTACGCTCCGACCGCTCGCTAATTCAAACTATTGGCCGAGCGGCTCGAAACCTTCACGGTAGAGCGATTCTCTATGCGGACAAAATTACCGGCTCCATGCAGCGCGCCATGGACGAGACCTCACGGCGTCGTGAAACGCAGATAGCCCATAACACCAAGCACGGTATTACGCCTAAAAGCATTATAAAATCGGTATCCGATATTATGGAAGGCGCGCGGGCGCCGGGTTCACGACCAGGCTCACGTAAAAAAGTGGCGGAAAATTCGGCTAGTTATTTGGCCGAAATACCCGAAGGAAAAGATTTGTGGCACCACATACAAGACCTTGAAAAAGACATGTTTGAAGCGGCAAAAAATCTAGAGTTCGAAAAAGCGGCACAATTACGTGACCGAATATCCGAATTAAAGTTAAAAGGGTAGTCAACCTTTCACAGGGAAAAGTTGGGGCTTTCAGTGACAAAAAAAAGCGCGCTACGTGCTTTAATTATTACACCTGCCATCTTACTGTTACTGCTAGTGACGGCGAGAATACTGCTGCCTTGGTATGGGCCTGCGCTTATAAATCTTGCGCTTGCGAACACAGGCGCACACGTAAATAGCTTGCAAATTAATCAGCTAGGTTGGCGCCGTGTGCAACTGGCACAGTTGAGTGTAACGCTAGAGCAGGGCGCAAATGTTCGGCTACACAATATTCAACTTGCTCGCCCTAGCAGTGAAGATAAGTATTATCGGGTAAGCATTGAGTCTGTAGGCATCACGGGCTTCGCGCAAAACCCTTCTACACCGCAAAGTCCCTCTAATAATAAGACACTACTATCGAATTTGTTACCCAGCAAACTGTTTAGTGGGGCGCCGTCAATTAAGTTGAATGTCGGCCAGTTAACCGTTAACCAAATGCCACAGCCAATAGCATCTGTTGTGTTAACGGAGAATATAGTCGTGGAGTTAAACCCAGAGGGCTTTCAACTTTCAGCGGTAATCAAATTGGCGCAACCGAAAGATGCACTGCATGTTTCCATCAGTGTTACACAGGGCGATAGTTTAGCGTTGACTATACTGCCAGAAAACGCCGAAGCGCCAATGATAGAGTTGCTGGCAACCATTACGGAGGAAAAAAACCAGCTTATCGGTGATGTCGACATCACCGCCGACGAAAGAGTTCTAGCGCTTATTGAATACGAGGTTATGGATACGCTGCCATTATTGCAAGGCCACCTAAAAACTGAAATGCGGTTTAACGTGCACGACCAACCCCTTGAAGCGTATAAAAACGCGCTCAATCAAAAAGTCTCCACAAACGAATCCCTCAGTTTTGAACTTAGCGGTTCACTGGGCGTACTTGCAAAACTGGAATCACAACAACCTCTTCAATCACCGCCTCAACCAGAAGTAAGCATACTTCATTCGCTTCCCAGTAGCCTTGTAGAACTTGAAGCCGACTTCAATGCGGGTTTTACCGGCGCTACGGTCGAAAACGCGAGTGAAGGCTGGGTTACCGTTTTTAGCCGCCCAAATACAAACAATCCGCTTTTAAAGGCAACGAGTCTGTGGCAGAAAAAACAACACCGTATATGGGTAGAGCTGCCGAAGCCGTTTAAGTTTTCGTTTGGCAGCGGTGAACCCACTGACCCCCTAAATAAAAATAAAAGTAAAATTAAATTTACAGAGAACAGCGCGTGGTTCATGCGGTATACAATTGATAACGTTAATGCCATAGCCGCTCAGTTTACGCCTATCACGATTGAGGGGCTTTTGGGGAAGCACGAACCACTAGGGTTTGCATTGAACACAAAAATGGAGGCGAATGCGTTACCGTTAATGTTGCAGTTTGGACTTATTGGCGAGCAGGGTCTCATTACAGACGCGGAAAAATCAGTCGTAAAGCTAGCGGCAAATCTACGCTATTCANCTAACCAGCTGANTATAACAATTGAAGAGCAGGCTGANTTTGGCCTATGGNCAGCACAAAGTAATGATGTGTCTATTGAACGGCTGGCGATAACACTGCCCCCGCAGGCGATTGCGTTGACGCTTGCTAACGGGCTAGTGGACCAAGTACATTGGCTGGTAACGTTGGAAGGCCTCCAGTTTGGCGATAACAGCATTTCAACTGTAAACATTCAGGGGCAAATAAACGCAACCGCGAAAGACTTTGAAGCCAGGTTAGCGGTAGACAGCTTTAAACTAAATCCGCTCGATAAGTCTCGCCGGTTTACAGTATCGCCTTACCATTTGAATGCGCAGTTTCCTGTCGTAAGCCCTCAATTGCTTACAGGCGCTGAAATTACAGCGAGAGAGNTTATAGAGGCCGCGAAAAACACCTATTTTACGGTGTTTAATCAATGCGACGAAAAACTACTTTCCGGTGAGNTTAGTCAGTTTTCGACACTGATTCTGACGGCTGAAAAAACCTTTACCGCGCAAGGTACGCTATCGCAGTGGCTCGACCTACCCTCGCCAGACCTAGATTTGGTGTCGGGTGATGCTTCGCTGGATTTTAAATGGCGCTTTAACGACCCATTGCCATCCATCAGCGTAACCCTTAACGACGGAGAGTTAGCCGGTGGCCTGGGTACAGTGAGTGGTGTTCAGCTAGGGTTAAGTACACAGAAGGCAGAATTGGCTACTCGTTATGCACTTACTGGAGCAGCCAGCGCAATGAATGTAGGCATATTGGCCGAAGACATAAGTTTCTCAACGCATNTGACCGCGGTTGAGGAGGGCGTTGAAGTTGCGATAAACGCGCTGAATGCCAATGTGTTTGGCGGTACACTATCCATTCAAGACGAACGATGGCGAGCAGGTAGTGATGAAGTGGTTGTTCTCAAATTCAAGAATATTAGCTTGAGCAATATAATTGAAAGCCAGAGTTTAGAGGGGTTACATACGTCAGGCTATTTAAGTGGTGAGCAACCGGTATCGGTATCGGCTAATGGCGAGTTCGCACTTCTCAAAGGTAGGCTAGAAAATGTCGAAGGCGGTGTAATACAGTACGAGAACGCCTTATCGGAAAGTGTAGACATTAACGATCAGCTTAAGCTCACCATGGACGTACTCAAAAATTTTGAATATGAATCCCTTAAAACAGAAACAGAGTACCAACAGGGCAAGCTTATTTTGCATTCGAAAATCTCGGGTAGTAACCCTTCTGTAGCGGGCGGGCAAAAAGTAGATCTCAACTTGAATACAGAAATAGGGTTAAACTCTGCAATCGAGGTGATGCGCTTACAGGCTGGCCTGGAGGCAGAGGTAAGTAAAATGTATGATTCCAAATCGCGCTATACTTCAGGCAAATATTGCCAGAAATCTTACTAAGGAGTTTATTATGCGCCTATCACTATTGGCGTTTTCGATAGTTGGTTTGTTAATGGCTACAGGGTGTTCACCAACGGTGAGAGTAGAGCCTTCCGACAAACCCATTACCATTAACCTAAATGTAAAAATAGAACACGAAATTCGTGTAAAAGTGGATAAAGAACTCGATTCCGTTCTTTCCGACGATTCTGGTTTGTTTTAGGAGAATAGCCATGAAAACNGCNCAAAATATTTTACTGGCCGTTATGGCTATGCTGTTTATCGCGCTACCAGCTCACGCTTTAGATTTACGTCAAGCCAAAGCGCAGGGCCTTGTAGGTGAAATGGTTAGTGGGTACCTGGGGTCGCCACAGGCTCAGCCTTCTTCTGAAGTCAGCGCNCTTATCNACGATATCAACACNAAGCGTAAGGCGCAGTACCAAAAAATAGCCAATAGCCAAAAACTGCCGTTAGCATCGGTAGAAAAGCTTGCAGGTGAAAAAGCGTTCGATAAAACGGCCAGTGGTCATTACATAAAAGCGCCGGGTGTTGGCTGGAAGAAAAAATAGCACCGCGCGATATTTGATGCCCTAGGGCATATATTGGCGCCAACGCTCGAAAACTAGGCGGCAANCATAGTTGTTATAGTCATGTTTGGCGTACAAATGACTTAAAATGAGTGTCTGTGATAGTTTTTGTGATAGTTTTTCCGGTGTGCTCCGCGTACTATTGCCGGTTCAGAGATATTGGGAGTACTTATAATGAAAAATCTTAAAACTTTGCTTTGCGTGCTGGCCATAGCTCCGTTCAGTTCCATGGTACAGGCCGGTTCCGATAGCGGCATCTACGTTGGGGGTTCCCTTGGTACCGCTAAGCAGTCGATGGCTTTCGAGCTGGTAAAAGGTGAAATCGATGAGTCCGATATGGGCTACAAATTCTTTGCAGGCTATAATTTTGGCTTGTTTCCGTTGGTCGACTTGGCCGTAGAGGCGTCCTACATAGATTTTGGCTCTGTTTCGAGTAACGTAATCAATCAAGAGTTTGATGTAGAAACCTCAGCCTGGAATGTATACGGNGTTGCCGGTATTAACCTTGGTCTCGTTGGGTTGTTCGGTAAGGTAGGCACGGTTGCCTGGGAGAGTGATGTTACTTTTGACACGCTTNATCAGGATAGAGCCCTAGATGGCACCGACATGGCCTACGGCATAGGTGCAAAAATGCAGCTCGATTCCTTCGCTGTTCGCGCTGAATATGAATATTTCGATTTTGAAGATATTGATACCAATATGTTTTCTGTTGGCGCTTCTATTACCTTTTAATAGATTCGTGTAGCCAAGTACTAAGTACCATTGTAAAAACGCCTCTATATAGAGGCGTTTTTTTTGCCAAAAATTTAATTCGAATACGCACAACAACTGAATTTTTTGGTTACTTGAAATAGAGTTGCGCGCGNTAATTGCCCGTTCACGAAGCGGTAATGAAATAGANGTGGTAATGAAATAGAAGTGGTAATGAAATAGAAATGGCCATTGAGTATATCGAAGGTAAAGAAAGCTAAGCACTATGTGCCGAGTCCCCACAAGGTCAACGCTGCTACCGTAATATGTAGCCCATAAACCAATGCTATCTTTGATTATCAGGCGCTAGGGTGCGTTTGCTGTTAGTCGTCTAAACCGAAGCCTGCAGGTAAAGATAAAATTTNANGGGTTGCTCTCGAGGGCAGGCCAGCCATTATATTGACGACATCTGATGAATAACGTAGAGCCCTATATCTGAGAGTCTGTTTCGAGCAGAGTAGTAGCTTTCATTCTGCTCTTAGCTAGCCGTGTAGGTGTAATTGACTAATTTAAGTGGCGAGTAAAGAGCCGACGCACTTCAGTGCGTCGGTTTTATTTCAAAATGTAAAAGTAATTACTGGCAAATAGCGCTTGATATTTGTGTGTCAGAAATAGCGTGGGCAACCGTTGTAATGGGGCCCATAATACCAAAAGTTACTTCTTGGCCAGGCTGAATATTTCCATTCCAGTCAAGGTTAGATGCGCTAAAGAATGGGCCCGCGCCGGAAAGGGTTGCGTTCCAGGAGTTGGTAATGGTCGCAGAGCCGGGTAATGTTAAATCTAAATGCCAACCTTCGATAACGTCCTGAGACATATTGCGAATACGCACGTCTGCTGCATAGCCGTCTTGCCACTGAGAGTGAACAACGATATCGCAAACCGCAGGTGGCACATCTACGGCCATGACCGTGGCTATTCCCACGCGAGACGCCGAGGCTACACGATCTTTAAGGAAGTATTCTTCAACGTCAAATTGTGTGCCTATAGTTGAGAGCAGCGCAATAATTGAATCGTCGGTGTCGTTGCCTAGGGGTAAATAGAGGGTGCGCTCAAAAAACCAAGTGTAACCAGGTTGAAAACTAGCCGTTCCAAGTGTTCTGTCGGTGAGTTGTACCGGGCTTGTGCCGTCATTTCTACCATTGAAAACGTAATCGGCTGAGCCAATACCAATATGTCCNGTTGCAGGCTCCAAACCTTCTGGGACCGACGTTGTGGATACGACATTAAAATGCACTGGGTGCAGGTTTTTTTCGTAGAGGCCATCTTGATAGGGGCCGGGCTGAGTTAGATCAAAATCACCGAGTTCTGCGGTTATTGTCCATGTGTCAGTTGCAGAATTAAGGGCTTGAGCCACTTCCGTGTCTGAGCCGGTAGTCTCTTCCCATGTGATTTCCAGTTGCAGAGTTACCGCTGTAGATTGTGCGAAGGCCGCTGAAGAAGCTAGGCTCGCAAGAAAAACAGACATAAAAATAAATACAGAACGTAACCTTTTTGTTAAAAACATATCTAATCCCTATAAATATTAACATTTAAATAGTAACAAGAGAAACACGCCATAACGCGTTCACTTGTTAGTTGGTGAACAGAAAAAATATTTTGTACGACGGCAGTAGGG
>Ga0065722_104424_pt1 | contig 14999 bp, 15 predicted proteins | sample BansetMetagenome_FD_59109 | JGI IMG/M metagenome (GOLD analysis project Ga0065722, IMG submission 59109) | Bankia setacea gill microbial communities from Puget Sound, Washington, USA - Caecum Enriched | ecosystem: Host-associated > Mollusca > Digestive system > Ceca | place: United States... | reverse complement strand
AGTGGTGGTACTCCTTCAATGGAGGAAGCTGAACAGGTCGATAATCCTCTAGATATCATCGCGCAAGGCGGTATAGATTATTACGCATGAGCTTGGTAAAGGGGAAGTATGGCGAGCGGTAAAAGAACATTTACCGCTGAGCCAATGGCACGTGTGTTAATTTTGCCCGCATCAGCTTTTTCTGTCATATCGTGTGATAGGTGTTACTTGCTTCGCTAGTTGCGACAACGAGCGAAGCGTCTCTCCACAAATGGGCACCTAGCGCAATCTGCGAATACTGCCACGGTGCTAGCGCAACAAACGTCAAATCACTGAACACACACCGAAGCAGAATTCCCTGTATTCATTGCCTTCGCCCCAGTTTTTAAGTTATTCGCCTGTTGTTCTTATCAATTTTTCAGCCAAACCTTCATTCAGCGACTACATTTACCAATAGAGTGGTGACAGGAGCTTGGCATATCTCTTGCTCAAATGAAAAACAACAGCGGTGAAAGACGGAAGTTTGACATGGCAGATGAAGACGACGAAGCCGAAGGTGAACCCGGCGAAGATAGTAAACCTGCGGCGAGTGGAAAGAAAAAGCTCATACTATTGATTGTGCTGGGTTTACTTATTGCTGGCTTATCGGTTGGTGGAACCTTGGTTGCGTTGACATTTTTGAGCCCACGCAATCCTGAGCTTAGCAGTGAAGATGCTGTCAATGAAGACGCGGGACCTCCACCACCGTCACCCGCCATATATTACCCTTTGAAGCCCGCTATCGTTGTTAATTTTGACGTCAAAGGGCGACAGCGGTATTTGCAAGCCGAGTTAACGTTAATGACTCGCGAAGACGATGTTGTTTCGGCTATTGAGCTGCATATGCCTATGATTCGAAACGGTTTGGTTTTACTCATTGGTGGCCAGCTTTACGAGTCTATCCAAACGGCGGAAGGTAAGGAATTACTGCGACAGCAATGCTTGCAAGAGCTGCAACGCTTGTTACAGCAAGAAATTGGCAAGCCTGGCGTGGAACAGGTGCTATTTACAAACTTAGTGATGCAATAACTACAGCGCGGAGAAAAGCGTGCAAGACTTACTCTCACAAGACGAAATTGATGCGCTCTTACATGGCGTAGACGATGGTGATATTGAAACCGAAGGTGAGTTTGAGGCTGGTGGTGTTCGGCCCTACGACTTAACCAGCCAAGATCGTATTGTGCGCGGCCGTATGCCGACCTTGGAAATGATCAACGAAAGGTTTGCGCGTTATACCCGCATAAGCATGTTCAATCTATTACGTAGGACTGCCGATGTTTCGGTTGGCGGTATACAAATCCAAAAATTTGGAGAATATGTTCACACGCTATACGTGCCGACCAGTTTAAATATGGTTAAGTTTCGGCCGTTGCGGGGAACGGCTTTAGTGATTTTGGATGCAAAACTGGTCTTTAAGTTAGTCGATAATTTTTTTGGTGGCGATGGTCGCCATGCAAAAATCGAAGGTCGGGAATTTACCCCAACCGAATTGCGGGTAGTGCAAATGGTATTGGAGCAAGTGTTTGTCGACTTGCGTGAGGCTTGGAAGGCAGTAAAAGTTATTGATTTTGAATATATTAACTCTGAAGTTAACCCATCCATGGCCAACATTGTAAGCCCCAGTGAAGTGGTTGTGGTCAGCACTTTTCATGTGGAGCTCGATGGCGGTGGCGGTGAGCTACATATCACTATGCCGTATTCCATGGTGGAGCCCATCCGAGAAATATTAGATGCTGGTTTGCAATCGGATACAGATGAAAGAGATGATCGTTGGGTAAAGGCTTTACGCGAAGATGTTATGGACGCAAGGGTAGAGTTGGAGTGTGATGTTGTACGTCGAGAGATAAGCTTGCGCGATATCGTCGATTTAAAAGACGGCGATATCATTCCTATTACTATGCCCGATATGCACATTGCTACCGCCAATGGGGTTCCCATGTTTAAAACAGAAATGGGGCAAAGTAACGAAAATCTTGCTTTAAAAGTACTGGGATTTGTGGATCGCCCCAAAATCCAGGTGGCAACAGAAGAAGGACGTAGTCATGAGTGATGACGATGTAGACCAGGATAGCATGGCCGACGAATGGGCGGCAGCCATGGAAGAGCAAGTTGAAGAAGACGCTGCAGAACCGTTGGAGCTAGATGAGTTTGATGCAGTTTCAACGTCGGTAGACGCTGGCGCTGGCGGAAATCCAGATTTGGATGTGATTCTTGATATACCCGTGAGCATCTCAATGGAGGTGGGAAGAACGTCAATCACGATCCGCAATTTATTACAATTAAATCAAGGTTCTGTTATCGAGCTTGACCGTTTGGCCGGCGAACCGCTAGACGTTCTGGTTAATGGAACACTTATCGCACATGGTGAAGTGGTTGTCGTCAATGAGAAATTTGGAATTCGTATGACCGATGTCATCAGTCCCTCGGAACGTATTAAAAAGCTGCGATAGGACACGCATTCTATGCTGAAAATCAATTCCTGGTCGGAAATCACAATTCACTGTTGGCGTGCTCTCCTGTGCAGTTTGTCGCTTATCTGTTTTCAAGCAATAGGGGAAAATGCGGGTACAGACGAAAGCGGGCCTGCCATACAGCAACACGGTGAAGCGCCACTGTTAATTCCAGAAAATTCTGTAATCACCAGCGCAAAAGCCGAGCCATCTATCGCGCCCACCGAGCATGAATTTTTGCCAACAGTCTTTCCTGTCAGCTCTGTTAACACCGTAACAGAAATCCTTCAAACAGAGGCTTCCCCAGCTTCCCAAATGTCAGAGCGTATGTTGGCGCCCTCTAAGGTGGTAGGGCAAGTAGTGGGAGGCTTGGTATTGGTATGTGGCATTATTCTCGTTCTGGCGTGGCTCGCAAGGCGCATGGGTTATGGCAACTTGGATGGAGCTCAATCGATACGCGTATTGGCAAATATGCCATTGGGGTCTCGCGAGAAAGCCGTTCTTGTAGAGATAAATGGTAAACAGCTACTCTTAGGCGTTGCACCGGGGCGAGTGAACTTTCTGCATGAGTTTGAGAACAGCAGTCATCAACTGCAGTCTCCTTCTATAGAGCCAACGAATAAAAATGTGCAGGCCACGGATAACTTTCCCATTAAAAAAGGCCAGGAGTTCGCTCGCTATCTAAAAACGATTTTGGCGCAGGGAAATAAGCCGTGAACATGAATCGCTTTTACATAATACGCCACTACCGCCCAGCTTGTCGTATTCAAACGATACTGAAATGGGTGTTTATGGGGTTGCTGTTAATCGGCATATCAGCGAAAGCATTACCCCAGGAAGAGCAGAATAATGGTGCCCAAGCAGAGGCGATGTTACAGCAAGGCGTACAGGGTTTTGCTCCCATCAAAGGGCTGCCAGCGTTAACCGTCACCACTAACGCCGATGGAGGCCAAGAGTACACCGTTACCCTACAAATACTTTTCTTAATGACGATGCTGACATTTTTGCCCGCAATCCTCATGATGATGACATCCTTTACTCGAATTATAATTGTATTTGCAATCTTGCGTCAGGCGCTGGGTTTACAGCAATCGCCCTCCAATCAAATTCTGATTGGCCTCGCCCTATTTCTATCCTTTTTTATTATGTCTCCGGTTTTAACACAGGTAAATGAAAACGCCTTACAGCCCTATGTGAGTGAGAAAATAACTGCTGGCCAAGCACTGGAAAACACCAAGCAGCCTTTTCGAGAATTTATGCTGGCCAATACCCGAGAAACGGATTTGGATCTTTTTTTTCGTATTGGCAGAGTGCCACAAGTGGCCAGTGTGGAGGATATTCCCTTTAGCATACTGTTGCCGGCTTTTGTAACATCCGAACTAAAAACTGCGTTTCAAATCGGTTTTATTGTTTTTATTCCATTTTTGGTGATTGATATTGTTGTCGCCAGTGTGTTAATGGCCATGGGGATGATGATGCTGTCTCCCTTAATTATTTCTCTACCATTCAAAATTATGCTATTTGTACTCGTAGACGGCTGGGCGCTGATTATGGGTACTCTCGCGGCCAGTTTTGGAATTTAGGGGGGGGCTATGACACCCGAAGTCGCTCTACAGTTATTTGGTGAAGCGTTTTATTTAACTGTAGTGATGGTGTCGGTCATCGTTGGTCCCAGTTTGGCGGTGGGCTTGGTGGTGAGCACTTTTCAAGCGGCAACACAAATTAATGAGCAAACATTGAGTTTTTTACCGCGTTTATTAGTAACGTTGGGAACCATCATGATGACTGGGCCATGGTTAGTGCAAAAGTTAACGGATTTGTTTAACCAGCTTATGTTACGTATCCCAGAAGTTATTGGGTAGGCCTTGTGGAGTTTAGTGAGGCGCAGATCGCTCAGCTTTTACAGCAGTATTTTTTGCCCCTCGTTAGGATAGGTGCCATGCTGATGGTGATGCCGGTTATCGGGTCTCGCATTGTTAACGCGCGTGTGAGAGTGGTGCTGGCGATGATGATTAGTTTGCTTGTTGTACCACTTTTACCGCCAATGCCCACCGCGCAATTATTAAGTTTTACCGCCTTGGGGTTTATCGTTCAGGAGGCGTTGGTCGGTGTCATTATTGGTTTTACCTTCCAAGTTGTGTTTCAAATGTTTGTATTGAGTGGCCAATACATGGCCATGAAAATGGGCTTGGGTTTTGCGTCAATGAATGACCCCACCAATGGCGTGCAAACAACCGTGCTCTCGCAATTTTTCTTGATGTTGGTGACCTTGATGTTTGTTGCGGTTAATGGCCATCTAATTCTCGTGGCGCTGGTGGTCGAAAGCTTTCAAAGCCTGCCGCCCGGGCGTTTTATGCTCGATCCCGAAGTGTTTATAAAAGTGGCGAGCCTAGGGAGTTGGTTGTTTGCTGCGGCACTGGTATTAGCGTTGCCAGTACTCACGTCACTGTTATTTGTCAATATGGCGTTTGGTGTTATGAGTAGAGCGGCGCCGCAACTCAATATTTTCGCCATTGGTTTCCCGTTTACCTTAATGTGTGGCTTACTACTGATATGGTTAGGGCTTGAAAACTTCGACGAGATCTTTAATGAAACCATCGCTTTCGGGTTTAGTGCCGTGAGTGATTTTTTGAATTTGTGATAGGCGGCTTTATTCATGGCTGAAGATGACAGCTCCCAAGAAAAAACAGAAGAAGCCACGCCGAGGCGGCTAGAGAAGTCCCGAGAGGAGGGGCAGGTCCCTCGTTCGAAAGAGCTAACCACAACAGCGGTTTTATTGTCTGGCACCATAGGCTTGGTGTTTTTTGGTGGCGGGCTAGCGGATAAAATGCAAAATATCTTGCGATACAACTTCCAGATAGATCGCGATGGTATGTTTGATCCGCAGTATATGTTTTCACAGTTAGGAGCGTCGTTTTGGGAAGCCTTCTTAGGGCTGATCCCTTTCTTTTCCATTGTTGTTATTGCCGCTATCGCCGGCCCCGTTGCCTTAGGAGGTTGGTTGTTCAGCACAAAAAATTTGGCACCCAAACTCAATCGTATGGACCCGTTAAAAGGTTTAGGGCGTATGTTTTCGGTGAAATCTCTAGTTGAATTGGTCAAAGCCATTGGAAAAGTGATCGTGGTGGTAGCAGTAGCGTATTTCTTGCTGAAATCTATGCAAGATTCTCTGCTCGGTTTAGCGGATGAAGGGGTTGAACAGGGTATTGTTCATTCTATTATTCTTAGCATGTGGGCAGCGGTTTTTCTATCTGCAGCCACAATTATTATTGCTCTGGTGGATATTCCCTTTCAGATTTGGGATCACTCAAAAAAGTTGAAGATGTCCCGGCAGGATGTTAGAGACGAAATGAAAGATACCGAAGGCAAGCCCGAAGTAAAAAGCAAAATTCGGCAAATGCAGCTTGAGATGGCGCAAGCACGTATGATGGCATCTGTGCCTGAAGCCGATGTGGTCATCACCAACCCTACGCATTATTCAGTGGCCTTAAAGTATGACCCAGAGACCATGGAAACGCCTTTGCTACTCGCCAAAGGTGTGGATTTCAAAGCCCTAAAAATTCGTGAAATAGCAAAACAATACAAAATAGACTTTATTGAAGCACCGCTGCTCGCTAGGGCAATTTACAATACCACTGAGCTGGAGCAAGAAATACCTGCTGGTTTATACGTGGCGGTCGCCCAAGTCTTGGCCTACATATTTCAACTTCGAGAGTTTAGGAAAGGGCGTGGAGAGCGCCCAAATTATCCGCGTACGTTAGATATTCCTGATGATATGCAACATTTTTAGGGCGGCGCGTGCTAAAAATGTAACGGCGCAAAAACACGGAATCACAAACTCGCCTGATAGCGTTTAAGAACGTCCAGTTTGTGCTGAAAACGATTGTACTCTTCTTCGTTTTTAGCGTGCTCTCGAGCTTTCCCCATCGATTTAATACTTTTATCAAACTCGCCTAATTCGTAGTAAGCAAAAGAAATGGTGGTATGAAAGTTGGGTTCTTCTGGCTTGATACGTATGGCTTTTCTCAATAAATTAACAGCTTGGGCATAGTTGCCCATATTCATATCGGAGGTAGCAAGTTTCTGCAGGTAATAGGGGTTTTTCTTACTGTAGCGTTCAACTTTTTTTGCCAGTTTTTGCGCTTTTTTCGTTTGACCTGTTTGCTGGTAGAGAATGTAAATATTGTTAATAATGGAAAGATTGGTGCTTTCCAAGTTTAAGCCGCGCTTATAGGCTTTTTCGGCAAGCGCCATATGGCCATTTAATTTGTAGGCGACACCGAGATTCGACCAAACAAAACCAATACGCTTGCTCATTTCAGTGGATTTTTGTAAATAAGCAATAGCACTTGGGTAGTCGAGTTTTTGCATGTGTTCCATGCCAATATTGTTGTAAAACTCGGCTAACGCCATTTTATCGCTAATTTTTTTGGACTTTAGAAACCGAGTGTTATGAGCAGAATAGGCATCGGTAAATTCAACAGTAATAATATTTCCAGGTAGGGCTACGGCCACATTCACGTGGCCAGGAATAACATAAAAATTGTCATTTTCGAGCCATTCTCGGGGTACTTCAACGGTTTGAAAAACCGCTTTTAAGCCAACGTAACGCGCGGCAGCCACAAATAGCGCCGCATGAGATAAACAATTTCCAGATCCGGAATCAAAGGTTTGTTGAGCCGTTTTGGTTGCGGTAGAGTCGTAAGTAATACCGATATGGTAGGGTTTAAACAGAATGCGGTGTAGTTGGATAGCGCGTTCACGTTTTCCGGGAATGGAAGCCACTTCTCGGTCAAGCAGTGCTTTAATGTTGTCGTCAATCGTCAAAATATCGACGTCGTCTACGCGGGGGAGTTTTGATAGGTCAAGTTTTGCCGGTGGACTTGTTATCTCTAGGCTGGCTTGTTGATCCAAGTCCGATGAGCTTGTCGCGCGGGTAAACTGCTGGTCTGAAAGTGCGCTTGAAGACAGTATTGCGAGAGGGAATAAAACCAGTAAGCTTAAACCGTAACGGGCTAAGTACGAAAGTGCTTGTTTTCTCCGCGCTCTTCGCCAGGGCGCAAATAAAAGCTTGTAACCAAGTGTGTGGATGCTGCTCGTTTCAGTATTGGAAGAACCCCTGAAGTAGCAACTTGCCGTAGTGCTTAACTCGCGTTGTGTGTTCATCTTAGGCCTCACGCCGTCGTGGTTTATAGTTCCCCTCCAGCTTTGTAGATCATAGCAGTTTCGCACTGCTTGTGTTATCAAAATCGGTTAAAACTACAGCACTTTATTCGCCATCACTGCCTTGAATACTGGGCCCGACGGCAACCTATTGCCGATGCGGAACGGATCTTGCCATTGTCTGCCATAGAGCCCCTTTACGGCATAAAAACGACAGAAATCTGTCGCAGGCAGAGCTTGAAACTTATGGCAGAACCGTTTTTTTCGCATCTAAAAACTTTACCGGGCAATATGAGCGGCCAGTCGACCGTTGATAGTATTCGCAGTATTGGCCGCGGCAATCTCACCGTCCCTATATTACTCCTCATGCTACTGGGCATGATGACCTTACCTTTACCTGCATTCTTACTCGATGTATTTTTCTCATTCAATATAGCGCTGTCTATCGTGGTGTTATTGGTGGCCGTGTACTCTCTGCGGCCGCTGGATTTTGCGGTGTTTCCCACCATATTACTTGTCGCCACTTTGCTGCGGTTAGCGCTAAATGTCGCGTCGACACGGGTTGTATTGTTGGAAGGGCACAAGGGTGGAGACGCTGCGGGAAAGGTTATACAAGCCTTTGGTGAAGTGGTGATTGGCGGTAACTATGCAGTAGGTCTAGTGGTATTCATCATTCTCATTATTATTAACTTTGTGGTGGTGACCAAAGGCGCTGGGCGTATTTCGGAGGTGTCTGCACGTTTCACCCTAGATGCCATGCCAGGCAAACAAATGGCGATAGATGCGGACTTGAACGCGGGTTTAATTGATCAAGATGAAGCGCGTGTTCGCCGCGCAGATGTTGCCTCAGAAGCGGATTTCTATGGCGCGATGGACGGTGCGAGCAAATTTGTACGCGGCGATTCTGTTGCCGGTATTCTTATTCTGATAATGAATATTATCGGTGGCCTCATTGTTGGCATGGCTCAGCACTCTCTGGAGTTTCAGGATGCGCTCCAAAAATACGTTCTGCTAACCATTGGCGATGGTTTAGTGGCTCAAATCCCCTCGTTACTGCTGTCAACCGCTGCTGCCATTATGGTCACCCGAGTTAACAGCTCAGAAGATATGAACCGCCAAGTGCTCTCTCAGATGTTCACATCTCCAAAAGCCATGGCGGTTACCGCCATAATCTTACTGATTATGGGATCCATTCCCGGCATGCCTCATGTCGCGTTTTTGAGTTTGGCGTTTATTTGCGGGCTTATTGCCTACTACATTCACTTCAAGCAACAGCAAGCCGAGGTGGTAGAGGAGGGCGGATTTCAGCCCGCACGAATGGGCGGAATGCCCCCCGCGACCAGTTCGGTGGCAACAGCAGGCCCTAGCCAAGCGGGTTTGCCCTCCCCCTCGTTACCGATTGATGCCAGTGCAGAGCCCAGCGAGGTGAGTTGGGACGATGTAACCCCCGTTGATATTATTGGTTTGGAGGTAGGTTACCGCATTATTCCATTGGTGGATAAATCTCAAAATGGTGAGCTGCTAGGGCGTATAAAAGGGGTGCGTAAAAAGCTGTCCCAAGATGTGGGTTTTCTTATTCCCGCAGTGCATATTCGCGATAATCTCGACCTCCTGCCCAGTGCCTATCGCATTACCCTTATGGGTGTAACGGTGGGAGAAGGGGAAGTTTTTCCAGACCGTTCACTCGCGATTAATCCAGGGCAGGTATTTGGTAAACTGGACGGCACTGTCACCAAGGACCCGGCCTTTGGCTTAGAAGCGGTATGGATAGATGAGGCTCAGCGTGATCAGGCGCAAACCTTGGGTTACACCGTGGTCGATGCCAGTACGGTCGCTGCCACACACCTAAATCAAATTCTTCAGAATCATACTCATGAACTTATTGGCCATGAGGATGTGCAAAAATGGCTGGATTTACTGGCAGAAAAATCGCCCAAGCTCGTGGAAGAGCTGGTTCCCAATACCATATCCATCAATCAGTTATTGAAAGTGCTGCAAGCGCTACTGAGAGAGCAGGTCGCTGTGCGGGATATGCGTTCGATTGCCGAAGCGCTGGCGGCTTACGGTTCCAAAAATCACGATACAGGTTCACTCACGGCTATCGCCCGTATTGCTCTGGCTCGTCAAATTGTGCAAGGCATTATCGGCCAAGACGCCAATCTGCCGGTTATCACCCTAGAACCTTCACTGGAACAATTGTTGCTACAGTCGGTACAACAAGCACAAAAATCTGGCGCCGATGACGGTGCGCTGCTCGAGCCGCAGCTGGCTGAGCGACTCAATAATGCTCTTGTTGCGGCGGGGAAAAAATTGGAACTCAATGGCAAGCCCTTGGTTCTGTTAGTGGCTGCTCCGCTCAGGCCAATGATGGCACAGTTTGTACGCTTTAATCTTCCGGATATGCGCGTACTGGCTTACAACGAAGTTCCGGATAACAAGCAAATTACTATCGAAGCCAGTGTTGGCGGAGAGGTGGTAAATGGCGGTTAGCACTGACCCTAAGGGCTAACGCAGTAGGAGAGTAAGCATGCACACGAACACCAATACACTCGTTAAGCGTTTTGTTGCGCCGTCTATGCGAAGAGCGCTGGACATGGTACGTGAAGAGCTGGGGCCGGAAGCCGTTATTCTTTCGAGCCAAAAAGTTCCGCAAGGCGTTGAGGTTATCACCTCGCTGGAGCCGGACCTACCAACCCGAGGCATTGATGTGCGTCGGGAATTTGGTCAGCATTTTGACACTGAGCATGACACAGCGATGAGCAGTGACTCCGCCTGGCAAATACAGGCGGGCGTTGATCAAGCGGCGGCGCAATATCCTGGTCGAGTTGAAATGAATGAGCACAATACCGGCGCCCCAAAGCGTGGTGAGCAATTGGCTCTTGAAATTGAGCGTGCCAGAGAGCGGATGCTAGACGCAAAGCGGCGCGCCAAAGACGCCGAAACATCGCTACACGGGTTCGACGGCGCGGCTCAACGGCAAAACAATGACCAGAAACCGGCCATAAGACCCAAAAACAACGAGAGTGCAGAGGCGAGGTATACGCCAGCGTCTGCAGAGCTAACGCAAAAATCTCCAGAGGGACGTTTACCTACCTCAGCTGCAGGAGAGCAACGTTTAGAAGGCCTGCAAAATGAGTTGGCTGACATGCGCATGATTTTGGAGCAGCAACTTTGGCGCATGTCAGAACGCGACAACGTCCGGGAGATGCCTTCGCAGGTTAAATTGCCGGCGGGTTTTTCTGTACTCAACGAGCACTTGTCCCGCTTGGGGCTGCCAAACGCCAGTGCGCAACGTTTGTTGTCTGAGCTTGGTCAAGGGCAGAAGGTGAGCCAGAGTTGGCGCTCTTGCATGACGCGATTAGCGAAAGACATTCCCGTGGTGAAGCAAGACTTCATTGCGAATGGCGGCATTTTCGCATTTGTAGGGCAAACCGGTGTCGGTAAAACCACCACAATTGCCAAGCTGGCGGCCCGTTTTGTGTTGGAACATGGTCCCGGTAAAGTCGCTCTCGTGACAACCGACACCTACCGGGTTGGCGCATACGACCAGTTGCGTTCGTTGGGCCGAATTCTCAGTGTGCCGGTGCGTGCGGTTGATGCCGACAACAGTTTGGTCACCGTGTTATCGGGTTTGCGTCAGTTTCCCCTCATTCTCATTGATACGGCGGGGTTCAGGCACGGTGACCCGCTATTGCGCGACCAGCTTCGCAAGCTAGATAGCTGCCCAGCCATCAAGCGGGTACTGGTGATGGCCTGCAACAGCCAGCTGCAAACAATGAAAGCGTCCACCCATGCCTACACCTCCGCTACCGGTATTGACGCCTGCGTACTCAGCAAGCTTGACGAGGCCGCGACACTTGGCGAAGTGATTAGCGTGGTGGTAGATCGGGAACTTCCTGTGGCCTATACCACCGATGGGCAAGAAATCCCGAAAGATATTTGTTGCGCCAGCGGTCATCAACTGGTGGCGGCAGCGGTGGCCCTTATCAAAAATACCGCCGCAGATACCAGCGATGTGCAGCGAAGTGTGTAGTGTCCAAGTGTCTAGCAGCCAGCTTTCACTACAGGACGAAATTCGTCATCTATACTAGAGAAGACTCCATTAAATGAACATTGTCAGCTTACCCACAAAGAAGCAAGAGAACGGCCCTATGAGTGCACATAAGCCCATCAAAGTGATCGCGGTAACTGGCGGAAAGGGAGGGGTGGGTAAAACCAACTTGTCGGTCAACCTAGGTGTTGGCCTGGCAGAGCTGCGGCGTCGAGTGGTGTTAATGGATGCCGACCTCGGCTTAGCCAATGTCGATGTGCTTCTTGGTTTACAAGCAAAATACACCATTGCCGACGTATTAGACGGGTCCAAAAGCCTACGAGACATTATGTTAAACGGGCCTTCCGGAATGAAGGTGGTACCTGCTTCTTCGGGGGTACAGCAAATGACAAGCCTAAGCCCACAGGAGCATGCGGCACTCATTTACGCCTTTAATGAACTCAGTGAGCAGCTGGATGTGCTGATTGTAGATACCGCAGCGGGAATATCCGAAACCGTTGTGAGTTTTGTGCGGGCCGCTCAGGAGGTTGTAGTGGTGGTGTGTGACGAGCCTTCATCCATTACCGACGCCTATGCCTTAATTAAATTACTAAATTCGGAACATGGTGTTTTTCGTTTTCGGATTATTGCCAATATGACCCGTACGAATCAGGAAGGCATTAACTTGTTCAACAAATTAAATGCCGTTTGTGATCGGTTTCTCGATGCCTCCTTACAATACTTGGGGCACGTACCCTTCGATGAAAACGTTCGCAAGGCTGTGCAGAAGCGCCAGGCACTGATGGAATTTGCACCGCGCAGTAAAGCTTCAGCGGCCATTCGAGTAATGGCTCAGAAGATTGATCAGTGGCCGGTTCAAGCGAGTGCACGCGGTCACTTGGAGTTCTTTCTTGAGCGCTTACTGACCGCCAGCGCTAGTGGTTACTAGTGGCTGTAGGCTTAGGTTTAGGCCGGCAAGCCAGCATGTACTGGCGAGGCTGGTAAGGCGTTTAGCGCTAAACCTATGGTTAGAGGCTCCTTTAATTTAAATGCGTATTTTAGGGTAAAATTCACACTATTTATGTCAGTATCCCCGGCAGATAATCTAATGGTTTACGAGAAAACGCAGGATGCGGACAAACAGATAAACATCGAAGATTATCTGCATCTGGTTAATCGTATCGCCCACCATATTATGGCTCGCATGCCTGCCAACGTTCAGGTTGATGACCTATTACAGGCTGGCATGGTGGGCTTGCTGGAAGCGTCACAGAAATATGACAACACCAAGGGCGCCAGCTTTGAAACTTACGCAGGCATACGAATTCGCGGTGCTATCGTCGATGAAATGCGGCGTGGAGATTGGGCACCGAGATCGGTGCACCGAAATGCGCGCAAGGTGAGCGAGGCCATTGCAAGTATAGAAGCGCGTTATGGCCGCGATGCAAAGGATAGTGAAATCGCCGCAGAGTTGGATATGTCAATGGATGAATACCACAATATTTTGCGCGATAGTACCTCCACTCGTCTGTTCAGTTTAGAAGAAACCTTTGACGAAGACGAAGCCCGGCTAAGTAGCCGAGTATTGAGTGAGCCTCTGATAACACCTTCCGAGAGCGTACAGCGTAAAGCGCTACAGGCTGCTTTGACAAAAGCCATAGAGGGCCTACCTGAGCGTGAACAACTGGTGTTATCGCTCTATTACGACAAAGAGCTCAACTTGAAGGAAATTGGCCTAATACTCGGAGTATCGGAATCGCGGGTAAGCCAAATTCATAGCCAAGCTGCACTAAGGCTGCGTTCTCGGCTTTCTGGCTGGTAAATATAAACCGACAAAAAAACGTCGGCTGATGCCCTGAAAAACTGGCCGACTTACAATCAACGACTAGACTTGTAACAAGTAAAGAGTCGAATCGGCACAAAATTCATTTGAGCAACAGCATTGATTAGCGTGGCCAAGTCGCTCACTTATTTTAACCCCCAGCGTGGGAAAACGGAGGTTGCATTGGATAAAAACATGAAAATCCTCATCGTTGATGATTTTTCAACAATGCGGCGCATCATTAAAAACCTGTTACGGGATCTTGGGTTTACCAATACCCAAGAGGCAGACGACGGTACCACCGCTTTGCCCTTGTTGCGCAGTGGAGATTTTGATTTTCTAGTCACCGACTGGAATATGCCGGGAATGACTGGCATTGACCTACTGAAAGAGGTGCGGTCGGACGCTAAGCTCGCAAGCTTACCGGTATTAATGGTAACGGCAGAGGCCAAGCGCGATCAGATAATTGAAGCGGCCCAAGCGGGTGTGAATGGCTACGTAGTCAAGCCCTTTACCGCACAAGTGCTGAAAGAGAAGATCGACAAAATATTCGAGCGCGTAGACGGGTAAAACCCGGTAGGTTAGTTAAAAATGGATAAATCTATACATACGCACGATGAAGAATTTCTGTCGCAACTGCAAGATTGCGCCACCCATTTGGTGGAGAAATTACAGAACGATGATTACAGCGAGGCCTCTGATCTTATACATGGTTTGGTTGAGGCTAGAGACCGCCATATTTTTCAGAGTGTTGGCCAACTGACGAGAGCTCTGCATGAGGCTATTGTTAATTTTAACGTTGATGCGGATATGGACGCCGAGCCGCCAGAGGTCAATCAATCAGAAATTCGCGATGCGAGTAATCGACTGAATTACGTCATTAACATGACCCAAGCAGCCGCCGATAAAACCATGGACCGAGTCGAAGCAGTTGCGCCCATTGCCATGGATTTAGGACAGGAAGCCACGCGTTTGCGCAACGAGTGGCACCGGCTCAAGCGCAGAGAAATGAATAAAGAGGAATTTAAGCACTTGTATAACCAAATGGGCGATTTTCTCGACCAAATGGAGGGCGGTACCCAACAATTAAATAAGTCTCTGCAAGACATTATTTTAGAGCAAGGTTTTCAAGACCTCACCGGACAAGTGTTGAAAAAAGTTATTGGCCTGATCACCGATGTTGAAGATGAATTAGTCAATTTAATGCGTATTGCGGGTCAGGTTGAGCAAGTAACGGGAATGGCCCAAGACGGTGGCGACAATGAGCCGGAAAAAGATGCGAAAAATAGCCGGGCGGAAGGTCCTCAAATTCATGCAGATACCCGTGATGATGTTGTGTCCGGCCAAGATGATGTCGACGATTTACTGTCGAGTCTGGGGTTTTGAATACGATTTGGCAGTAGCCGACTTTAGGGTACTGTTTAACCGGTATAAATAGCGTAAGCCAGCATTGAGGAGCAATAAATGGCGTTTGGCGATGACGAAGATATCCTGCAGGACTTCCTTGTCGAAGCTG